>Ga0302314_10023571_pt1 | contig 10042 bp, 11 predicted proteins | sample III_Palsa_N2_3_FD_200533 | JGI IMG/M metagenome (GOLD analysis project Ga0302314, IMG submission 200533) | Peat permafrost microbial communities from Stordalen Mire near Abisko, Sweden - III_Palsa_N2_3 | ecosystem: Environmental > Terrestrial > Soil > Palsa > Peat permafrost | place: Sweden...
CGTCCCCTCCAGCAATCCGCCCACCGGCGCCGGCGAGCCCGGCACGCCAGTCATCGCCGGGGCGGTCGCCAACGCGCTGCTGGCCCTGAACGGAACCCCGACCTCTAGCCTGCCGTTCGTGAAGGCCTAGGTCAGGTCGGCCGGCCGATCGACGTCGTAGAGCACCCCGTCGTCGGGCGATGGGATGAGGGCCAGCTTGTCGCCCAGCTTGGCGAGGATGCCGCCGGCGCCCCGGTCGCCGTCGAGATCGAGCAGGCGCGGCAGCAGATCGCGTCCGAACAGGACAGGGTGCCCGCGCGTTTCCTTGAAGACGGTGGCCGCGGCCGGCGCGCCGGCGAGCACCGCCTTGGCCAAGGGCGCCAGGACGCTGAAAGGAATGCGCGGCATGTCGCCGAGGAAGATGAAGGCGCCATTGGCTTCGGCCGGCAGGCTGGTTATCCCCGCCTTCAGAGAGGCGGCAAGGCCCTCCGCGTGGCGCTCGGCATTGACCAGCCGCAGCCGCTCGCTCTCGCCGGCGCGCTCGGCGAAGATCACCGCTGCCGCTGGCACGGCGTCGTCCGCGCCCCAGACCACGGTCACGGTGCGCACTGGCGCTGCGAGGGCGGCGGCCAGGGCGCCGTCGAGCAGGACGCCGTCTCGCCAGGACGCGGTGAGCTTGCCGCCGCCGAAGCGGGCGCCGAAACCGGCGGCCAGGACGACGGCCTCCAGGGCCATCTCCGTCGCTACCCCTGTCGCCAAGGCCACATCCTTTCTATGTTCGCAGGCAAGATGACGCCGTACGACTCATCCACGCCCGGGTCCACCGCCGCCAAGCCGCCGCTCATCGACGGCTTTGGGCGCGCGGTGACCTATCTGCGCGTCTCGGTGACCGACCGCTGCGACCTGCGCTGCGTCTACTGCATGTCCGAGCACATGACCTTCCTGCCCAAGGCCGAAGTCCTGACCCTGGACGAGCTGGACCGGCTGGCCTCGACCTTCGTCGGGCTTGGCGTGAAGAAGCTGCGCCTCACCGGCGGCGAGCCCCTGATGCGCAAGGGCTTCATGGGTCTGGTCGAGCGGCTGTCGCGTCATCTTGAGACCGGCGCGCTGGACGAGCTGACCCTGACCACCAACGCCACCCAGCTTGAGCGGTATGCGGCCGACCTGGCGCGACTGGGCGTGAAGCGGATCAATGTCTCACTGGACACCCTGAAGCCAGACCTCTTCGCCCGGATCACCCGCGGCGGCGACGTCGCCCGCGTCCTGGCGGGCATCGACGCCGCGCAGCAGGCGGGGCTGGCGGTGAAGATCAACGCCGTGGCCCTGAGATGCGACAATGCCGGGGAAATCCCCGCGCTGATTTCCTGGGCGCACGGTCGGGGCATGGACATGACGCTGATCGAGACCATGCCCATGGGCGAGATCGACGAGGATCGCACCGACCAGTTCCTGTCGCTGGCCGAGGTCCGGCGCGACCTGGAGAGTTACTGGACCCTGACCGACCTGCCGCTCAATACCGGCGGGCCGGCGCGCTATGTGCGCATCGCCGAGACCGGCGGGCGGCTCGGCCTGATCACCCCGCTCAGCCACAATTTCTGCGAGGGCTGTAACAGGGTGCGGCTGACCTGCACCGGCGTTCTGCACTCCTGCCTGGGCCGCGACGACGCCAACGATTTGCGCGCGGTGCTGCGCAGCGGGGCGGACGAGGCGGCGCTGGAGGCGGCGATCCGAGGCGCCATCGACGCCAAGCCCAAGGGTCACGATTTCCACATCGAGCGCGGCGCCGCGCCGGCCCTGGCGCGGCACATGTCGACCACCGGCGGCTAGGCGGCCATGATCCGGGTGCTCTTGTTCGGCCGGCTGCGCGACGTCGCTGGCTGGCGCGAACGGGCGGTGGATCCGGGGCCGGCGAGCCTGTTCGCGCTGAAAAACCTGCTGGCCGCCGAGGATCTGGCGCTGGGCGAGGCCCTGGCGGGGCCAGGCGTGCAGGCGGCGGTGGACAAGGCGCTGGTGCGCGGCGACGTCGCGCTGGCGGCCGGCGCAGAGGTTGCGTTTCTCTCGCCGATGAGTGGGGGCTGAGCCCGTGGTCCGGTTGCAGACCGAACCGTTCGATCCTGGCGTCCTGCTGAGCGCCTTTTGCCGGGACCGCCAGGAAACCGGCGCGGTGGTCAGCTTCACCGGCATCGCGCGCGGCGGCAAGGGCGCCGTGACCCGGCTGGAGCTGGAGGCCTATCCCGGCTTCACCGATGCCGAGATCGAGCGCATGGCCGAGGCCGCGCGGGCGCGATTTTCGCTGCATGATGTGCTGATTGTCCATCGCATCGGCGAGATCGCGCCGGGCGAGGCCATCGTCTTCGTAGCCGCCGCCGCCGCCCACCGCCGCGAAGCCTTCGAGGCCGCCGACCACCTGATGGACTACCTGAAAAGCCGCGCCCCCTTCTGGAAGAAGGAACACCGCCCCGACGGCGAGCGATGGATCGAACCGACGGAGCGGGACATCACCGACGCCGAGCGGTGGGACTAGCGACCTTCTCCCCTCGTGGGAGAAGGGACGCATTGGTGGATTTGGGTTTAGACTGATCCTCGAACTTCCCCGGAGACCTCGCATGAACGCCCCTTTTCCGGCCCCTGGCGGGCGGATCGACGAGAGCCTGGAGCAGGTCGCGACGCGGATCGCGGTCCTGACTGTCTCCGACACCCGCGACGAGGAAAGCGACACCTCCGGTCACGTGCTGGTCGAACGGCTGACGGGCGCCGGTCACATCCTGGCCGGCAAATCCGTGGTTCCCGACGACCGGTCGAGGATCCGCGCCCAGGTCATGGCCTGGGTCGCGTCCGGCGAGGTCGATGTGATCCTGACCACCGGCGGCACCGGCCTGACCGGCCGCGATGTGACGCCCGAGGCGATCGAGCCCCTGTTCGACAAGCGCATCGACGGCTTTTCGGTGATCTTCCACATGGTCAGCTATCAGACGGTGGGGCTTTCGACGCTGCAGTCGCGGGCCACGGCCGGGGTGATCGGCAATGTCTTCGTCTTCTGCATGCCCGGCTCGAACGGGGCGGTGAAGGACGGCTGGGACAAGGTGATCTCGGTGCAGCTCGACAGCCGCCACAAGCCCTGCAACTTCGTCGAGATCATGCCGCGCCTGAGCGAAAAATGAGCCGCCTGACCCATATGGACGACCAGGGCCGGGCGCGGATGGTCGATGTCTCGGCCAAGCCCGACACCGCTCGCGAGGCGGTGGCCGAGGGGCTGCTGCGGATGGCGCCCGCGACCCTGGCGCTTGCGTTAGCTGGCGGCGGCAAAAAGGGCGACGTGCGCGCCGTGGCCGAGATCGCCGGGGTCATGGCGGCGAAGAAGACGTCGGACCTGATACCGCTCTGTCACCCGTTGGCCTTGTCCAAGGTCGTGGTCGAGGTGACCCAGGCCGCCGAAGGTCTCGCCGTCATCGCGCGGGTGAAGACCACCGGTCCAACGGGCGTCGAGATGGAGGCCCTGACCGCCGTCTCGGTGGCCTGCCTGACCCTCTACGACATGCTGAAGGCGGCCGATAAGGCCATGACCATCGACGCGGTGCGGCTGGTCTCGAAGACCGGCGGCGCCTCGGGCGATTATCGGCGCGAGGGCGCGTGAAGGACCTTTCCGTCGAAGAGGCGCGGGCGCGCATGCTGGCCCTGGCCGGCAAGGTCGAGCCCGAAACGGTGGCCATCGAGGCGGCGTTCGGCCGGGTGCTGGCCGAGACGGTCACCGCCATGCGCGACCAGCCGCCGTTCGATTCCTCGGCCATGGACGGCTGGGCGGTGGCCGGGCCGGGCGAGGATTTCCACATCGTCGGCGAGAGCGCCGCCGGCCATTCCTACCGCACGCCGCTCGCGCCCGGTGACGCGGTGCGCATCTTCACCGGCGCGGCCGTTCCGGAAGGCTCGACGCGTGTGGTGATCCAGGAAGAGGCGACGCGCGATGACGAGCGGGTGAAGACCCCGCCAGCCAACGATCGCTCCACCTTCATCCGCCCGCGTGGCGGCGATTTCCGGGCCGGCCAGACGCTGCTGGAGCCTGGCGTGCGGCTGGACGCCTGGCGCATCGGACTGGCCGCCGCCGCCGGGCGCGCCAGCCTGAAGGTGGCGCGCGGGATTGATGTGGTGCTGCTGTCCACCGGCGAGGAGATCGTGCCGCCGGGCGGCGCGCCGGGTCCGGACCAGATTTTCGACTCCGGCGGTCCCATGCTGTCGCTGCTGATCGGGCGCTGGAGCGGCGGGACGGTGCGCACGGTGCGGGCCGGCGACGACGAGGCGGCGATCGCAAAGGCGGTGGCGACGGCGCCCGAGGCGCTGATCGTCACCCTGGGCGGCGCCTCGGTTGGCGACCACGACCTGGTCAAGCCGGCGCTGGCGCGACTGGGCCTGGAGCTCAGCGTCGAGACCGTGCGGGTGCGGCCGGGCAAGCCTACCTGGTTCGGGGTGCTGGGCGACGGCCGTCGCGTGCTCGGCCTCCCTGGCAACCCGGCCTCGGCCCTGGTCTGCGCCGAGCTTTTCCTGCGTCCGCTGCTGGCGGCCATGCAGGGCGGCGCGCCGGGCCCCAACATGACCAGCGCGCGGCTGAAAGGCCCGATGCCGGCTAATAGCGGGCGCGAACACTGGGCGCGGGCGCGGCTGACCTCGGCGGACGGCTCGCTCTGGGCCGAGCCGATGGGCGATCAGGACTCCTCGCTGGTCAAGGTCTTCGCCGAGTCCGGCGCGCTCATCCGGCGCGGGATCGGCGCCCCCGCCGGCGCGATCGGCGATTTGGTCGACGTGCTGGTGCTCGACCGGCTGTAGCCGGCCGCCTTTTCCGCCACGATCTCGCCGATCACCGAAACGGCCACCTCCCAGGGCGCCTTGCCGCCCAGGTCGAGCCCGATGGGCGCGCGCAGCCGCGCCAGCTGGGCATCGGTGACGCCGGCGGCGGAGAGCCGCGCGAAGCGCTCCGGCAATCTGCGCTTGGCGCCCAGGACGCCGATATAGAAGGCCTGTGACGGCAAGGCGGCGGTGAGCGCGTCCTGGTCGGTGTCCCAGTCGTGGGTGGCGACGGCGATGGAAGTCCAGGGGTCGATGCCGACCTCGGCGAAGGCCTCGGCCGGCTCGGCGCGGCTATAGGCGACGCCGGCCAGCGGCGGCGGCTCGATCGGGCCCTTGGGCCGGATCAGCGTGGTCTCGAACCCGGCCTGGACGCCGAGGGCGGCGATGGCCAGCGCGGTCGGATCGGCGCCGACCACCGCCAGCCGGGGTTTGGGTTCGTGCAGCCGGGCGATCAGAAAGGGCTGGTCGGAAGCCAGGCAGAGTTCGTGGGTGGCAGCCGAGCCGGCCTCGACGCTTCGCTCGCGACCGTCGGTGCTCCAGACCGCCGGCCGGCGCTCGTCCATCAGGGCCAGCAACCGCGCGGCGGCCGCATCGTCGGGCATGACCCGTTCGACCAGGATCTCGATCCGCGCGCCGCACAGCAGCTGGATGTCCGGCCACGGCCCGCCTTCGCCATAGACCAGCCGCCGGGGTTCGCCGTCGGCCAGGGTCTCGGCCGCGTGGATGGCCACGTCGCCCTCGACGCAACCGCCGGACAGGAAGCCCGCCACCAGCCCCTCGGCGAAGACCATCTGCGTGCCGGGCGGGCGCGGGCCGCCGCCCTCGACGCGATAGAGGGTGACCAGGACCGCGGGTTTGCCGGCATCCAGCGCGCGGCGCAGCGCTGGGCGCACATCCTCATCCAGGCCAAACAGGGGCCACTCGGGCAGATCGAATTCCATGGTTTGGAGGTTGGCCCCGACGACGGCGGCGTCAAGTTTTTCAGACACGGTTAACCCCGCTCAATTCCGCTTCCTTAATCGTTTGGGGCCATGTTCGGACTCCAATCAGGGCCAAAAGGCCTGCCGGTGGGGTTCTTCGTGAGCGTATCGCTTTCAAAGCTGGGCTTCGGCGCCGCGCAGTTCCGCCTTGGCGGATCGGCGATCCCGCGCGGCCGTACGCCCGAGGCGGAAATCGGCGAGACCCTTAACCTTGCCGCCCGTTCCGGATTAACCGTGTTCGACACCTCGAGCGGCTCGACCTATGCCGACGACGTGATCGGCGAGCAGCTGCCGAGGCCGTGCCGCTTCCGCGTCGTGCTGAAAACCGGCCGCGCCGACCGGGGTCCCGACCATGTCGAGGCCGAGGCCAGGGCGTCGCTGCGGCGCCTGCGGCTCGAGCGCGCCGACGCCATCATCGTCCAGTCGGCCGGCGACCTTTTCGGGCCGCATGGGCCGGCGCTCTGGGCCAGGCTCTTGAAGCTGCGCGACGAAGGCCTGTTCGAATATGTCGGCGTCTCGGTCTTCGCCTCCGACGATCCGCTTGGCGTGGTCAAGCGCTTCAAGCCCGACATCATCCAGGCGCCGGCAAGCCTGCTCGACCAGCGGCTTTTGGTCGACGGCACCCTGGCGACCCTGGCCGAATGGGGTGTCGAGGTGCAGCTGCGCTCGATCTTCCTGCAGGGCATCCTCTTTCTGCCGCCCGATCGCGTGCCCGGTCCGCTCAAGGGCGCGGCCTCGCGGCTGTCGCGCGTGCGCCGCATGATCGCCGAGGGCCGTTCCGATCCGCTCCAGGCGGCCCTGGGCTTCGCGCTCTCACGTCCCGAGGCCTCATCGGTGCTGGTCAGCGTCACCAGCGCGGCTGAACTGCAGGCGATCATCGCTGCGGCGCTCAGCCCGCCGCCCGATCTCGACTGGGACGACATGGCCCTGGACGACCCCGCCGTCCTCGACCCCGACCGCTGGGTCGCCGCCTAATTTATCTCCCTCTTGGAGACGGCTGACTGGCGCGCGACCGCCGCGCTCAGGCAGGCGGGACAGAGGCAATCGCGTCCCGCCATCGGCTGCAGCGCCGGCAGGGCTTCGCACCAGCAACCGCGACCGACCGGCGCCGAACCCTGACCGCAGCGGAAGGCCGCGCCGCAGGTTGGGCAGAGCTTTTCGCTAGGCCGTTCAGCCGGCATGGGGGCCAGCCGCCGGTTCCAGGTCGCAAAAGCAGAAGCCGGCGCGCAAGACCCGCTCGCCGATGGTGATGCCGACGGCCTGAGCGAAGTTCGGGCCGTCATAGACGAAGGTGTGGAACTCGCCGTTCTCACCGCAGGGATCGATGCCCGGCGGCAGATCGGCCAGCAGTTCAGCGTCGATAACGCGGCCTGCAAACGACGCATCGAGCTGGGCGAGATCGACGCAGACGATCACCGCCTTGAACCCCGCCGCGACGAAGTCGCCGATGAAGGCGTGGGTGTCGCGGCCCCAGACCGGATAGACGGCGTCCATGCCGTTCTCCGCCATCATCCGGTCGCGATAGGCGCGGATGTCCTCCAGATAGAGGTCGCCGAAGGCCATGGTCTCGACGCCCTGGGCGCGGATCTCGACCAGAGCCTCGGCCATGGCCGCCTCATAGTCGGCATTGCTCGCGCCGGCCGGAATAAAGACCTCGTGCAGCGGCAGGCCCAGGGATCGGGCCTGCCGCGCGAGAAGAGATCGGCGCACGCCATGCATGCTGATGCGGTCATAGTCGCGGGTGACCGTGGTCATCAGGCCCGCGACCTCGTAGTCGCCCGACCGCTGCAGCTCGTACAGGGCCACGCAACTATCCTTGCCGCCGCTCCATCCCATCACGACCGGGATCATGGCGCCGCTCCTAGAGTTGGAGCGGGATGTGGGCGGAAAACCGCTGCACACTTTTCCTCATCCCGCTCTAGTCCTTCAGCTTGACGCCGAAATAGACCGCCGTTCCCGGTTCGCCATAGCCGAACACCTCCTGATAGTGGGTGTTGGCCAGGTTCTCGACGCGGGCTGTCAGGCGAATGTGATCGTTCACCGCATAGCCGCCGGCGAGATCGGCGACCAGGAAGCCCGGCCGGATCACATTGGAGCTGTCCAGGCCGAGATCGAGATCGTCGTCCTCGCCGCGCACGGTGAAGGCCGCGTCGAACTTGCCGTGGGCCCAGAAAAGGCTGGCCGAACCGGTGTTCAGCGGCACGCGCAACAGCCGTACGCCCGTGGTGGCGTCGACCGAGTCGACATAGCCGTAGGCCGCCTCGACCCGGAACCCGTAGCCCAGCACCACGTCCGCCTGCGCCTCCACCCCTTGGGTGCGGGTGCGGGCGATATTGATGTAGTGGCCGCTGGCGGCGAACTCGATCTGGTCGGTGATGTCCAGGTGATAACCGGTGGCCTTCACCGATAGCCGGCCGTCGGCCGACTTCCAGGCCAAGCCGCCGTCATAGCCCTGGGCGTGCTCCGGTTGCAGCGGCACGCGCGGCGAGAAGCAGAAGTCGCAGACCGTCTCGCTGATGGTCGGGGTCTTGAAGCCCTGGTTGAACGAGCCCTGGACGCTGAACCCCCAGCCGAGGTCGTAGGTCGCCCCGAGCCGGGCGGTGGTCTGGGCCTTGAACGTGTCGGGCGCGTCGTAGCGGACGCTGGCGATGGCGGTCAGCGGGCTGATCGGGTGCAGTTGCAGCACGCCGAAGCCGGAGGTGGCGTCGAGGTCGAACTTCTGGCCGGTCGAGACGCTGGCGGTGGTGTTTTCCCGCTCGGCCCCGGCGACAAAGGAGATCAGGTCCTCGGGCGTCCCCTTGGCCACCGTGTAGCGATAGACCTGCCGGTAGGCGATCGAGCCGGAATCGCCGGATTCGCCGTGATCGCCGCGCTCGATCTGATAGTCGCTGACGCTGATCTCGTTCTTCAGGTCCCAGGGCCCGGTGATGCGGACGCGGCCAAACGCCTCGACGCTTTCGCTGACCGCCACGTCATTGGTGTCCATGAACAGGAAGTCTGGCGGCGGGAAGCCGTCGATGTCGGTGACGGCGCGGTCGTAGCGCACCTGGGCGTCGAACCCGAGCCAGTCGGTCAGTTCGTAGCGGCCGCGGATATCGGCGGTGAACTCGTTGTCGCCGTCCTTTTCAGTGTTGTGGAAGCCGGGCAGGCCGAAGGGGGCGTAGTTGTCGCGCACGTCGGCGGCCGAGATGCCCTGGGTGTTGAAGCTGGAGATGCTGGCGCCCAGCGCCCATTGCTGGGTGCTCTTGCCGGCCGTGGCCGAGGCCCGCCAGGTGTCGAACGAGCCGCCCTCGAGGCTGGCCTGAAGACCGTTCGGCTCCTTGGTGATGAAGGATACCACGCCGCCGATGGCGTCGGAGCCCCAGAGCGCGCCCTGTGGCCCGGTGAGGATTTCGACACGGGAGATGTCGCCCAGGTCCAGCGCGCCGAAGTCGTAGCCGCCGGAGGGCGACGAGGCGTCGTTGACCGGCACGCCGTCGATCAGCACCAGGGTCTTGTCGGTGGGCGCGCCGCGGATCGAGACACCGGTCAGGCCGCCGAAGGCGCCGGACTGGGTGACGACGACGCCCGGCACGGTCGAGAGCACGTCGGCGGCGAAAGTGGCTTGGCGCGCCTGGATGTCGGCGTCGGTGACGACGAAGACGTCGGGGGTGGTCGCGACCGTCGCCGGCACCCGCGTGGCGGTGACGATCACATTCGGACCGGCGGTGGGGGTGGCGACCGGCGGGGCGGTCTGGGTCGAGTCCTGGGCATGAGCCGAGGTCGCGAGCAGCAGGGCCGCGGCGGAGGCTGAGGTGGCTAGGGTCTTCCATCTTGCGCAAGTCATGGCGCTTTTCCGTCCTTTTCATCAGGACCGGGTCACGCCGAAAGCGGGGATTCGCTTGGCGCAGCGGCGGTCGATGCCGCTGCGACGGAAGGCGCGCGCGCCTTCCCGCGCCTGGGGTCTGGACCCGGACCCCCGGACGAGCGACTTGGACGGCAGGTCTCCTGACTTGCGGGTCGTCGGGTTCGCATCCTCGCCTTCCCGAGGCTGATGAGCCTCAGTGGCGTCGCGTCTTAGATGACGCGATATGGACGCGGCCCTCGCCGCTCACAGTTGCGGGCACAGCGCGGATTTAGGGACGAACCCCTCACCGCATTCCCTCTTGGCCTCCGCTCTCGCGGAGGAACCGTCCAAGGCGGGTTATCGGTGAAGCTTGCGCATTGGGCAAGTCCGCTCAAAACCCGGCTCTTCCCCGGGAAAG
>Ga0302314_10023572_pt1 | contig 10042 bp, 7 predicted proteins | sample III_Palsa_N2_3_FD_200533 | JGI IMG/M metagenome (GOLD analysis project Ga0302314, IMG submission 200533) | Peat permafrost microbial communities from Stordalen Mire near Abisko, Sweden - III_Palsa_N2_3 | ecosystem: Environmental > Terrestrial > Soil > Palsa > Peat permafrost | place: Sweden...
TCTTCAGCGCCCTCAAGGAGTCCGCCCAGACCACCGACGTCACCGTCGTCGTCGAGCTCATGGCCCGCTTCGACGAGGCTTCCAACATCCGCTGGGCGCGCGAGCTCGAAGACGCCGGCGTGCAAGTCTTCCACGGCATCCTCGGCTTCAAGACCCACTGCAAGCTCGCCCTCATCGTGCGCCGCGACTCCGACGGAACCGTCCGCAGCTACGCCCATCTCGGCACCGGCAACTACAACCCCGTCACCGCGCGCTTCTACACCGACATCAGCCTCCTCACCGCCCGCCCTGACATCACCGAGGCCGTCCTCCGCGTCTTCCGCTACCTCACCGCCGGCTGGGAAGCCTCCGAAGACGCCTACCGCCCACTGCTCGTCGCCCCCCTCACCCTGGCCGACGACACCCTCGCCCTCATCGCCCGCGAAGCCCAGCACGCCCGCGCCGGCAAGCCCGCCCGCATCATCGCCAAGATGAACGGCCTGCTCGACAACGCCACCATCGAAGCCCTCTACGCCGCCTCCCACGCAGGCGTTCAGATCGACCTCATCGTTCGCGGCATGTGCGCCCTCCGCGCCGGCGTCAAAGGCCTCAGCGAAAACATCCGCGTCCGCTCCATCATTGGCCGCTTCCTCGAGCACAGCCGCATCTTCTGGTTCGCCAACGGCGGCTCCGAAGAGGTCTTCTGCGGCTCCGCCGACTGGATGCCCCGCAACCTCTACGAGCGCTGCGAAGTCCTCTTCCCCATCTACGACCCAGCCGCCAAAAAACGCCTCCGCGAAGAAATCCTCGAAAGCTACCTCCGCGACGACGTCAAAGCCCGCCTCATGCAGCCCGACGGCACCTACACGCGCGCCCCCAAGTCCGCCAAATGCCTAAGCGCTCAAGACTGGCTAATGGAGCTCTCCCGCGATCCCGCAAAGCAGCTAAACACCCCAAAATCCGAACCGTCGCCGCCCGCCGAAGACGACGCGACCCTCGAAACCTCCGCTCAGTCCGCGCTATAGGGTACTCTCGGGAGGGCGGTTCTACCGCCTCCCCGGGAGCATCCAAGAGTCCATGCGTCTGAACCAGCAGCACCCTGCCCGCACCTTCTCCATCGTTGCAGCCACGGCCTTCCTCCTCACAGCGTCTCTGGCTTCTGCCCAGGCCGACACGAAGTACGAGCAACAGATGGAGCACCGCACCACCGTCAAGGTCCTCCCCAACGGCCTCACGCTCATCCTCAGCGAGCGCCACGAAGCACCCGTCTTCAGCTTCTACACCGAAGTCGACGCCGGCTCCGTCAACGACCCCCAGGGCCAATCCGGCCTCGCCCACATGTTCGAGCACATCGCCTTCAAAGGCACCGACGAAGTCGGCACCACCGACTACGCCGCCGAAAAGATCGCCCTCGCCAAGGTGGAATCCACCTACGCCGCCTATGACGCTGAAAAGCGCAAAACCGTCGGCCAGGACGCCAAGCTGCTCGTCACGCTCAACCAGACCTTTGAGGACGCCGTAAAAGCCGCGCAGGTCTACGTCATCCCGAACCAGTTCTCCGAGATCGCCGAATCCAACGGCGCCGTCGGTCTCAACGCCTCCACCGGCGAAGACTCCACCCAATACTTCTTTTCCATGCCATCGAACCGCTTCGAGCTTTGGGCTTACCTCGAAAGCAGCCGCATCGGCTCCCCCGTCGCCCGCGAGTTCTACAAGGAGCGCGACGTAGTCAACGAGGAGCGCCGCATGCGCATCGACTCCTCCCCCATTGGCCGCCTCGAAGAAGAGTTCCTCGCCGCCGCCTACATGGCCCACCCCTACGGCCGCCCCGGCGTAGGCTGGGAATCCGACATCACCCAGGTCACCGCTACAGAAGCCGCGGCCTTCCACCAGCAGTACTACGTCCCCGCCAACATCGTCGTCGCCGTAGTCGGCGATATCGACACCGCAACCGCCCTCCCCATGCTCGAAAAGTACTTTGGCAAAATCCCCGCCGGCCCCAAGCCCGAGCCCATGACCACCATCGAGCCACCGCAGCACGCCGAGCGCACCGTCGTCCTTCGCGAGGCCACCCAGCCGGTCTACTTCGAGGGCTACCACCGCCCCGACTACCGCGACCCCGATGACGCCGTCTACTCCGCCATCACCGACATCTTTTCCAACGGTCGCACCTCCCGCCTCTACCGCGCACTCGTCCGCGATCAGCAGGTTGCCCTCGAAGCCGAAGGCTTCAGCGGTTTCCCGGGCGTTAAATACCCCGGCCTCTTCGCCTTCTTCGCCGCTCCCATCACCGGTCACACCGCCGAAGAAATGGGCCCCGCGATCCACAAGCAGCTTGACCTCCTCAAGACCACCGACGTCACCGACGCCGAGCTCGACCGCTTCAAAGCCCGCGCCCGCGCCGGTGTCCTTCAAGGCCTCGGCGACAACGAGAGCCTCGCCAGCAACCTCGCCGACTACCAAACACGCTTCGGCGACTGGCGCGAGATGTTTCGCGAACTCGCCGCCATCGACGCCGTCACCAAAGCCGACATCCGCCGCGTCGCCCAGAAGACCTTCACTGACACCAACCGCACCGTAGCCCGTGTAGAGTTCCAGGCCCCCGCACCACCCCCAACCGCCCCACCCGCCGCAGCGACCCAGGGAGGTGCGCGATGAATACCACCTCTGCCTCCGTCTTGGCCCTTGCCTTTCGCCGTCATCCTCGAGCGCGTAGCGCGAAGGACCCCCGCATTTCGAACCACCTCATCAGTCGGCTGCCCCAAGTCTCGCTTCTGAGACGTGGGTTAGCAGGATGGTTGCTGCTCACCGCAGTCCTCGCAAATGCCCAGCAACCCCAACCCTGGAAACAAATCCCCACACCACCCCTCCACGCCTTCAAAGCCACCGAGCCCACCCGCGTCGAGCTCCCCAACGGCGTAACCATCTTCCTCGAAGAAGACCACGAGCTACCCTTCATCACCGGCTTCATCCGCATCCGCGGCGGCAGCCGAGACGAGCCCGCCGCCAAGGTCGGCCTCGTCTCGCTCTACGGCGATGTCTGGCGCACCAGCGGCTCTTCCAAGGCCACCGGAGACGTCCTGGACGACACCCTCGCCGCCAAAGCCGCCAGCATCGAAACCGGCGGCGGCGGCGCTGCTACAAGCCTCAGCTGGTCCAGCTTCGCCTCGGACTTCGACAGCGTCTTCGCCGCCTCGATGGACCTCCTCCTTCACCCAGCATTCCAGCAGGCCAAGCTCGACCTCACTAAGTCTGGAACTGTCTCATCCATCCTCCGCCGCAACGACGATGCAGCCTCCATCGCCGGTCGCGAAGCCGTCCAGATAGCCTACGGCCCCACCAATCCCTACGGCCGCGAGCCCGAGATTGCCACCGTCAACGCCGTCACCCTCGACGATCTCAGCAAATGGCATACCCGCACCGTCGTCGGCTCCAACCTCATCGTCGGCGTCATCGGCGACTTCGACACCAAGACCATGGAGCGCAAGCTTCGCGCAGCCTTCGAGCCCCTTCCCGCAGGGACGAAGCTCATCACTCCCAGGATCGACTTCACCGAGCCCAACCCCGGCATCTACTTCGCGAACAAAGGCGACGTAGACCAGTCGAACATCTACATGGTCGGCCTCGGCACCCAGGAAGACAACCCCGATTTCTACGCCCTCAGCGTCATGAACGAGGTCTTCTCCGGCGGCTTCGGCTCCCGCGTAGTCCAGAACGTCCGCACCAAACTAGGTCTCGCCTACGACGTAGGCGGCAGCTTCGGCGCAGCCTACGACCACCCCGGCCTCTTCGTCGTCGACGCCGGCACCAAGAGCGCCAGCACCGTCCCCGCGTCCAAGGCCGTGCTCGACGAGCTCGGTCGCCTCCGCACCGATCCACCCACCAACGCCGAGCTTCGCCGCGCCAAGGACGACCTCCTCAACTCCTTCATCTTCCGTTACGACTCCCCCTCAAAAGTCCTAAGCGAACAGGTCACGCTCGCTGTCTACGGCTACCCCGCTGACTTCCTCGAGCGCTACCGTACTGGCGTTGAAAAGGTCACCGCCGCCGACGTATCTCGCGTAGCCCAGAAATATGTGCAGCCCGACAAACTAGCCATCGTCATTGTTGGAAACAACGGCGAGATCACCCCAACCCTCTCCACCCTCGGGAAGGTAACAACGCTGGACACGACCATCCCGGGAGCCCCAAAGCAATAAGTCGGCGCGAAAACACACGAAAATGCGCTTGAAAACCGGATAAATCAACCAAAATACACGCTCACCACAGTGCTAAAGTGTTCATTCAATTGTTCCACGTGGAACAATTAAGCCGATTTGCGCCACTTTTTCGCCTCCAAACCCAAACTGCTAAACTTGCATAGTCAAGACACGGTGAATAACCCCGTGCGCGCAAGGAGTCCTCCCATGTCCAAGACCAACGGAAACGGTTCCAATAACGGCACAGGCCTCCGCCTGAAGACCGGCCTCGCCGAGATGCTCAAAGGCGGCGTCATCATGGACGTGATGGACGTCGACCAGGCCATCATCGCCGAGCAGGCCGGCGCCGTCGCCGTAATGGCATTGGAACGCGTTCCCGCGATGATCCGCGCGCAGGGCGGTGTCGCCCGCATGTCGCACCCCGGCATGATCAAGGCCATCCAGAAAGCCGTATCCATCCCCGTTATGGCCAAGGTGCGCATCGGCCACTTCGTCGAAGCCCAGGTGCTGGAAACCCTCTCGGTCGATTTCATCGATGAGTCCGAAGTCCTCACGCCCGCCGACGAACTCCACCATATCGACAAGCACGCCTTCAAGACCCCCTTCGTCTGCGGCGCGAAAGATTTGGGCGAGGCCCTCCGCCGCATCGCCGAAGGCGCAGCCCTCATCCGCACCAAAGGCGAGCCCGGCACGGGCGACGTGATCCACGCGGTCCGCCACATGCGCCAGATCACCTCGGAAATCAAAGCTCTCACCGTGCTCTCCGACCAGGAACTCTACGCCGCGGCCAAGAACCTCCGCGCGCCCTACGAGCTCGTTGTCGGCGTCGCCCGCTCCGGCAAGCTGCCCGTACCCAACTTTTCTGCCGGCGGCATTGCAACGCCAGCCGACGCAGCCCTCATGATGCAACTCGGCGCGGAGACGGTCTTCGTCGGCTCCGGCATCTTCATGAAGGAGGGCAACATCCGCCTCGATGTCCGCCTGCACGACGAAGAATCCGCCAAGCTCTTCGGCGTAGAAGCCGGAGACGCCTTCAGCCCCGAAGAGCGCGCCGAAGCCAAATCCCGCGCCAAGGCAATCGTTCTCGCAGCGACCCACTTCAATGATCCCGCAATCGTCGCAGAAGCCAGCGAGAACTGCCTTGGCGCCATGAAGGGCCTCGCGGTGGGCACAATTGAAGAAGAAGACATGATGCAGAACCGTGGCTGGTAACGAGCCTGTTTCTGTCGAATAAATCTAGAGCAGACTGCCGCAGAGCCCTCAAAAAGGTTGCTCTGCGGCAGTTCTCTTTTGCACACCGCAATCATGTCTGTTCGCAGAAATACGCTTTCCGCACAACTACTTGCCCACTCCCTCGCATCGCATTAGAGGTACAAGCCTCCTCCTGAGGCCAAAGGAACGCACACCATGAAGAAGTTTTTATCGCTAGCCGGTATCGTCTTGTTTGCAGCGTCTACCCTCCCCGCGCATGCCGCCGATAAGGCCAAGCTTGACGAGCGCATCGAGTCCGCCCACGAAGTTCTCCACGAGTTGATGGCCACGCCCGATCGCGGCATTCCCGATAGCGTCGCGATGCATGCGACCTGCGTCGCCGTCATTCCCGGATTCAAGAAGGGCGCCTTTCTCGTCGGCGCCGAGTATGGTCAGGGTGTCGTCACCTGCCGCACCGGCCATGGCTGGAGCGCTCCCGCATTCATCAAGCTCACTGGCGCAAGTTTCGGCTTCCAGGCTGGCGGCGAGTCCACCTCGCTCGTTCTTGTAGCCACCACGCATGATGCCGCGCAGCGGCTTCTGCATGACAAGATCAAGCTTGGCGCGGACATCGGCGTAGCCGCTGGTCCCGTAGGCCGCGATGCGCAGGCCTCCACAACGGAGCTCGCGAACGCAGGCTTCCTCACCTACTCGCGCAACAAGGGTATCTTCGCCGGTGTCGACCTCAACGGCGATGTCGTCAACCAGAACCTGGACGACACCGCGGAGTATTACGGCCATGACGTCCGCTACGAGACGATCCTGAACGGCGACGTTGCTGTTCATCCTTCTTCCGCGCACTTCGTGCGGACGGTCAACGAGTTGTTCCACGCAGAAGCGCGCGGCACCAAGTAACTTTTCAGTTGCAACGCGGAAGGCCGGTCACCCCCTGGGTGGCCGGCCTTTCTTTGCCTGCGATGCAGACCGAAGTATCCTGAAGGCAGGATAGAAATCATTGAGCTTATTTCCAGCCCCAACCGTTGGCGTGCTCGCGCTGCAAGGCGCATTCGATGTACACGCGAAGCGCCTCACCGAACTCGGCGCAACGGCCTTGCTCGTTCGCAAGCCGGAGCAACTCGCCAGCCTTGACGCCCTCGTGCTTCCTGGCGGCGAGTCCACCACCTTCCTGAAGCATCTGGAGCGGGCCGGCTTCTACGACGCGCTTGACACGTTCGTCCATACCAAGCCGACCTTCGGCACCTGCGCCGGCTGCATCCTGCTCGCAAAGGACGTAACCAACCCAGAGCAAACATCGTTCGGTGTACTCGACATCACCGTCGAGCGCAACGCCTACGGCCGCCAGAACGACTCCGCAATCCTCACCGCCAAAACCGCCCTCCCCGGCGGCCCGCTGGAGATGGTCTTCATCCGCGCCCCACGCATCACGCGGCTCGGCGCCGGCATTGAGACGCTCGCGACGCGCGACGACTCACCAACGCTAATCCGCCAGGGACGCCTGCTGGCTGCAACATTCCACCCCGAACTCAGCGATGATTTGCGCGTGCATCAGCTCTTCCTGGACATCGTGCGCGAAGCCTGATCCGGCCCCACTACAATCAACGCATGTCTCTGCAGGCCAACCCGAATTTCTGGCACCTGCCTCGCAACGCCGCGCTCCACGGCCACGCCTTGGACACCCACCTCCTCCTGAACCTCTGGATAGCCCTCGCTCTCCTTGCCTTCGCACACATCGTCCTTCTCGCTGGCGTAGCCATTAGAAACCGCACCACCCGCCCACACAACAAGACCCTCCTCGAATACCTCCCGCTGGCCGCCCTCACCCTCCTCTTCTTCGGCCTCGCCGTCCGCGCGCAGCAGCTCTGGGCTGCACAGCGCTACACCGGAGCCGATCTCTCGGCCATGCAGGTCGAGGTCACCGGCATGCAGTTCGCGTGGTACTTCCGCTACCCCGGCCCTGATGCCGCCTTCGGCAACACGAAGCTCTCGCTCGCCTCCGCGGCTGAAGGCAATCCCCTCGGCCTCGATCCCGATGACCCCTACGGACGTGACGACATCGTCAGCAGCCAGCTTGTCTTGCCAGCCGGCCGCGAGGTCGATCTGACGCTGCGCGCGCAGGACGTCATCCACGGCTTCTCTGTCCCCGAGATGCGGCTCAAGCAAAACGCTGTCCCCGGCCAGACCGTGCATATCCACTTCACGCCGCAGACGCCCGGCGACTACGCCATCCTCTGCACGCAAGTCTGCGGTCTGGGCCACTATCGCATGAACGCAACGATGCACGTTGTTCCGCAAGCCGACTTCGCCGCGTGGCTTGCAGCTCACGAGGCCAAGCCATGAGTGCGACCCACCACCGCACCATCGGGTTCGGCTATCTCGCCATCTCGCTCATTGCCGTGGTTATCGGCACGCTGCTGTCACTTGCGATGCGCCTGCACCTCACGTGGCCCAACTGGCCGCTGCCGCTCCACGGACCTATCCTTCCCGAAGAATACCTCGCGCTGGTCACGATGCACGGTACGCTGATGCTTTTCTTTGTCCTAACGGTCGCGCCGCAGTCCGGCTTCGGCAACCTCATCCTGCCATCGCAGATCGGCGCTCGCCGCATGGCGTTCCCATGCCTCAACGCCCTTAGCCTTTACCTCACCGTAGCATCTCTCATCACCCTGCTCGCCGCGACCTTCGTACCGGGCGGTGGCCCCATCGGCGGCTGGACAGCCTACCCCCCGCTCTCGTCAACACCGCTCGCCGGCCCCGGCCAGGGCTATGGCATGGACTGCTGGCTTGCCGCGATCGCCATGTTCTCCATCGCCTCAACCATCTCCGCGGTGAACACGCTGACCACGATCGTGAAACTACGCTGCGAAGGCATGACCTGGGAGCGCCTGCCACTCACGGTGTGGGGATGGTTTACCGCCGCGCTGCTGAGCGTGCTTGCGTTCAGCGTGCTGCTGGCCGCGCTGCTGCTGTTGTTTTGCGACCGCCATCTGCACACTGCGTTTTTTTTGCCGTCGCAGGAACTCATCAACGGCGTCCTGCTACAACATCGCGGCGACGGCTCCCCGCTCCTCTGGCTGCATCTCTTCTGGTTCTTCGGCCACCCCGAGGTCTACATCGCCATCCTCCCCGGCATGGGCCTCACCTCCATGGTCATTGCAAACTTCGCCCACCGCCGCGTGTTTGCGTATCACTTGATGATTGCGACCACACTGCTCATCGGGTTCCTCGGCATTCTCGTATGGGGACATCACATGTTTGTCGCGGGCCTCAACCCCTTTGCCGGCACAGCCTTCAGCATCTCCACGATCGCGATCGCCATCCCCGCCTCCGCCAAAGTCCTCAGCTGGCTCGCTACACTATGGCGCAGCAAGCCCGAGCTCGCCACGCCGATGCTCTTCGCTCTGGGCTTCGTCTCGCTCTTCATCACCGGCGGATTATCTGGGCCGATTTTGGCCCAGCCGATCTTAGATGAGTACCTGCACAACACCTTCTTTGTCGTCGCCCACTTCCACCTCATCATGGCCATGGCCGGCGTCTTCGGCCTCTTCTGCGCGACGTACTATTGGGCACCGATTCTCTTCCACCGCCGCCTGTCTGAGCCGCTCGGCAAGCTGCACTTCTGGGGTACGATCCTGGGCGCGTACTCGACGTTTCTGCCGATGCACCTCACCGGCCTAGCGGGCGAGCCACGACACTATGCCCAGCTCACCGGCATCACCCCGGCCGCCTCCTCGTTGCTGCAATCAACGCTCCCTCTGCAACGCCACATTACGGCCTCGGCAATCTTCCTGGCCTGCGCCCAACTTCCCTTCTTGCTCAACCTGATCCTCACTCTGCGCCGCACAGCAGAAGCCGCGGAAAACCCGTGGCAAGCCACCACGCTCGAGTGGTCACCATACGCCGACAGCCAGCAACCCGAAGAAGCACCCGTCGTCCATCACGGGCCTTGCCACTACAGCGCCTCCGGCCGTGAGTTTTTGACGCAATGGAGCACCGAAACTACGTTCCAAACCGAACCGGAGTAATCTACTTCTGTAAGCTTCGTCTTCGCGAAAACCAGATCGCTTCGCGCCCTTCGCGCCCACCTTCGCTACCTCATACACGGAACGCTGAGCTTATGCCGCCTACTCTCACACCGCCGCAGATCGATCGCCCTTCCGACCGCCCACGCGATCGCAGCCGCCAGACCACGGACGGCGACAACGGCTCTGGCCGCAGGCCTCCGACCGACAAGCGCACCGGCGGTAACGGCGATGGCGACAACTGGAGCAACCGCCCGCATGGCCGCCGTGGCCCTCGCGAACGCCTCTCGCAGGCCCGCGTCGGATTGTTCTTCGCGCTCGGCGGTGACCTGATGTTTTTTGTCGCGCTGGTCAGCGTCTTCTTCGTCACCAAAGCCTCCGGCCACTTCGACGCCTACGACCACTACATCAACGAGTGGCTCCCCACCGCCATTCCCTCAATCCTCTGGCTCAACACCGGCGTCTTGGTCCTCAGCTCCGTCACCGCCGAGATCGCCCGCCAATCCATGTTCCGCGAGCACGACGCCATGGACGAGTGGTTCGGCATCGGCAAACCCATCACCCGGCGCGCCACCCTTTGGCTCTCCCTCACGCTCCTCTTCGGCGCGCTCTTCCTCGCCGGCCAATGGACAG
>Ga0302314_10023573_pt1 | contig 10041 bp, 6 predicted proteins | sample III_Palsa_N2_3_FD_200533 | JGI IMG/M metagenome (GOLD analysis project Ga0302314, IMG submission 200533) | Peat permafrost microbial communities from Stordalen Mire near Abisko, Sweden - III_Palsa_N2_3 | ecosystem: Environmental > Terrestrial > Soil > Palsa > Peat permafrost | place: Sweden...
TCGGTGAGGATGCCGAGCCCTTCCTTGGCCTCGGCCTCGGTCAGCGTCAGCGGCGGCGCCATCCGCAGCGTGTGCCCGTACAGGCCGCCCTTGCCGATCAGCAGGCCGCGTTCCCTGGTCGCCTCGAGCATCTGGCCGGCCAGCGGCGGGCTCGGCTTCTTGCTGACCGGGTCGACCAGGTCCACCGCGAACATCAGGCCCTTGCCGCGCACCTCGCCGGCGATGGGGGTGTTCTTGGCGGCTTCTTTCAGGCCGTCGATAATGATCCGGCCGGTGACGGCGGCGTTGCGCTGCAGGTCGTGGGAGAGCACGTAATCCAGGGTGGCGTTGCCGGCGGCGGTGGCGATCGGGTTGCCGCCGAAGGTGGAGATGCCGTTGCCGCGGATCCCGTCGAGCAGGTCGCCGCGGGCCACCACGCCGCCGATGGCGAAGCCGTTGCCGAGGCCCTTGGCGAACGTCATCGCGTCCGGGGTGACCCCGTGCGCGCTGATGCCCCAGAAATGCTCGCCGGTGCGACCCCAGCCGGTCTGCACCTCGTCGGAGATCAGCAGGATGCCGTGCTCGTCGAGGACCTCCTTATACGCCGCGAACAGGCCATCCGGTGCCATCGTGAACCCGCCCACCCCCTGCACCGGCTCGGCCAGCAGGCACCCGACGTCGGCGGGATGGATGCCGTCGGCCAGCAGGGCGCGCAGGTCCTGCGTGCAGGCCCTGATGTAATCGGCGTCATCGAGGACGGCGTAGGCGGCCAGCTGCCGGTCCGCGCCGTGCAGATAATGAGTGCCGAACGGGCTGTGGCTCGACATCTTCCAGGCCGCGTTGCCGGTCACGGCGACGGTGCCGAACGACCGTCCGTGATAGCTGCCCCGCATAGCCAGGACCTCGTTGGCGTTCCTGGCGGTGAGCGCGGCGAGCAGCGCGACCTCGTTCGCCTCGGAGCCTGAGTTCGTGAAGAACACCTTGGCGTTCTCGATGCCGGACAGCCTGGCGATCTTCTCTGCGAGCTCGACCTGGTTGCGGATCAGGTACAGCGTCGAGGTATGCACGACGCCGCTGGCGATCTGCCGCTCGACCGCGTCGCGGACCTCGGGCACGTCGTAGCCGAGCATGTTGGTGAGAATGCCGGCGAAGAAGTCGAGATACCCGCGACCCTGGGCGTCGGTCACCCGGCAGCCCTTGCCGCTGACGATCTCGATCGGCTCGTCGTAGTAGATCCCGACCCAGTTGGGGATGACCGCGCGGTGGCGGGCGAGTAGCTCAGACATGTTTCCCACTCTTCCTGGTTTCGTCGCCCGAGGGAACCGACATCATGTAAGGCTTTCAGGCTTTGGCTTTACTCTTTGTTCTATGCTTCCCACCGTGGGCGATTTGCTCGGCCTGGACGTGGTGCGCCGTGGCAGCCCGCAGGTGGTGGCGGGCTCGTCCGGACTGGGCGCGCGGGTTCGCTGGGTCCATGTGCTCGAGCTGGCGGACGTGGCCCACCTGCTGCAGGGGGGCGAGTTCGTGCTCACCACCGGAATCGCGCTGCCGTCCGAGCCGACCCTTCTGGCCCGCTACGCTGCCGACCTGGCCGCCGCCGGGGTCAGCGCGCTGGCGGTGGAGCTGGGCCGCCGGTACGTCGGTGCCCTGCCTGACGCCCTGGTGCGGGCCGCCGCCGGCTGCGGGCTGACGCTGATCGCGTTCGAGCGCGAGGTCCCATTCGTCGATATCACCGAGGCGGTGCACGCCCGGATCATCGACGCCCAGCTGGAAGAACTGCGCGCGTCGGAGCGCCTGCACGAGGTGTTCACCGAGCTTTCCGTCGCGGGCGCGACCCCCGACGAGGTCGTGCGGCAGGCCGCGACCCTGGCCGGGCGGCCGGTGATCCTGGCCGACCTCGCCCACCGGGTGCTCGCCTGCGAGCCAGGCAGCGCCGATCCCACCCGGCTGCTGGCCGGCTTCGCCCGGCGCAGCCGGGCGGTCAGCGCCGCGGGCCCGAGCGGAGCCGCGGGCCCGAGCAGACCAGAACAGCCCGGCCGGCCGGGGCGGACCGCCTACGACGAGGCGTCGGGCTGGCTATTCACGCCCGTCGGCGCGCGCGGCGAGGACTGGGGACGCGTGATCCTGGTCTGCGACGAACCGCCGACCGGCACCGACACGGTGCTCGTCGAGCGGGCCGCCACCACCCTGGCGCTCGGCCGCCTGCTCACCCGGCACCGGGAAAGCCTGGACCGCCAGGCCCACCGGACGCTGATCACCGGCATCATCACCCAAGCCCACGCCGATCCGGCCGAAGCCGCGGTGCGCGCCCGGGCGCTCGGGGTTCCGGTCGATGACCGGCAGCTCATCGCGGTGGTGTTCCGGCTCAGCGATCCGCTGGGACCGTTGGGAGCGCTTGGGGTTTCCGCTCATGCGCGGGTGCTCGACGTGGCCGACGTCGCGGCCGCCGCGTGCCGGACCGAGCGAATCCCCGCGCTGGTCGGAACCCTGGATGATGCCCGCGCCGGAGCTATGCTCTCGCTCAGCCCGCAGGCGGATCCGGACCGGGTGCTGACCAGCCTCGCGACCCTGATCAGGGAGCGGCTCGGTAACGATCAGGACGGCCTCGTGATCGGGGTCGGCGCCGCGGCTGGATCGATCAGGGACGTGCGCCGCTCGTTCCTCGAAGCCAGTCAGGTCGCCGACGTCGCGGCCGGGCGCCCCGACATCCGCGAGCGGCCGTTGTTCTACCGGCTACCTGATCTGCGGCTGCGCGGCCTGCTCCATCTGCTCCGCGACGACCCGCGGCTGCAGACCTTCGTGGAGCGCGAACTCGGTGCCCTGCTCGCCCGCGATCAGGACACCGACCTCATCAGCGTGCTGGCCGCGTACCTGGCGGCCGGGGGCAACAAGGCGGCAGCGGCCAAGAACTCGCACCTGGCCAGGCCCACGTTCTACCAGCGGCTGCACCGGATTGAGCGGATCCTCGGCACCGACCTGAGCTCGGCCGAGTCGCGGACATCGCTGCACGTGGCACTGCTCGCGCTGGAGGCCGCCCGCGCGGGTGAGGCCGTCCGCGGGTGAGGCCGTCCGCGGGTGAGGCCGTCCGCGGTGTCGGGCAGCCCCCTGAACGCGGTCGGAACAAATAACCGTCAGCCCGGCTGAGCGAGTCGGCAGGGATTCTTTGGCCTGGCTTCCCCTGGCCTGGGCTTCCGCGGCAGCCCGGCATCCGCAGCCTCGGCCGCCTTGGGGACCGGCCTCCCCCGGACCAACCAGGGCTAGTCGATCATTCGTCTATAGATTTGAATTTCTTCTTTAACAATCGGCTCTGGAGTTCTCATTGGCAACATAACGGGTTGCCTTGCTGACACAAAGAGCTTATAATTCGAATGTAATGACGATCATGTCACCGTCGAATGAGGGATCAATGCCAGCAACCCCCGCCGATGAGCCATCCGGGCAGGACGATGACGCTGCCCGGATGGCTCATGTGGCGGGCAACTCTTCAACCGGTGATCCCATGCAGGATGAATCGAGGGGCTGGCGGGAGCTTCCGCCTTCGAAGGAGGACTGGCTGACCGAGGACGAGTGGGTCGCGCGGCTGGCGTCGATGCATGACGAGGATCCCGGGCTGGCGCCCGGCGAAGAGCCAGATCCCGAGGACTCGCCCTCGCCTGCCCGCAAGCCGCGATCTTCCCGGCCGGGCCAGGGATCGCGTGCCCCGGTCGGGGTCCCCCGGGCGGTGCCGTCGGCCCGCCGGGGTCCCGGGGAGCCCGGCTCCGCGCACCGGGTCCCGGGGGACTCGCCCGGCCCGGCCGGGGCGTTCGCCACCGGGCAGCTGCTCGACATGGCCCCCGGCGGCGCCGCGCTGCACGGCCTGGCCGAGTCCGCCGCCGGCCCCGGTGACCGGTTCACCGGAGCGTCCGACGACGAGCTGACCGGGGTGATCTGCGCGCTGGACCGGGCCGAGGCCGCCGCGTGCGCGCTCAAGCACGTCGCGGTCGCCGAGCTCATCCGGCGCCGCCCCGAACCGGGCTGCCCGCCAGAAGGCCCGGCGCAGATGCCCGCCACCTACGATGAGTTCACCGAGGCTGAGCTCGCCGACGCCCTGGCCGAGACCCGCTATGGTGCCGCCGGGATCCTCGGCCTGGCTCATGACCTGGAGGTCAAGCTGCCCGGCACCAGGGCTGCGTTCCGCACCGGGGTGCTGCGCCGGGCTAAGGCCGAGATCATCGCCCGCGCGACCGCGAACCTGGACCCCGCCGAGGCCCGCGCCGCCGAGGCGCTCGTGCTGGACCGGGCCGGCCGGCTGACCCCGGGCGGGTTGCGCGCCGCGATCGCCCGCGCCGTCCTGGAAATCGCCCCGGACAAGGCGGTCAAGCGGCGCGAGGAAGCCCGCCGCGACGCCCGGGTGCAGCGCTGGCTGGAAGACTCCGGCAACGCCGCCCTGATGGGCCGCGAGCTGCCCCCCGCCGAGGTCCTGGCCGCCGACCAGCGCATAACTTGGTGGGCGAAGAGGCTTAAGGCAGCGGGCCTGGACGGGGATATGGACCAGCTCCGGGCTCTCGCGTACATGGATATCATGCTTGGCCGGGACTCCCGCCCCGCCGTCCGGCCCGCCGCGGGCCAGGACAGCGGGGACAGCGAGAACCGCGCGCCCGGCAGCGGCGCGCGCGGCAGCGACAGCGAGAACGGTGCGAACGGCAGGCCGGACAGTCCACGCGGCGATGGGCCTGAGGGTCCCGGCGATGGGCCTGAAGGTGGCGATGGGCCTGAGGGTCCCGGCGGCGGCGGATCACCGGCACCGGACCCCGGCGAGCCAGGGATCCCGCCGACCACGAGCGTGCTCCCGGCCGGGTTCATCGGCTGCATCAACCTCACCGTCACCCTGCCCACCTTGCTGGGCCTGGCCGACCGGCCCGGCGAGATCTCCGGCCTGGGCCCCATCGACCCCGCCTTGGCCCGCGACCTGGTCCACGCTGCCGCCCAGAACCCCAAGACCACTTACTGCGTCACCGTCACCGACGAGCACGGACACGCCATCGGCCACGGCTGCGCCAGACCCGAACCCAAGAACCACACCCGCATCGCCAGGCCACCCGAACCCCGGCCACCCCGCGGCCACAGCCCGCCCGGCGGACCCGACCCGCCCGGCGACCACGATCCGCCCGGCGGACCCGGTCCCCGGCCGGGATTCACGTTCACCGCTACCGGCGATGAGGGGCCGCCCGGCGGCTACGGTGCCTGGCGGCTGTCCACCGGGATCCCCGGGCAGCCGGATCTGCTGATCGAGCTCGACCCGATCGCTATCGACACCTGCGATCACCGGTTCGAGGCCCGCGGTCATGACCCGGGGGTCAAGCTGCGGCACCTGACCCAGATCCGGCACGCCACCTGTGTCGCCCCGACCTGCCGAAGACCGGCCAGTAACTGCGACTTCGAACACAACATCCCGTACGAGGCAGGCGGCCGGTCGTGCCTGTGCAACGGCGGGCCTACCTGCCGTCACGACCACCGCCTCAAGCAGCACCCCCGGTGGAAAGTCGAGCAGATCGCCCCGGGAACCTTCCGCCGGACCGCCCCCTCCGGGCGGCAATACACCACCGAACCCACCCGGTACCCGATCTAGCCGACACCGGGATCAGTCCACGCGGCCGAATCAGGCGTCGAAGACCTGGCCGGCGCGCTGGACGACCGGAGCCACGGAGCTCCAGGGGAAGTTGATCCAGCGGTCGGTGTGCTTCCAGACGTAATCGCACCTGATCAGTGACCGGGGCTTTTCGTAGATCACCGCCGAGCGCACGTCCGCGACGTGATCCTTGATGAAGGTGTAGACGAGCTCGATCGTCCGGCCTGAGTCGGCGACATCATCGGCGATGAGCACCTTCTTCTCCGAGAAGTCCACCGCGGAAGGCACCGGCGGCAGCATGACCGGCATGTCTAGCGTGGTGCCGACCCCGTCGTAGAACTCGACGTTCATCACGTGCAGGTTCTTCACCGCGAGGGCGTAGCCGAGGGATCCCGCCAGGAACAGGCCCCCGCGTGCGATCGACAGGATCAGATCGGGCTCGAAGCCGTCGTCAGCGATCGCCTGCGCGAGTTCGCGGGACGCCTGCCCGAAGGCCTGCCAGCTGAGACTTTCACGCTCGTCGTCCATGACCTGCCCTCGTCGTCAGGATGCTTACGCTTATCGTCCCATGCGGAAAGCTCGCGCAACATTCCGCTCCTCTAAGGTGCTCTTCGGTGCCGGCCGGGGCCCCGGCTCCCTCGCTAGCCCGAAGTTGCCGCTCGGGCTACCCGACTTCGCGCGCCGCGATCCGGTCGGCTTCCTTGGCCGCACGCTCCAGGCGGCTCCGGTAGCTTTCCCACCAGGGCTGGTCACCCTGGGCCATGTTGTCGTTGCTGCCGCGCAGCCCGGCCGCCCCGTCGATGAGCTCACGGACGATGTCGGCGTGGCCGGCATGCCGGTCGGTTTCGGCGATCATGTGGACCAGGATCTTGTGCAGCGTCACCTCGCTCCGGTTATCCGGCCACCACGGCACGTGGCCCGCCGCGTCCAGGGCCAGCGCGCTGATCGTGGCGTCCGAGTGCGCCCAGGCCCGCCGGTACAGGCCGGTGATCTGCTCGCGCGACTCGCCCACGGCGGCCCACATGTCCGCGTTGGGCTCGGCGTCGTCCTCCAGCCACGGCAGCCGCTCGCCGAAGGGCCGGCCGAAGCAGTCTCCGAAGTAGCCGAGCTCGACGCTGGCCACATGCTTGATCAGTCCTAGCAGGTTGGTGCCCGTGGGCACCATCGGGCGCCGGATGTCGTACTCCGAGAGCCCGTCGAGCTTCCAGAGCAGAGCCTCCCGAGCATCCTGCAGGTATCGGTGAAGGTCCGCCTTTGGATCTGATCCGGTCATGCCGACAGTCTGCCATCTCGGCCAGACAGCCGAACGGCGGAGATCGTATAACGTTCTGCTGGCCAGGCTGGAGTTCTGTCAGCGCACGGAGGCGCCACGTGACCAGGACCGCGACCACCGCCGACGTCATCGTGCGGTCGCTGATCGACCACGGCGTCGATACGGTCTTCGGCCTCCCGGGCGTGCAGACCTACCCGCTGTTCGACGCGATGTCGCGGTCCGGAATCCGGATCATCGGCGCGCGGCATGAGCAGACCGTGGCCTACATGGCGTTCGGCTACGCCCAGGCGACCGGGCGGACCGGCGTCTACTCGGTGGTACCCGGCCCCGGGTTCCTGAACTCCAGCGCCGCGCTGATCTCGGCCTACGGGGCCAGCGCGCCGGTCGTCTGCCTTACCGGCGAGATTCCCTCGAAGTTCATCGGCCGGGGCCTGGGTCACCTGCACGAGCTACCCGACCAGCTCGCCACCATACGCTCGCTGACCAAGTGGGCGGCCACCGTCGAGCACCCCGGTCAGGCCAGCGAGCTGACCGCGCAGGCGTTCTATCACGCCCGGCAGGGCCGGCCGCGCCCGACCGCGATCGCGGTGCCCTGGGACGTGCTGGCCGCGCCCGCGCCCGCGCCCGCGGGCGCGGGCGCGGTACGGCCGATCCCGGTGCGTACGCCCGAACTCGACCACGCGGCCGTCGCACGGGCCGCCAGGCTGCTGGCCGGAGCCAGCAACCCGATGATCATGGTGGGCGGCGGGGCCCGCGACGCGGCCGCCCAGGTTCGCGAGCTGTCCCGGCGGCTGCAGGCGCCGGTGGTGTCCTTCCGCGCGGGGCGGGGCATCGTCGACGATGCCGACCCGTTCGGCTTCACCTGCGCCGCAGGTTACCGGCGCTGGGCGGACACCGACGTGCTGCTCGGCATCGGGACCCGGCTCGAGCTTGCCTGGTTCCGCTGGCCGGGCCGGCCCGCCGGGCTGCGGACGGTGCTCATCGACATCGACCAGGAGCAGGCGGTCAGGCTCGAGCCTGACGTGGCGGTTGTAGCCGATGCCCGCGAAGCGGCCGCGGCGCTCGCCGGAGAACTGGACCGCAGCGCCGGGACGAGCGCGGGAGGCAAGGCTGAGGCGGGGCCCCAGATCGGAAGACCTGATCGCAGCGCCGAATTCCGGGCTTTGAAGGAAGAAATGGCGCGGGAGGTTCGCGACGTCGGAGACGACCTGGACTACCTGGCCGCCATCCGGGCGGCGCTGCCCGCGGACGGCTTCTTCGTGGAGGAGATCTGCCAGGCCGGTTTCGCCTCGTATTTCGGCTTCGATGTCCACGCGCCGCGCCAGTTCATCACCTGCGGCTACCAGGGCACGCTCGGATTCGGCTACCCGACCTCGCTGGGGGTCAAGGCCGCGTTTCCCGAACGCCCCGTGGTGTCCATCGCCGGCGACGGCGGGTTCGGATTCGGCATCGGTGAACTGGCCGCCGCGGTGCAGTACGACCTGGGCGTGGTCGCCGTGGTGTTCAACAACAACGCCTTCGGCAATGTCCTGCTTGACCAGCAGCGCCTGTATGCGGGCCGGGATGTGGGCGCGCGGCTGCACAACCCCGATTTCGCCGCGGCCGCCGAGGCATTCGGCGCGGCCGGCTACTGCGTGCGCAGCCCCGAGGCGCTTGAGGTCGCCCTGACCAAGGCCCTGGCGGACCGACGCCCGGCGGTGATCGAGGTCAAGACGACCATCGGCGCGGCGGCCGCGACCCCCTGGAAGTACCTGATGCCCGGGTGGAAATCGCAGCCGTGACCCGACCGCGGGCAGCCGCCGGATCGGGGCCGGACGGGGAACTGGGAGATCACGCCAGCCGGGGCGGGAAACCTCCGGTGGCCACCGGGCCCCAGCGCTCCGGCGTAATGCGCAGCAGAGACTTGCCCTGCCGCACCATGGCCTCCCGGTACCCATCCCAGTCCGAATGCTCGCCGGAGATCGACCGGAAGTACCCGACCAGCGGTTCGATCGCCTCAGGCACGTCGATCACTTCCGCGGTGCCATCGACCTGCACCCACGGGCCGCCGAAATCATCCGAGAGCACCAGCGCGGTGACCTGCGGGTGGCGGCGGGCGTTGCGGACCTTGGCGCGCTCGGGGTAGGTCGCGACCACGATCTTGCCGTCGTCGACGCCGCAGGTGACCGGCGATGCCTGCGGCGTTCCGTCGGCGCGGGTAGTGATCACGATGGCATGGTGCCGGGGGGAGATGAAATCGAGCAGCTCAGCTCGTGTCACCGCGGTGTTGACCGCGATTTGGGGGCTCATATCGCAGCCAGGTTTCCAGGCAGGAGTTCCGGGGGGAAGCCCTGGTAGGCCACGGGCACCAGCCAGCGACGGATCGCGGCGGTGCCCACCGAGGTGTAGGCCGGCGCCGTGGTGGCCGGCCACGGGCCGCCGTGGTGCTGGGCCGCGGCCACGGTCACGCCGGTCGGCCAGCCGTTGCAGACGATCCGGCCCGCGACCCGCTCCAGGACCGCGACCACCGGGCGGGCCAGCTCCATGTCCTCGGCCGAAGCGGTATCGACGTGTACGGTGCCGACCAGGTTGCCTGCCAGCGCGGACAGGACCGACAGCAGCTCCTCGACCGACGGGTAGGTGATCACCAGCCCGGCCGGGCCGAACCGCTCGCGGGACAGGACCGCGATATCGGCGGCGAACTCCTTAAGCGAGGTCTGGAACACCCGGGGCGTGGCGCCCCAGGGTCCGGGCCCCGGCTCCCCCGCGGCCAGTTCGGTGACGCCGGGATGCGCCTGCGCCTCGGCGACCGCGTCCTGGTAGCCCGCGAAGATCCGGCCGGACAGCATCGCCCCGCCCGACGAGGTGCCGACCGCCTCGGTGATCGCGGATAGCAGGCCCACGTCCTCGGGGACGAACAGCAGGCCCGGGTTGGTGCAGAACTGGCCGGTACCCAGCGTCAGCGAGCCCGCGAAGCCGGTGGCGATCGCGGCCGGACTACAGAACGCGGCGCCGGGCAGCACCACGCAGGGATTGACCGCGCCGAGCTCACCGAAGAACGGGATCGGGACCGGCCGCTCGGCGCAGACGCGGGCCAGGGCCAGGCCGCCGGCCGTGGAACCGGTGAACCCGGCCGCCGCGACCGCCGGGTGCCGGAGCAGCCGCAGGCCGGCCTGAACCCCGTGGACCAGTCCGAACGCAC
>Ga0302314_10023574_pt1 | contig 10041 bp, 7 predicted proteins | sample III_Palsa_N2_3_FD_200533 | JGI IMG/M metagenome (GOLD analysis project Ga0302314, IMG submission 200533) | Peat permafrost microbial communities from Stordalen Mire near Abisko, Sweden - III_Palsa_N2_3 | ecosystem: Environmental > Terrestrial > Soil > Palsa > Peat permafrost | place: Sweden...
AGCCACGACGCGGCCAGCTGGTCGGCCATCAACACGAGAAACGAGGGCGGTTGCGCGGACGTCATCGAAATCTCAGGCGCAGCATAAGCCTGAATCCGCCCACCGCACTGCTGCGCTGTATGGGCGATCGAGGCGTTCGATCGAAATGTTGAGCGGACGTTGACACGGGCCTGGTGTCGGTTGTAGGTTGCCGACAGTTCAAGGAGGAGATGGTTGGTGACCACCCACTGGGGATTGGCTACGGTCGAGCGACGCTCGGCGAGCGAACAGGTACTCAAAGAGCTGCGGGCCGCGATCATCGACGGTCGCATCATGCCGCGGGCGCCGCTGCGCGAGGTGGCGCTCGCCGAGGCGTTGGGGACCGGTCGCTCGGCGATCCGCGAGGCGCTCAGCGCGCTCGTCCAGGAAGGTCTGGTCGTCTCCGAACTCAACCGCGGCACCTGGGTGCGTGAGCTCTCCCCGGCCGATGTGATCGACGTCTACCGGGCCCGTGCGGCGATCGAGACCGCGGCCGTCGCCGCCGTGCTGCAACGGGGCGTCTACGACCTGTCGCCGTTGCACCGGGCGCTCGCCGAGCTGCGCGCGCTGTGTGACCGCGACGGGCTCGAGGCCCCTTCCCAGGCGCTGATCGCCGCCGACATCGATTTTCACCGCACGCTGGTCGCGCTGGCGCGCAGCCCGCGGCTGAGCCGCGCCCACGAGCCACTCGCGGCCGAGTCCCAGATGCTGCTCAACTGGCATCCGGACTACTCCAGCTCGGACTACGTCGACGACCACCAGCGCCTGCTGGACGCCTTCGGCGCGCCGGGCGACGCGGCGGTGCTCGCGGTCCGTGACCACCTGCGGCTGACCGAGGACCTGATCGTTCCGGCCGTCGAGGACTACTCCACCCGGGTCTCGACGCCCGCGCCGGCGACGCTGGCGCTGCACGTCCTCGACGACCCCGCCGACGCACCCCAGGAGGCCGACCGATGACGCAGCCCACGCCGGCCCCCGAATTCGGCGACCGCTTCACCCGGCGCCAGGTGCTGCGCGGGGCCCTGGCCGGCGGCGCGGCGATCGGCGCCGGCGGGCTGCTGGCGGCCTGCGCCGGCGTGCAGCCGGGCACGGGTGCGATCAAGGGGTCGCCCCCGACCGGCGACGCGAAGCTGAAGCGAGGCGGCGTGATGTCGGTCGGCGCCACCGGCGGCAGCTCGGCCGACACGCTCGACGCGCACATTCCGGTGACCGACCCGGACATCATGCGCAACTGGAACCTGTACGAATCCCTCGCCGTCCGCTCGCCGGACTTCGCGTCGATCGACTACCTGGTCGCCGAGTCGATCGAGCCCGAGCACACGGGCGATGCCTCCTCGTGGATCGTGACGATCCGGGACGGGATCGAGTTCCACAACGGCAAGACGGTCGCGCCCGAGGACGTGATCTTCTCGCTGCAGCGAATCATCGATCCCAAGGCCCCGAAGACCGGCGCTTCGTCGATCGGCTACATCGATACCAAGGGGCTCAAGCAGGTCGGTTCGCGACAGCTCCGGATCCCGCTGAAGTCGGCCAATGCCGCGTTCGTCGATGAGATCGGGCAGTACTTCAACGCGATCGTGCCAATCGGCTACGACCCCTCCAAGCCGGTCGGCACCGGGGCGTTCATGTACGAGTCGTTCACGCCCGGTCAGCAGAGCGTGTTCAAGCGCTTTCCCAACTACTGGCAGCACCCCAAGCCCTACGTCGACGAGCTGACGATCATCGACTTCACCGACGACACCGCGCGCGTCAACGCGCTGCTGGGCGGCCAGTTGCAGGCGATCGACAACCTTCCGACCGCGCAGATCGGCGAGGTCATCGGCTACGGCGGCTACAAGGTGCTGATCGCCGAGACCGGCTCCTGGCAGCCGTTCACGATGCGCGTCGACCAGCCGCCATTCAACGATGCGCGGGTCCGGCAGGCGATGCGGCTGATCGTCGACCGCCCGCAGATGGTGCTGCAGGTGCTGTCGGGCCAGGGCCGGATCGCCAACGACATGTACTCGCCGTTCGACCCGGCGTACAACTCGTCGCTGCCGCAGCGACACGCGGACGTCGAGCAGGCCAAGTCGCTGCTGAAGCAGGCCGGCCAGGAGGGGCTGCACGTCACGCTCGTCACCTCGCCGGTGTTCCAGGGCGTCGTGCAGTGCGCCGAGGTGTTCGCCCAGCAGGCGCTCGCCGCCGGCGTCAAGGTCAACCTCGACCAGGTCAACACGAGCATCTTCTACGGGCCCCAGTATCTGAAGTGGGCATTCGCACAGGACTTCTGGGCCACCCGCGAGTACCTGCCGCAGGTGGCGCAGGGCAGCGTGCCGGCGGCGCCATTCAACGAGTGCCACTGGCCGCCCAAGAACGCACAGGGCACACGGTTCACGAAGCTGATCAACGAGGCGACGGCCGAGCTCAACACCGCCAAGCGGACCGAACTGCTGCACGAGGCCGAGCAGATCGAGTACGAGCTCGGTGGCTACATCATCCCGTACTTCTCCAACCAGATCGACGCCTACACCGGGAAGATGGGCGGCTTCGTCGAGGCCAAGTCGGGGTTCCCGCTCGGCAACTACTGGTTCAAGAACGTGGGGTACCTGGCGTGATCAAGCAGCCCGAGCACAGGGAGCTCTGAGCGATGACCCGATTCCTGATCCGACGCGTCCTCCTCGGGATCCTGATCCTGTTGCTGGTGTCGATCGTCGTGTTCGCGGCCACGCAGGCGCTGCCGGGCAACGCCGCCCAGGCGGTCCTCGGTCGGCAGGCGACCCCGGCGCGAGTGAAGGCGCTGACCGCCCAGCTGCACCTCAATGAGTCCGCGCCGGCCCAATACTGGCACTGGCTGTCGGGCATCGTTCGAGGCCACTTCGGCACGAGCACCTCGACCCAGGGCGCAGTCACCAAGCTGATCTCCGGACCGCTGGCCAACTCCGCGTTCCTGGTGGCGATCTCGGCGCTGATCGCGGTGCCGCTGTCGATCGCGCTCGGCGTCTGGATGGCCGTCAAGCGCGACAAGCTCCCCGACCACATCCTCTCGACGGGCACGCTCGTGCTGGCGGCGCTGCCGGAGTTCGTGATCGGGATCGGGCTGGCGCTGCTGCTGGCCACCAACTACGTCTGGCGGGCGTTCCCGGGGGTCTCGATCATCCCGCCGGGAGATCATGCCTGGGACGTGCCCAAGGTGGTGGTGCTGCCGGCGCTGACGTTGATCCTGGCGGTCACGCCATACATCAGCCGGATCATGCGGGCGTCGATGGTCGAGGTGCTGCACTCCGACTACGTGACGATGGCGCGGCTCAAGGGCCTGTCGAACCGGACCGTGATCTGGCGCCACGCGGTCCCCAACGCGATCGTCCCCGCGATCCAGGTCTCGGCGCTGCAGCTGGCGTACATGGCCGGCGGCGTGGTCATCGTCGAGTACGTGTTCGGCTACAACGGCGTCGGCTCGCAGCTGGTGACCGCGGTGGGCAACCGTGACATCCCGACCGTGCAGGCGCTGGCGATGATCATCGGGGCCGTGTACGTGGTCGTGAACCTGGTCGCCGATCTGCTCACGATCGTCGTCACCCCGAGACTGAGGACGGCCGGACGATGAGCACCATCTCTCCGGACATGGAGAACCCGGGCGATCCCACCGCCGCACCGGAGCTGACCTCGGCACCGCCGATCCGCAGCCGCCAGTGGCTGTCGCTGCTGAAGTCGACGCTGCGCCAGACGCGCGGGAAGATCGGGATCACGTTCGTGATCGTGATCGTCGGCTTCGCGCTGCTTGGACCCCTGTTCGCCCCCCACAACCCCGACGCGTTCATCGCGTTCCCCAACCAGGCGCCGGGCGGCCACCTGCTGTTCGGCGCCGACGCGCTCGGCCGCGACGTCTGGAGCCGCTTCCTGCACGGGGGCTGGACGGTGCTGTACATGTCACTCTCCGCGACGTTGATCGGCGTCGGCGTCGGGCTGATCGTCGGACTCTCTGCCGCGTATCTCGGCGGCGCCTGGGACGAGGTCCTGATGCGGATCGCCGACGTGTTCATGGCGTTCCCGCAGATCGTGCTGGCGCTGTTGGTGGTGACCGCGTTGGGCCCGAAGATCTACCTGATCATCCTGGTCGTCGGCATTTCCCATGCTCCACGCGTCGCCCGGGTGATCCGCGGCGCCGCCCAGCAGGTCGTCGAACGTGACTTCATCAAGGCGGCCGAGGCGGTCGGTGAGCCCCGGCGACGGGTGATCTTCGGGGAGCTCTTGCCGAACGTGACCTCGCCGCTGATGGTCGAGTTCGGCCTGCGCTGGACGTACTCGATCGGGCTGATCGCCGGCATCAACTTCCTCGGCCTCGGCCTGCAACCGCCACAGGCCGACTGGGGCCTGATGATCAACGACAACCGGCTGTCGCTGACGGTTCAGCCGTGGGGCGTGCTGCTGCCGATCATCGGGATCGCGGTGCTGACAGTCGGAGCCAACCTGCTGACCGACGCGTTCGCGCGCTCGGCGATCGGCATCGACCGAGGAGAGGGCTGACCACATGGCCGTCGCAGAACCACCCATCACCGACGCGGTCGCCGTCCGCAACCTGCGGATCGAGCTCGTCTCCTCCGGCGAGGACATCGTCGATCAGATCGTGCTGGAGGTGACCGCCGGCCAGGTCCTGGGTCTCGTCGGCGAGTCGGGCTCGGGCAAGACGACCGTCGGCATGGCGCTGCTGGGCTACTGCCGGCCGGGCGGCAAGGTCGTCGGCGGCGAGGTCGTGATCGACGGGCGTGACCTGCAGGGGCTGCGTCAGGGCGAGCTGCGCCGGCTGCGCGGCGGCACCGTCTCCTACATCCCCCAGGACCCCGGGACAGCCCTAAACCCGGCGCTGCGGATCGGGCGACAGCTGTCGGAGATGCTCGAAGCCCACTCCCCGTCGATGAGCGACGACGAGCGCGACGCCCGGGTGCGTGAGTCGCTCGAGGAGGTGGCGCTGCCACCATCTGGCGTCTCGGTCGAGGACTTCCTGAACCGCTACACCCACCAGCTGTCCGGCGGTCAGCAGCAGCGCGTCGCGATCGCGATGGCGTTCGCCAACCGTCCCCACGTGATCGTCTGCGACGAGCCAACCACCGGCCTCGACGTCACCACCCAGGCCCGGGTGCTGAAGACCGTCCGGGAGCTCTGCCAGGAGCACGACGTCGCCGCTCTGTACGTCAGCCACGATCTGGCGGTCGTCGCCGAGCTGGCCGATCACGTCGCGGTCATGTACGCCGGTCGGATCGTCGAACGCGGCCCCCGGGACGTGATCTTCTCCACTCCGCGCCACCCCTACACCCGGCGGCTGCTGCGAGCGGTGCCGGACCTCGGGGGCAAGCGGGCGGTGCTCGGGATCCCCGGACGCGCGCCGCTGCCCGGCAACCGGCCCACCGGCTGCTTCTTCGAGCCTCGGTGCGATCTGGCGATCGATCAGTGCGCCAAGGAGTTCCCGGCGCCGACCGCCTACGAGGGCGGCAAGCACCTGGTCTGCTGCTACCGCGCCGACGACGCGCCCTCGGCAATCCGGGTGGCCTCCGAGCCGGCGCCGATGGGACCGGCCGGCGACGTCGTGCTGGCGTTGCAGCACATCGATGCCAGCTACGGATCACACCAGATCCTGCACGACGTCGACTTCGAGGTCCGGCGCAACCAGTGCGTGGCGCTGGTGGGCGAGTCGGGCAGTGGCAAGACCACGACCGCGCGCTGCGTGGCCGGCCTGCATCGCCAGTACACGGGCGAGATCAAGCTCGACGACGTCACGCTGGGCCAGTCCGCGCGCGCGCGCACCGCCGTTGCCCGCAAGCGGATCCAGTACGTGTTCCAGAATCCATACGCCTCGCTGAACCCGCGTCGCACGATCGGGCAGACGATCGCGCGGCAGCTGCACCTGTTTCCGCCGGAGGGCGGCACCACCCGCGGCAACATCGGCACCAAGGTCGCCGAGTGCCTGGAGCGGGTCTCGCTCAGTCGTGAGGCGGCCAGCCGCTACCCCGATCAGCTGTCGGGCGGCGAGCGCCAGCGCGTCGCCGTGGCCCGCGCGCTGGCGGCCGAGCCGGCGCTGCTGGTCTGCGACGAGATCACCTCGGCGCTCGACGTCTCGGTCCAGGCCGCGATCGTCGAGCTGCTGCGTGACCTGCGTGAGCAGACCGGGCTGTCACTGCTGTTCATCACCCACAACCTGGCGCTGATCCGGACGATCGCCGACAAGGTGATCGTGATGACCGAGGGTCGGATCGTCGAGTCGGGCGACACGCTCGACGTGTTTCAGCGTCCCCAGGCCGAGTACACGCAGCGGCTGCTGGCGAACACGCCCACCGTCGAGAACGCGCTCGGTTCCGGCGGCGCCGCCTAGCCCGACCGTCCGGTGACGACCGAGAGGCCCAGCGCGCGGTGAACACCGAGGCGTTCATCACCTGCGCGATCACCGGCGCGGGCGACACGACGTCACGCTCCGAGCTGGTTCCGGTCACCCCCGAGCAGATCGCCGAGTCGGCGATCGGCGCCGCCCGCGCGGGCGCGGCCGTCGTCCACATCCACGTCCGTGACCCCGCGACGCGCCAGGGCTCACGCGACGTCTCGCTCTACCGCCGCGCCGTCGAGCTCGTCCGCGCCGCCGACGTCGACGCGGTGATCAACCTGACCGCCGGGATGGGCGGCGACCTCGTGCTCGGCGGGCCGGAGGCGCCGCTGCCGCCGGCCGACGACGGGACCGACATGGTCGGCGCCTCCGAGCGCCTGGCCCACGTCGCCGAGCTGCGGCCCGAGATCTGCACGCTGGACTGCGGAACGATGAACTTCGCCGCCGGCGGCGACTACGTGATGACCAACACGCCGGACATGCTGCGGACGATGGCGGCTGCGATCAGGTCGTTGGGCGTCCGGCCGGAGCTGGAGGTGTTCGACTACGGCCAGCTGGTGATGGTGCACGACCTGGTCGCCGAGGGCCTGATCGACGACCCGGTGCTGATCCAGCTGTGCATGGGGATCCGCTATGGCGCTCCCGACGATCCCCAGACGCTGATCGGACTGGTCGACAAGCTGCCACCGGGAACCGTGTTCTCGGCCTTCTCGATCGGGCGGATGCAGCTGCCGTACGTGGCGATGGCGGTGCTGGCCGGCGGCAACGTGCGCGTCGGGCTGGAGGACAATCTCTACCTGGGACCGGGCGAGAAGGCGACCAACGCGGGGCTCGTGGAGCGGGCGCGAACGATTCTTGAGGCGATGAACGTGCGCGTGCTCGGCCCTGACGACGTTCGCGACCGGCTGGCCCTGCGGGCCGGTGGCTGACGACCGCCTGCCACGCCGCGTCGCGCTGCTGGGCTCGGGCGTGATCGGCGGCGGCTGGGCGGCCCGGCTGCTGCTGTCCGGCGTCGACGTCGCGCTGTATGACCCGGCGCCGGGCGCGAGCGAGATCGCGGAGACGCAGCTGCGCCGCGCACAGCGGGCGTGGTCCAGGCTGACGCTCGCGCCGTCGCCTCGGTCGGGCACGCTGACGCTGGCCGGCACCGTCGCCGAGGCGGTCGCCGGCGCCGAGCTGGTGCAGGAGTCCGCTCCGGAGCGCGAGCCGCTCAAGATCGACCTGCTGGCACAGGCGTGCGCGGCGGCGCCGGCCAACGCGATCATCGCCTCCTCCACCTCGGGGCTGTTGCCGACCCAGATCTCGGCCGGGATGCCGCACCCCGAGCGGTTCCTGGTCGCGCACCCGTTCAACCCCGTTTACCTGCTGCCGCTGGTGGAGCTGTGCGGCGGCGTGCACACGTCGCCGGAGACGATCGAGCGGGCGGCCTCGCTGTACCGCGCGCTCGGGATGCACCCGCTGATCGTCCGCCACGAGATCGACGGCTTCATCGCCGACCGGCTGCTGGAGGCCGTCTGGCGCGAGGCGCTCTGGCTGGTCCACGACGGCGTCGCAACCGCCGAGGAGATCGACGACGCGCTGCGCTACGGCCCGGGCCTGCGCTGGTCGACGATGGGCACCTTCCTGATCTACCGCCTGGCCGGCGGCGAGGCCGGTATGCGCCACTTCATGGCCCAGTTCGGACCGGCGCTGCAGCTGCCGTGGACCAAGCTCACCGACGTCCCAGAGCTCGACGACGAGCTGCTGGACCGCCTTGTCTCCGAATCGGACGCGCAGGCGGCCGGGCGGTCGATCGAGGAGCTCGCCCGCGTCCGCGACGACTGCCTGGTGGCGGTGCTCAGCGGGCTGCGCGGGCAGTCGTGGGGCGCGGGCGTCGACATCGCGGCGACCGAGCGGCGCTGGCAGCGGGCCGCGCTGACGGCCACCGACGGCGTCGCGGCCGCCGGCGACGGGCTGCTGCACCTGCACCAGGCGATCGTCGCGCCCGACTGGATTGATTACAACGGCCACATGACCGAATACCGGTATCTGCAGGTGCTCGCCGACACGACGGACCGGTTCCTGCCGCTGATCGGCGCCGGCGGCGACTACGCCGCGTCCGGAAGCTCGTTCTACACGGTCGAGACCCACATCCGCCACCTCGGCGAGGCACACGCCGGCGACCGGCTGTCGGTCAGCACGCGGCTGCTGGCCCACGATCCCAAGCGGCTGCACCTGTTCCACGAGATCCGCCGTGCCGACGACGGCTCGCCGGTCGCGACCGGCGAGCACATGCTGCTGCACGTCGACATGGCCGCCGGCCGCGCCGTCCCCGCCGGCGCCGAGGTGCTCGCCGCGCTCGATCGGATCGCGGAATCCCAGCGCGAGCTGCCCTGGCCAGACTCCGCCGGCCGGGCGATCGGCGCTGGACAGGCCTCCGCGGCGCCCACCCCGAATCTTTGAACATATTTGTGCAGAGGCGCCTCGGCGGGTTACCCTTGGCAAGCACTCGAGATCAACGACGTCGGAGGAGTAGATGCCCGAGAAGATGTGGAATGGCGAGCCATTCTGGGGGCTCGGTTACGAGTGGGACCCCGAGTGGGTGCTGAGCGACCGCCAGCGTGAGCTTCGTGACTTGCTGATCGAGCTCTGCGAGTCCGAGATGCGGGCCAACGCCAAGGTCTCCGACGACAAGCTCGAGTACCCACGTGAGAACCTCGAGCTGCTCGGCCGCCACGGCTTTTTGGCGCTGACCGTGCCGACCGAGTACGGGGGCCTCGGCGAGGACCACGTCGGCTTCTCGATGACCTGTGAGACGATCGCGCGCTACGGCTGCGCCTCGACCGCGATGTGTTACGTGATGCACATGGCCGCGGTCAACACGATCATGCTGCGCCCCACCGACGCCCTGATCGAGAAGTACATCAAGCCGCTCGGCGGCGGCAAGATCGGGACCCTGTCCTATTCGGACCCGGAGACCGGCTCGCACTTCTGGTACCCGATCTCATCCGGGGCGGTCCGTGAGAACGGCGGCTACAAGGTCAACAAGAAGGCGTCGTGGACGACCTCAGGCGGTTTCGCCGACTTCTACGTGGTCCAGACCACCAGCCCGGACTTCACCGGCTACGACGACCTCTCGGTGTTCGTGATCGACGGCGAGGACGTCAAGTCCCAGCCGTCGACCTGGGACGCGCTCGGCCTGCGCGGCAACCAGTCGGGCCCGATCCAGGTCGAGGACGTCGAGATTCCCGGCGATCAGATCGTCGGCCCCGAGGGAGACGGCGCGGCCTCCAACGACGAGTCGGTCGACCCCTGGTTCCTGATCGGCTCGAGCTCGGTCTGGAACGGGATCGCGCTCGGCGCGATCGACATCGCCAAGCGTCAGACGACCCGCAAGCGCCACGTCGACGTCGGCCTGCGCGTCGCGGACTACCCGACGATCCAGGACTACGTCGGCGAGGCCGTGATGGATACCAACGCCTGCCGCCTGTTCGTGATCTCGGTCTCGCAGGCGATGGACAACGCCACCGGTCACAACACCAAGCAGCTGCCCGTGGGCGAGTTCGCGCGAGCCAACTTCCTGCACTGGGCGTGGCAGATCAAGTTCGAGGCCGCCAAGAACACCGCCCACGTCGTCGACAAGATGCTGCACGCCTGCGGCGGCTCGGGCTACAAACGTGACATGGAGCTCGAGC
>Ga0302314_10023577_pt1 | contig 10040 bp, 7 predicted proteins | sample III_Palsa_N2_3_FD_200533 | JGI IMG/M metagenome (GOLD analysis project Ga0302314, IMG submission 200533) | Peat permafrost microbial communities from Stordalen Mire near Abisko, Sweden - III_Palsa_N2_3 | ecosystem: Environmental > Terrestrial > Soil > Palsa > Peat permafrost | place: Sweden...
CGGGCAAGATGCCCGAGGGCGCGACCGCCACCGACCTGGTGCTGACCGTCACCCAGATGCTGCGCAAGAAGGGCGTGGTCGGCAAGTTCGTCGAATTCTACGGCCCCGGCCTGACCAACCTGACCCTGGAAGACCAGGCCACCATCGCCAACATGGCCCCCGAATACGGCGCCACCTGCGGCTACTTCCCGGTCTCCAAGGCGACCATCGACTATCTGACGGCCACCGGCCGCGACAAGGCGCGCGTCGCCCTGGTCGAGGCCTACGCCAAGGCTCAAGGCCTGTGGCACGAGGAAGACGCCGATCCGGTCTTCTCCGACACCCTGGAACTCGACCTGGGCGAAGTGCTGCCGTCCCTGGCCGGACCGAAGCGTCCGCAGGACCGGGTTCTGCTGTCCGATGCGGCGGCCAAGTTCGCCGAGTCCCTGGGCGGCGAGTTCGGCAAGACCGGCGAGCATGCCCGCACCCCGGTGGCCGGAACCAAGTTCGATGTTGGCGACGGCGACGTGGTGATCGCGGCCATCACCTCCTGCACCAACACCTCCAACCCCTCGGTCCTGATCGCCGCCGGCCTGCTGGCGAAGAAGGCGGTCGAGAAGGGCCTGAAGGTCAAGCCGTGGGTAAAGACCTCGCTGGCGCCCGGCTCCCAGGTGGTCACTGACTATCTGGCCAAGGCGGGCCTGACCAAGTCGCTGGACGCCTTGGGCTTCAATCTGGTCGGCTACGGCTGCACCACCTGCATCGGCAACTCGGGCCCGCTGCCGGAAGCCATTTCGGCGGCGGTTCAGGCCGGCGATCTGGTCGCCTGCAGCGTGCTGTCGGGCAACCGCAACTTCGAAGGCCGGGTGAACCCGGACGTGCGGGCTAACTATCTGGCCTCGCCGCCGCTGGTGGTCGCCTACGCCCTGGCCGGCTCGATGAAGATCGACCTAACCACCGAGCCGCTCGGCGAAGGCAAGGACGGCAAGCCGGTCTATCTGCGCGACATCTGGCCGACCAACCAGGAAATCGCCGACCTGCAGCGCAAGAGCGTCACCAACGCCATGTTCGCCAAGCGCTACGGCGACGTGTTCAAGGGCGACAAGAACTGGCAGGCGATCAAGGTCTCTGGCGGCCAGACCTACGGCTGGGAGTCCACCTCGACCTACGTCCAGAACCCGCCCTATTTCGAGGGCATCAAGATGACCCCCGATCCGGTCACCGACATTGTCGAGGCCCGGGTCCTGGCCATCTTCGGCGACAGCATCACCACCGACCACATCTCGCCGGCCTCGACCATCCGCACCACCTCGCCGGCGGGCCAGTATCTGATCGAGCGCCAGGTCAGCCCCAACGACTTCAACGGCTATGGCGCGCGGCGCGGCAACCACCAGGTGATGATGCGGGGCACCTTCGCCAACATCCGCATCCGCAACAAGATCAACCCGGACATCGAAGGCGGGATCACCAAGCATTTCCCGTCCGGCGACACGATGGCCATCTATGACGCGGCCATGCGCTACCAGTCCGAAGGCCGCCCGCTGGTGGTGTTCGCGGGCAAGGAATACGGCACCGGCTCGTCCCGCGACTGGGCGGCCAAGGGCACCAAGCTCTTGGGCGTGCGGGCGGTGATCGCCGAAAGCTTCGAGCGCATCCACCGCTCCAACCTGGTCGGCATGGGCGTGTTGCCTTTGCAGTTCAAGGTGGACGGCTGGCAGAAGCTGGGCCTGACCGGCGAGGAGATCGTCTCGATCCGCGGCATGGGCGAGCTGTCGCCCCGCCGCACCCTGACGGTCGAACTCTACCGCCCGTCGGAAGGCCGCATCGCCCGCATCCCGGTGATCTGCCGCATCGATACCCCGACCGAGCTCGACTACTTCAAGGCCGGCGGCGTGCTGAACTACGTCCTGCGCAACCTGGCGCGCGGCGAAGCGGCTTAAGCAGCAAGGCGCGCGCCCGGGACTGCGACCTCACAAGCTCGTGAGGCGCATCTCGGGCGCAAACCCGCTTAATTGGGTCCAATGAGAACGCGCGCTCTGGTCATTTTCGGGTTTTGGCTCGCCGCGGCGGCCGGACCGGCGAGCGCCCGGACGCCCGTCGTGGTCGAACTGTTCACCAGCCAGGGCTGCGCCACCTGCATCAAGGCCGGCGACGTGATGAGCAGCGTCGCGGCCAAGCCGCACGTGGTCGCCCTGACCTTCGACGTCGACTACTGGGACTATCTCGGTTGGCCCGACAGCTTCGCCAAGCCGGAATTCACCGAGCGTCAGCGCGCCTATCTCAAGCCGCTCGGTGTGCGCGACGTCTATACCCCCGAGGTGGTGGTCGATGGCCGCCTGGAGGCCGCGGGCGTCGATCCGGACGCGATCGGCAAGCTGATCAAGACGGCCGACCGCGCCGACCGCGACCCGCCGCAACTGACCCTGACCGCGACCCGCCTGGCCGTCGGCACGGCCCGCGCGCCCAAGGGCGGCGCCGATGTCTGGCTGGTCCGCTATGACCCCAACGACCAGAAGGTGCTGGTTAAGAAGGGCGAAAACCGCGGCCGCACCATGGTCGAGCATAATGTGGTGCATGAGCTGACCAAGCTCGGAACCTGGTCCGGCCGGCCCAAACTCTACCACCTGCCCAAGGCCGACAGCGACGGTCTGCAGACCGTGGTGATCGTCCAGGGCGCCCACGGCGGGCGGGTGCTGGCGGCAAGGAAGCTTTAGGGCGTCTTGGCGTCTTGGCGTCCTTCGACACGCGCCGAAGCGGCGCGGCTCTGGATGACGAAAATTTTTGCAGTCCACCCAAGCCCGTCATCGCGAGCCGGCCGCAACGCGGCCGCGTCGAAGGACGCACTGAACCCAAATCCCCAGACAGCAAAAAGCCCGCGTGGTGGGGGGGGTACCACGCGGGCTCTGCTAAATGTCGGCCAACCGGGGTCCCGATCTGGGGGGCTGGGGGGGCTGTTCAGAATCCGAGACCGAAAACATTCCCGACCGGCCGACCATCAGACTTTGGCGGCCTAAGCGGGCGCGTCCAAGACCGAAATAAGGTCTTTTCGTGTTCACCTCGCCCGACATTGTAGCGTCATTTCAAGAGGGGCTCGCCAGGGCCGGCGAAATGGGTTTAGGCTGACATCCGTGAGCTTGGACAACTCGTCATCAACGCCTTCGACCGCCGTGGTCTTCTTCGACCGCCGTGAGCTGGAAGCCTTGCTTCGGCTCTATGGCCGGATGGTCGCGGCCAACGAATGGCGCGACTACGCCATCGACGGGCTGAAGGATTTCGCCGCCTTCTCGGTGTTCCGCCGCTCATCCGAGGCGCCCCTCTATCGCATCGAGAAACATCCGGCGCTGGCGCGGCGGCAAGGCGCCTGGGCCGTGGTCGGCCAGGGCGGCATCGTGCTTCGGCGAGGCCACGAACTGGCCCAGGTGCTGAAGATGTTCGACAAGGGCCGGCTGAAGATCGTCGACTGAGGGGGGAGCGGTGCGTCCTTCGACACGGCCGCTTCGCGCCCGGCTCAGGATGACGAACCAATTTGAAGCCCCCTAACCTCGTCATCCTGAGCCGCGCCAAAGGCGCGTGTCGAAGGACGCACGAACGGCGCCCCACCCCGAAAACAAAAACCCCGGAGATCGTTCTCCGGGGCTTTAAAAAGTCTGGCTTTCAGGTCGCCCTAGCGGCGCGAGCCCATGAACGACAGCAGGAATTGGAACATGTTGATGAAGTTCAGATAGAGCCTCAGCGCGCCGTAGTTGGTGGCCACGGCCATGGCGGCCTGATTGCCGCCCAGCTGATAGTAGGTCAGCTTCAGGCGCTGGGTGTCGTAGGCGACCAGGCCGGCGAAGATCAGCACACCGATGACGTTGATCACGAACTCAATCATGCCGCTGTGGAAGAAGAAGTTGGCGAACATGGCGATCACCAGGCCAAACAACCCCATGATCAGGAAATTGCCCATCCCGGTTAGATCCTTCTTGGTCGTATAGCCGACCAGGCTGAGCGAACCGAAGGCGGCCGAGGTGACCAGGAAGGTCGAGAACAGGCTGGCGTCGGTGTAGGTGATGACCAGAGCGCCAAAGGAGGCGCCGATCAGGGCGACGATCGACCAGTAGACGATGCCGGAGCTGCGGGGCGAAACGCCGCCGCGGCTGATTCCCGAGAATAGGATGATGGCGAGGGGCGCAAACGTCACCGCCATGCCGAGGATGGTCAGCCCACGTCGGCCGTTTTCACCGACCTGAAACATCAGGTCGCGGATCGGCGGATAGGTTCCCGTCAGATAGGCCATCGCGGCCGACAGGACGAGGCCCAGCGCGACCTTGTTGTAGACGCCGAGCATGAACGCGCGAAGTCCCGCGTCCACCGACATGTCGGCGACAGGCGCCGCGCCGGGACGCGAATAGCCGCGGTTGAAGTCGCTCATAGAGCATAAATCCTTTATCAAGCGCCCGTTGCGGGCGCATCCAAGATATCGGACAGCATGCGCCTCACCGCAAGAGGCGGCAAGGCTACTCGCTCCGCAGCACCGGCGCGGGACGCCGTGAAAGCGCTTGCAGAGCCGCGATCAGACCGCCGCCGCCGGTCAGCAACGCCGCCCCGCCGATCAGGGCCGCGACCCCGGTCCAGTCGACGCTCCACTTGGCCTCAAACACCTTGACCACCACCGGCCAGGCCGCCGCAGCGCCCAGGGCGACGCCCGCCAATCCCGCGATAATCCCGACGGCGCCATACTCGACCACATAGGCGGTCAGGATCTGCGCCCTGGCCGCGCCCAGCACCTTCAGCGTCGCCGCCTCCCGCGCCCGGGCGCCTGCGCCGGCGGCGATGGAGCCAGCCAGCACCAGCACGCCGGCCAGAGCCGCGACGGCCGCCGCGCCTCGCACCGCCAGCGCCAGCCGGTCGAACAGGCTGGCCGCGGCTTCCAGCTGCTCGCGCACGCTGATTACGTCCACGGTTGGAAAGTCGGCGCCGAGGTCGCGGGTCAGTCGGGCTTCCTGATCCTTGCTCATCTTGGCCATGGCGACGCTGCGCAGCTGGGCGCCCGCCAGCGCCGCCGGATCGATCACCACCGCGAAGCTGGGCCCAAAGCCGCCGAAGTCGATCTTGCGCAGGGCGGCGATGCGGGCGTCGACCGAGCGGCCAAGAATCTCCAGGGTGATGCTGTCGCCGACCTTCAGATGGGCCGCCTTGGCGACCTGGCTCTCCAGCGCGATCTGCGGCGGGCCGGCATAGTCGGCGCTCCACCAATGGCCCTCGACCACATTGGCGCCGACCGGCTCGGACCCGATGGCCGACAGGCTGATGTCGTTGTCGAAGGCCCAGCGCTGGCCCTCATCGATAGCGTTGCGGTTCACCGGCGCGCCATTCAGCGCGACGATGCGGCCCGTGGCGAAGGGCAGGCGCAGATAGCGGTCGGCCGTCAGCGGCCCCGCATCCCTGGCCACCGCCGCGTCGAAGGCGTCCGCGCGATCGGGCGGGATTTCGGTGAACACCACCGCAGGCGCGGCCTTGGGCGCCACGGCGCTGACTTCGTCCAGCAGGCTGGACTGGATCAGCACGATGGCGCTCATCAGGGCTATCCCTAAGCCGATCGCCGGGGTTGCGGTGCGCGCCGCCGAGCGCGGCCCGGCGAGATTGGCGAGGCCCAGGCGCAAGGGCCCGCGCGTCAGGCCGCGAAACCGCCCCGCTGCCAAGACCGCGCCGCGTCCCAGCGCCCACAGCAGGCCAAGCGCCACGGCCACGCCGACAATCATGATCGAGGCCATGAAAGGCGTCGGCGCGGTCAGGATGGTCAGGGCCGCTAGCCCCAGGCCGGCGGCGATGGCCCCGATCGTCTCCAGCCCGAACCCGGCGCGGCCGCCGAGGTTGCTGCGGAACAGGGCCGCCGGCGGCGTCGAGCGCGCACGCGCCAGCGGCTCCAGCGAAAAGGCCGCCGCCGACAGCAGGCCGAACAGCGCCGCCTTGGCCAGGGGCGCCGGATAGATGGCGAACAGGGCCGGGATCGGCAGCTGGTTCCTGGCGATCAGTCCAATGAGCAGCGGCGTCAGGGCGCCGATACCTAAGCCGATGGCCACGCCCAGCAGGGCCAGACCGCCGATCTGGATTAGATACAGGTTGCGGATCAGCGGCCCCTCGGCGCCCAGGGCCTTGAGCACTGCGATCGATTCCTTGCGCGTCTCCAGATAGGCCGAGACCGCACCGAACACGCCCAGCCCGCCGGCCAGCAGCGAGGCCAGGCCGATGAAGCCGAGAAAGTACTCCAACCGGTCGATGATCTTGCGCGCGCCTGGCGCGGCGTCGTCGCGGTCGCGGATGTCCAGGTCGGCGTCCGGCATGGCCTTGCGCAGGACCCTGGTCGCCGCCTTGGGATCGACGCCCGGCGGTAGGGCGATGCGGGCGGTCTCGCTGTACAGGCTGCCCGGCTGCAGCAGGCCCGAGGCCTGGACGGCGGCCAGCCGGGTCAGCACGCGCGGGCCCAGCGCGAAGCGGCCGATCCGATCCGGTTCGGAGACCAGCACGGCGCGGACGATCAAAGGCGCATTGCCGACCGTGACGGTGTCGCCGAGCTTCAGGTGCAGCCTGTCCAGCAGCGCCGGCTCGACCGCCGCGCCCGGCGTTCCATCGCTGGATGGGGCGAAGGCCGCGGCGAGGTTGGGCGCGCCCTGAATCTCGACCGTCCCGGCCAGGGGATAGAGGCTGTCGACCCCGCGCAGTTCGACCAGCCTTCGGTCGCCCGCCGGCGCCTGGGCCATGGCCCGCGCCCCGGCGGCATAGGTGACGCGCCCGGCGCGGCCGAGCGCTGCCTGTTCGGCGGAGGTGAAGCTGCGCTGGCTGATGGTGACCGACAGATCGCCGCCAAGGATTTCCCGCGCTTGCGACGCCAATCCCTGGCGAAACGCCTCGGCCGTCGACGAGGCGGCCGCGATCGCCGCAACGCCCAGCGCCAGACAGGCCAGGAAGATGCGGAAACCTTTGACGCCCGCGCGCAGTTCGCGTGCGGCGAAGCGGAGGGAGAGGGGCAGGGTCACCTTGAAAACACCTCTCCCGGAGGAAGGGCTGCAATTGCGCCGCTGCCTCCTTCGAGACGCCCCAAGTGGGGCGCCTCAGGATGACTAGAATTTTGGCTTGCACCCAACCTAGTCATGGTGGGGAGCGCTCTTCGCGCGTCTCGAACCACGCACCGTCCCTCACGCCACCACCCGTCCGCCGCCCATGGTCACGCGGCGGTCCGCGCGGGCGGCCAGCGCCGGGTCGTGGGTCACCAGCACCAGGGCCGCGTTGGCCTCGGCGACCAGGGCGAACATCATGTCGGCGACCGCGACAGCGTTGTGGGCGTCCAGGTTGCCTGTGGGCTCGTCGGCGAACAGCAGCTGCGGGCGCACGGCCAGCGCGCGGGCCAGCGCCACCCGCTGTTGCTCGCCGCCGGACAGTTGATGCGGATAGTGGCGAAGGCGTTCGGCCAGTCCTACGCGATCGAGCCAGGCGCGCGCGGTCGCCGTCGCGCCCGCCCGACCGCAAATCTCCAGCGGGGCGCTGACGTTTTCCTCGGCTGTCATATTGGGCAGCAGGTGGAAGGACTGGAACACCAGCGAGACCCGGCCTCGGCGCAGGCGTGCGCGGCCGTCCTCATCCAGCCGGCTCAGATCCTCGCCAAACAGCCGTACCCGGCCCGAGGTCGGCTGCTCCAGCCCGGCGGCCACCGCGATCAGCGACGACTTGCCCGAGCCGGACGGTCCCACGATGGCGACCCGCTCGCCGGCCGAAATGGTCACATCCACGCCCTTGAGGATTTCCACCGGCCCCGCCGCCGACGGCAGGGTGAGGGCGACCTGATCCAATTGCAGGGGCGGCGCGGATGTCGTCATGCAGACTTTCGGCAGACTTTCGGTTTTCAGGAAGGCCGTGGACCTCCTACATAGGATGCGATGAGCTCTCGCGCACCCGTCCTTGAATTCAGCCGCCGCGCGGGCCTAGCAGCGCTTGCCGCCGCGCTCGCCGCGCCCAGCGCCTTTGCGGCCGGCAAGCCCAAGATCATCACCATGCTCGGCGACTCCATCACCGCCGGCTATGGCCTGGCCGCCGCCGACGCCCTGCCCGCGCAGTTGCAGGCCGCACTCGGCCGGCTCGGCGTCAGCGCGGTCGTTCGACCTTCCGGCGTTTCCGGCGACACCACCGCCGACGCCCTCGGCCGGGTCGATTTCAGCGTCCAGGGTGACACCGATCTCTGCCTGGTGGCGCTGGGCGGCAACGACCTGTTGCAGGGGATCGACCCGAAACAGACCCGCGCCAACCTGACCGCCATCCTCGTCAAGCTGAAGGCGCGCCGCATCCCAGCGATGCTGGCGGGCATGCAGGCGCCGACGGCGATCGGGGCGGGTTATGCGCGCGACTACAACGCCGTCTTCCCCGCCGTCGCCAGGGCAGAGCATGCGCCGCTTTACCCGGTGCTGCTGGCGGGCGTCGGCGGCGACCGGACGCTCGATCAGAAGGACGGCATCCATCCCAATCCTGCGGGGGTGAAGATCATCGCCGCCCGGCTGGCGCCCGCCGTCGCCGAGGCCCTAAACACAAAGGCCGGGGCCGCGCGCAAATGATCCGCCTGTTCGCCGCCCTGGCCATCCCTTTCGAGATCGGCGAAGGCCTGGTCCGTCACCAGACCGGCGTCGAAGCCGCCCGTTGGCGACCGCTCGAGGCGCTGCATATCACCCTGCGTTTCTTCGGCGAGATCGCCGAGACCCAGGCCGAGGATTTGGATCTGGAGCTTTCCCGCATTCAAGGCGCGCCACTGGACCTTACCCTGGCCGGCGCGGGATCGTTCGGCGAGGGCGACAAGATCGACGCCATCTGGGCCGGGGTCGAGGAAAACCCCGCCCTGCGCATCCTGGCCGGCCGTTGTGAGAGCGCCGCGCGGCGGGCGGGCCTGAAGCCGGATGCTCGCAACTACCATCCCCATGTGACCCTGGCCTATCTGCGTCGGCCCGATCCGGCGCAGGTCGCGGCCTGGATCCAGGCCAACAATCTGCTGAAATCGCCGGCCTTCCGCGCCGCCTCATTCGGCCTCTATTCCAGCGTCCAGACCGGCGAGGGTACGCGCTACGAGGCCGAGCGGCTGTATCTGCTGCGCTGATCCGGCGTCGCGCGGGCCTTGGCGCCCGCGGCTGAAACGTCTATTCCGCGCGTCCCCATGGAAACGCCGCTCGCCATCGGTGTCGATTTCGGCACGACCAACACCGTTGTCGCCCTAGGTGACGGCGGTGAGCGGGCGGATCTTGTCGCCTTCGCCACGCCGACCGACCCCACCACCACCTTCCGCTCGACCCTGAGCTTCAACCACGACCCCGCCGAGCCGACGGCGCGCGCGGTCCACGCAGGTCCCTGGGCGATCGAGGCCTATCTGGACGATCCCGGCGAGACCCGCTTCATCCAGTCGTTCAAAAGCTATGCGGCCAGCCCGCTGTTCTCCGAAACCCAGATCATGGGCCGGCGCTACACCTTCGAAGACATGCTCTCGGCCTTTCTGCTGCGGCTGCGCGAAGCCGGCGGGGCGACGATGAACGGGGCGCCAGGCCGAGTGATCGTCGGACGGCCGGTGCGGTTCGTCGGGGCGGCGCCCGATCCGGCGCTGGCGCTGCGGCGTTACGAGACGGCGTTCGCGCGGTTGGGGTTCACCGACATCCTCTATGCCTATGAGCCGGTCGCGGCGGCCTTCTTCTTCGCCCGCCGGCTGGATCAGGACGCGACCGTGCTGGTGGCCGACTTCGGCGGCGGCACCAGCGACTTTTCCATCGTGCGCTTTGAGCGGAAGAACGGTGTGCTTGAGTCCCGCGCGCTCGGCCAGTCGGGCGTGGGCGTGGCTGGCGACGCCTTCGACTACCGCATCATCGACAACCTGGTCTCGCCGGCGCTGGGCAAGGGGTCGAGCTACAAGGATTTCGACAACGTCCTGCCAGCGCCCAATCGCTACTTCGCCAACTTCGCCCGGTGGGACCAACTGGCTCTGATGCGGGCGTCACGCGATATGCGAGACATTCGCAGCTTGGTAAGAAAATCTTACGAGCCGGAGAAAATCC
>Ga0302314_10023579_pt1 | contig 10039 bp, 5 predicted proteins | sample III_Palsa_N2_3_FD_200533 | JGI IMG/M metagenome (GOLD analysis project Ga0302314, IMG submission 200533) | Peat permafrost microbial communities from Stordalen Mire near Abisko, Sweden - III_Palsa_N2_3 | ecosystem: Environmental > Terrestrial > Soil > Palsa > Peat permafrost | place: Sweden...
ATCGACCAGCTGATCGAAAGTATTTTGTGACCGCTGCCGAGTTACAATCGCGGGCCGAGTCCCTCGCGGCCGGCCTGCCCAATCTCCTGCTCCGCGCCAGACGGGTGGCGGCGACCGTCAGCGGCGACCTGCATGGGCGGCGCCGGCCCGGCAGCGGCGAGGATTTCTGGCAATATCGGCAGAGCCAGCCGGGCGATCCGCTGACCTCGATCGATTGGCGGCAATCGGCACGATCGGACCATCTCTATGTGCGCGAGACCGAATGGACCATCGCCCGTACCACGCGAATCTGGGCCGACCCTTCGCCCTCGATGCGCTGGGGCAGTGGTAAGTTTCTTGGCCACGACCTCGAAACCAAGCATGACCGCGCCTGCCTGCTGGCGGTGGCGATGGGCTTCCTGCTCGAACAGGCGGGCGAGCGTATCGGTCTGCTCGACCGGCCGGGCCCGGCTTTTTCCGGTCGCGCCGCGCCGGCCCGCCTCGCCCATGCCCTGATCCAGGCCGCCCCTGTCGACAGCTTTCCGGAACAGAGCGCCGCCCCTCGCAGCATGGTGGTCCTGCTGTCCGATTTCCTGATGCCTCCCGAGCTGATCGCCCGCCAGGCCGAGCGCTGGGCGGCAGCCGGCCTGTCCGGCCATATGCTGCAGATCCTCGACCCCGCCGAGGAAGCGCTGCCCTATCAGGGACGCGTCCGCCTGCACGGGCTGGAACGTGAAGGCGACATGCTGCTGGCCCATGCCGAATCTTTACGCGACGAATACGGTCTCGCTCTCGACTCGCACCGCAAGGCGCTGGCCGCCATCGCCCGCCAGGTCGGCTGGCGCTTCTCGACGCACCGCACCGACCAGCCGGCGCGCGTCGCCCTGACCCATCTCTACGCCGGGATGGCATGCTGACGTTCGCCTCACCGTGGCTTCTGGCCGCCGCTCTCGCCCTGCCGGCTTTATGGCTGTTGCTGCGCATCACCCCGCCGCCGCCCCGCCGTATCGATTTTCCCGCCATCCGCCTGCTGTTCGGCCTGAGCACCAAGAACCGCACCTCACGCTCGGCGCCTTTGTGGCTGATCATCCTGCGCATCGCCCTGGTGAGCTTGCTGATCCTCGGCGCCGCCGGTCCGGCCTGGCGCCGCGGCGGCGAGCGCGCCCTCGGGCCGTGGCTGATCGTCGTCGATAATGGCTGGGCGGCCGGCAAGCAGTGGCCGCAGCGCCGCAACGCCCTGCTGCAGGTGATCCGCCAGGCCGATCACGACAATCAGCCGGTGACCATCCTGCCCACCGCCCTGCCCGCCGATGGCGGTGCGCTGGCGCTGGCCGGCCCGTCCAGCGCCGCCGATGCGCGCGGCGTGGCGGAACGCTTGGCGCCCCAGGCCTGGCCGGGCGACCGCGCCCGGGCGGCCAAGCTGCTCGACGCCCTGCCGCATGGCAAGACGATGCGGGTGGTGTGGCTGTCGGACGGGCTGGAGGATGAGGGGACGCGGACCCTGGCCGGCCGTCTGGAAACCTATGGCCGGCTCGAAGTCATTCTGCCGTCCGCCGATGCCTTGCCCCAGCTTCTGATGGCGCCGACCTCCACCCCGACCGGGACCCGGTTGCGGTTGCGCCGCTTCGGCGGCGGCGAGGGCCATTCCACCGTCCGGGCGCTGGATGAGCAGGGCCGCAGCCTGGCCCTGGTCGACATCGCCTGGGAAGAAGGGGCGCGCAACGCCGAAGCCGAGAGCGACTGGCCCAGCGAACTGAAAAACCGCGTCGCCCGCCTGGTGATCGATGGCGAAGACCATGCCGCCGCGACCGAACTGCTGGATGGCAGCTGGAGCCGGCATCCGGTCGGGCTGGTCGATGACGGCGCCGCCGATCGCATCCAACTGCTCGACGATCTGTTTTATGGCGAGCGGGCCGTCATGGGGTTCGCCGAGGCCCGCCACGGCACCATCGACGAATTGCTGCAAAGGCCGCTATCCTTGATCGTCCTGCCGGATCACGGCGCCTTGCCCGACGAGCAGCGCGACAAATTGCGCAATTGGGTGCAGGACGGCGGCACGCTGGTGCGTTTCGCCGGCCCCGCTTTGGCCGGCAACCCCGACGATCTGTTGCCGGTACGGCTCCGCTCCAATGAAAGATTATTGGGCAGCGCCTTGTCCTGGGCGCAACCCATGGCCGTCGCACCGATGCCCGACGACAGTCCGTTCGCCGGCCTGTCCATCCCGCCGGATCTCACCGTCAGTGCGCAGATCCTGGCCGAGCCTGACCTGTCGCTGGCCAACAAGATCTGGGCCAAGCTTACCGACGGCACGCCCCTGGTGACCGGCGCACCGCTCGGCCATGGCTGGCTGGTGCTGATCCACACCACCGCCTGGCCGGGCTGGAGCAATCTGGCCGTCTCCGGTCTGTTCCCCGAGATGCTGCACCGTCTCCTCGACCGGTCGGTCGGGGTCGCGGTGACACAAAATGTCGAAAAGCCGCTGCCGCTGGCCTCGGAGCTCGACGGCTATGCCCATCTGCTCCCCCCCAGCGCCGTAGCTCAAGCCCTTCCGGCTGGCAACGGCGCAATCGTTCCGGGCCCGCAACATCCGCCCGGCTATTACGGCGACGCCACCGCCCGGCGCGCCGTCAATCTCGCCCCGCTGCTGAACCTGCCCAATGTGATGGGCGTGCCGGACGGCGCGTTACGGCTGGATCCTTCGCAGGCCCAGGCGGATTTCGATATCGGTTCCTGGCTGATCGGGCTGGCCCTGCTGCTTCTGCTGGCCGACCTCGCCATTACCGGCGGATTGCGGCGCGCCGCGGCCACCGTCGCAGTCCTGCTGCTTTGCGTCGGCCAAGCGCACGCCGCCGACGATGTCGCCGCCGCGCTCGATGCCCGCCTGGCCTATATCGTCACCGGCGATGCCACGGTCGACGAAACCAGCCGGGCCGGCCTGGCCGCTTTATCGCGGCAATTGGCGCGGCGCACCACCGCCAGCCTGGCCGAACCGGCCGCGATCGATCCCGAGCGTGATGCGCTGGCGGTCTATCCGTTGATCTACTGGCCTTTGACCAATCGCCAATCCGGCCTATCGGACAAGGCGCAATCCCGCATCAACGACTTCCTGCGCCATGGCGGCATGTTGCTGATCGACAGCCGCGACGGCGGCACCACCTCTCCCGAACGGCTGCGGCAAGTCACAAAAGGCATCGATATTCCCCCGCTGGCCGTGGTCGGCGAGGGCCATGTACTGGCCAAGAGCTTCTATCTGCTGCGCGATTTTCCCGGGCGCCTGGCCGGAGGTTCCCTCTATGCCGAGGAACAAGGCGACGCGGCGCATGATTTCGTCACCTCGGTCCTGATCGGCGGCAATGACTGGGCCGCCGCCTGGGCCGACGACCGTCAGGGCAATCCGATGTTCCCGGTGGTGCCGGGCGGCGAGGGACAGCGCGAGATGGCCTTCCGGTTCGGCATCAACCTGGTGATCTACGCCCTGACCGGCAGCTACAAGGCCGACCAGGTGCATGTGCCCGCCATCCTCGAACGGATGCACCGTTGATGCTGCCGGATCTGCATTGGGCGCCCGCCGCCCCGATCTGGCTGCTGGCCCTGGCCGGCGCGGCTGGGTTCGCCTTGCTGGTCAATGGCTGGCGGCAGGGCGTCGCAATCTGGCCGCGCCTGTTGTGCCTGATCCTGCTGCTGGTCGCCTTGACCGGGCCCGAGGTGGTGCATAACGACGCTATCGAAATCGGCGACATCGCCCTGGTGGTGGTCGATGACAGCCAGAGCATGCATCTCGGCCAACGCGCGGCACAGACCGCCGCGGCGGTCGCGGAGCTGCAGAAAAAGCTGGCGGCCCTGCCCAATCTGGAAACGCGCATCGTCACCTTGCCGCCTTCGCCGCGGCCCGAGGACGGCACAAGGCTGTTCGGCGCCCTCGATCAAGCCCTGGCCGACATCCCGAAATCGCGCCTGGCCGGGGTGATCCTGGTGACCGACGGCCAGGTCCACGACGTGCCCGAGCAGGCCAAGATCGGCGCGCCCCTGCATGCGTTGCTGGCCGGCAGCCCCGATGAGCGCGACCGCCGCCTGGTGATGGAGACGGTGCCGGCCTTCGGCATGGTCGGCGATCAGGCGCGCCTCGCCTTCCATGTCGACGATCCCGGCCATGACGGGCGGGTCGAAGTCACTCTGCGGCGCGATGGCGGCGCGGTGTCCAGCGTCACGGTGCCGGCCAACCGCCCGACCACGCTCGACGTGCCGATCGAACATGCCGGGCCCAACGTCGTCGAGTTGGAGGTGGCCGCAGCCCCCGGCGAGCTGACCCTGGCCAATAACCGCACCGCCACCAGCATATCCGGCGTGCGCGATCGCTTACGCGTGCTGCTGCTGTCCGGCGAGCCGCATCCCGGCGAGCGTATGTGGCGCAATCTCTTGAAGGCAGATCCCTCGGTCGATCTGGTGCATTTCACCATCCTGCGCTCGCCCGACAAGGACGATCACACGCCGATCCAGCAATTGTCGCTGATCGCCTTCCCGACCCGCGAGCTGTTCGAGGAAAAGCTCAAGGATTTCGACCTGATCATTTTCGACCGTTTCCGCCGCCGCAACATCCTGCCGCCGGCCTATTACCGCAACATCGCCGAGCATGTCCGCGACGGCGGCGCCCTGCTGCTGGTGGCCGGGCCGGAATTGTCGGCCCCCGACGGGCTGATGGGCAGCCCGCTATCCGAGATCCTGCCGGCCCACGCCGACGGGCAGGTGGTCAGCCAGCCTTTCCTGCCCACCGTCACCGAGACCGGCAAACGTCACCCCTTGTTCCAGGGCCTGTCGACCCATTGGGGCCGTTGGGTACGCGCCGCCGGCAGCGTGACGGCCCCCAGTGCCGAGACGGTAATGGCCACGCCCGACGGCACCCCCTTGCTGGTGCTGTCCCACGAAGGTGACGGACGGGTGGCGCAGCTCGATAGCGATAGTGCGTGGTTATGGGGCCGCGGCTGGGATGGCGGCGGTCCGCAGGCCGAATTGCTGCGGCGCCTGGCCCATTGGCTGATGAAGGAGCCGGAACTGGAGGAAAACCGCCTGACCGGCAGCGCCTCGGGCGGCATTCTCAGGATCGAGCGGCGCGGCCTCGTGCCGGGCGATCGCACCGTCCATGTCGAACGCCCGGATGGCAGCGGCATCGATCTGCGTCTGGCGGACCAGGGTGACGGCCGCGCCGTCGGCGACCTTCCAGCCGAGCAGAATGGCCTGTGGCGCATCTCGGACGGCGATCTGACCGCGCTGGCCGCCGTCGGCAGCCTCGACTCCCTGGAGATGGGCGATGTCCGCGCAACCCCCGATAAGCTGAAGGCAGCCATTGCGACGAATGGGGGCGGTTTGTCCTGGATCAAAGACGGCGTGCCCAATCTGGTTAAACAGGAGCAAGGAGCACAGATGGCCGGCTCGAGCTGGTTCGGGCTGCGCGCCAACCGCCAGACTACGGTCACCGCCACCCACAGCGCGCCCTTGCTGCCCGGATGGCTGTTCCTGGTGCTGGCGGCAGGGCTCCTGGCTCTGGGTTGGTGGCGCGATTCCCGCAAATGAGCGGCGCAGAGGATGGAGAGAGCGACGATGACAACGCAACACAGCAGCCTGACGCAGATCTTCCTGCGCGGCATCGGCTTCAAGACGGCGCTGTCTTACGGGCCGCCGATCGCGGTGGCCTGGATCTTCTTCATCCTCTATCTGCGCGGCCTGCCGCCTGCTGAATTCTGGACCGCGCTGACGCTGGGCCTGGCTGGGATCGCGGTCGGTAGCCTGGTCGCGATCCAGCTGATCTTCTCGATCGTGCCGCCGCTCCACCGCATCATCGAAGTCACCCATGCCCTGCGCCAAGGCGAGTTGGCCGTGACCATCCCCTATGGCACCCGTGCCGACGAAATCGGCGACATGGCCCGGGCACTCGACACGTTCCGGCGTACCGCGCAGGACAAGGAGACACTGGAGCGCGACCAGGCCGCGCAGAAGCTAAGGTCCGAGGAAGAGCGTCGTGCCGCGCTGCACCAGGTGGCGCAATCCTTCGAACAGCATGTCGGCGCAGTCGTGCGGTCGGTGGTGTCGTCGGTCTCCACTCTGCAGGGCTCCGCGCTCAGCATGGCCGAGACTGCCCGGTCGACCTCGAGCCAGGTTGGCACGGTCGCCCAGGCGGCACAGGTAGCCTCAACCAATGTGCAGGAGGTAGCAGGCGCCACCGAGCAGCTGGCGAGCGAGATCGCCCGCATTGCCGAGGCGGTCAAACGCGCCCAGGACGTCACCGAGCGCGCCGACGGCGCGGCCCGGGACACCACCGCCATGATCCATAAGCTGGCCGAAAGCGTCACCGGCATCGGTGAGATCGTCGCCCTGATCAACGACATTGCCAGCCAGACCAATCTACTGGCGCTCAACGCCACCATCGAAGCGGCGCGGGCCGGCGAATCGGGCAAAGGCTTTGCCGTGGTCGCCAACGAGGTCAAGCATCTGGCCAACCAGACCGGCCGCGCCACCGAGGACATCACCCAACGCATCCAGGCCATCCAGTCGGGCACCGCGGAGGCGGTCTCGGCCATGCGCCGTATTGCCGAGACCATCGGCGAGATGACCGGCATCTCGGGCTCCGTGCGCGAGGCGGTCGAACGCCAGGACAACGCCACCGGCGCCATCGTCCGCAATATCGAGAATGCGGCGCACGGCACCCTGCAGGTGTCCGACAATATTCATGCGGTGGGCAACGCCGCCCGCGGCACCGGCGACACCGCCGCCGCCATCAGCACCGCCGCCGCGGCGCTGGCCGATCAATCGGCCAAGTTGCAGCAGGAGGTCAACGGCTTCCTCGGTCAGGTCCGCAGCGCCTGAAGCGCCCCGCTCAGTTCATCACCGTCGCGAGGCGTTCCTGCGCCTCGTCCCGGGCTACGCCGGCCGGCAAGGCGGCAATCAACGTTGCCGCCCGCGAACGGGCCTCCTCCGCCTTGCCGGACTCGCCCAGCACCTTGTAGGCGCGCGCCAGGCGCAACCAGCCGTCGAGATTGGACGGATCGCTCGCGAGCTTCACCGCCAGGCCATCGACCATCGAGCGGATCATCTGCGTCTGATCGTCCGGCGCGGCCGAGCGAAGGGCATCGGCCATCGGACCGGTCGGCCCGCCATCCTTGACCGTTACCCCAGCGGGTGCCACGGAATCCGGCGTAAAGCCGCCCTGCCGGGAAAACACGGCGATATGTTCGCGCAGCATGATCAGCCAGGGTGCGTCTTCGCCGCTGTCGCGTTCGAGGTCACGCCATATCGCGACCGCCTTGCGATTGTCGCCAATCTGGGCCTCGGCAAGGCCGAGATAGAAGCGGGCGCGCGGTTCTTCTCGGTCCAGTTTGAGCGCCCGCAGAAAATCCGCCCGGGCGTCGGGCATGATGGCCCCGTCATTGATCATGGCGATCGATTCACCCAACGAAGACCAGACCTCCGCGTCATCCTCGCCCAGTGCCACGGCGCGGCGGTAAGCCTCGGCGGCGCGATCGTAACGCCTCTGCTCGACCTGCAGATCGCCCAGAACCTTGTACCCATTCGCGCTCGGCGATTGCGCGACCTCGGTTTGGACATGAGCGATCATCCGTTCCGTCTGGAAAACCGGATCGGACTGCCGTTCCGCGAACGGCCGGCCAGGCAGGGAAGGGCTCCCCAACATCGCATAGACCGCGAAGCCCCCCACCGGTATCAGCGAAAGAGCCGCGGCAAGACGCCATCCCCGCCGCTGGCTGGAGAGCGGGAGCCGACCGGTGGCCGGCTCCGGTTCCTCGGCAGACAGCATGCGGCGGTGGATCTCGAGCCTGGCCGCATTGAGCTCGGCATCGTCCAGCAAGCCGCGCGACCGATCCCGTTCGATTTCGACCAACTGGTCGCGATAGACGTCCAGCGCGAGGGCCGCTCGGCCGGCGTTCACCGCCGCCCCCCGCAGAATAGGCCACGCCATGACGGCCACGACGCCCAGGGAAATGCCGGTGAATAAGAGCCAAAGCATCAGAAGCTGCGCCCCCCGCCTGGGCTTGCCGGGTTGTCGCGACAAGCATCCGCCGATTCGTGGCCACAAGATTGATTCATGTCAAAGCCCTCCCTTCGAGCGCTTCTATTGTGAGCCGCGTTCATCGATATCCGCGGCTTCCGAGGCGATCATGCATTTGCCGATTCACCTGGATCGAACCCTCGACAGTCCGTTGCAGAACCAGCTTTTCGACCAAATCCGCGGATTGATCCTCGGAGGCCGCCTGCCTCCCGACAACAGGATCATCGCCTCCCGCCTTTTGAGCGAACAAGTTCAGGTGTCGCGCACCACGGTCCTGCTGGTCTATGACAGGCTGATCGCCGAAGGCTACCTGGAAACGCGACCGGCGGTCGGGACCTTCGTCTGCCGGTCCCTGCCCGAGACGAACCGCTCGGCGACCGTGCCCGTCGCCACGGCCAGACAGGCTACCCCCCTCGACTCGCGGGCATTGGCCATCGATTTCGCCCTTGGCCCCGATCCAGCGCTCTTTCCCGGCAAGGCCTGGTTCAGGACCGGGCAGGCACAGCGGCTTCCCGCCTGGGCCGCTATCGACGAGCGCGGCCTGCCCGCGCTCCGCGCTGCCATCGCCGACTGGCTTGCACTTCACCGTGCCATCGTGGCCGACCCCGAACAGATCCTGATCCTGTCCGGCGTGCCGCAGGCGCTGGCGGTCGCCGCCGTTCTGGCGGAGATCCGCGGGCGCGGGGTGGTCGTCGAAACGCCGGGCGATTCCCAGGCGCGCGCCTTGTTCGAAACGCTCGGAGCCGTCTCCATCGACTGCCCCGCCGGTGCCGAGGGTATCGAGACCGCCTGCCTGCCGGAGGGACCCGCGGCGCTCGCCTATGTGACGCCGGCCCGCCAGCGGCCGTTGGGCACGACGCTGCCGCCGGCACGGCGCGAGCGCCTGCTGGCCTGGGCGGCTCGGGCTGGGGCAATGATCCTCGAAGACGACCGCGACGGCGACTTCCGGTTCGAAGGGACCACCCCGCCCTCGCTGTTCAGTCTGGGCAGGACTGGATCGGTCATTTGCTTGCGCGCGATCGCCGATACGCTGCGGATTGGAACCCGGCTCGCCTATCTGGTGCTGCCGCGCCGGCTGGCCGACGCGGCGCGACGCGTCAAAAGCGGCCTCGATGACGGTCCTTCCACGCTCGAGCAGGCGATCCTCGCGGAGTTCATCTCGTCTGGCGATTACGACAGGCATCTTCGGCGGACGCGAAAGATGCTGCTCGAGCGCCGCGATGCGCTGGTAACGGCACTGCTCGGGCATTTCGGTCCCATCGACCTGCTTGGAACGGCATCCGGGAGCCACGTGGCATGGCGGCTTCCCTCTGACTTCCCCCGCACGGACGTGATTCAGGCGCGGGCTGCCGCTCGAAGCGTCGGGATTCACCGGCCCGACGGGAAGGACGGCCTGCTGCTGCTCGGCTATGGCGCGCTGCCGGAGGAAAAAATCAGCCGCGGCGCCGCGCTCATTGCGGCCGCGCTGTCCGAGCACCCTTCGGCCCAGCCGGGACACGGCTAATCTCCGTCAGAACCTGACCTTCAGCCGCGCCATGACCATTTGCTGGCTATAGCTCGGATTTACGTCGCCTGACAGCAGGTTCGACGCGTAGCTCGCCTGTTGCACGGCGTAATTATAGTCGCTGCTGGCCATCCGCTCGTAGGTGTAGCCCAGCCATACCGACATTCGGGGTGTAAAACGGTATTCGCCGTGGATCTTGACGCTGTTGAGAATGGCCGTGACATCGGGAATGTTCTGATAGGTCCAGGCGAACTGATTGTAAGGGTTCATGGCGCCGATCGTCGACGGCAGCAGATTGTCGGCGTAGGCCCAGGATATGTCGCCATAGGAGAAATTATAGTCGAAGCCGATGGTCAGGATTTCGGCGATGGCCTGCCAGTCGATACTGACGCCCAATGTTTGGGTGCCGTCGGCGTTGGTCTCGCTCCACCCGGCGCCGCTCTGCCCGACGGCGCCGACGGAGCAGGTCGGGCCGGGCGCGGCGGCGGTCGGCTGGGTGA
>Ga0302314_10023583_pt1 | contig 10037 bp, 8 predicted proteins | sample III_Palsa_N2_3_FD_200533 | JGI IMG/M metagenome (GOLD analysis project Ga0302314, IMG submission 200533) | Peat permafrost microbial communities from Stordalen Mire near Abisko, Sweden - III_Palsa_N2_3 | ecosystem: Environmental > Terrestrial > Soil > Palsa > Peat permafrost | place: Sweden...
CGCGTGGTCGAGCGTAAGAAATACGGCAAGGCCAAGGCCCGCCGAAGCTTCCAGTTCTCGAAGCGCTAGACGCGTCCTTATCCACGCGTCTTCAAGGAGCGCTTCGGGCAACCGGAGCGCTTTTTTTGTTTTGGGCCGGAGTTTTCAGGCGGAGGCGATCATGAACGCCAGGGTATTCATCGACGGCGAAGCGGGCACTACCGGCCTGCAGATCCATGCGCGGCTGAAGGATCGCCGCGACATCGAGCTCATGTCGATCGATCCGGCGCGGCGCAAAGACGCCGCCGCGCGTGCGGAGCTGTTGAACAGCGCCGATCTGGTGATCCTCTGCCTGCCGGACGACGCCGCGCGGGAGGCGGTCAGCCTGATCGAGAATCCGGCAGTCAAGGTGATTGACGCCTCGACGGCCCATCGCGTCGCGCCCGACTGGATATTTGGCTTCCCGGAGATGGCGCCAGGCCAGCGCGAGGCGATCGCGTCGGCGAGGCGGGTGAGCAATCCGGGCTGCTGGTCGACCGGCGCGATCGCGCTCATGCGGCCGCTGGTGCAGGCGGGGCTTTTGCCTGGCGACTGGCCGGTCTCGATCCATGGCGTCTCCGGCTATTCCGGCGGCGGCAAGGCGATGATCGCCGAGTTCGAGGACGAGACCAGTGCGGCCTACACCAAGGTTCCCTACCGCCTCTACGCCATGGGGCTTGAGCACAAGCATCTGCCGGAAATCGTCGCGCACGCCGGCCTGGCGCGGCGCCCGGTGTTTTCGCCGGCCGTGGGCCGCTACCTGAAGGGCATGCTTGTCGAGGTCCCGCTGCTGCTGGCGGCGCTGCCCGGCGCGCCGACGCTGAAACAGGTCCACGCCGTAGTGGCCGACGCCTATGCGGGGCAAAGGTTCGTCGAGGTTGCGTCCGTGGCGGACGCGGCGGCGCTCAAGACGCTTGATCCCGAGGGCCTGAACGGAACCAACCTCATGCGGCTCTTTGTGTTTGGCAATGAACAGCATGGCCAGGCGCGGCTGGTCGCCTTGCTAGACAACCTCGGCAAGGGCGCCTCGGGCGCGGCGGTGCAGAACATGAACCTGATGCTGGGCCTGCCGGAGGATGCGGGTCTATAAGGGAATGCGCTCGAAAAGGGGTCAGAGTCATTTATTGACCTTCGCCGTGACGCGCCGCTGGAAACTGGTCAATAAATGACTCTGACCCCTTTTCGCTCTTTGCCCGAGAACGCCGGTCTTTAAGAGGGCTTGAAACCAATCGCCGCAAAGGTGCGTAGTAGGGGTCATGACCCAGACGCAACACCTCCCCCATCGCCGAGCCGTCCTGTTCACGGGCGCCGCGCTCGGCCTCGTCGCCTCTTCGCCGGCGCTCGCCGACGAGCGGGCTTTCGCCAGCGCGCCGCAACGCAAGATCAGCGACGCCGATTGGCGGAAAATGCTACCGCCGGCCTCCTATGGCGTGCTGCGCCAAGAAGACACCGAGCGGCCCTTCACCAGCCCGCTGCTCAACGAGCATCGGCGCGGGACCTTCGTCTGCCTGGGCTGCGCCCTGCCGCTGTTCAAGTCGGAGTGGAAGTATGACTCCGGCACCGGTTGGCCGAGCTTCTTCACGGCGATCGACGCCAACCTTGGCAGGAAGTCCGACTTCAAGATCGTTGAAGAGCGGACGGAGTATCACTGCGCCCGCTGCCTCGGCCACCAGGGCCACGTCTTCAACGACGGGCCCCGGCCGACCGGACTGCGCTACTGCAACAATGGCGTGGCGCTGAAGTTCATTCCCGCCTGATCAATAGCCTTCGTAGGCCGCGTCCGAAGCGTAGCCGACCGGCGCCTGGTGCATGGCGTCGCGAACGGCGTTTGCGACGCACTCGCGGTCCCCGGGCTCCATGACGTCGTAGTGGCGATCGATGCTGTCGCAGGCGTCCTGCGCGGCGCGGACAATCCGATAGTGAAGTTCGTGCACGCCCCAGTCCGTCGTCAGGTCCAGATCGCTGTAGTTCACGACACGTGACGCGGAAACCCGCTCGATCGGCGCGCCCGTGGCGGGATCTCGCTCCGAGCGGCGGTAGGGGGCCCTGATGATCACCTCACCGACGGTTGGCGGCGCGGCATAGGCGGTCCGTGGCGCATAGTCGGCCGGAGGCGGCGGATAGTAGGCCGGCGGCGGTGGATAGTAGGCTGGAGCCGGCGGCGTGTAGGCGTAAGGCGGATCATCGGCGTATTGGGCCTGGGCCGGCGCGGCCAATCCTACTGAAAGACCGGCGGCGGCCAGAAGAGGCAAGGACAGGCGGACAAAGGACATGGCGTCTCTCTCCTCGCGCCGACGCCAATTCTTTGGCGCTGGCGCGTATTGGCGCAACAGTGCTTGGAGGAAACGATAAGGAACCGGGCCAGTTCCTAGCGCTAAGCCACCCTTATGAGCGCACCTTCACAAAGCTGCCCGGCGCGTCTTCCAGCGGCTTGAGCGGACCCTTCGCCGGATCGCGCGCGGTGACCATGTCGCCGGACCGTTTCGCCAGCCAAGCCGCCCAGTTGGGCCACCAGGAACCGGGATGTTCTTCGGCGCCGGCGATCCATTCCTCGGCAGTGGCTGGCAGGGCGTCATTGGTCCAATGCTGGTACTTGTGCGCGGCCGGCGCGTTGATCACCCCGGCGATGTGGCCCGAGCCGGACATCATGAAGGTGGTGGGTCCGCCAAACAGCTTGGCGCCTTTGTAGACCGACCGGAACGGGGCGATGTGGTCTTCCTTGCTGGACTGGACGTAGACCGGGATCTTCACCTTGCCGAGATCCAGCGTCTCGCCTCCGAGCACCAACTGCTTCAGCGCGAGTTTGTTTTCCTTGTAGAATTCCCGCAGATAAAACAGGTGCAGAGTCTTGGGCATGCGGGTCTGGTCGCCGTTCCAGAACAGCAGGTCAAACGGCTTTGGCTCCTTGCCGATCAGGTAGTTGTTGACGAAGAAGGACCAGATCAGGTCGTTGGCGCGCAGGGCGTTGAAGGTGTCGGCCATGGCCTTGCCGGACAGAATCCCGCCCTCGGCGTCCATCTGCTTTTCCACATCGTCCAGCCAGGCGTCGTCGGTGAACAGCAGCAGATCGCCGGCCTCGCTGAAGTCCTGTTGGGCGGCGAAGAAGGTGGCCGAGGCGATCCGCGTCTCGCCCTTGGCCGCCATATAGGCGAGGGCGCAGGAGAGCAGGGTGCCGCCGATGCAATAGCCGACGGTGTTCACGCGATCTGTGCCGCACTGGACCATCACCGCCTGGCTGGCGGCATAGACCCCGTCGACCATGTAGTCCTCGAAGGTGCGGGTCGACAGCGTCTGGTCCGGGTTGACCCAGGAGGTGACGAAGACGGTGAACCCCTGGCCGGTGAGCCAGCGGATCATCGAATTCTCGGGGCGAAGGTCCAGAATGTAGAACTTGTTGATCCAGGGCGGGAAGATCAGCAGCGGGATCTCATGCACCTGCTCGGTCGTGGGCGAGAACTGCAGCAACTGGATCAGCTCGTTCTGGTAGACCACCTTGCCCGGCGCGGTGGCGACGTTCTCGCCCACCTTGAACGGGGCCGTGTCGGTTTGGCTGATCGAAAGCTGGCCGGCGCCGCGCTCCAGATCGGCGGCGAAGTTTTCCATGCCCTTGACCAGGCTCTCGCCATTGCTCTCGACGATCGCGCGCAGGGCTTCGGGGTTGGACATCAGGAAGTTGGATGGCGAGAAGGCGTCGGTGAGCATTTTGGTGAAGAACTCGACGCGCCGCTTGGTCAGGGGTTCGACGCCCTCGACCTCGCCGACCAGCTCGTTCAGCCAGTTGGCCGTGAGCAGATAGGACTGCTTCATGAGGTCAAACATCGGATTGCTCGACCAGGCCGGGTCCAGGAACCGCTTGTCGCCCTTGATCGGCTGCACCACGGGCGCCGTCGTCTCGCCGGTCATCCGCTTGGTGGTCGCCTGCCAGAGGTCCATGTAGCGGGTGAACAGGTCGGCCTGGGCGCGCATCATGCGGTCAGGCTGGGCCACCAGCCGGCTCATCACCTCGGTCATCGCCGGCGCGACATGGAAGGGGTCCGGAGACAGGGCCGCGGGGCGGTCGGCCTGCCGCAGCGCCGCCTCCGCCAGCGCGCCCTGTGCGGTCAGCGCCGCGCGGGCGAGGTTCACCGACAAGGTCTCCAGCATCTCGCGCTGGGAGGTGTTCAAGGACTTCAGGTCGCCGAAGGGATTGGGCGCGGACGCCGGCGTCTCGCCGGATGCGCTCACGGCCGGCGCGAGGCCGGGCTTGGCTCCGGCGCGCGGCTTTGGCGCGGCTTTAGGTTTGGCCTTGGCGGCGGACGATTTGGCTGTTGTCTTGACGGAGCCGGCGGCCTTGGCTGCGGCGCCGGGAACGGCTTTTTTGCGGCGTTTGGATCCGGCGGGAAGCTCGTCGATGCTCATCGTCATCTCTCCCTTTGGGGCCAGCGGGACGGCCCGCCGCAATCCGCGCCCTTTTGTTGACTCTCATCATCGCATAAGACGAGGTCTGATTTGAATGGTGAGCTTTCAAGTCCTTATGTCAGACCGATCGATCCTGAAGGATGCGCGTATGCGCCTTTGCGCGGGCCTAGCCGTGGCCGCGCTCCTGGGCGGCTGCCTCACGGGACCCAAGAGCCCCTTCGCGCTTGGCGGCGTCGACGCCACATCGCCCGTGGCGGCCGAGGTCCGCGCCGCGTCGGCAAGTCCAGGGCCCTATCCCAAGTTCGTCGACATCCCGGCCAAGCCGACGGACGTCCGCACCTATCAGGCCTTCAAAGAGGCGGTGCTGAACGAAATGACGCTCAAGCGCCAGACCGAGGCGGAAGCCGCCGCGATCCCATTCACGCTGTCCGGCACCGAAGTCTGGGCCGCCAACGCCCGCGCCCGGGTCTTGCCGGAGTTTTCACAACAAGGGCCTGCCGACGAGCGCGCCCGGGCCGAGGCCTTCGCCGCCGAACAAGCCGCGCGAGCTACGCCGCCTCCGGTCCCGAAGTAGGCGCCGGGGGCGAAAATTCACAATTCGCTCGCTGGATCGGCCGCCCGTCGGGCGCTATCCATGCGCCCGCCCACATCTATCGAAAGCGGCCCCCGACCTGGGGCCTTGGCCATGACTCCAGATTTCCACCGTATCCGCCGCCTCCCTCCCTACGTGTTCGAGGAGGTCAACCGCATCAAGGCGCGGCTTCGCGCCGAGGGCGTGGACATTATCGACTTCGGCATGGGCAATCCCGACATGCCGACGCCCAAGCACATCGTCGACAAGCTTATCGAGACCGCCCGCGACCCCAAGTCGGGCCGCTATTCCGCGTCGAAGGGCATCGTCGGCCTGCGTCGCGCCATGGCCGGCTATTATGATCGCAGGTTCGGTGTGACGCTGAACCCCGACACCGAAGTGATCGCCACTCTGGGATCCAAGGAAGGGTTCGCCAACCTGGCGCAGGCCCTGACCGCGCCGGGCGACGTCATCATCTGTCCTAATCCGGCCTATCCGATCCACGCCTACGGCTTCATCATCGCCGGCGGGGTCATCCGGCATGTGCCAGCGCCGTCGCCGGAGGAGTATCTGTCGGGCATCAGCCGCGCCGTGCGCAACTCCGCGCCGCCGCCCAGCGTGCTGATCGTCAGTTACCCATCAAATCCGACAGCCCAGTGGGTCGATCTGGATTTCTACAAGGACGTGATCGCGCTGGCGAAGAAGCACGACATGCTGGTGCTGTCCGACATCGCCTACTCGGAGATCTATTTCGACAACAACCCGCCGCCGTCGATCCTGCAGGTGGACGGCGCCAAGGATGTCGCCGTCGAGGTCAACTCGCTGTCCAAGACCTACGCCATGGCCGGCTGGCGCGTCGGCATGGTGGTGGGCAACGCCCGGATGTGCGCGGCGCTGGCGCGGGTGAAGTCCTACCTGGACTACGGCGCCTTCACACCGATCCAGGTCGCGGCGACCGCGGCGCTGAATGGCCCGCAGGACTGCGTCGACGAGATCAGGGCCATCTACAAATCCCGGCGCGACGTGCTGGTAAGCTCGATGCAGCGGGCCGGGTGGGATATTCCCGCGCCGCCAGCGTCGATGTTCGCCTGGGCGCCGATCCCCGAGCAGTTCCGCGAGGCCGGTTCGATGCTGTTCGCCAAGCTGCTGATCGAAGAGGCCGGCGTCGCCGTCTCGCCCGGCGTGGCGTTCGGCGAGTACGGTGAGGGCTATGTCCGTATCGGTCTGGTCGAGAACGAGCATCGCATCCGCCAGGCCGCGCGTAACGTGAAGAAGTTCCTGCAGGCCTCGGGGCAGATTCTCAGCCGCGTCCGCGCGCCGGAATTGGCGGAGTAGGGCGGCATGACATCCAAAACCTGGCGGATCGGGGTCGCCGGCCTCGGCACGGTGGGCGGCGGCCTGGTCAAGTTCCTGGCCGAACGCCCCGAGTTCGCGCCGGCGGGCGGCCGGGCCGTGGTCACGGCGGTCTGCGCACGGTCCAAATCGTCAAATCGTGGTTTCGACATCTCCGGCTACCGCTGGTTCGACGATCCGATCGCCCTGGCCAGCGACCCCGACATCGATGTGTTCGTAGAGCTGATCGGCGGGTCGGAAGGGCCGGCGAAGGCGGCGGTCGAGGCGGCGCTGGCCAAGGGCAAGCCGGTCGTCACCGCCAACAAGGCCCTGGTCGCCGTGCATGGCGCGGCGCTGGCGGTGCTGGCCGAGGCGAACGACGCGCAGCTGTTGTTCGAGGCGGCGGTGATGGGCGGCACGCCGGCGGTGAAGATGCTGCGCGAAGCCATGGTCGGCGACGACGTCAAGGCCGTGGCCGGCATTCTCAACGGCACCTGCAACTACATCCTCACCGAGATGGAGGCCGGCTCGCGCCCCTTCGCCGAGGTGCTGCGGGAGGCGCAGCAGCTGGGCTATGCCGAGGCCGATCCCACCACGGACGTCTGCGGGTTCGACGCCGGCCATAAGATCACCATCCTGGCGGCCCTGGCCTTCAACCGCGCGCCCAACTTCGCGGCGGCTGAGATCGAGGGGATCGAACAGGTCGAGCTTTTGGACATCAAGCTGGCGCGCGACCTGGGCTATCGCATCCGGCTGGTGGCCTCGGCGGCGCTGGTGGATGGGGGGGTGTCGGTGCGGGTTCATCCCTCGCTCGCGCCGCTCGGTCACCCGCTGGCGGAGACCAAAGGGTCGCTCAACGCCCTGTTTATCGAGGGATCGAGGATGGGCCGCATCTTCATCCAGGGTCCCGGCGCCGGCGAAGGCCCCACGGCCGCGGCGGTGGCGGCGGATATCGCCGACGTCATGACCGGCGCCAAACGGCCCGTGTTCCAGTCGGCGGCGGCGGGTCTTTCCCCGTTCACCGGCGTCGATGCGGCTCACACCACCGGCAAGGCCTACCTGCGCTTGTTGGTGAAGGATGAGCCCGGCGTGATCGCGGCGGTGTCCGAAACCCTGGCCGAGGTCGGCGTCTCCATCGAGAGTTTCCTGCAGAAGCCCGTCGAAGATGCAGGGGGCGTGCCGATCGTCCTCATCACCCACGCCACGCCGGAGTCTTCGGTCACCGAAGCAGTGCGGCGTATCGCACAGCTTCCCGTTGTGCTTGAACACCCCAGAATGCTGCGCATCGCGCAGGTATGAGAATCCCCCAATAATAAGACGCTAGGGCAGGAGAGCCTTGATGAGTTCCAACGATCTGGACCGCAGCCTGGTGCTGGAAGCGGTCCGCGTGACCGAAGCCGCCGCGATCGCCGCCTGGGCGCTCGCCGGACGAGGCGACGAAAAGGCCGCCGACCAGGCGGCCGTCGACGCCATGCGCACGGCGCTGAACACCCTGAACATCGATGGCGAGATCGTCATCGGCGAGGGCGAACGCGACGAAGCCCCGATGCTTTACATCGGCGAGAAGGTCGGCAAGGGCAAAGGCCCGGCCATCGACATCGCCCTCGACCCGCTGGAAGGCACGACATTGACGGCCAAGGCCATGGCCAACGCGCTGGCGGTGATGGCCTGGGCGCCCAAGGGCAGCATGCTCAATGCCCCTGATACCTATATGGACAAGATCGCTTGCGGCCCCGGTTTTCCGGAGGGCGTGATCGACCTGGACGCCTCGCCCGCCGACAACGTCAAGGCGCTGGCCAAGGCCAAGGGCGTAAAGCCGGAGGACATCACCGTCTGTGTGCTGGACCGGCCCCGGCACGAGAAGATCATCACCAGCGTCCGCGGCGTCGGCGCCAAGGTCTATCTGATCACCGATGGCGACGTGGCCGGGGTGATGAACACCGCCGAGCCGACCACGGGCGTGGATCTCTACATCGGCCAGGGCGGCGCGCCGGAAGGCGTGCTGGCGTGCGCGGCGTTGAAGTGTGTCGGCGGCCAGTTCCAGGGTCGCCTGGTGTTCCGCAACGCCGACGAGAAGGCCAGGGCCGCCCGGATCGGCATTACGGACTTCGACCGCAAATATACCCTGCATGAGATCGTTCGCGCCGACGCCATCTTCGCGGCCACGGGCGTGACCTCCGGCGCATTGCTGGACGGCGTGGTGCAGCGGGACGGCTTCGTCCACACCCATTCGCTGGTGATGAACTCGGCCAGCCGAACCGTGCGCGAAGTGCGGATGAAGCGGCCGCTCTAGATGGCCGACGGCTCGGGTCCCGCCGCCTTCCTGGGCGTATCGCGGTCCCTGAGCGGTCGCGCCTGGCGCCAGCGCCCCGCGGACCTCCAGACCGTGCGGGACTTGGCCCTGCGGCTTGACCTGTCGGAGCCGATGGCCCGGGCGCTCGCCGCTCGGGGCATCAATATCGACACGGCGAAGGACTATCTCGAGCCGACCCTCAAGGCGCTGTTTCCCGACCCTTCCACCTTTACGGACATGGACAAGGCCGTCGCGGTGCTGCTGGACGCGTTGCAGGCCGATCTGCGGGTGGTGGTGTTCGCCGACTATGACGTGGACGGCGCCTCCAGCGCCGCGCAGCTGATCCGCTGGTTCCGCGCCATGGGCAAGGACCTGCCGATCTACGTCCCCGACCGGGTGACCGAGGGCTATGGCCCCAGCCGGGCGGCGTTCGAGCGCCTGCGCAAAGAGGGCGCGGACCTGGTGGTCACGGTGGATTGCGGGGCGGCGGCCTACGACGCCATCGCGGCGGCGACCGAAATCGGTCTGAAGGTTGTCGTGATCGACCACCACCTCATGCGCGAGGATCCGCCAGCGGCGGAAGCCGTCGTCAACCCGAACCGGCCCGGCTGCCTGTCGGGGCAGGGCGTCCTTGCGGCCGCGGGCGTGACCTTTGTTTTGCTGGCGGCCTTGAACCGGGAAGCGCGACGCCGAGGTCTGTTCGCGGAGCGGCCGGAGCCGGATATCCGCCAATGGCTTGATCTGGCCGCCATGGGCGCGATCTGCGACGTGACCCAGCTGGTGGGATTCAACCGCGCTTTGGCCTCGCAGGGGCTGAAGGTGATGTCGGGCTGGACCAACCCTGGCCTCAAGGCGTTGCTTGAGGTGGCGAAATCCAAAGGTCCGGCGACGACCTTCCACGTCGGATTCATCCTCGGGCCGCGCATCAACGCGGGCGGCCGGATCGGCCGTTCCGACCTTGGGACACGGCTGCTGTCTACCGACGACCCCGAGGAGGCGCGGGCGTTGGCGGAGGAACTGGACGCCCTGAACGCCGCCCGCAAGGACGTGGAAGCGGCCGTCCAAGAAGAAGCGATCATCATCATCGAGCAGCAGACCAACCTAGATCCTGACGCGCCGGTGCTGGTGGTGGCGGGCGAGGGCTGGCATCCCGGCGTGATCGGGATCGTCGCCGGGCGGCTGCGCGAACGGTATCGCAAGCCGACCATCGTCATCGGCATCGATCCGATCGCCGCGATCGGCAAGGGATCGGGGCGGTCGCAGACAGGCGTCAACCTCGGCCGAGCCATCCAGGCGGCGTTCGAGACGGGCCTGCTGATGTCTGGCGGCGGCCACGCCATGGCGGCCGGCCTGGCCATCCGCGCCGACTCGATTCCGGAGTTACGGGAGTTCCTGTGCGAGACGCTGGCGCTGGAGAGCGTCGAC
>Ga0302314_10023586_pt1 | contig 10037 bp, 12 predicted proteins | sample III_Palsa_N2_3_FD_200533 | JGI IMG/M metagenome (GOLD analysis project Ga0302314, IMG submission 200533) | Peat permafrost microbial communities from Stordalen Mire near Abisko, Sweden - III_Palsa_N2_3 | ecosystem: Environmental > Terrestrial > Soil > Palsa > Peat permafrost | place: Sweden...
GGCGCCTCGGTGCCGTGGTCGAGCAGGATGCGGCGCGCTTCCGGATCGAGGTGCGCGGCCAGGCTCTTGACCTCATCAGCGGTGGGCGGCGTCAGGTCGAAACCGAGTTCGGACTTTTTCATGGGGCTCTTTCTGTAGCGGATGCAAAGCAAGAAACCCCTCCACCACTTCGCTTCGCTCGCGGTCCCCCTCCCCGGCAAAGCCGGGGAGGTACAATAAGGCGTTTCCTTTGTACCTCCCCACCTTTGGTGGGGAGGGGGACCGCGCGCCTTCTTCAGGCGCGTGGTGGTGGGGTTTCTTGCTTCAGCGCGTAATCACTCGCCGCTATATACGGTCTTTTCGCCGTCCCAGTTACGGTCTTCACCGAATTTTGTGCGAAACGCCGCCCATTCCGCCGCCGACTGCTCGAAGATATGCAGGTCGTGGCGCACGCCGTCCTTCAGCGTATGGTCTTTCAGCACGCCGACATGGCGATAGCCGTTGAACGCCTGGGCGCGCACCGTGCGATCGTTCCAGGCGATGACGTGATTGACCAGCTTGTGCAGCTTCATCGTGAAGAAGGCGTGGTTCAGGGTACCGATGAAATTGTAGGCGGTCAGCGCCTTGGGCGCATCCGGATCGCCGACATAGACGCCGATCTCGCCGATCCGCGAGGCCTTGTCGGTGACGGTGATCGAGGCATAGCCGACGTCCCGGCCCTCGATGCGGATAATGGCGTGCCGATAGTCGTCACGCGCATTGGAGCGCTCGATCCACGCCCTTTGCCGCTCGATGTCGTAGGGCACGTCGGTCAGCATATATTGGCTGATGTGCGGCGCCGTCCGCCAGTCGAGCAGCAGCTGGGCGTCGTCAGGGGTCGGGCGGCGATAGGACAGGAATTCAAGCACCGAACATGGCCTCCACAACGCGCTGCGCACCCTTACCGTCGACCACCTTGTGCGCCTTTTCGGCGATGGCCTTGAGGCCAGTTGGATCGTCGATCAACGTTTTCGCCCGCACGCCGAGATCGGCGGGCAGGTCCTGGCGCGCGTCGATCACCGGGAATGGGCACTGGTCCAGCGCGGCCTTTTGATTGTCATAGAGCACCAGCACCAGAGCGGCCAAGCCCATGGCGGCCATTTCACCGACGCTACCACCGGCGGCGGTCAAGACGAGTTCGCAGCCGGCCAGGACCTGGGCGACCGACGGCGGATCGACGTGCAGTTCGAACAACGGATCGGCCTCGGCCATCGCCCGCAGTTCATCGGCATGGATATGAGCCGGGCCGGCGATGATCTTCAGCCGCATCTCCGGCATAGCGTGACGCAGCAGCGCCGCGCAACCACCGGTTAGCCGGCGCGGATCGCTGCCGCCGAACATCACGGCGACAAAGGGCTCTGTGGACGAAGGCGCTCCTGGCCGGCGGAACTCGCGGCGGATCAAAGCGTAGTCGGCGCCCAGCAGCAAACGGGCATCGGACTTGGCGGCATAGGCCTCTCGTGGCGCCGACAGGGCGGCGTTGATGATCAGGTCGCAGTCATAATGGTCGAGTGCGTTCAGATCATCGATGACGGCGACGTGCGCGATCTTGCGGAAGGCCGAGATATAGTCGGCGGTCGCTTTGTAGCTGTCGATCAACAGCCAGTCGTCCGGCATAAGTAATGACCTTATGCCGTCAATGTCAGCCTCAATGGGTGGAACGGCGTCCGCCATCGCACCTATATGAACGCAGAGGCGGCGAACCGCGTCGCTGATATGATCGACCAGGACATGGGTAAAAACACGCCGCCCGCGTCGCGCCGCTTCGGCAATGGCGAAACAGCGCATGAAATGGCCCATGCCGACCGCATTGGACGCTTCAGTTCGGATGAATAGCCGGCCGCTCATGGTACCCGGATGATGTCGCGCACCTCTGGCGCCTCGGTTGTCCATACCACGGTCGACCATGACCAGCCGACGCCGAAGCCGCACAGCAGAAAGCGCTGCGTGCCGCTGACCGGATGCTTCGTGAGATGGTCGCAGATGGCCAGCGGGATCGAGGTCGAGGAGGTATTGCCGTAGTCCTTGACGGCGTAGACCATCTGCGCGTCACTGGCCTTGATCTTGTGGCCGAGCGTCTTGATCATCATGGCATTGGCCTGGTGCAGGATCACATGATCCATGGCCTCGATGCCCTGCCCCGCCGCCTCCAGGGCGCGCGCCACGGACGGCGCCACCTGTTTCAACGAAAAGGCCATGACCTGGGTGCCGTCCATGAACAGCTCGGGCGCCCCCGGTTCGGCCAGGCCGCCGGTCTTCGAGATCAGATAGGGCGCGCCGGTGCCGTCGGAACCGAGGTCGAAAGCCAGCGTCGCGTCTTCGTCGAGTTCCAGCGCGGTCGCCGCCACGGCATCGCCGAACAAGGGGGCGAGCGAGCGGTTGCTGTCGGAAATCATGCGCGTGGTGATATCGCCGGCGACCAGCAATGCCCGCCCAATTCCGGCGGCGCGCATCATGGCCGTCACCATCGACAGGCCGTAGACATAGCCGCTGCAGCCGAGATTGACGTCGAGCGCCGCGGTCGTCGTCGCCAGGCCCAACTTCTGTTGCAACAGGCAGGCCGTCGAGGGCAGCGGATAGTCGGGCGTCTGGGTGACGACGACGATCAGGCCGATGGACTCCGGCGCCCAGCCCAGCCGCGCCAGCACGGCTTCGCCGGCGATTTGGCCAAGATCGGAGACGGTGTGGGTCGTGGTCACCGGCCGGCGCTCGATGCCGGTGGCATGGATGATCTTCGCCATGGTCTCGGCGCCGAAGGCCTCGGCCAGGGCGCTGTTCTCGCTGACGGCCTCGGGCATGGCGGTGACGATACCGCGCAGGGCAACCCCGGATGTGGCGTAGGCGGTCATTACGACGTCAGCCCCCCGTCCACCGTCAAAACCTGGCCGGTGATGAAGGCCGCGTCGTCCGACAACAGAAAGCGCACCAGATGGACGATATCGGCCAGTTCGCACAGCCGCCCCAAGGGTGTGCGCCGCACGATCTGCTCCAACTGCTTCTCGTCGAGCCCTTCGGACAGGGCGGTTTTCATATAGCCCGGCGCCACCGAATTGACGGTGATGCCGACGCGGCCGACCTCACGCGACAGGGCGCGGGTAAAGCCGTCGAGCCCGGCCTTCGACGCCGCATAGGCGGTCAGGCCGGTATAGCCGCGCGATCCAGTGATTGACGAGATATTGATCATCCGTCCGGCCTTTTTGCCTGAGGTTGGGCGCGTCTTCATCATCTGGCGCAGCGCCGCGCGCGCCAGGCAGATGGCGCCGGTCAGATTGACCTGCAACACGCGCTCGATATCGCGCACCGGCAGGGTCGAGAGAATGCCTTCGACCGAGACGCCGGCATTGTTGATGACGCCCCACAGCCGGCTGCCCGGAAAGGCGGCCATGGCCTCAGTGACGAAGGCCTCGATCGCCGCCGGATCGCCCATATCGACGCCGCGCCACCAAAAGGCGCCCGGATGGTTGTCGGTGAGGTCGCGCAAATCCTCATTGAAGGTCGTGCTGCAGGCGGCGACGCCGTAGCCGCGCGCCAGCAGGTCACGCGCGATCGCCAGGCCCAGCCCACGGCTGACCCCGCTCAGCATGACCCATTTCGCTACCGTATCGCTCATACCCTCACCTTCTTGCCTGTGGCGCCGGTAGCGATCGCCTCGACGAAGCGCAGCGACGCCGGACGCTGGGCGCGCGGCAATTGCGCGATATGGGCGCGAATCTCGTCTTGAACCTTGACCGCATCATCGCCTGCCAAAGGTTTCAAAACAATATCGGCGACGAGAATGGCGCCGGTAATCGGACTGGCCTTGGCCGTGACGCGTGCCTCCCGCACCCGGGGCGAGGCCAGGATATGCGCCTCGACGGTCTCGGGGAAGACCTTGACGCCGCCGACATTGACCATGCTGTCGGCGCGGCCGCGAAACAACACGCGGTCGCCGGCCAGTTCGACCACATCGCCGGTATCCCAGACGCCGGCGCGCGCCTGGGCGCTGGCGCGCGGGTTCTCGACGCGCAGCGTGTCGTGATCGGACAAGGTCAGCTTCAGCCCGTTCAACGGCTCGTACAGCCAGTTGCGCGGAAAGCCGGCGCGGCCGTCGCTCACCGAAAAGACGGTGCCGGCCTCGGTCGTGGCGTAGATGTGACGAAGCGCCGCCTTGGGGAAGCGCACTTTCAAGGCATCGAGCAGGGCTTGGTCCGCCGCTTCGCCGCCGAGCGTCACGCCGCGCAGGTCGAGCGGCCGGTCGCCGAGCGCCATCAGAAAGGCGCGCCAGAAGGTCGGCGTGCCGGAAATATGGGTGACGGCCGTTTCGACGGCGGCGCGCGCCATGTCGGTGACCGTAGCATTGGGCCGCGGCGCCACCAGGGCGTGACCGCCCCGCATCGCCGAGAGGATGACCTGTACGCCGGCGAAGGCCGCCGGATGGAAGGTCAACAGCCAGCGGGCGCGCTCGCCCTTGCCGGGCTTGATGCGCGCCTTGAGGTCCGCCATGGCGTGACCGGACCATTTCGGCGTCCCCGTCGTGCCGGAGGTCTGCAGCCACACCGAGCCCGGCGCGATGTCGGTGGGTGGGGCGGACGCCGGATCACGCAACAGCACGGCGCCGTCGCCGGCCTCGGCCGCCAGCAGGCCGCCAACCACGCCGCGCGAGCCTTCGGCGGCGACGTCGATCACGCCCGCCTTGGGCTCGAGCGCATCGGCGGTCAGGGTCTGGCGGCCGATCAGTTCGAACCGCTGATGCATCAGCTTAGGCATTATTCACCGGGTCGCTCGGCACCGAACAGCACAGCCAGTTCGCCCGCCGTGTGGAATAGCACAAAACCCTGGGCAAAGGGCGTCTTGCCGGTCTTTTCCTCGAGCATCACCACCAGGGTCGCCAGATCGAGGCTGTCGATATCGAGCGGGCCGTCGAGCAGGACCGTGTCATGACTGACAACCGGAGCGATGGCGCCCTTCTCGATCAGGATTTGCGTCAACTCCTGCTGAATCAACTCAAAGGCAGTCATGGCAGGAATTCCTTCAGGTGCGAAACGATGGCGCTTGACGCTTCCATGTGCGGCAGGTGGCCGGCGCCTTCGATGAGATGGACGGGAGCCGAGAGCGGCAGGCGCCGTGCTTCGGGCATCGGAATCAGGCGGTCGTGATCGCCCCACAAAAGGGTCAGCGGCACGCGGATCTTCGACCAGTCGAAGCCTTCGGGCGCCATGATACCGTTAAAATGGGCAAGGCCATAGGTCTTGGCCTGGCCCAGCAGTTGCGCCAAGGCTTCGCGGCGGACGGGATCGGCGGCCTGGCGCAGGGATTGGGCGAGACTGGGGATCAGGGCCTGGCCGCGCGGCCCGACCAGTTGCGCCGCCAAGATTTCTGCGTGCTCCGGATCGTGCAGAAACGCGTCGAGCGTGTCGTGGTGGAATTCCCCGCCGAGCCCCGCCGGCGAGATCAAGGCCAGCGACGCCACGCGCTCGGGATGCGCCAGGGCAAAGCCCAGCGCGATCTTGGCGCCCATCGAATGGCCGACGATGTGGGCGTCTGTGATGCCCAGAACGTCGAAGGCCTCGTCCAGCCAATCGGTCATGAAGTGCAAGGACGCATCGCCGACATCGGGCGCGGTGCGGCCATGGCCCGGCAGGTCAAGCGCGATGACACGGTAGCTCGCCGCCAAGGGCACCAGGCACAATTGCCAGGTCAGCAGATCGGCGCCGAAGCCATGCAGGAAGACGACGCACGGCGCGTCGGTGCGGCCGAGCTCAAGATAGCCCAGCGCGCCGTGGCTGTGCGCGTCGTGCGTCTTCAACGCGATCTTCCGGGCAATCGCTGTCACGCCAGGAACCCTCCGTCGACGCAGAGGATAGAGCCGGTGATCCACTTGGCTGTGTCGGCCAGCAGGAAAGCGATGGAGGCGGCGACGTCGTCGGGTTCGCCGAGACCCAGCGGATGCATGTCGATGACGCGCTTGAAGTTCTCTTCCGACAGGATGGCGCGGAACTGCTCGGTCATCGGCGTATCGATCATCGCCGGCGCCACCGCATTGACGCGGACGCCGTCGCGCACCAGCTCGACGCCCAATCCTTTGACGGCGGAGATGATGCCGCCCTTGCTGGCCGCATAGACGACATTGCCGGGCGCCGTCTTCAGCGCCGCCGAGGACGAGACATAGACCAGCGAGGCTGGCGCGCCGTGGCAGGCCTTCAGGCGAAAGCCCTGGGCCAGCATCAGCGCCGCGCCGAGGTTCTGCAGCAGAACGTCCGACACGAAGGCGGGGTTGATCGCCTGGATCGGCCGCGTCGCCTGGACCGCGGCGCAATGGGCTATGCCGTTGAGCGGTCCGACGTCGGCGCACAGGGCCTTCAGCCACGGCACGATGCCGTCGAGCGCGGCCAGGTCGAACAGGCGGCCGAGATGGCCCTCGCCGTCCAGCATGGCGAGCGTTTCGTTGAGGCGTTCCTCGTTGCGGCCCGAGGCGACGACGCGCGCGCCGAGCTTGGAGACATAGACGGCGGTCGCCCGGCCGATGCCCGAGGTGGCGCCGGTGACCAGGATGGTGCGGCCTTCAAGCGACATGGGGTTGAATATGGTCACGACAGCGCTCCCATATGGCGTTCGTAGGCCTGCTGAAAATGGGCGATGCGGCCTTCGAGTTCGCCGAGCAGCGGCGCCCGCTGGCCAGCCTCGCGCGTGCCGGCTTGAGCGATGGCGCAAATGCCGGCGTCCTCGTCGCGCACCTGTTTCGAGAAGGTCTTGAGGTTGGCGATGACCATGGCCCGCGCGGCGCGGCCATTATTGGCGCCCAGCCACGACGTCGAATGGATGCGCAGGGTCTCGGGCCCAGTCGGATCGAAGGTCTGGAACGTCAGAAAGGCGCCGTAGGAGAAGGTGACGACGATATTGGGAAAGATCAGGAAGTTGCCGTACTGCGGGTAGAGGTCCGAACGCTGCAGCTTGATGCTCTTTTCGACGGTGCCCCACCATTTCAGCGAGCGCTCCTTCAGCTTGCCGACATAGCGGCTATGGTCGGCGCCGGTGGATATCTGCAAATCGCTGCTCAGGATCAGGCCGAAGCTTTCGGCGTGGACCAGGGGCACGTGATAGCCCTCGGCGGCATTGTCCATGCCGAGCTTCCAGTTAGCGGCCCAATCATAGGCTTCGCTTTCGAAGCGGTCGGGACAGACTTCGCTGACGTGGGCCAGGTCGTCGTAAAACGAACCGAGAAAATCGCGCAACGAGGGCCCTTCGGGGCTCATGCGCACGAAGACGAAATGGCCGACGATCTCCAGCGCGTAGGATGCCAGGGCCAGAGCGGTCCTGTCGGCGTCGTTAAAGCCGAAGCTTGAGCTGTTCAAGGGTATGCCGATCGGCTTGCCCGCCGCGTCGTAGGTCCAGCCGTGATAGGGGCATTGCAGGATGCGATTGCCGCACGGCTCCGTCTGGATGCGCGAAAAGCGGTGCGAGCAGACGTTTTTGAAAGCCTTCAGCTCGCCGGCGAAGTTCTGCACGACGATCGCGTGCGGGCCGATCTGCGCGGTGATGAAGTCGCGGTCGTTTTTCAGGTCGTCGACGAAGCCGACACACAGCCACGATGGTTTGAACACCGCCTCCAGCTCGCGCGTCAGCACGTCCTCGCGCCAGTAATGGTCGGCGGGAATCCGGCCGAGCCGGTTCTGCCAGGTGGTCGCCGACGCATCTTTCGGGTCATTGGGCATCACGCCAGTTCCACGACCTGCGGCGCCGGCATCGGCCCCACGCTTAGCTTCATCGCCGACCACGACCAGCCGACGCCGAAGCCCATCACCACAAGTTCCTTGGGCGCGTCGAAGGCATCGGAAAGTTTCGCGGCGATGGTCAGGGGAATCGAGGCCGACGAGGTGTTGCCATAGGTTTCCATGGCCACCGGCACCTTGTCTTCGGGCAAGCCCGACTTCTTGCGCAGATGGTTGAGCATAAAGACATTGGCCTGGTGGAACAGGACATAGTCGATATGCTCGATATCCGTGCTGGCGGCGTCGAAGATCGCCTTGACCAGGGCCGGCACGTTCTTCAGCGTGAAATTGAACACCTCGGCGCCGTTGAGGTGCAGGCGCGACGCCCGGTAGAGACGATCGAAGGTCTCGGCGTCGTGCGGTTCCTTGGGCGGCAGGAGCGGCATTTTCAGCGCCCCGGCCTCGATCAGGATGTGCGCCGCGCCCGTGCCGTCGGTGCCGAAGACGCCGAACATCGGTTGGGCGGCCGGATCTAGCTCCAGCGCCGTGGCCGAACCGGCATCGCCGAACAGGGGGATGGTCGCCCGGTCGCCCGGCAGCAGCTTCGAGGTCGAAACGTCGCCGGCCAGGACCAAGGCGCGCGCCGGACGGGGTTTTCCAGAAGAGTCGGCGACCTTGAGCGTCCGCATCAGGCTGGACGCCGTCCACAGGCCATAGGCATAGCCGGAACAACCGAGATTGATGTCGAACGCCAGGCACGAGCCTAACCCCATGCGGGCCTGCAGGGCGCAGGCGGTGGCGGGAATGACGAAGTCGGCGCTTTGCGTCACCAGGATCAGCACGTCGATACTGTCGCGCGCCCAGCCGAGTTCGTCGATCAGCCCTTCGGCGGCGCGTTGGCACAGGTCAGAGGTCAGCATGTCCGGCCGGGCGATGCGCCGCGCGCGCACGCCGATCGAGCCGATCAACCGCTCGCGTTCGGCTTCGTCGGGGATCAGATTGTCGTCTTCGAGGGTGCGCGAGGCTTGGGGCACACAGGCGCGGATCCCGCGCACGGCCACGCCTGACATTACGGCTTCGGTCATGAGTCGCCTCTTGGGGTCGTCGCCCTCTGAAAAACGGTACTTTCTTCTTCGATTCGCACCGAAGTTGCCAATCACCTTTGGGTGCACCCTGTCACCTATCTTTTAAGGGAATGTTGACGGATTCGGCATTTAGTTAACGCTATAAAGTTTCGCTTATCCGCAAAGGAAACGCCCATGGACAAGCCCGCCTTTTTCGCCGCCGTCGCCGAAATCCTCGAAGCCGATCCGGCCGGTCTGACCGGCGCCGAAACCATCAGCTCGGTCGGCAACTGGGACAGCCTCTCGGTCATCTCGTTCATCGCCATGGTCGACAGCGATCTCGGCAAGATCGTCGACGGCGAAAAGCTCAAGGACGCCAAGACCTTGAACGACCTGGCGGCCTTGGCCGGGCTATAGCGCCCATACTTCATAGGGGCGCGAGGCTCAATTGAAACGCTGGCCGATGCACAAGGTTGCGATCATCCCGGCGCGCGGCGGATCGAAACGCATCCCGCGCAAGAACATCAGGCCGTTCATGGGCCGGCCGATGATCGGCTATTCGATCCAGGCGGCGCTGGATTGCGGCCTGTTCGACCGCGTCATCGTCTCGACCGACGACGAGGAGATCGCCGAGGTCGCCCGCGCCTGCGGCGCCGAAGTGCCTTTCATGCGCCCGGCGGACCTGGCCAATGACCATGCCGGCACCGGCGCGGTCATCGTCCACGCCCTGCAGTGGCTGATCGACCAGGGCAAGCCGGCGGACGCGTGCTGCTGCATCTACGCCACCGCGCCCCTGCTCGATCCGGCGCGGCTGAACGAGGGCTGGGACAAGCTGCAACAGCCGGGCCGGCGCTTCGCCTTTTCCGTGACGTCCTATGCCTTTCCGATCCAGCGCGCCTTGAAGCAGACGGCGGACGGCAGTGTCGAGATGTTCTGGCCGGAAAACCTGATGACGCGCTCCCAGGACCTGGAACCCGCCTATCACGACGCGGCGCAGTTCTACTGGGGCTGGGCGGACGCGTTCTTGAAGGGCGAGATCACCTTCTCGCCGATCTCGGCGCCGGTCATCCTGCCGCGCACCGAGGTGGTCGATATCGACACGCCCGAGGACTGGGAAGTCGCCGAGCTGACCTGGAAGGTATTGAAGGGCGGCTAGCGCCCCTATTTGCCTCTCCTCCCATATGTGGACGGCCCCGTTCTCACAAGAGTTAATGCAGTGATTTGATCAGATCGCTTGAGTCCATATGTCCGGCCTGTTGGGTGCGTT
>Ga0302314_10023587_pt1 | contig 10036 bp, 9 predicted proteins | sample III_Palsa_N2_3_FD_200533 | JGI IMG/M metagenome (GOLD analysis project Ga0302314, IMG submission 200533) | Peat permafrost microbial communities from Stordalen Mire near Abisko, Sweden - III_Palsa_N2_3 | ecosystem: Environmental > Terrestrial > Soil > Palsa > Peat permafrost | place: Sweden...
TGACGCCCAGGTCCGAGTTGCGGATCGCCTCCTCGATGACCCGCAGCGAGGTCTTGTCGAAGGGCGAGACGACCGCCATCCGGGGCTCGGGCACCGAGAAGGACGCCAGCTGGTTGATCGGGGTCACCGCGCCGTAGTACTCGGCCACGATCTTGTTGAACATCGCGGGGTGGGCCCGGCCGGTACGGATCGCGGCGAAGTCGTCCTTCGCGACGGCGACGGCCTTCTCCATCTTCTCCTCGGCCTCGAGGAGGGTCTCTTCGATCACAATGTGCTCCTGTCCGGTGCTACCCGGTCTCGACTCCTGCTGTGCGGGCACTGCCACTACCGCTCGTACCGCTGCTACCGGGCACGTTCGCGGACGTCCGGCCGCTTGTCCATCCCCCTGCCGGTACCGGCGAGGGCCGGCCGACCGGGATCAGTCCCGTTCCGTCGCCCCGTTGATCAACGTGCCGATCTTCTCACCGCGCACCGCCCGGGCGATATTGCCCTCGGCCAGCAGTTCGAACACCAGGATCGGCAGGTCGTTGTCCTTGCAGAGAGTGATCGCGGTGAGGTCTGCGACCTTGAGATCACGCGTGATCACCTCGGAGTATTCCAGGCTGTCGAACTTCAACGCGCCCGGGTTGGTCCTGGGGTCGGAGTCGTAGACCCCGTCGACCCCGTTCTTGCCCATCAGCAGCACCTCGGCATGGATCTCCAGGGCGCGCTGCACCGCCGTCGTGTCGGTGGAGAAGTACGGCATCCCCATGCCTGCGCCGAAGATCACGACGCGCCCCTTCTCCAGGTGGCGCACCGCCCGCAGCGGCAGGTAGGGCTCGGCGACCTGGCCCATGGTGATGGCGGTCTGGACCCGGGTCTCGATGCCCTCCTTCATCAGGAAGTCCTGCAGGGCGAGGCAGTTCATCACGGTGCCGAGCATGCCCATGTAGTCCGAGCGGGCCCGGTCCATGCCGCGCTGCTGGAGTTCCGCGCCCCGGAAGAAGTTGCCGCCGCCGATCACGATGGCGACCTCGGTACCGCCGCGGACGACCGTGCCGATCTCCCGGGCGATGGCGTGGACCACGTCGGGGTCGACGCCGAGTCCGCCTCCTCCGGCGAAGGCCTCGCCGGAAAGCTTGAGCAGTACGCGGCGGCGCGTGCCGTCCTCTGCGGTCATCTGCATCAACTCCTCGTGGTGCGTGAACGTGTGCATGCGCTGGTACGAGCGCTGCTGCGAGCGCGCGTACGAGAGGAGGCCACTGCCGCGGGCACCGGAACGGTTACCTGCACGGCAGTGGCCTCCTCGTCGTATTCACGACTCACATCGTATGGGCGGACGCCCGGATCGGGCGTCCGCCACAGACCTCGCTGCCCCGGGCGGGGCTGCGGAGATCAGGCGCCGACGCGGAAGCGGGCGAAGCGGACCAGCTTGACGCCCGCCTCGTCCAGGACCTTCTGCACGGTCTTCTTGCTGTCCTTGGCGAACGCCTGCTCCAGGACCGCGTTCTCCTTGACGAAGCCGGTGACCCGGCCCTCGACGATGCGCTCCAGGGCGGCCTCGGGCTTGCCCTCCTCGCGGGCGGTGGCCTCGGCGATGCGACGCTCGTTCTCCAGCGCCTCGGCCGGGATCTCCTCGCGGGAGAGGTAGGTCGGGGCGAAGGCGGCGATGTGCTGCGCGACGTCCTTGGCGATCGCCGCGTTGGCCGAGTCGAGCTCGACCAGAACGCCGATGGCCGGCGGCAGGTCGGGGTCGGTGCGGTGCATGTACGCCGAGACGAAGGCGCCGTTGAACTGGGCGAAGCGACGGAAGACGATCTTCTCGCCCAGGGTCGCGTTGGCCTCGTCCACGAACTGCTGGACGGTCTGGCCCGGGTTGATCTCGCTGGCCAGCACGGCCTCGAGGTCGGCCGGGGAGGTCTTGGCGACGTGGGCGGCCAGCGCGTCGGCGACGACGACGAACTTGTCGCCCTTGGCGACGAAGTCGGTCTCGCAGTTCAGCTCGACCAGGACGCCGGAGGTGTTGTCCTCGGCGATCAGGGAGACGACGGCGCCGTTGGAGGCGTCGCGGCCCTCGCGCTTGGCAACACCCTTCTGGCCCTTGATGCGGAGCAGCTCGACGGCCTTCTCGACCTCGCCCTCCGCCTCGACCAGGGCGTTCTTGCAGTCCATCATGCCGGCGCCGGTGAGCTCACGGAGCTTCTTGACGTCTGCGGCGGTGTAGTTCGCCATTCTTCTTCAGTCTCTTCTCGCGGTGTCGGTTCGCGGTGTCGGTTGAGGTGCGGGCCGGCCCCGCCGGATCACGGTCGGGGCCGGACGCGATGCGAGGGGCACGCCGGCGTCAGCCGCCGTACCCCTCGCCCTGAAGTCCGTCAGGCCTGCTCGGCCTCGGCGGCAGGGGCCTCGACGACGACGGCGTCGGTGGCGACGGCCTCCTCGAGCGGGGCGGCCTCCTCGACCGGAGCCTCGACGGCGGGGGCCTCGGCAACGGCGGCCTCGGCGACGGGGGCCTCGTCGGCCTTCTTCTCACCCTCGACGAGCAGCTCGCGCTCCCAGTCGGCGAGCGGCTGGTCGGCACCGGTCTCGACCTTGGCGTCGCCCTTGGCCGCACCGGAGCGGGCCATCAGGCCCTCGGCGACGGCGTCGGCGATGACGCGGGTGAGCAGCGTGACGGAGCGGATGGCGTCGTCGTTGCCGGGGATCTTGTAGTCGACCTCGTCGGGGTCGCAGTTGGTGTCGAGGATCGCGACGACCGGGATGTGGAGCTTGCGCGCCTCACCGACGGCGATGTGCTCCTTCTTGGTGTCGACGATCCACACCGCGGAGGGCACGCGCTGCATGTCGCGGATGCCGCCCAGGGTCTTCTCGAGCTTCTCGTACTCGCGCTGCAGGACGAGGAGCTCCTTCTTGGTGAGGCCGGAGGCGGCCACATCCGTGAAGTCGATCTCGCCGAGCTCCTTGAGGCGCTGCAGACGCTTGTAGACGGTGGAGAAGTTGGTCAGCATGCCGCCGAGCCAGCGGTGGTTGACGTAGGGCATGCCCACGCGCGTGGCCTGCTCGGCGATGGCCTCCTGGGCCTGCTTCTTCGTGCCGACGAAGAGGACGCTGCCGCCGTGGGCGACCGTCTCCTTGACGAACTCGAAGGCGCGGTCGATGTAGTTCAGCGACTGCAGCAGGTCGATGATGTAGATGCCGTTGCGCTCCGTGAAGATGAAACGCTTCATCTTCGGGTTCCAACGACGGGTCTGGTGACCGAAGTGGACGCCGCTTTCCAGCAGCTCCCGCATCGTGACGACGGCCATGGCCGTACTCCTCATTCTCGGTTGTCCGCAACGGCCGGGAGGCCGCTGCGCCTGACGCCTTGAACCGTGCCGTTCCGGCGAGGGAGGACCGGATCCTCCGAACGAACGGAGTCTCCTGGTGTCCCTGGCGGACCGAGCGGCACTTCACCGGGCGGACGAGAGCCGAACTACCGGTGGTGGGGCGTGCGAAGTCGACCCGGCACGCCGGGTCGCGAGTGAAGTGTACGGGAACTGCAGGACACGGGGCGAACCGTGCTGGACGGGGTGGCCTCACCCGAGCGGGTGAGGGAGTTGTCCACACCCCCGGTTCTGTCCACAGGGACGGGTTTCCGGCCCCCCGGAAGCGGCGTCCACGAGCAGAGTCCTGGCCATGGACTACTTCAGGATCGCCCCACGACTCGCGCTGCGGGCGTCGCCGCGGCCCCCGCTGCGGACCGGCGTCGGCTCCCCGGCCGGGCCGCCCCAGCTCGACGGCCGGAGCCTGCTGCTGATGCTGGGGCTGCTGCTCTGGCTCACCGTGACGCTGGTCGGGCCGCCGCGCCCGGCGCACGCCCGGGCGCTGCCGCTCCCGGCAGCGGCGGGTCTGCGGCCGGCCGAGCTGCGGCCTGCGGGGCTGCAGGCGGCCGAGCTGCGGCCGACCGAGCTGCGGCCGCTCGCGCCGATGCCCGTCGGGCACTCGCTCGCGGACGTGCTGCGCCGCTTCGATCCGCCGCCGCTGCCGTGGGCGGCCGGGCACCGGGGGGTCGACCTGGCCGCGCCGGTGGGCAGCCCGGTCCGGGCAGTGAAGGCCGGAGTGGTGTCCTTCGCCGGGGAGATCGCCGGCACCTTCTCGGTCGCGGTGACCCATCCCGGGACCGGCGACCCACCGCTCCGGACCACCTACCAGCCGTTGGAACCACTGGTGGCGACCGGCGACCGGGTGGCCGCCGGGCAGGTCATCGGCACGGTGGCGGCAGGCCCCTGGCACTGCCCGGCGAGCTGCCTGCACTGGGGGCTGCTGCGGGGCCACCGCTATCTGGACCCGCTGGCCCTGGTCGGCCTGGGCCGCTCCCGGCTGCTGCCGCCGGACGGGGCACAGGGGTAGGTCGGGAGCAGGGAAGGTCGGGAGGGGAGCCAGGTCCGGGGCGCGGCAGTTCCGGGGCGCGGCAGTTCCGGGGCGCGGCAGTTCCGGAGCGGAGGTCAGTCTCCCGCAGGCTCCGTCGGGACCACCCCGTGCAACACCAGCGCGACAGCGCTGTCGACCACGACGGTCGGGTCCTCGGCGGCGCCGAGTTCCAGCCGCTTCACCGCGGACTCGACGATGCCCTGGATCAGCACCGCCGCCAGTCCGGGCTCCCGGTGCCCGAGGTCGGCCAGGGCGGTGACCACCAGGTCGACCAGTTGGCCGTGTGCGGCCCTGATGCGCTCCCGGGCCTCGTCGTCCAGCTCTCCGACCGAGATGGCCGCGACCGCGCGGTGGCGCGGGGCGCCGGCCAGGGCGAGCTGCGCCCGGACATAGGCCTCCACCCGGGCGGCCGGGGTGCCCGCCGCGGCGACGGCCGCGGCGATCTCGGCGGCCCAGGCCGGGAAGTCCACCGCACTGAGCTCGGCGACCACCGCCGCCCGGGAACGGAAGTACTCGTACACGGAGGACCGGGCCAGGCCGGTGCGCTGCGCCAGGTTCGGGAAGGTCAGTGCCTCCATGCCGCCCTCGACGAGCAGTGCGCGAGCGGCCTCCAGGAGCGCGTCGCGCTGCAACTGACGGTGTTGGGCCAGGGTGGCGGCACGGATCTTGGGCACCCGATCAGCTTAGACCGGTCCGTGCGGGCGGACGTGGACGCTGTCCGCTTCGGATCGGATGTGCGCCTCGGATCGGGCGTGCGCCTCGGATCGGGCGTGCAGCTCGGATCGGATGTGCGTCTTGGACCGACCGCGCGGCTCAGCGACCGTCCGGCTCAGCGGGCGTCGGAGAGCTTGGCGCGGAGCTGGAGCACGGCCTTGGTGTGGATCTGACTGACCCGGCTCTCGGTGACGCCCAGCACCTGGCCGATCTCGGCCAGGGTCAGGCCCTCGTAGTAGTACAGGCTGACCACCGTCTTCTCGCGCTGCGGAAGGGTGTTGATGGCCCTGGCCAGCAGCCGCTTCAGTTCGCGGCTCTCGGCGATCTCGACCGGGTCGTCGGCGGTGGTGTCCTCCAGGGTGTCGCCCAGGCTGATCCGGCTGCCGCCCTCCCCGTCGCCGGAGTGCAGCAGTTCGTCCAGCGCAACGACGTTGGCCAGCGAGAGCTGGCTGAAGATGGTGTGCAGGTCCTCCAGCGCGATGCCCATCTCGGCGGCGACCTCGGGGTCGCTGGGAGTCCGCCGGAGGGTCACCTCCAGCGTGGCGTAGGCGCGTTCGACCGCTCGCGCCTTCTGCCGGACCGAGCGCGGAATCCAGTCCAGGGCGCGCAGCTCGTCGATGATCGCGCCGCGGATCCGGCTGATCGCGTAGGTCTCGAACTTGATGGCGCGGGCGGGGTCGAACTTCTCGATGGCGTCGATCAGCCCGAAGACGCCGGAGGAGACGAAGTCCGCCTGCTCGACGTTGGAGGGCAGCCCCACCCCGACCCGGCCGGCCACGTACTTCACCAACGGTGAGTAGTGCAGGATCAGTTGCTCACGGAGCCGGGGGTCGCCCCGCTCCTTGTAGGAGCGCCACAGCTCGTCCAGCGGCCGCCGGGCCGCCGCCCGCTCGGCCTCGGTCTGCTGCGCGGGCACCGGGGCTGGGGCCGGAACCGGGGCCGGGCCAGTGCCAGAGCCAGAGCCAGGGGCGGAAACCGGGGCCGGGGCGGCAGCGGCGGCGGGGGTCGGGGTAGTGGCGGGCGCGGAATTCGGTACGGGAGCAGGCAGACGGAGCTGCGCGCTGGGCGCGGGGGACCCGCTGCGCGCCCCGGGAATGCACTGGGCCTCGCCATGGGGTGCCGCCCGCCGTGCGCGCGTCGACCCCCGGCGCCTGCTGGAGGTGCGGGGCTCGTCCCCGGGGAAGCCTGAGTACGTGGGCATGCGTCGTCTAGAGCCGTTCTGCCGTTCCGTCAGCTGCTGTCAGCCGAGCGGTTGTGAGCGTAGCGTGACGAGGTGCTGTCCGAGTGTTATGCGCCACGAGTGCTCGCTCGATCAGGTGGCGCGCCGGACCGGCGCCCGGCGCTGCAGGCCGAATCAGAGCGGTCGCGCGAGGCACCAGCGCGCGCCCCGGCGCACGACCAGTCCGAGCGCGCCCAGTTCGTAGAGGCGCTGCAGAACCGTGTCCGGACGCAACCCGGTACTCCTGACGAGCCGTTCGACCGGTGCTCCGGGGGCACCCGCCGGCAGCGCCTCCACCACCTGCAGCGCCTCGCCGACCAGGGCGTCGCGCGGCAGCAGCGGCCCCCGGCGGTCCGGGGCCAGGTCCGTGCCGATGCCACCGACCAGTTCGACCACCTCGGCGGCGTCGGTGACCAGGCTGCCGCCGTCCCGGATGAGGGCGTGCACCCCGACCGAGAGCTCGCTGCAGACCGGCCCCGGCACGCCCATCACGATCCGGTTCAACTCCCGGGCGCGCCGGGCCGTGCTGAGCGCGCCGCTGCGGCGGGCCGCCTCGACCACCACCGTGCCCCGGGTGAGTGCGGCGATCAGCCGGTTCCGCTGCAGGAACCGGGGCTTGGTGGGGTGGGCGCCCAGCGGCAGTTCGCTGACCAGCAGACCCTGCTCGGCGATCCGGCCCAGCAGGGCGCTGTGGCCGCGCGGATAGATCTGGTCGACCCCGCAGGCCAGGATCCCCACGGTGATCCCGGTGGCGGCGAGCGCGCCCCGGTGTGCCGCCGCGTCGATGCCGTAGGCCCCGCCGGAGGCCACCGTCCAGGCGGAGTCCGCGAGTTCGGCCGAGAGCTCGGCGGCGACCCGGACACCGTAGTCGGTGCAGGCCCGGGCGCCGACCATGGCGACCGAGCGCAGGGCGAGCAGCCGCAGCGAGGCCGTGCCGCGGACCCAGAGCCCGATCGGCCGGGCCGGGCCCAGGTCGTCGAGCTGGGTGGGCCATTCCTCCTCGCCGGGGCAGACCAGCCGGGCGCCCAGGGCCGCCGCGTGGTCGAGGTCGGCACGCGCGTCGGTGCCCCGGGCGCGGGCCCGACGGCCCTCCCCGGACGGGCCGTCGAGCAGCCGCGCCAGCGCCTCCACCGGGCCGTGCCGCTCCAGCAGCAGCCCGACGGACTCGTCCCCGGGCTCGGTGATCCGGCCGAGTGCGGCCCTGGCCAGCCGTTCCGCCTCGGTCAGCACAGCGGTCCCCCGTCCCGGGGCAGCCCGTAGCGGACGCCGGTGCGCAGGCCGAGCGCGGTCCGCACCTGCTCGCGGTCGGGTCGGTCGAGCTCGGCGAGGTCCGCGGCGGTCCAGGCGACCCGCAGCACCCGGTCCAGCCCCCGGGCGGTCAGCAGCCCGCGTTCCAGGTCGCGTTCGGCGTCCCGCAGCGCCCCGTCGGCCAGCCGCCAGCGGGTGCGCAGCTCGTGCCCGGGAACCTCGCCGTTGGTGCGCCAGGGCGTGTCCCGCAGCCGGGCGGCGGCCCGCTCCCGGGCGGCGACCACCCGGGCGGCCACGGTCGCGGTGCTCTCCGCCGTGGCGTCGCGTTCCATCAGTTCGACCCTGGTCACGGCGTCGACCTCGACCCGGAGGTCGACCCGGTCGAGCAGCGGCCCGGAGAGCCGCCCCTGGTAGCGCGAGACCATCGCCGGCGTGCAGTCGCAGCCCTCGCCCCGGCGCGACCAGCGCCCGCAGGGGCACGGGTTGGCCGCCAGCACCAGCAGGAACCGGGCCGGGAGCCGCAGCGAGCCGGCGGCCCTGGCGATGACCACCTCGCCGGACTCCAGCGGCTGCCGCAGTGCGTCCAGCACCCGGACCGGGAACTCCGGGGCCTCGTCCAGGAAGAGCGCGCCCCGGTGGGCCAGCGAGACCGCGCCGGGGCGCGGCAGTCCGCTGCCGCCGCCGATGATCGCCGGCATGGTGGTGGAGTGGTGCGGTGCGCAGTAGGGCGCGCCGGTGAGCAGCGGTCGGCCGGGCGGGAGCAGTCCGGCGACCGAGTGGACGGCCGTCACCTCCAGGGCCTCCTGCGGGGTGAGCGGCGGCAGGATCCCGGGCAGCCGTTCGGCCAGCATGGTCTTGCCCGCACCGGGCGGGCCCTTGAGGTACAGGTGGTGCCCGCCGGCGGCGGCGATCTCCAGGGCGCGGCGGGCCTCGAACTGCCCGGCGACGTCGGCGAGGTCGCGGTGGTCCGGAGCGTGGGCGGCCCGGCTGCGGACGCCCAGTCCGGGCAGCGAGAGCCCGGCCAGGGCGTTGTCGGGCAGTCCGGCCACCTCCTGGGCGCCGGGTCCGAAACTGTCCTCGGGCGGGTCCTCGTGGCAGAGCAGCGCGATCAACTGGCGCAGGGTGCGGACGCCGTGCACCGCCATCCCGGGCACCAGCGCGGCCTCGGCCGCGGTCTGCGCCGGCACGACGACCCGGCCGTATCCGGCGTCGGCGGCGGCGAGGACGGCCGGCAGCACGCCCCGGACCGGGCGGACCCGGCCGTCGAGGCCCAGCTCGCCGACCAGCAGCAGCCCGGCGATGGCGGCCGGGTCAATCCGCTCGGCGGCGGCCAGCACCGAGCAGGCGATGGCCAGGTCGAAGCCGCTGCCGCTCTTCGGCACCGAGGCGGGCGAGAGCCCGACGGTGAGTTTGCGCTGGGGCCACTTCTCCCCCGAGTTGACCACCGCGGCTCGCACCCGGTCCCGGGCCTCGCTCAGGGCCTTGTCCGGCAGCCCGACGATGGTGAAGGCGGAGACCCCCGGCTCCAGGTCGGCCTGGACCTCGACCACGACGCCGTCGACGCCGAGCAGGGCGACCGAGCCGGTGTGGGCGAAGGCCATCTCAACCCACCGCCCCGGGCAGGTGGGACACCCGGGCCGGGCCCCGGCGTCCGTGCACCACGCAGAGCAGGTCCAGCCGGACGCCGCCGGGCGGCGGCGGTCCGCTCCAGCGCTCGGCGAGCCAGCGTTCGGCCAGGGCGGCCAGCCGGGCGGCCTTGACCGCGTCCACGGCCTCGGTCGGGCTCTGGATGCCGTCCTCGGTGCGGGTCTTCACCTCGCAGACGGCCAGGGTGTCGCCGTCCAGGGCGACGATGTCCAGCTCCCCGGCCCGGCAGCGCCAGTTGCGTTCCAGCACGGTGAGTCCGGCGGCGGCCAGGTGGCGGGCGGCGGCGTCCTCCCCGTAGCGGCCGAGGGCCTGTGTGCGCGCGGTCATCGCGATCACCTCCGGTACCGGACTCTGCCGTGACCGGGGGTGCCGGGCGAGGGGCGCCGAGGGATCTGTGGACAACCCGGGGCTGTGCATAAGTCCGCCGCCCGAACGGGTGGGTTCGGGCGGCGGAGTGTTGACACTTGGACGGTCCGGTCCGGCCGGACGCCGGTCAGGGCCCGAAGCCGGCCTCGTCGGAGGGCAGCTCCAGGTCGCTCTTGGCGAGCTCCTCGACGTTGACGTCCTTGAAGGTCAGCACCCTGACCTTGCGGACGAAGCGAGCCGGTCGGTACATGTCCCAGACCCAGGCGTCCGCCATCGACACCTCGAAGAACACCTCGCCCTGGACCGAGTGGACCTGCAACTCGTAGTCATTGGTGAGGTAGAAGCGGCGCTCGGTCTCGATCACGAACTTGAACAGCCCGACGACGTCGCGGTACTCCCGGTAGAGCTTGAGCTCCATCTCGGTCTCGTACTTTTCGAGGTCCTCGGCACTCATCC
>Ga0302314_10023588_pt1 | contig 10035 bp, 11 predicted proteins | sample III_Palsa_N2_3_FD_200533 | JGI IMG/M metagenome (GOLD analysis project Ga0302314, IMG submission 200533) | Peat permafrost microbial communities from Stordalen Mire near Abisko, Sweden - III_Palsa_N2_3 | ecosystem: Environmental > Terrestrial > Soil > Palsa > Peat permafrost | place: Sweden...
GTGATGATCCAGGGAGGGCCCGGCTCGAACCTGTGGCGCAACCAGGGGCCGCTCCGCTACGAAAGCTACGTCCTCGAAGTACAGGAAATGATCGACCGAATGCTGCCGACCGTGCCGGCGCGCGGTGCGCGCGCGATCGTCGGGGACTCGATGGGCGGCTACGGAGCGATGAACCTCGCGCTCTCCAACCCCTACCGTTTCGGCGTCGTCGAGAGCTGGATCGGCTTCTTCAACGGCCTCGAAGGTGATCTGCACAGCGACCGGCCGATCATCTCGCGACTCGGACTGCACGCGTTCGTCTACGGCGCCGAACAGGATCACATCGCGAACCCCGCCGAGGATCTGCCGTTTGCCGCCGCCTTGCGGGCAGCCGGCGCGGACGCCGCCGCCACCGTGTATCCGGGCGAACACAACCTGGAAACGGTCGAAGCGCATCTCCCCGACATGCTCGTGTTTGCCGGACGCGCACTGCGCCAGGGCGATCTCGGTGCAAACACGATGAAGGCAGCCAAGCTGCATGGCCCGAGCTGAGCGCCGCGGAGGTCATTCCGGCCTGCTCGGCGCACTGGGCGCCGCATCGCTGGGCGCGCTCTCGCTCGGCGCCTTCGCCGGCGGCGCTGCCGCGATCGGCGCACTGGCGATCGGGCGGCTCGCGATCCGGCGCGCCGCGATCGGCTCGCTCGACCTGGGCGATCTGCGCATCGAGCGTCTGAGCGTCGGCGAGCTCGCCGTGGAACGCCAGGCCCCCGCGCCGGCTCCAGTCGTCGATCCGGGCTAGCGCTCACTCCCGGAGTGGAGTGATGAGCAGCGGCGGTTGACGCCGTCCGCAAACTGCGGGCGATAGTGAGAAGCGGTGCGCGATACTGGTCGTGCAGCCAGTATCATGCCCAGCGCATCCGTGGCAACATGTGGGATGCGCATGCAGCAGAGATGAGGGAGTCGAGATGGCGACGGTTGGCAGAGATCTCGAGAGCGTCGAACTCACCGAGCGGGAGCACTGGGTCGACGGCCCACCGCACGAGCTGTTCAAGCAGATGCGCGCGGCTTGCCCGATTCATCGGACCGAGGGCTTCGAGGAGTTCCCCGGCGAGGCGGGCTTCTGGTCGGTAACGACAGCGGCAGACATCCACACCGTCAGCCGCGACTGGCAGACCTACTCCTCTGAACAGGGGATCACAGCAGCAGGTGTACTCCCGATCGAGCTCGTGCGCGCGATGTTCATCGGCATGGACCCGCCCAAGCACGATCGCCTGAAGGCGCTGTTCCAGGCGGGCTTCACGCCCAGACGGATCGCCGCGCACGAGGATTCGATCCGCGCGATCGTGATCAAGGTGCTCGATCGTTTGGAGGGCCCGCCCGCCCGCGAGCGCTGCGACCTGGTCACCGACGTCGCCCAACCCGTGGTTTCGCGCGTGATCGGCAGCTTCATGGGCATCGCCGAGGAGGACGACGCGATCTGGGCGCGCCTGATGAACTCGACGCTCGGCGCCGCCGACCCGGACGTCAATCCTGACGGCATCGACGGCGCTCTGGAGAAAGACGTTCCCGAGGTCTTTGCGCGTTGCGCACGGCTGATTGCCGAGCGCCGCCAGCACCCAACCGATGATCTGACAAGCATGCTGGTACACGCGGAGGTCGATGGCGAGAAGCTCGAGGAACACGAGATCGTGATGGGCTTCTTCCTGTTGATGGCGGCCGGAAACGACAGCACCAAGGCGACCTTCTGCTCGGCGATGCGCGCGCTGATGGAAGACCGCGAGCAGATGCAGGCGCTGCTCGACGATCCCGGGCTGATCTCGAGCGCCGTCGAGGAGTCGCTGCGGATGTTCCCCGCGTTCGCACACTTCCGCCGCACCGCGACCTGCGACACCGAGCTGCACGGGCAGACGATCCGCAAGGGCGAGAAGGTCGTCCTCTGGTATGCGTCATCCAACCGCGACGAGACGCGCTACGAGGACCCCGACCGCTTCGACGTGCACCGCTGGTCGAACCGGGGATGCTCGCCGGAGGCGGGCGTCCCCCGGGCTCGGTCCGAGCACCAGGCCTTCGGCGCCGGCGGACGGCACTTCTGCCTCGGTACCGCGCTCGCGCGCCTGGAGCTGCAGATCATGCTGGAGGAGACGCTCAAGCGCTTTCCGGACATGCAGTTCGACGACGAGGCGGACGGGCCTCAATACGTCGAATCATTCTTCATCAATCAGCTCAAGCTGCTCCCCGTCCGGCTCGCGGCCTAACGTCGCGGGCCGGACGGCCCTCTAACGCTGAGCGCTGACGGGGTCAGCGGCCCGCCCCGGCGGCCTAGGATGCTCGCGTGAGCGCGCCGCGGCAGCTGAGAACCGAGCGCCTGCTGTTGCGCCCCTGGCGCACAGAGGACCGTGAGCCGTTCGCGGCACTGAATGCCGACCCAACCGTGATGGAGTACTTCCCGGCGACACTCACCAGGTCCAAGAGCGACGCGCTCGCAGAGCGCATCGACAGCGACATCCAGCGGCTCGGACATGGCTTCTGGGCCGCGGAGATCCCAGCGGAGGTGCCGTTCATCGGCTTCGTCGGGCTCGTGGCTGCCGACGAGGACATGCCGTTCGCGCCCGCGGTCGAGGTCGGCTGGCGCCTTGCCAGGGAGCACTGGGGACATGGGTTCGCCAGCGAGGGCGCAAGGGCTGCTCTTGCCTTCGGCTTCAACGAGCTTGGCCTCGAGCAGATCGTGGCGCTCACCGCCGCCGGGAACCTGCGCTCGCGACGGGTGATGGAGCGGCTGGGGATGAAGCACGACCCCGCCGAGGACTTCATCCATCCGGGGGTGCCAGCCGATCACCCGATCGCAGCGCACGTGCTCTATCGGATCGGGGCCCCGCAAGCGCGTCGGTGACGCGGCCGTCAGGCGCCCGCCACACGCCGCGAGCCGGCGGCGCTCACGCGCGTCCATGACGCACCCGGATCGCCTCGATTCGCGCAAGCGCCCGTTCCGGGTCGACCGGGATCTCCGCGAGTGCGTCGACGAGCTCGACCGCGTCGTCGATGCTCGCGCGGCCACGCAGCTCACCGCACCAGCGCTCCAGCCAGCGAAGCGTCCACACATCGAACGCATCCGGGCGCTGCTCGGCGACCAACGGCAGGAAGCGCAGCGTCAGCTCCAGATCGAGCGGACGCGCGCGCTCGCTCGAGGCCACGCGCGCGATCGCGATCGCGAACTCGAGCTCGCCGCGGGCGAGGTGCGCTTCGAGCTCCCGAACCGGTCGGTATGGCCTTGACATGCGAACACATGTTCGCATACGTCTCGCGCGGGGTACCGCGATGAGCGCGCGCATGCATATGCTCGAAGGATGTGCGGGCGTTACACCAACACCGCTGGTCCCGAAGAACTGAACGACCGCTTCAAAGTGCCGATCTCGAGCGACGCGGGCACGCGGCGCTTCAACATCGCGCCCACCGAAGAGGTGCTCGCGATCGTGGCGCCGAAGGGCGAGCCCGAAGCGCAGCTGCTGCGCTGGGGGCTGATCCCGCATTGGGCGACCGACCTCAAGGAGGGCGCCAAGATGATCAACGCGAGGATCGAGACGGTTGTCTCCAAGCCCGCCTTCAGGAACCTCGTCCCGAAGTCCTCACGACGTGCGCTGCAGCTCGCCGACGGCTACTTCGAGTGGCTCAAGCCCGAGAAGCGCAGTGAGCCACGCCAGCCGTTCTACTTCCAGGTCGACGACGGGATCCCGTTCGCGTTCGCCGCGCTGTGGACGCCCGCCAAGATCGACGGGGAGTGGATACACAGCATCACGCTGCTGACATGCGACTCCGCACCCAACCGCGTCGCCGCGCCGATCCACAACCGCATGCCCGTGATCCTCGCCGACCGCGACGCGCAGCAGGCATGGCTCGACCCCGAGCTCGGCGCCGAGGAAGCGCTCGCCGTATGCGGAGCGCTGCCTACCGAGCGGCTCTCAGCGCACGCTGCCAACCCCGCCGTCAACAAGGCCGGCCAGCTCGACGCCGAGGGGCCCGGGCTGCTGGTCGCGCCGGGCGCGGGACTAGGATGACGTGACGATGAGGCGTCTGGCGATCATCCTTGCCGCGAGCGCGTCGCTGGCGGGGGTCTCCGCTGCAGACGCCTCCGACGGCTCGCACACGATCACGAGCTGTGGCTACATCCACGCCAGCGTGCCCTACACGGCGAGCGGACACGCCGAGAGATGGCGCGTCTACATCGAGGGCTCTACCTCGTGCGCGAGCGCCACCGCGGTGCTCGACGCCGTCATGCACACGCACGGCAAGCAGCACGTCGGCAAGAGCGAAGCCGGCTCCTACACGACCTTCTCGGGCTGGATCTGCCCTTACGGGCTGATGGGCGAGCAGAGCTGCGAGCTGCCAACGCGGCTACCCGCGCACCCGCCGATCCGCGCGCAGGCGCTCGCGCTCAACTGCGCGCGACCGGGAGGCGGCTGCCCCGCGCACGTGACATCGAGCGAGCTCTGAGGCTCGCGCTCAGGCCGTCAGCCAGCGGCGCGGGTTCTCGGAGAAGATCGTCTGGAAGACGCTGTCGTCCATCACGCCCAGCTCGCGCAGCGCCGGCACGACCTCCTCGAAGACAAGCGTCATTGACCAGTTGCGGATCGCGCCGCTGGATTCGAACACCTCGCCGGCCTCCGGTGGGAACCAGTCGATCGACGCGCAGAAGTCCTGCGAGATCATCAGCCGCTCGGCGTGGCCGCGACGCAGCAGCTCAGCGGCGGTCGCATTGCGCTTGTCGATCGGCAGGTACATCTCGAGGCCGTAGCGGTCCAGCCCGACATACACGCCACTGTCGATCAGCCCCTCGATGTAGTCGACGTCCTCGCTGTCGCCGCAGTGGGCGATCTGCACGCGCGAGAGATCGACGCCCTCCTCCTTGAAGATCTCGACCTGGCGCGGGCCGGTCGCGACCGCGGGCATCGAGTGCGCCATGATCGGCGCGCCCGTCTGCACGCTCGCGCGCGCGACCGCACGGTGGATCTTCTCGACGTTCTCGGTAACCCCCGCGGCATCCGCCGCGCACTTCAGGAACGCCGCCTTGATCTCGGTGCCCTGGATCCCACGTTCGATGTCCTCGACGAAATGGTCTGCCATCACGTCGACGTCGCGGTTGGCGAAGTAGTGGGGGAGGTAGTCGTAGCTGTAGATGCCGGTGCACGGCACGATCCGAACGCCAGTCGCATCGGCCACCTGCTTCATGAAGCGCACGTCGCGTCCGCCGAACATCGCTGTCGCATCGACGATCGTCTGCACGCCATGCGTCTTGGCCGCATTCACCGCCACCAGCGCCGCTTCAAGCTCGAGCTGCTCGTCATAGCGGCTCGGCCACTGCTCGGCCACGGCCTCGTCGCGAAAGCGCACGTGCTCGTGCACCAGCGTCAGCCCCAGCTCCTGCGCCTGCACAGCTCCCTGCACGGTCTCTACCGTCGACATTCTCTGTCTCCCTCGATTGTTCAGCGAAGCCACTTCCCGACGCTCAGCGAAGCGCCTTGCCCCAGCTCGTCTGCTCGCGCAGTTGCGCCTTGAGCACCTTGCCGCCCGGATTGCGCGGCAACGGCTCCTCGCGCAGCGCTACATATTGCGGAACCTTGAAGTCCGCGAGCTGTGCGCGTGTGTGGGCCAATACGGCCTCCACGTCGAGCTCGCTCCCGGCCAGCGGCACGATCACGGCGCCGACCTTCTCGCCCATCATCTCGTCGGGCACCGCCACGACCGCTGCCTCACCCACGCCGGGGGCACCGGCGAGCGCGTTCTCGACCTCGATCGAGTAGACGTTCTCGCCGCCGCGGTTGATCATGTCCTTGCTGCGATCGACGATGTAGAGCAGCCCGTCCGGGTCGATACGGGCGACATCGCCGGTGTGCAGCCAGCCGTCGGTGAAGCTCTGCGCGTTGGCCTCCGGCTTGTTCCAGTAACCCTGCACGACGTTCGGGCCGCGCACGAGCAGCTCGCCGGCGCCGGTCGCAGAATCGACGTCGTCGAGCGCAAGATCGACGACCGGCATCGCGAAGCCGACCGAGTCGGCGTGCTCGGCGGCCTCCTCGTCGGGCAGATACGAGGTCAGCGAGCACGTCTCGGTCAGACCGAAGCCATTGCCGACACGCGCGTTCGGGAACGCCTCCTTGATCTGGTGGACGAGCGTCTCTGCGATCGGCGCGCCGCCGTAGGAGACCCAGCGGACGTTGCTCACGTCGAGCTCGGCAAAGCGCGGGTGGCGGATGACCGCGTGGTAGATCGCCGGCACCGAGACGATCTGGTTGACGCCGTGGGCTCCAACCGCCTCGAAGAAGCCGTCGAAGTCGAGCGGGCCCGAGAGCAGCTCCACGCGTCCGCCACGTTCGAGCGTCGGCAGCAGCTGGCTGTTGCAGCCCGTCACATGGAACAGCGGCACCGACACCAGCGTCGCGATATGCGGGCCTTCCGAACGGTCGGTTTTCAAGCAGCGAAACGCGCTCTCGCAGTTGGTCAGGAAGTTGGCGTGAGTCGTCATCGCGCCCTTCGGAAAGCCGGTGGTGCCGCTCGTGTAGAAGATCGCCGCCAGATCCTCGGGAGCAAGGTCATCGACCACGACCGGTTCGCCGTCCGGCAATGGCGCCTCCGGCGCGAACGTGAATGCGCAGCCCGCGTCTTCCACCACATAGGCGACCTCCTGCTCGGTGAAGCGCGTGTTCACCGGCACGACCACCGCCCCGAGCAGCTGTGCGCCAAAGAACGCGAGCACCCAGTCAACCCCGTTGGCAAGGCGCAGCGCGACACGATCACCGCGCTGCACGCGCGCGTTGTGCAGGCCACCTGCCACGCGCGCCGCCTGCTCCCAGAGCTCGCCATAGCTCACCGAGCGCCCGCTCGACGCTCGCGCGGAGCATCGCCACCAGCGAGCTGGGGCGATCGAGGTAGCGCGCGATGCCGTCGGCGCCGCGCTCGACGCCGCTCGCATCAAACGGATTGCGTCCCCTCGGCAACGGCTCGACCATCTGACCAACTCCCTCACTCGGTGTCCACTGCAGCCTATCCCCAGCGCGCCCGCGCCGGCGTCGGTCAGCAGCGCTCAGGCGAGGTGCTTGGCGGCGATCAGCTCGATCGTGCCTTTCGTGCGGATCGTCATCGCGCCGAGCAGCCGCGCTAGCGAGGTCATGTCGAGCGCCGAGTCCAGCACGCCGCCCGCCGGCAGCCAGTAGAGCTCGCGCCCGTCGAACACGAGCCCGTCGGTCTCGCCCGCCAGCGCGAGCGCGTCGGAGCGCGCCCGCGGCGCGGCGGGCTCGGCCAGGAACCCGACCTGCAGCTTGCCGGCTGAGCCCTGCAGCCGCTCAGGCGCAAACGGGGTCGCCGCCGCGACCGCCTGGACCTCGGCCGCCGTGCGCACGAAAGTCGGTACCGCGTACCCGAGCGATTGCGCGAGCCCGGCTTCGATGCGCTCCCTCACAGCATCCGCAGGCTGCGCATCGCCGGCGAACACGACGTTGCCGCTCGCGCGAAAGGTCGCGACCTCGGCGAAGCCCATCGCGGCGAAGTGCGCGCGCAAGTCGTCGTTCGTGAGTCGGCGCCCACCGACGTTCATGCCACGAAGAAACGCTGCATAGAGCGGCACGGGCAAAACCCTATCCGCGCACGCTGTCGTTGGGAGGGGAACTCAGGCCGCGGGCGAGGCAGCGAAGCGCTCGGACAGGATCGCCGCAACGCGCGCACGGTGGCGCGCGGCGCCGCCCAGCAGCACCGCGTCGATCTGCGCGCGCTTGAACAGCCAGTGCACGTCCGCCTCCCACGTGAAGCCGATGCCGCCGTGCGCCTGGATCGCGCTCGCCGTCACTTCGCGCCCGGCGTCCGACGCGGCCGCCTTTGCCATCGCCGCCGCCTCTGCCAGGCCGTCCGGGTTCGCGTCCGCGCTCCACGCCGCAAACGCCGTCGTCGAGCGTGCCTTCTCCGTGTCCAGCAGCATCTGCGCACAGCGGTGCGAGACCGCCTGGTAGGCGCCCACCGGGACGCCGAACTGCTTGCGGTCTTTCACATACGCGAGCGTCATCTCCAGGGCGCGCTCAGAAACGCCAACCAGCTCCGAGCTGACCGCCACGAGCGCGCGGCCGAGGCCGGGGCAGCCGTCCTCGAGCGACTCACCGGCGCCGTCAGCGGCGCTCACGCGCGCAGCCGAGCGCGTCGGGTCGATCGCCGCGACCTTCGTTACCTCAGCATCCTGCGGCGTCAACAGGCGCCCGCTGCCGTCCTCTTCGACCAGCACGATCACATCCGCCTCCGCGCCGCTCACAACCAGCTCCGCCGTGCCGTCCACCGCGCCCGACAGGGCGCCGATCGTCTCGCCCGAGGCGAGGCCCGGCAGCCAACGCTCGCGCTGCTCGTCCGTGCCCGCCTGCTCGATCACGCACGCCGCCATCGCGCTCGCCAGGAACGGCACCGGCGCCACCACGCGGCCCAGCTCCTCGCACAGGATCGACAGCTCGATCGTGCCGAGGCCCTGACCGCCGTGAACCTCTGAGATCGCGATCCCCGGCCAGCCCAGCTCGCACAGCTCCTTCCACAGCGCGGTGTCAGTTGTGCCCGCCTCGGCGTGCTCGCGCACCCGCGCGAACGTCGCGCGCTCGGACAGCAGATCGCGCGCCGTGCGCTGGATGTCGCGCTGGTCGTCAGTCAGGCCGAAGTCCATGAGCTACGCCATCCCGCCCGCGGAGGCCGAAGGCCGGAGCCCATAAAAAGAAGTCATCACGCTGCAACCTTGAGGCGGGGGAGACCGAGCACGCGCTCGGCGACGATGTTCTTCAGCACCTCTGTCGTGCCGCCCTCGATCGTGTTGCCGCGCGCGCGCAGCAGCTCATAGCTCCAAGTCGTGCCCGTGATCAGCGCCTCCGGGCCGATCACGTCGACCGCCAGCTGTGTCGCAAGCTGGTTCGTTTCCGACCACAGCCACTTCACCAGTGAGCCCTCCGGGCCCGGCTGGCCGTAGCGCTCCGCGTCGGTCAAGCCCTTCCACGCCAGCAGCCGAATCGATTCGCAGCGCCCGTGCAGCTCCGCGAGCTTGTCCGCATACAGAGGGTTCTCGAGCAGGCCCTGGGTCGCAGCCGCCGCGATGATGTCATCGAGCAGCTGGCGCAAGCGGATCTGCAGCGCAAAGCCGAGGCCCGCGCGCTCGTTCATCAGCGTCGTCAGCGCCACCTTCCAGCCGTTGCCGACGCCGCCCACCACGTTCGCATCCGGGATCCGCGCCTCCTCGATGAACAGCTCGTTGAACTCCGCCTCGCCCGTGATCTGGCGCAGCGGTCGCACCTGCACCGCCGCCTGGTCCATGTCCATCAGGAAGTACGTGAGGCCCTTGTGCTTGGCCACCTCGCCGTCGGTGCGCGCGACGAGCATGCACCACTTCGAGTACTGCGCACCGCTCGTCCACACCTTCTGGCCTGTCACCACCCATTCGTCGCCGTCTTTTACGGCTCTCGTTTTCAGGGCCGCGAGGTCCGAGCCCGCGTCCGGCTCGGAGAAGCCCTGGCACCAGATCTCCTCGCCCGAGAGAATCGGCGGCAGGTAGCGCTCCTTCTGCTCCGGCGTTCCCCACACCATCAGCGTCGGGCCGCCCAGCAACAGGCCCAGCGTGTTCGCCGCAAACGGCACCCGCGCGCGACCCAGCTCTTCGAAGTAGATCGCCGACTCCGACTGCGACGCGCCGCGCCCGCCGTACTCCGTCGGCCACGCCGGCGCCGCCCATCCCGCGTCGTACAGGCGCCGCTGCCAATCGCGGCGGTAAGCGAACTGCGCATCGTCGCCCGCGTCCGCCGGCGGTTTCGCCTCCGGCGGGTTCTCGGCCAGCCAAGCGCGCAGCTCGTCGCGAAACGCCGTCTCTCTGTCGCTGAACGTCAGGTCCATATCCCTCGGCCCGCAGATTACTGGAATCCCAGGATCTGGGGTTGACACGTAGAGCCACGCCAGTCGGCGCCGCCGGGTCGAGCGCTAAATTTGCGCAGTTATGCCCGCGACCGACTCAGAGCTGCGCGTCGCGCACCTCGACGCCGACGCCTTCTACGTCTCGAT
>Ga0302314_10023590_pt1 | contig 10034 bp, 6 predicted proteins | sample III_Palsa_N2_3_FD_200533 | JGI IMG/M metagenome (GOLD analysis project Ga0302314, IMG submission 200533) | Peat permafrost microbial communities from Stordalen Mire near Abisko, Sweden - III_Palsa_N2_3 | ecosystem: Environmental > Terrestrial > Soil > Palsa > Peat permafrost | place: Sweden...
CAAGTTTGCTTAAGCCCGAGCCGAGCGACATGTTGTAATTGTCGAGCACGACTTTTCGGAATTGGTCGGCATCGTGTCCCGGCGGCATCAGCACCGCCGTCAGCACCGGCGAATATTCTGATGGCTCCTGACACAGCACTTCAAGGCCCCAATGGGCGACCGCGGCGCGGGTCGCAGCCGCAAGCCGCTTATGACGGGTGAACACCGCGTCCAGCCCCTCCTCCAGCAACATCGCCATGGCTTCGCGCAGGCCATAGAGCAGATTGGTAGCCGGCGTGTAGGGGAAGAAGCCGTTGGCGTTGGGCTTGAGCATCTCTTCCCAATCCCAATAGGACCGCGGCATCTTGTTGGTCCGGGCGGCGGCGCGGGCTTTGTCGGAGACGGCGTTGAAACCGAGCCCCGGCGGCAGCATGAATCCCTTCTGCGAGCAGCTGACGGTGACGTCGACCTTCCACTCGTCGTGCCGGTAATCGACCGAGCCGAGCGAGGAGATGGTATCCACCAAGAGCAGCGCGGGATGGCCGACCTTGTCGATCGCGGCGCGGATCGCACCGACCCGGCTGGTAACGCCGGTGGAGGTCTCGTTGTGCACCACCATGACGGCCTTGATGGCGTGCGTCTTGTCCTGCGCGAGCTTCGCCTCGATCGCGGCGGGATCGGCGCCGTGGCGCCAATCGCCCGGCATGAAATCGACCTCGATGCCCCAGCGTGCCGCCATCTGCCGCCATAGCGTGGCGAAATGGCCGGTCTCCACCATCAGGACCTTGTCGCCCGGCGACAGCGTGTTGACGATCGCGGCCTCCCAGGCGCCGGTGCCCGAAGAGGGGAAAATGATGACCGGTCCCGAGGTCTTGAAGATTGTCTGGCAACCCTCGAACACCGCCTTGCCGAGAGCGGCGAATTCGGCGCTGCGATGGTCGATCACCGGCATGTCCATGGCGCGGAGCACCCGATCCGGCACCGGGCTGGGGCCGGGAATCTGCAAGAAGTGACGTCCCTGATGCTGCGTCATGATTTTCCTACCTCGATTTCCCGACCTGAAATGCCATACCGCCCACTTTTGCATTCAATATCCTTGGCATCAAGCCATAAATTGTGTTCAATAATTGGTCGACGACCTTCGTTTCAACGTCTATGTTTCCGCCATGAAACCCATGATTCCCAGCGAAGCTGCCTCGACGGCCGTCGCCGCAGACGCGGATTCCGGCCGCGAGGACCTGTCGCTGCACGACGAGATCCTGACCCGGCTGCGCGACCACATCGTCGAGGGCAACATTGCGGACGGCGGCCGCGTTCCCGAACGCCAGTTGTGCGAGATGCTGGGCATTTCGCGCACGCCGCTGCGTGAAGCCCTGAAGGTACTGGCCGCGGAGGGCTTGGTCGAATTGTTGCCGAACCGCGGCGCCCGCGTGCGACAGTTGAGCGAGCAGGATCTTGCCGAACTGTTCGACATCATGGGCGGCCTCGAAGGCCTCGCCGGGCGTCTGGCCTGCGAAAACATCACGGACAGCGAGATCGCCGAGATCGAACGGCTGCATTACGAGATGTACGGCTTCTATCTGCACCGCGACATGCACGGCTATTTTCGCGTCAACCAGCTGATCCACCAGAGGATCGTCGAAGCCTCGCGCAACTCAGCGCTGCGCATCGCCTACGCCAACTTCGCCGGCCGCATCCGGCGGGTGCGTTACTCGGCCAATTTTGCCCGCCAGCGCGAGCGCTGGGGCGAGGCGATGCGCGAGCATGAGACCATCCTGGACGCGCTGCGCCGTCGCGCCGGCAGCGAGCTCAGCGACATCCTGTTCGCCCATCTCCGCAACAAACGAACCGCCGCTGTCGAACATCTGAAGCTGGCCCATCTGGCCGTGTCGGAGCCCGCCTGAGAATTCGGGCCGAACAATTTTGCATTCAGAATTCAGATCATCCAAACCAAGCTGCATTTCTCATGCGTTCGAAGATTGAGCCAACGATGCAAGACGGTAGCGGCCTGCGGGAGGCATCCGGCGACGGCCTGACGGCACTGAAAAACCGGCTCGCCCGCGAATTGACGGGCGAGGTGTTTTTCGATTCGTTCAACCGCGGCCGCTATGCGACCGACGCCTCGTTCTACCAGATCATGCCGGCGGGCGTGGTGGTTCCCAAAACCGTGGATGAGGCGTTGCGGGCGCTGGCGATCTGCCGCGACCAGGGCCGCATCGTCACCCCGCGCGGCGGCGGCACCTCGCAATGCGGCCAGACCGTCAATGACGGCATCGTCATCGATTTCTCCAAACACCTGAACCGCATCATCTCGCTGGACGTCGCTAACAGAACCTGCGTGGTCGAGCCGGGCATCGTGCTCGACGATCTCAACCGGCAGCTCAAGCCGCATGGCCTGTGGTTTCCGGTCGACGTCTCCACCGCGTCACGCGCCACCATCGGCGGCATGGCCGGCAACAATTCCTGCGGCGGCCGTTCGCTGCGCTACGGCACCATGCGCGACAACACGATCTCGCTGGACGCAGCCCTTGCCGACGGCACGCGGCTGCATTTCGGCGAGGTGACGCGCGATCTCGCAAACCTCAATCCGGGCGACAAGGGCCGCGACCTGTTTCGCGACATGCTCGCGCTCGGCGAGCGCGAGGCCATGGAAATAGCGGAGCGGTTTCCGAAGGTGCAGCGGCGCGTCGGCGGCTACAATCTCGACGCGCTGGTGCCGCGCAACGCCGCCAACAACATGGCGCATCTGTTGGTCGGTTCGGAGGGCACCCTCGCCTTCACCACACAAGTCGAACTGAAGCTGTGGCCGATCATCCGCAACAAGGTGCTCGGCGTCTGCCATTTCGGCAGCTTCTATCAGGCGATGGATGCCGCCCAGCATCTGGTGAAGCTTCGCCCCATCGCGGTGGAGCTGGTCGATCGCACCATGCTGGGGCTCGGCCGGGACATTGCGATGTTTCAGTCCATCATTGCGACAGCCGTGCGTGGCGATCCCGATGCGGTGCTGATCGTCGAATTCGCCGAAGAGGATCAGGCGGAAAACCTGCGCCGGCTAAAGCAGCTCGGCGAGCTGATGGCCGATCTCGGCTTCGGCTGGGACCGCGAGCCGCGCAAATGGGGCGGCGTCGTCGAAATCACCGAGCCCGCCTTGCAGACCGGCATCGCCGAATTTCGCGCGGCGGGCCTCAACGTCATGATGTCGATGAAGCAGGAGGGCAAGCCGGTCTCGTTCGTCGAGGATTGCGCGGTGCCGTTGCCGCATCTCGCCGACTACACCGAGCGGCTCAACGCCATCTTCGCCAAACACGGCACCCGCGGCACCATGTATGCGCACGCCTCGGAAGGCTGTCTGCATGTGCGGCCGGTGCTGAATTTGAAGCTCGAAAAGGACGTCCAGGCGATGCGCGCCATCGCCGAGGAAACCTTCGAAATGGTGCGGGGGTACAAGGGATCGCATTCCGGCGAGCACGGCGATGGCCTGGTGCGGTCGGAATTCCATGAAGCGATGTTCGGCGCACGCATCACCGGCGATTTCAGGGAAGTGAAGCACCGCTTCGATCCCGGTAATGTGCTCAATCCCGGCAAGATCGTCGATCCGCCCAAAATGGACGACCGCGAATTGTTTCGCTATTCGCCGGCCTATCGTGTCCCCGAGCTGAAAACGCAGCTCGACTGGTCGGCCTATCCCGGCGCCGGCGGTGGTTTTCAGGGGGCGGTCGAGATGTGCAACAACAACGGCGCCTGCCGCAAGCTCGAAGGCGGCGTGATGTGCCCGTCCTATCGCGCCACCCGCAATGAAAAGGACGTCACCCGCGGTCGCGCCAACACCTTGCGGCTGGCGATCTCGGGCCAGCTCGGCCCGGACGCGCTGTGCTCCGACGAGATGATGGACACGCTGAAGCTTTGCGTATCCTGCAAGGCCTGCCGCCATGAATGCCCGACCGGCGTTGACATGGCGAAGATGAAGATCGAAGTGCTGGCCGCGCGCGCCGAAAAGCACGGGCTTTCATTGCGGGATCGGTTGGTCGGCTATCTGCCGCATTACGCAGCACTGGCCGCGAGCTTCGCCCCGCTTGCCAATTGGCGCAACCGGAGCCCGCTGTTGCGCGCGTTGTTGCAAAAGTTCGCCGGCATCAGCGCCAAACGCGCGCTGCCGGAATTCCGGCGCGATGTGTTCAGCGCCAGCACGGAGTCCGTGGGGCCGGCCGATGGCCGCGAAGTCGTGCTGTTCGCCGATACCTTCAACCGCGCTTATGAGCGCGAAAACCTCGACGCCGCGCTGCGCGTGCTGGTCGAGGGCGGATACCGCGTCCATATGCCAAAACCCGCCGACCATGGCCGTGCGTTGTGCTGCGGGCGGACGTTCCTCTCGGCGGGCCTCGTCGATAACGCGCGCGCCGAGCTCGATCGGCTGGTCGCGACCTACGCGCCGTTTGCCGCGCGCGGCGTGCCTATTGTCGGTCTGGAGCCGAGCTGTCTTCTGACCCTGCGCGACGAGCTAATTTCGTTGCGCACCGACGCGACGGCCAGAAGCATCAGCGCGCACGCGCTGTTGTTCGAGGAATTTTTGGTGCGCGAGGCCGAGGCCGGTCGGCTGCAACTACCACTCGGGCCGATTGCCGGAACCGCCCTGCTGCACGGACACTGTCACCAGAAATCCTTTGGGGCGTTCAAGCCGGTCGAGAAAATCCTGCGGCTGGTGCCCGATTTGAAGGTCGAGACCATCGAGTCCAGTTGTTGCGGCATGGCCGGCGCCTTCGGTTACGGCGCCGACACCTACGACATCTCGATGCAAATGGCCGAACTGACGCTGCTTCCGGCGGTGCGGCGCGCCGACACCACGGCGCTGATCGTCGCGGACGGCACCTCCTGCCGGCACCAGATCAAGGACGGCGCCGGTCGCGACGCCCTCCACGTTGCCCGCGTGCTGGCGATGAGCCTCGACAGCGCGCGCGCCGCGCCGTATCCATCACCCACCGCAAAGGAACCCGCTCATGGCTGAACTCACCCTCGATATCGCCCGCAAGATCCTCGATGCCGCCCTTGCCAAGGGCGTCGAGAAAAAACTGAAGCCCCTCGTCATCACCATTCTCGATGCGCGCGGCTGCATCAAAGTCACGGCCGCACAGGACGGCACCAGCCTGATGCGGGCCGAGATCGCGCATGGCAAGGCCTATGGCGCGCTGGCGATGGGCATGGGATCGCGGGCGTTGTTCCAGCGCGCGCAGGAACAGGCTTATTTCGTCAGCGCGGTAAATACGATGGCGCAGGGACGACTGGTGCCGGTGCCCGGCGGCGTCTTGATCCAAGACGGTGGCGTGCTGCTCGGCGCGGTCGGCGTTAGCGGCGACACTTCCGATAACGACGAGATCTGCGCGATTGCGGGTATCGAGGCCGCTGGATTGAAGGCCAATCCGGGGTAGTTCACGTTCCCGGCCAAACCGGCTTGCGCTTCTCGGCGAACGCCTTGAGGCCTTCCTTGGCATCCTCGGTCATCGCCAGCACCGCAATCTGGCTTTCGGTGTAGGCGATGCTTTGATCGAACGACATCGATGCGATCGCGCGCATGGCGTATTTGCCGCGCCGGATCGCGGTCGGCGATTTGTCGACGAGGCGACCGATCAGCCAGTCGACTTTGGCGTCGAGTTCGGCTGATGGCACCACATAATTCAGAAGTCCCGCGGCCTGCGCCGCGCGTGCATCGAACGGCTCGCCGGTCAGCGCCCATTCGTTGACGAGACGCCGCGGCGCGATCGATTGCAGCAGGCTCAGCACCTGCATCGGGAACACCCCGACCTTCACTTCCGGCAGGCCGAAGATCACGTGGTCGGCGGCGACCGCCATATCGGTCATGCACAACAAGCCCATGCCGCCGGCCATGCAAACGCCGCCGACCCGCGCGATCGCCGGCTTGGTGGCGTCTTGCGACAGCCGCAACAAATCAGCGTAATCGGCATTCGGCTTCGAGAAATCCATTGCGAATGCTGCGCCAGAGTTCTGCAGATCGGCGCCGGCGCAGAACGCCTTCTCGCCCGCACCGGTCAGCACAATGACGCGAACATCCTTGTCGTCATGGGCCTCGCGGTAGCCCTTGGCGAGGCCCGCAATCACCTCGGCATTGAGCGCGTTGCGCTTTTCCGGCCGATTGATCGTAATCCAGAACGCCTGCCCGCGCTTCTCCGATAGGACGCTGTTGTCGGCCATGGCGCTTCTCTTCCGCTTAGCTGTGAATTACGGCGTCGGAATCGCCGGGACGGCCTTCTTGACCCAGACCTTGTTGTCATGGAACGCGGCACCGCCGACGGGAGCTACCGCCTCGGCGCCCGTCAGCATGTTGATGCCGCGGCCGCCGATATGGGTTTTATTCGGGTGCACGGATTCCGCGATCAGCACGCCGCGGCGCACGCCCTCGAACAGCCTGGCGGTCAGCGTGGTCTCGCCGCGCATGTTGCCGAGCGTCACGGCATCGCCATCGGCGATATCGAGCGAGGCAGCATCCATGGGGTGGATCATCACACTCGGCGCGCCCTCACGGGCCTGCGACGACGGCGTTTCATTAAAACTGGTGTTGAGGAAGCTGCGCGAGGGGCTGGTCGCAAGCCGGAACGGATGGGCCTGGTCGGCCTCTTCGATGATCGCCCAGTGATCGGGCAGCGTCGGCATCTGCTCCCATGCCCCCATCATGCCGGCATTGCCGAGCGGCACATGGGCCCAATCGGCCTTGAAGTGGAACTTCTTGTCGGCATGGCCGAAGCCGTCGAGATAATGCGAGGTGCGGAAGTCCGGCTGCAGATCGCGCCATAGATCGGCCTGCAGCTCCTCGATGCTGCCGCGGCCGCTCTTCTTCAAGGTCACATCGATCAGCTCGCGCGCCGACATCTCGAAGCCCGGATGCTCGGCCTTGAGGCGGCGGGCGAGACCGGCAAACACCTCATGGTTGGAACGGCATTCCCCGGGCGGCTCGATCAGCTTGGCGCCGACCGAAATATGCTGATGGCCGCCGCCGTAATAGAGATCGTCGTGTTCCATGAACATCGTCGCCGGTAGCACGAGGTCCGCCATTTGCGCGGTTTCGGTCATGAACTGCTCATGCACCACCGTGAACAAATCCGGACGAGCAAAGCCCTGCCGCACCAGCGCCTGCTCCGGCGCCACCGTCATCGGATTGGTGTTCTGGATCAACATCGCCTTGACCGGCGGGCCATTTTTCAGCGCCGCCGCGTCGCCGGTCAGGATGCGTCCGATCTTGGATTGGTCGAGCACGCGGATCGAGGGATCGATCGCCTCATGGGCTTCGATCACCGACTCGTTGAATTTCCAGATCGCGTAATTGTTGAAGAACGCGCCGCCGCCCTCGTGTTGCCAGGCGCCGGTGACGGCCGGAATGCAAAGTGCGGCGTGCATCTGCGCCGCGCCATTGCGGCTGCGGGTGAAACCATAGCCAAGACGGAAGAACGTGCGCTTGGTCTGTCCGACGGCGCGGGCAAAAGCCTCGATCTCCGCCACCGGCACGCCCGAGATCGCGGAGGCCCATTCCGGCGTTCGCGTGGCCAGATGCGCCTCGAGTTCGGCGGGGCAATCGGTATAGCGCTCGAGATAATCGCGATCGGCATAGCCTTCGCGGAACAGCACATGCATGACACCGCAGGCGAACGCGCCGTCGGTGCCGGGCCGCAGCAGGATCTTGATGTCGGCCTGCTTCATGGTGTCGTTGTTGTAGATGTCGATCGCCGCAATCCTGGCGCCGCGCTCCTTGCGGGCGCGGGACGCATGCGTCATCACATTGACCTGGGTGTTGACGGGGTTGGTGCCCCAGATCACGACGAGATCGGAAACGCCCATCTCGCGCGGATCGACCCCGGCAACCTTGCCGGTGCCGGCGGCAAATCCCACCCGCGCGATCGACGAGCAGATCGTGGCGTAGAAGCGGGAATATTTCTTCACATGGGTCAGACGGTTGATGCCGTCCTTCATCACCAAGCCCATGGTGCCGGCATAGTAATAAGGCCACACCGACTCGGAACCGAACTCGCGCTCGGCCTGATCGAACCGCCCAGCGACCTCGTCCAGCGCGTCGTCCCACGAGATGCGCGCAAACTTGCCCGAGCCTTTGGGGCCGACCCGAAACTGCGGATACGTCAGCCGATCCGGATGGTGGATGCGCTCGGCGTAGCGCGCGACCTTGGCGCAGACCACGCCGGCCGTATAGGTCTGCAGCTTGGAACCTCTGACACGGCCGATAGTCGAATTATCGATGACCTCGATATCGAGGCCGCAGGCCGAAGGGCAATCGTGCGGACAGGTGGAATGCCGGATGTCGATCTTGGCAAGCTGGTTCATGCACCAATAATTAGCATCAAAAGCGCCGGCAGCCAGCGCATTTATCCAGCAATCCCCTCGCAAAACTGCGTACAGGGCATGCACTATACCCCGAGATAAGCCCCGCCATTGGCGTGAATCGCCTGGCCGTTGATGTAGCGCGCGCCGGGGCCACACAGGAATCGCACCATTGCGGCAACATCTTCCGGCTTGCCGCGCTCGCCGGTGATGGTCTGGTGGGTCAGATGATGCGCCGGCTCCGGTGTGTCCTTCGGGCGCGGCGTACCGATCAAGCCGGGAACCACACAATTGACGGTGATGCCGTCGGAAGCCAGATCGTGGGCCAGCGCACGGGTGAAGCCTATAATCCCCGCCTTGGCCGTCACCACATGGGCGCGGTCCCTGGCGCCGGTATGCGCGCTCAAGCCGCCGATATTGACGATGGTACCCGCGCCGGATTGCCGCAGCGCCGGCAGACAGGCCTTCACGCAGTGAAAGCTGCCGTCGAGGGTGACATCCATGATTTCGCGCCACTCGGCATAGCTCATCTCGCCGAACGGCTTTTCCCGCCGCAGGGCGGCGTTGTTGACCAGAATGTCGATGCGGCCGAATTGCTTCACGGCCGCATCCGCCATCGCCTGCACGGCGGCGGCATCGGCGACATCGCCGATTTGGACCAGCGCCTTGGAGCCTGCAGCCGCGATCTCACGCGCGACGGCCTCGGCCTCGGCGCGGTTGCTGCGCGCATTGACCACAATGGACGCGCCGCACTCCGCCAGTGCCAGCGCGATCGCGCGGCCGATGTTGCGCCCCGCGCCAGTAACGATCGCGACCTTGCCGTCGAGTTCCTTTGTGCTCATGCGCCCTCTTCTCACGTCCCGCTTTTGAATCTCTCAACACTGAACCGTCTATACCGGCGTGCTCTTCTTGATCTGGAAACCGAAGCGGGGAAAATGAACATGCACGGTGCCAGCACGCGCATCGACACGCCGGAGCACGGATTCGGTATCTGACAGACCGACCAGCGTGCCCGCCACCGGATCGGTGCCGTAATCGGTGGCCGCCACGGTGACGGCCTCGTTCAGCTCGAAGCCCTGGCCGGCCGCAACAGTCGCCGGCGCATGAGCAGTGGCCACCGCCGCAACCGCGATTGCCTCGGCGCCGCTCATCTCCTGGTGGCGGTGGTGCCCGATCGCCAGCGTCCGATCCAGCCACGCACTGACCGCTGGATAATTGTCGAGCAGTGAAGCCACCGGCGGGGCGAGCCGGATGAACCACAGGCAATGCGCGACCGAAAAATCGGCGATGCAGGGCCTGGAGCCGAATAGCCACGGTCCACCCCGGGCCAGTTGCGCGTCAAGCGCCGACAGGTGAACCTTCAACTGCGCCGTACCATCGGACAGCGTCGGGCGCGGCACGGTGCCCCGCATCGCCGCACGGTCGGCGGCGAATATCTTCACCTGTTCCGGCGACACATTAGCCAGCACGGACGGCGCACCAGCCGGCTGCATCGCCCACACTACCGCCTCCAGGAACAAATGGTTGTCGGCCCACTGCCCCAACGGCACCGCCAGCGGAACATCGGCCGGATACAGCGTCGGCGGGGGTTGCCGCGCTTCGAGCACGCGCGCAATCAGCGCGGTGTCGCAGTAGATATCGGCACCTATCTGCAGCACCGGCGTTTTGCGGTAGCCGCCGGTCAGCGCGATCACATCGGGTTTTGGCATCACCGGCGG
>Ga0302314_10023593_pt1 | contig 10033 bp, 11 predicted proteins | sample III_Palsa_N2_3_FD_200533 | JGI IMG/M metagenome (GOLD analysis project Ga0302314, IMG submission 200533) | Peat permafrost microbial communities from Stordalen Mire near Abisko, Sweden - III_Palsa_N2_3 | ecosystem: Environmental > Terrestrial > Soil > Palsa > Peat permafrost | place: Sweden...
GCCTCGATCGCGTGCAACTGGGCGAGCAGCCAGGCGGGATCGGGCTCGCCCTCGAGACGCGCCATGCCATTGATATAGGGCGGTTGTTCCGATGCCGGTATCGGGGCGGATACATACCATGGCGAGAACGAAACCAAATTTATTGCCGCAATGCAACGCAGTTTCCCGATCGCCCAATCACAGGTTGATTTCGGTGACCGATCGGTTTTAGTTGACAGGTTGGCACCGATTGCGACTAAGATCATAAGGTCAGGTTGTCCTTAAACGTAAATAAGCGGTAACTCTTTAGCCAACGATTGCCTCTTGGAGCAGTTGGGTTTAACGATGTTTTAACGGACCTATGTTTGGGTTGCCGTATCACCGGTGTAGGTGATAGCAATTATGTTGATTTCTAGGGATCTTAGTCATGCCATTTCGCAGCAACGAGCGCACTGCCCTGTTTATTGATGGCGCCAACCTCTACTCGGCTTCACGCAACCTTGGGTTCGACGTCGATTATCGCAATCTTCTGGAATATTTTAGGCGGCAGACCTACGTGGTTCGTGCCTATTATTACGCCGCCATCTTAGAAACCGAGGAATATTCTCCGCTCAAGCCGCTGACCGACTGGTTGGCCTATAACGGTTATACTTTGGTAACCAAGCCGGCCAAGGAATTCACCGATGCCACCGGACGGCGGCGGGTGAAAGGCAATATGGACATCGAACTCGCGATCGACATGCTGGAACTGGCGCCGAAGCTCGATCACATCGTGCTGTTCAGTGGCGATAGCGACTTCCGGCGGCTGATCGAGGCAGTGCAGCGCCGTGGCGTGCGGGTTTCGGTGGTGTCGTCGATCCGGACCAGCCCGCCGATGATCGCGGACGAATTGCGCCGGCAGGCCGACGAGTTCCTGGAACTGGCTGAAATCGCGCCGGAATTTACCCGCCGGCAAACCGAACCGCGGCCCCGGACACCTGGCAAGGCCGGTGCAGCCGATCCCTATTCCGAGATCGATCTTGCCTGATAGCTCGGGCTGTTTCGTTGTGGAAGGGCCGGCACAACCAAGCGAGGATTGCGCGCTCTGCCCGCGACTCGCGGGCTTCAGAGCGCAGAACCGCGAGAGCTATCCCGGATTTTTCAATGCACCGGTGCCCAGCTTCGGTAGCATTCAGGCGGAATTGGTCGTGGTCGGGATGGCGCCCGGATTGAAGGGCGCTAATCGCACCGGCAGGCCGTTTACCGGCGATCACGCGGGAATTCTGCTCTATCAGACGCTGCTGCGCTACGGGTTCGCCGCCGGTGAATATCGGGCGGAAATCACCGACGGGCTGTCGTTGCTTAACTGCCGCATCACCAACGCTGTGCGCTGCGTGCCGCCGATGAATTTGCCGGAACCGGGCGAAGTGACCACCTGTAACCAGTTCCTGCGCAACGAACTCGCCGGATTGCCTAACCTGAAAGTGGCACTTGCCCTGGGAGTGCTGGCCCACGCAGCAGTGCTGAAGGCTTGCGGCATCCCACCGACCAGGATCCGGTTCCAACATGGTAAGATCCACCGCCTTCCTGACGGGCTGATGCTGGTCGATTCGTACCATGTGTCGCGCTATAATACGAATACAGGCCGGCTGACCGAAGCGATGTTCGAGGAAGTGGTGGCTTCGATCTCGAAGGAATTAAGTAAGGCGGAGTAAGTCAGGAAGCATCTTTTTTGAAAAAAAGAAGCAAAAAACTTTTGCTACTTGGAACCCACCAACGACCGCCGGCGCGCTCCAAGTGACAAAGTTTTTTTGCTTCCTTTTGTTCACAAAAAGAAGAATCTTCCTTCGCCTAAACCGATTGCACGTTCATTGCGGACGGACGCCGAGATGGATCAGGATGAGACCGCGAAACGCGAAAAACTGATCGCGCGCAAACAGGAATGGGCGCGTGACGGCCGGCTGCTGACCGGACACCCGGGCGCGGAACGATTGCCGCCCGGCCAGAAATTGACCAAGGGCTGGCCGGTGCTCGACCTCGGCATCCACCCGATGATCAATGAGAAACGCTTTGAACTCACGCTCGATGGAGCAGTGGCACAGCCCGTCAAGCTTGACTGGGCGGGGTTCTTGGCACTGCCACATGAAGATAGCGTGTCCGACATGCACTGCGTCACCTCCTGGTCGAATTATGACAACAAATGGCGCGGGGTGAGCGCGCGGGTTCTGCTCGACCTAGCCAAGCCGGTGCCGGAGGCGCGGCACGTGGTGTTTCATTCGGTCGATGGCTACACCAGCAACGTAAGGCTTGATCAGTTTGCCGAACCGGATGTCTACCTGGTCGATCAGTGGAACGGAGCCCCGATCACGCGTGAGCACGGCGGACCGGTGCGCGTGCTGATCCCGCGGCTCTATCTATGGAAATCGGCGAAGTGGGTTAAACGGGTCGAATTTACCGTGGAAGACCGGCCCGGATTTTGGGAAGTTCGCGGCTACCATAACAACGCCGACCCTTGGACGGAGGAACGCTATGGCTGATATCAAGCGACGCACCCTGATCGGCGCGGCATCGCTGCTGGCCGCGGGCGCGGGGCCCGAGCCGGTGGACGCCTACGGGTTCACCATGCCGTCGATCGATAACGATATCGTGAAGCTCTCGGCCTATCGCGGCCGTGTGCTGCTGGTGGTGAATACCGCCTCGTTCTGCGGCTTCACCCCACAGTATAAAAGCTTGGAGGCGCTTTACTCCGAGCTCGGCCCCTCGGGTCTTACCGTTCTCGGTGTGCCGAGCCAGGATTTCAACCAGGAATATGGCACCAATGGCCAGGTGGCGGCGTTCTGCAAGGCGACCTTTGACGTGACCTTCCCGATGGCGGGGATATCACATGTGACCGGGGATAGTGCCCTGCCCTTCTACCAGTGGGTGCGGACAACGCAGAATGGTTGGCAGCCGACCTGGAACTTCTGCAAGGTGCTGATCGGACGGGATGGTAAAATCGCCGGAACGTTCGTATCGCGCGATACGCCCGATGGTCCGAAACTGCGCGGGGCGATCGAGACGGCGTTGAAGTCGGTCTAGCAGAGGGCAGTTTGAAGCGGGCGCTGGAGACGTTGCCGGTCTCGGCCAGGACGCCCTGGAACGCGGCCTTTTTTTATGCTGTGCGAAGTGTGCAAACCCCGCAAATTTTAACGACGGCCTGGGGTGGGGACAACGGGGATTCTAGCATATGTTAGTCGTAAATGCTAACATTGTTTGCCGGGATGGCCGCCGTAGGGTTCCGAGCTGTCCGTTCGGGAAGATCGTAGGTAAAATCAACAGGTTGAGGTGCAGGAAGAAGCTTCTTTTTGTGACCAAAAAGAAGCAAGAAACTTTGCGGGTTAGGGGTGCCAGCGATCCGTCGGCGGTGCGCACCATTGGCAACAGTTTTTTGCTTCTTTTTTTCAAAAAAGATGCTTCTCTCCCTCCCTTCAACCTATTGATTTCCCTTGCTATTATTTACCAGGCAATGCAATCAGCGCGCCGATCTTGACGGCGAGGGAGTGCAGCGCGAACGGTTTGGTGATCACATCCATGCCTGGTTCGAGCCCTCCGCTGCCGGCCACGGCGGTTTCGGCGTAACCGGTGATGAACAGCACGCGAAGGTCCGGATTATTCTTTCTGGCCGCGTCGGCGAGTTGCCGGCCGTTCATGCCGTTCGGCAGGCCGACGTCGGTGATCAAGAGCTCGATCGGGCGGTTGGACCGGAGTATGCGCAGGCCTTCGTTGGCGTCTCCCGCCTCGACGGCGGCGTATCCGAGCTCTTCCAGGACCTCGCAAACCAGCATTCTGATGGTGGGTTCGTCGTCGACGACGAGGATCGTCTCGCCGGCGTAGGCGCGCGGAGCCGGCCCCGCCTCGGTGCCTTCGTCGTCGGCGGGTGCGCCCGCATGGTAGCGGGGCAGATAGAGCCGGACGGTGGTGCCGCGCCCCGGATCGCTGTCGATACGGACATGGCCTGCTGATTGTTTGGCAAACCCGTAGACCATGGAAAGACCGAGGCCGGTGCCCTCGCCGATCGGCTTGGTGGTGAAGAATGGGTCGAACGCCCGAGTAAGCACCTCGGGCGGCATGCCAACGCCGGTGTCCCGGACAGACAGAACCACATATTCGCCGGCTTCGACATCGACTTGCTGCGAAAGATACGCATCATCCAGGGTGGTATTGGCGGCGGTCACGACCAGAGTGCCGCCGTCCGGCATTGCGTCGCGGGCGTTGATCACCAGGTTCAGCAGCGCGCTCTCAAGCTGGTTCGGATCGCACAGGGTGATCCACAGCCCTTTCGCGAGGTTCGTTTCCAGAGTGACCATCGGGCCGATGGTGCCGCGGATCAACTCGCCCATGCCGGTAATCAGGGCTTCGATATCGGTGGGCTTCGGGCTTAGCGTTTGGCGCCGGGAGAACGCCAGCAGCCGGTGCGTGAGTGCGGCGGCACGCGTGGCTGAGAGTGCGGCTCTGGTCACGTAACGGCCGAGATCCTCGAGGCGGCCCTCGGCTATGCGGGCTTGCATGAGCTCCAGGCTGCCCGAGATACCGGTCAGCATGTTATTGAAATCGTGCGCCAAGCCGCCGGTGAGTTGGCCGACCGCCTCCATCTTCTGCGCCTGCCGCAGCGCGTCTTCCACGCGCTCCCGTTCGGCCATCTGCACGCGTAGTGCTGCGTTGGCGGCTTCGAGTTCGCGGGTGCGGCTTGCCACCAGTTCCTCGAGCGTCTCGGCCGCGGCCGCGCGCGCGGCAAGGTAGGCCCGAACCTCGTACTGGCGTTGCCGGCCGCGTAGGGCGGCAAGCGACGCACTGGAGAGCGTGAGCGCATCGAGCGGACGTTCGAGCAGCGACGCGTTGCGCAGCTTGTCCAGGATGTCACGGCGCCAGGCGATTACTTCGGCGCGGGCTTCGTGGCCGGTCAGGATGATGAAGGGCATATCCGACCACGGCGGCTGCCGATCGATCCAATCTGTCAGGATTTCGGGGTCTCCCCGGAACAGGGCTTCTTCCGCAACCAAGGCCGCTCCGGCGCCGGCATCCAGCGCCTCGACCAAGGCAGGGAGATCGTGGCAGACGAGGCAGTCCAATCCGACGCGCTTCAGGACCTCACACGCTACCGGCGCGTCCCGGCCGATCGGGGCCAGAATTAGGACACGCGCCTCTTTCGCGTCAGTGCTCGTCATTGCCGTTTTCGGCGAGCAGAGGCCCCTTCTCCCCGGTGTAGCGCGGTGTGCCGGAGAATATACCGGTAAAGTGGGTGAGCGGCGGACCGACGGAGATGCCCGCGCTGCCGAGCTTGAACTCGCGGATGGTGTGTTCGTGGTTGCCGCTGCGCTTCTTTACCACCGACAGGGCTCGCCTGACGGCGCCGTCGGCTTCGAAATACCGCAGCATGATGACCGCGTCGCTGAGGTAGCTGATGTCGAGCGGCGTATCCATCGGGCCGACCAGGCCGTGCTGCGCCAGGATCAGAATGCTCAGCACGCCGAGTTGGCTCAGGTAGGTGAGCAGCTCGTGCATCTGCAGGATCAGGAAGCGTCCGTCGGGCATCGCGTTCAGATAGCCGTTCAGGCTGTCGATCACGACGAGTCGCACGCCCTCGTCCTCGACCGCCTTTCTGACCAGGTGAGCGAAGCCACCGGGCGATACCTCGGCCGGATCGATCTGCTGGATGCGGACAAATCCGTCCGTGATCGCCCGCTCGAGCGGCAGACCTATGGTGTGGGCACGGGCGTCGATGGTGCCACGGCCCTCGTCGAAGGCGAAGACCACGGAGCGCTCGCCCCGGGCGGCGGCGGTTACCACGTAGGTCAACGCGAGTGAGGATTTGCCGACGCCGGCGCCGCCGATAAACAGCGCGTTTGTGCCCCGCTCCAAGCCGCCACCGAGCAATTTGTCGAACTCCGCGTTCCCGCTCGGTGTAAATTCGCCCGAGAAAGTCTTGTGATGCTCGGCGGCAACCAGGCGCGGATAGATCGCCAGACCCCCTCTTTCGATGGTGAAATCGTGAAACCCCCCGCGAAATGCGATACCGCGCATTTTAACCACGCGCAGGCGCCGCCGTTCAGCCCCATAATCGATCGCCAGTTGTTCGAGCAGCACCACGCCGTGCGAGATCGAGTGAAGCTGCAGGTCGTTCTGAGTCGACGAAAGGTCATCCAGCAGGACAACGGTGCAGCGGCGGCCGGCGAAGAAATGCTTCAGCGCCAGAATTTGGCGCCGATAGCGCAGCGGACTTTGCGCGAGTAGCCGCATTTCCGACAGACTGTCGAATACGACGCGCGAGGGATTGATCAGACGCACCTGTTCGAACACGAGTTGCGTGGTTTCGTTCAGTTCCATCTCGGCAGGATGAAGAATGGTGAGCTCGCGCTCCGGATCCAGCGTGGCCTCGGGCGAAACCAGTTCGAATATGTCGATACCGTCTAGCGACCAGCCGTGCCGGTGGGCGACCAGGTCCAGCTCCCGCCTGGTCTCAGACAAGGTGATGTAAAGCGTCCGCTCACCGTTGCGCAGTCCTCGCAAAAGGAATTGCATTGCGAGCGTTGTCTTTCCGGTCCCGGGCCGGCCCTCGTAGAGATAAAGCCGGTCGGCATCCAAGCCGCCGCAAAGTATGTTATCAAGCCCGTCATTGCCGGTCGAGACGCGCGCCGGCTCCAGGTTGTCGTCCAATCGGGCCTCGCTTTGTTGTTGATCGCCGGCCCGGCAAATTTAGGACCGCTCAGCTTGTGACGTCAATTGTGGCGGGCGCCATCAGATGGGAGAAAGGAAGCGCCTTCTTTTTTGAAAAAAAGAAGCAAAAAACTTTTGTCAATTAGGAATGGGGATGCACGGGTCGGAAGGCGGAGTGCTCCGATCCATGTGAACAAAAGTTTTTTGCTTCTTTTTTTCAAAAAAGATGCTTCCTTTCCTGCTACTCGCAGAAAACCCGGACCTTGGCGGCTTCGGCATCTACGTCGACCGTCATCTCGCTTAACGCCTCGATCAGATCGTTGAGGTTGCCGGCATTCAGTTGGCTGAGATCGATCTTGATGCCCTTGGCACCCATTGCTTCGGTGACTTGGGAATAAGCCTCGGGCGGGATCAGGCTTGCCAGCTTCACGCCGGCGCGGAGCAATTGCAGGGGCACGCGGACGTTGACTACGGTGTGCTCGTTGGCGTCCAGAGCGTCGACCATTACGCGGAGGAATTTGGGGAACGGCTTGGGCTCGATCGAGGCGCTGCCTGGTGAGGGGCGATCAAGGGCGTCGATCAGACGCTCGGCCTCGTCGGCGGTGAGCTTTCCGGCGGCAAGCATATCGAGGATTTTCCGGCGGTCTTCGGACATGTCGGTCTCCTAGCTGATGCTGATCAATAGCGTTGTGTCGGGGTGGTGGACTTCGACGTGGACGCCGCGGAGGCTGGCGAATAAACCCCAGAGAGCGCTGCAAATCGGGAACGGGTTGGCCTTGAAGAAGATCAGGCACCCGATCGCGGCGACGGGCGCGAGAATAAGCACAAACGGCAAAAGCAATAGCCAAAGCAGGAATAGCGGCAGCGATAGCCGAATTTGGCGACGATCGCTGCTGAACCGGATCGCGAGCCAGAGCGGGATCATTTCAATGCCCTCAGCGCGCTCTCCGCCTCGGCCGCGGTGATCTCGCCGCGTTGGAGTTGGTCGAGAACCTCGCCGCGGAGTGTGGCGGGCGGCGGCGCGGGCGCGGATTCGACGAAACTGAGCTGCTGGGCGATCCGGTTGAGACGGGATTTGACCGTGGGGTAGCTCACGCCGAAGACCTGCTCCATCTCCTTGATCGAGCCATGGGCGCGGACGAAAACGGCGACGAAAACCTGGTCCTCGACGGTGAGTTGCGCGAGCTGCGGGAGAGCGAAAGCGCCTTCGAGCGCGATGCCGGTTTCGGCTATGCGGACGCGCTCGACGATCAGTGGCGCGCCCTGGGTGAGGCGCGTCAGCTCGTGCCAGTCCTTCGGGGGGATGTCTTGCGGTGGCATGCTTGGGCTCAAGAAAGTTAAGTGATAGATTTAGTAAGTGAAGGTTTTTATGTTTTGTAATTGATTTTGTCAATCTTCGGTTTGGCGGCGTAGCTAAGTGTTAATTTTCATGTTTTGTTCTTGACTCATCCTGAGCATTCCGTAATGGTATTCAGGAACAGAACGCGAACGTTGTTACCCAAGCTCAAACCATAGCCGGAGCAGAGAGATGTCCCTCACCAACGCAGAGATGGAAAACGCCTGCCTCGCCCCTGCTTTTGCCATGCCGAGCCAGGCTCGGCCGGGACGCGGCGCCACCATCAATCCCGGCTCGCGCTTCGATCAAACAACTTCGGAGCCGTTTGACGATGGATGGGTCACGCTGGGGCTGGAGGAGCTGCCGCAACTCAAGACCACCCTGATCGAGGATCATGCGAAAAGCGCGTTGTCGTGGAGCGATAGCCCCGATCTCTCCTTCGATCGTGGGCTAAACCCCTATCGGGGCTGCGAACATGGTTGCGTTTATTGCTACGCGCGGCCAAGCCATGCCTATCTGGGCTATTCGCCGGGGCTCGATTTCGAAACCAAGATCCTGTTCAAGCCGAACCTGGCGGAGTTGCTGGAGCGGGAACTGCGCAAGCCGGGTTATCAGGCGCGCACCATCGCGCTGGGGTCGAACACCGATCCTTATCAGCCGGCGGAGCGCACGCTTACCATCACTCGTGCGGCGCTTGAGGTGCTCGATCGGTTCAATCACCCGGTCAGCATCGTGACCAAATCGGCTGGGGTAATCCGCGATATCGACATTCTGGCGCGGATGGCGCGGCGCAACCTGGTGCGGGTGTGGCTTTCGGTGACCACGCTCGACGGCGATCTGGCGCGGCGCATGGAGCCGCGGGCCGCCACCCCTGCCCGGCGGCTCGGCGCAATCGGCGAGTTGTCGCGCGCCGGCGTACCAGTCGGTGTGCTGGCGGCGCCGATGATCCCGGGTATCAATGACTGCGAGATGGAAAAGATCATCGAGGCCAGCGCGCGCGCTGGCGCCGCCCATGCGGGCTATGTGTTGCTGCGGCTGCCGCACGAATTGCGCGAGATCTTCGCGGCGTGGCTGGAAACGCACATGCCCGACCGGGCGAAGCACGTGCTGAGCCTGATCCGCGGGACGCGAAGCGGGAACTTGAACGATACGCGGTTTGGCGATCGGTTTTTGGGGACCGGACCGTATGCCGAGCTGTTGGGGCGACGGTTCGCGCGCAGTGTGCGGCAATGGGGGCTGAACCAGATGGGGGAGCTCGATTGTTCGCAGTTCCGCGCTCACGACAGTATGTCCGAGCAGCAGCTCATGCTGTTTTAGTGAGGGCTTCAAGTTTCAAAGTTTTTTGCTTCTTTTTGTTCACAAAAAGAAGACCTCTTGCTTCCTGAAACACAAGTAAAGCAAGTTCTTCTTTTTTGAAAAAAAGAAGCAAAAAACTTCTGGACGTTTAGAGGGCGACATGAACGATCGACCGGACTTTATTCGTCACTGGCGCGAACTTGAGGGCAAGGATGACAGCTTCTATCCGGGCGATAAGGAACTGATGTCGATCGGGGCGCCGTTTGGGAAACTCCTTGGGCTCACGCGCATCGGTATCCATCACGAGCGACTGCTGCCCGGACGACGGACCTCGTACCCGCACGCCGAGAGCTTGGAGGAAGAATTCGTCTACGTCATCGAAGGCGATCCTGACGTGTGGATCGATGGGACACTCCATCGCCTTGCCCCCGGCGATGCGGTCGGCTTCCCGGCCGGAACTGGGATCTGCCACACATTCCTGAATAACACACAGAAAGAAGTCCGGCTCCTGGTCGTGGGCGAAAGCAACAAAGCGGAGAACCGGATCCATTACCCGCTCAACCAGGAGCATGAACTGACCCGGACGGATGCCTGGACCGACGTGCCGCCGCGAACGCTGGGCGGACATGACGGCAAGGCTCGGATCGAGTTCGACGCCCCAACCGACCCGGAATGATGCGCACCAGCAGCGCGGGCATTGAAAGTCGAAACTTGCACTCCATATACCATCTGTCTGGATGGTAGATGGAT
>Ga0302314_10023597_pt1 | contig 10032 bp, 8 predicted proteins | sample III_Palsa_N2_3_FD_200533 | JGI IMG/M metagenome (GOLD analysis project Ga0302314, IMG submission 200533) | Peat permafrost microbial communities from Stordalen Mire near Abisko, Sweden - III_Palsa_N2_3 | ecosystem: Environmental > Terrestrial > Soil > Palsa > Peat permafrost | place: Sweden...
CTAGTCGAGCAGCGCGGTGAGCTTTTTCGGGGCGAGGATGCGGTAACTCTGGGTCATGAGCTCGCGGAGTTGCGGGCGTTGGGGCCGACGCCGGTGGCGGGGCCGGGGCCGCGGAGGCGCCGTCGAGGTGGGGCGAGCGGTAGGCGAGGGCGACCACGCCGACCGACATGATGACCAGCCCGACTAGCTCGGCGGCGATGGCGGCGGGGCTGCTGGCGATGTCCTCGTCCAGCCAGACCAGGCCGATGCCGATGGCTACCAGGGGGTCGGTGACGGTGCGGATCGCCAGCACCGGGGCGATCAGGGAACTCTCCTGGAAGGCGTTCTGGTTGAGCAGGAAGCCGAGCGGCTCGGCGATGATGAACGCGTACAGCGGCCATTGCTGTGAGGGCGGGTCGAATCCGTGGCCGATGGTCTGGGTCAGCTCCTTGAGCAAGAACGCGGTGATCCCGAAGATCACGCCGCAGGCGAAGGCGGTGCTCAGCGGCAGGAACATCCGCGGGCTGAAACGCCACGCGACCAGGCACAGCGCGATGACCCCGGCTGACGCCAGGCCCAACGGCAGCAGGATAGACGGCCCGACGGTGACCGGCGGGGACTTCGGCCTGGCGACCGCCAGGAACACGACCAGGCCGCCGGTGGTGCACAGGACCCCGGCGGTGGTGACCCAGTCGGGGCGTCGGCGGGCCATGACATAGGTGATCACGACGGCGAACAGCAGGTCGAGGACGAGGATCGGCTGCACTAGGGCCAGCGCTCCGAAGTGCAGCGCGAAGGCCTGCATGACCGAAGCGGCGATGTCGACCGAGATCCCGATTACCCACAGCCGGTTGGCCGCCAGCTCGGCAAAGAGCTTGAAGTCGAGCGGAGGCTTTTTCGCCACCTTGTGGGTGGCGCGCTGCTCGATGACGTCGGATGCGCCGAACGTGATAGCGCCCGCTATCGCGATCAGCACGGCGATCAGCTCATTCACAACGGATCGATGCCTCCGGGTCAGGGCCGGGGAGTTGGCAGACGCAAGGGACCGGTGATGCACCGGCCTCGGCAGGCCGCAGGACAACCGCGCGGGCCAAGAGCTCGCGGATCGGCGTCCCGTTGACGGGCCTACGTCGGGGGCTTACCCAGTCGAGGCCGCATCGATTCATCGCAGTGGCGGCCCGGCTCTGACGTTAACGTGTGCAGAAAGAAACTGATTAATCCGTAAAAAACGTGATTGTGTTCTATTAAGGGTCCGATACGACCCGAACTGCACACGCTGAGGGGCGGTCGGGCTGGGCGAGGTGTTCGCGGGGGCGGTGGGGCTGGTGGTGCGCGGTTTGGGGGCGCGGGACAGATTCGGATTCCGCGGCGGCCAGGGGTTTCGGGCTATCGGTCGCCCCGGTCACTGGGAGTGGCGGGTGGCCGGCAAAAATGGACAGATGGCACGTGCGAGGATGTTGACTGCGCCGGGGCCTCGTCACGAGAGCGAGCGGCGCGAGCCGATCCGGCCCGGGCCGCTGTCCGGCCGGTATGCGCCGACGGCGGCGATGGTCGTCCTGTTCCTGGTTCCGTATCTGGGGCTGTCGGGCGCCCTGGATCCGCTCACGCCGATCATCGCGACGTCGTTGCACACGAGCGAGCAGACGATGAGCCTCGGCTACGGGCTGGCCAACGCGGGCTATGCGCTCGGCACGGTGCTGGCGGTCCAGCTCGCCCAGCATCTGCCGCAACGCCGGCTGACGGTGGTCTACGCCACCCTGCTGGTGATCGGGTCGGTGCTCGCGGCGGCCGCGAACGGGCCGGCCCTGTTCATCGTCGGGCACGTGCTGCAGGGGCTGTGCACGAGCCTGCTGCTGATCGCCTCGACGCCGCCGCTGATCCTGGGCTACCCGGTCAAGAAGCTCCGCTCGACGGCGGTGATCTTCAACCTGTGCATCTTCGGCGCGGTGGCGGCCGGGCCGCTCATCGGCGGGGCCCAGGCGTCGTTCCACGCCTGGCGGCCGCTGTTCTGGATCGTGGCCGGGGTCGCCTTCCTGGGGCTGGTGTTCGCGCTGCTGACGTTCTCGGACGCGCCCCCGGCCGACCTCAGCGCCCCGCGGGACCCGGTCGCGATCGGGCTGGCGGCGGCCGGCGCGGTGCTGGCCTTCTTCGGCGCCTCGCAGCTGCTCACGCACGGGTTCTTCCAACCGGTGGCGGTGGTTCCGCTGCTGGTCGGGATCGCGCTGATCATCACCCTGCTGGTGTACGAATACCGCGCCCGTCATCCGCTGCTGATCCTGCGCGCCCTGACCACCACGATCCCGGTGACCGGGATCGTGATCGCGATGTGCGCGGCGGCGGCCGCCACCACCGCGATCGCGCTGACGGCGACCGTGCAGACCGGCCATTACGCGCCGCTGCACCTGGGGCTGCTGTACGTTCCCGAGCTGGCGGCGGCCGTCCTCACCGCGTTCGTGTTCGGGCGGGTGTTCAGCACCCGCTTCATTCACTACTACGCCCTGTTCGGGCTGGTCGTGCTGGCGGCCGGCATCCTGGTCCTGCGCGCCGTCGTCCCGGCGAGCACCGGGATCACCCTGGCCGGCTCGGCGCTAGTCGGCATCGGCATCGGCGCCTCGGTCGTGCCGGCCCTGTTCATGGCCGGGTACTCGCTGCGGTCGGCCTCCATCCAGCGCGTGTTCGCGATCCTGGAGCTGCTCCGGGCGATCGCCGCGTTCCTGGTCACGCCCATCCTGCTGCACTTCGCGATTTCGCTGACGGGGCTGCCGACCCGGGCGTTCAACACCGCGCTGTGGGTCTGCTTCGGGCTGGCGGCGGGCGGGGCGGTCGTCGGGGTGCTGCTGTACGCGCTGGGCCGGGTGCGGCCGCAGGCGGCGGCGATCGAGCGGTGGATGGGCGGCATGGAGCCGGCCTGGGACTCCCCGCCGCTGCTGGCGGCGCTCCGGCCCGGCGCGCCGCTGCCGACGCTGGCCAAGACGGCCGCGGCGGCCGCCCTGGCCGGCGGCGGGCACCTGGTGACGGCGACGGCGACGGCCGCACTTCCGCATCGGCACGAGGCGGGCCAGCCGGGGACGGAGGGCCCGGTGATCTTCGCCTACGACGGCTCCCGGCTCGCCAAGGCCGCGATCGCCGAGGCCGGCCGCCAGCTGTCGGCCGGGCGGGACGCGCTCGTGCTGACCGTGTGGCGCACCTTCAACGTGGGCTTCCTGCCCGAACCCGGGGCCGAGTTCGACGCGGCCTGCGCCGACGCGGTCGGGGAGGCGGCCGAGCAGACCGCCGCGCACGGCGCCGAGCTGGCCCAGGCGGCCGGATTCTCGGCCCAGCCGCTGGCGGTCCAGGGAACGCCGGCCGGCCAGGGCATCACCGAGGCCGCCGACGACCACGACGCCAGCCTCATTGTCCTCGGCGCCCACCGCCGGGGCGGGCTCGGCGGGCTGGTCGCCGGGAGCGTCGCGGCCGAGGTCGCCGCGCACTCGCAGCGGCCGGTGATGATCGTGCACGATCAGGACGGGGCAGGCGATCACGCGCCGGGGCGGTCAGCCGCGGCGGTGTCGGCCGATGCGGCCCCGGCCGAGGCGGCCCCGGCGCCAGAGGCGGGCGGGCCGTGAACGCGGAGGCAGGGACCGTTCGGGATGACTATGAAGTTGATTTTTAAGCCATGGGGCCGCTGCCCAGCCAGCCCCGGCGCTTGAACAGCATGAGCAGGATCACGATGGCGACGATCTCGGTGCCGATGCCGAGGAAGAGGAAGTACCCGAAGCCGACCTGGAGGTGAGCCTGCAGCCAGGCGAAGTTCTGGCCGAAGAAGCCGGTCAGAAAGCCGAGCGGCAGGAAGATGGTGGCGATCATGGCCAGCTGCTTCATGATCACGTTGAGGCGGTTGGAGACCATCGACAGGTGGGTGTCCATCGCGCCGCCGATGAGGTCCCGGTAGGCGTCGACCATGTCGCTGATGCGGATCAGATGGTCGTACAGGTTGCGGAAATAGGCCGAGCCGGAGTCGGCCATGCCGGGGATCTCGACCATGCCGGCGTTGAGGCCGGCGATCATGTCGCGTTGCGGGGTGATGACCTTGCGGATGGTCATGATCTGCCGCTTCATCGCGAACAGGGTGCCCAGCTGCGCCTCGGTCGGGTTCTTGAGTATCGCGCCCTCGAGGTCGTCGATGGAGTCGTCGAAGTCGGACAGGACCGGGAAGAACGAGTCGATCAGGGTGTCCATGATCAGGTAGAAGATGACGACCTGAGGCGCGGACGCGGTCTTCGAGTGGTGGGTGGCGACGCGCTCGCAGACCGAGTTCAGCGCCGGGCAGTCGCCCTGGTGCAGGCTGATGATGCAGTGGTCGGTGAGGAAGCAGTGCACCTCGGCCACGTCCTGGCCGTTGGCGGCCATGCCGAACGTGATGATGTGCACGAAGTCGTCGTAGTCGTCGATGCGGGCGCGCTGGCCGAACCGCTCGACCGCCTCGACCGCCACCGGGTGGAAGTGGAAGGTGTTGACGAGCAGCCCGGTGACGTCATCGTCGGGGCCGGGGTCGTGGATGTCGAGGTTGAGCCAGAAGAATTCGCTGCCGGAGGCTGCTTGCTGGATCGCTTCGGGGGTTGCGTCTGAGGTGACGTCTTTTTGGGTGAGGGTGCCCTTCATCCTGGGATGGTCTCACGGCCGCGGTAAAGAAGTGGTATGCCAAGTGCGCGTTTGGGCTCGCTCTAGCCGGCCCAAATGCGCACTTGGGCGGGTCAGATGGCGATGTCGCCTTCGATGCGCTTGAGGGCGTGCCGGGCGAGGGCGAGGTTGGCCTTGCCGCGGTCGAGGACGAGGTAGAGGAAGAGGCCCTGGTCGCTCCGGGAGCTCTTGAGCAGCCGGATGAGGTGATACTGCTTCGAGAGGGTGATGAGGATGTCCTCGATGGAGTCGTCGAGGCGGAGGGATTCCATCGTCCGCATCTTGGCCCGGATGACCTCGGTGTTGCCGGCCGCGGCGACGTCGAGGTCGAGGTACTTGCCGCCGCCCGCGGCGCCGAGTGACATGCCGCTTTCCCAGTCCACCAGACACGCGCCGAGGGCGCCGTCGATATTCATGGCTTCCTTCAGGGCTGCCTCAATGTTCATGTAATGCCCCCTTCTATTCGTTGCTCGCTTGGCCAGAGCTACGTTAGCGAGGGCCAGAGCGACATGCCATGAATATGGTGATGTATCAATGAAGTTATGTCGGAAGCGCTACATAAAGCTACTCAGGCGGCAATGTACTTGGGGCTTCACTGACGGTACGCTAGTGGTGAAGAAGCGATTCCCTCTTGCCTCATATAGCGCAAATGTCCAATTTGAGTCAGATGTCGCGCTCGCACATATATAGCATTTTGCACTGGATTATGCATGTGCATTCCCGCATTCTCTTCTGGCCCATGAGGAGTAATCGGTGGTAGCCGCCGTGCACGAGGAACTAACCCGGCCGCGGGTCTTGGCCGTTGTCGACGACCTGGGGGCGCAGGGCGCTTCCGGGGTTCTCGAGGTGAAAGGAGATCCGTCCGGCGCCATTTACCTCGACGGCGGCCGGATCGCCTTCGCCGGGGCGTCGTGGGTGCCCGGTCTCATCCCCCGGCTCTCCGGCATCCGCCCCTCCCCGGCCGGGTTGCACCAGCTGCTGGCGGCACGGGAGGCCGAGGACGCCGCCGTCGCGGCGCTCGCCGTCCAGCACGGCTACCTGACGGCGGCCGGGCTGCATCAGCTCATCCGGTCGATCGTCGTCGACGCGTTCCTGGTGCTGGTGGTGCCGCTGCCGGTGAACTCCCCCGTCGCCGCCATCCGGTTCACGTCGACCCGGACGTACTGGACCGAGATGTTCCCCCGGCTGGACATCGATTCGGTCCGCCGGGAAGCCGTCGGCCGGGCGGAGGGAATCGCCCAGTACGGCCTGGCGCCGACCACGGCGGTGGCGCTGCGCGAGCTCAGGCGGCCGAGCACGGTGCTGACGCGGGAGCAGTGGGCGGTCGCCAGCCAGATCATCGGGAACTCGTCGGCGCGGGATCTGGCGCTGCGGCACGGGACCGCGCTGGCGGACATGACCGAGTGCCTGGGCAGCCTGACCCGGGCCGGGGTGTGCTCGCCGGTCCGGGTCAGGGAGCGTCGGCAGTTGACGCCCTCGGCGCACGGGGCGGCGACGGCGACGGCGACGGCGACGGGGCCGGGGCCGGGGCCGGGGTCGGAGCGACTGGCGGCGCGTCCGGTGGCGGGGGCCCGGCCGGCCGGGATGGGGCATCACGGGGACCCCGGCCAGCCCCCGACGGAAGACATCCTGCGGCAGGTGCTGGCCGGGCTGCGGAAGCTCAGCTAGCGGGTCCGGCCGGCTAGCGGGTGCGCCCGTTAGCCGGCCGACGAGCGGCGGGTCGGCAGCGGCCCGGTGCCGTCTGCGTCCGGCTGCTCGGCCGGCGTCCACGGTGTGGGCGGCGGGTAACCGGGATTCGTCTGCGGTCTTCTGGCGATGTTCGACAGCTGCTCGGCCACCCGCTCGATGATCGTGCGGGTCTGGTAGTTGAGGATCGCGATGTTCAGCTCGGTGGTTCCGAGGACCGCGACGATGGCGGTGCGGCCGGCCGCGTAGACCGCCAGGTAGCCGTCGCTAGCGCGGGTGATCACGTCCTTGAGCTGCCCGGATTCCGTGCTCAGAGTGACCCGGACCGCCACCGCGTGCATGGCCGCGACTAGCGCGGCGATCTGGGTCGGCTCCAGGTCGTTCACATCGTGCGCGATCAGGATGCCGTCGCTGGTGGCGGCGACGCTGCCGCGGACACCGGGGACGTGCTGCCTGATCAGCCTCAGCTCCCCGCCGATCTGGTCGGTCAGGGCCGGGTCTCTAGGCATTGCTGCCTCCTGCGTCGGCGAGGGCGCGGATGAACGACATGACCTCGGCCGGCCGCGGCGCGGGCTGGCCGCTGGTGATCGCCGCGGCGTGGCCGGGCACGACCAGCATGCCGAGCGCGAGCAGCCGGTACACCTCGATCGTGGTGCCGAAGACGCTTCGGCCCAGCGCCATCGCGAGCGCCCTCGGCGTGCTCCCGTCACCGGTGCGCACCAGCAGCGCCCACTGCGACGAGGTCACCTGAAAGCTCGGCGGATCCCGGGGCGCGAACCGGACGACGGGCGAGTCCGCGGTGACCACCGGCGCCAGCTGGCGGAAGACCTGGCGGCGGCGCTCGACCTCGGCCAGCACGGCCTCGATCGACAGCGGGCTCATCTGGCCGGCCGGCGGGTAGTCGGACGACCGGAACTTCGCGTAGCGGGACTCGCTCGACAGCAGCTCGGTGATGGCGTCGATGGTCGGCTCGGTGAGCGCGAGCATGCCGAAGAGCCGCTCGAGCGATGGCAGCGCGACGAGCTCGGCGCCGTTCGACGCCGGGCTGGCCTCGGTAGCCACTAAACCGAGCGCGGCCAGGCCCACGCTGCGCCGGACCGGGGTCGGCGTGCGGGTCGATTCCGCGTAGACGACCCGGCCGCCGCGGAAGAAGATGCCCCCGTCGCCGTGCCCGGACAGCGGCAGCAGGCCGGTGCTCGCGGTGGCGGCGAGCTTGCGCAGCCGCGCCTCGATCAGGTTCGCGTATCCGCCCACTGTTCTCCCTGGCAAGACCGAGTCGGCCAGTCGCTGCACCCGGGTGCGCTTGGTGACCTGGCTCATGAGGTGAAGCTCGCGCAGAAATCGCGGATGGAGCGGTGCGCCATCGCCAGATTCGTTCGCTGGCGGTCCGCAATGACGAGGAGCAGGATTTGCGGCTGCTGATCGAGCCCGACGGGGCGAACCATGAAAAAGCTATCGCTAAAGGTCACCATCACATCCTCGAGGTTCTCGCCAGTCGCCAGTCTCCCGTTCAGCAGGGTCAGCGCGTTAATGACGTCGGCTGCGCCGGCCGCCGCAGTCGGCGGCGCGGGGCCGTCTTGGTTCTCCCGGAACTCTCTGGTCGCGAGAACCATGCCGGTAGAACCATCAATAAGGCACGCCAGCCTGAAACCATCAATCGCCATGACCGGCGCCAGGAGTTCGTCTGCCGCAGGCAAGATCATGGGCGGTCTCCCCTTCTAATAACGACGTATCGTAATCAATGTCCGCCGCGGCGCGCAGGCTATTTGAAAGATGTCAAAATCCGAACTGTTGCGGTATCGACGAAATGCGCGCTACGAGTATTTTGTCGACCGATGAAGTGAACTTCAGCGCGTGGGGGCCGCAACCGGACCCGTGGGGGCCGACCGCGGCGTGGCCGGAGCCGGCCCCGCCCCGTCGGCGGCGGCCGTGGCGGGTGGTGTACTGGGTGACCCTCGGGCTGCTGTGCGCGGCCGTGGTGGGGCTGATGGTCGGGTTTTTCCTGTCGTTCGGGACCGTTCGGGTTCCTTCATCGGGGATGGCGCCCACGATCCCGGCCGGGAGCCGCGCGGATTACCAGCGCGGCGCCGGCGGCGTCGTCCGCGGCGACGTCGTGCTGATCCAATCGCCCAACGGGCTGCTGATCAGGCGGGTGATCGGACTGCCGGGCGACCGCGTCACGTGCTGCGATTCGGCCGGCCAGATCGACGTCGACAACAGCGCCCTGGTGGAGGACTACCTACTGCCGGGAGCGGCTCCCAGTCAGGCTCCGTTCTCGGTGACGTTGGGCACGGGCCAGATGTGGGTGATGGGCGACAACCGCGCCCTCGCCATTGACTCGCGCATCTGGGGGCCGCTGCCGACGACCGACATCCTGGGCCGCGTTATCGAAGTGGCCGCTCCTGGCGGGCGGACAATGCTGAGGACGCCGGAGACCTTCATCGCCGACGGGCTCGCGCCGACCGATCACCGGAGCTTCCCGCTCCCGTTTGTGCTGATCGGCTTGGCCCTGGTTGCCTTGTTGGCGGTGATCGTGCAGGGCACGGTGGGCACGATCCGGTGGGCAGCGCTCCGGCGGCGCAACCGTCGCCGGGCGCAGGGCGGCGGCCTGACTTACGGGTAGGCGGCTCCGGTCGGCACACTTCTTGCTGTTATCCTCGCCTGAATGGTTGGCTTGGATTATTGCGCGACGTTTGTATCGGTTTCCCGAGCGCTTTGTCGCGCAATAATTCTAGATCGCCTGGTTTTTGCTGTTATCCGATCCCGATGGTCCGCGGCGGGGGTGGCGGGGCGGCCGCGGTGACCGGGGTGACCACGATCAGCCTGGGTCCGGGCCACGGCCACGGCTCGGCGATCGCCTGGGGGCGCGCTCAGGGCACATCCAGCCGACGTCTTGATTAAGATACCAAGTGGTTTCTTGACCAGCTCGTCCTTGGTGACTTAAGATACCGATTGGTATCTAACGGAGGAGGGCTGAGATGGCTGAGACGACGGTTGAACGGGCGGCCGACAGCGCGAAGCTGACCCCTGCGGTCAGGAACGCCCTGCTGGCGCTGATCATCGGCGGGATCGCGGCGATCCTGGACTCGACGATGGTCACCATCGCGCTGCACACGCTGGTGGTCAGCCTGCACTCCACCGACGGGGCGATCCAGTGGGTCACGACCGGCTACCTGCTGGCGATGGCGGTCGCGATCCCGGTCACCGGATGGGCGGAGGCCAGGTGGGGCGGCAAGCGGGTCTGGATGGCGGCGCTGGTGCTCTTCGTCGTCGGATCGGTCCTGTGCGCGGTGGCCTGGAATGACGCCAGCCTGATCGGGTTCCGGGTCGTGCAGGGCTTCGCGGCCGGCCTGATCTTCCCGCTCATGCAGACGCTCGCGGTCCGGGCCGCGGGCGGGCGCGCGAGCAGCAGCCTGATCGCCACGATCAGCCTGCCGCTGGCGCTCGGGCCGATCCTGGGCCCGGTGATCGGCGGGGTGATACTGAACTGGCTCAGCTGGCGCTGGCTGTTCCTGGTGAACGTGCCGGTGATCGCGGTCGGGCTGGCGCTCGCCTGGCGGCTGCTGCCGGCCGACCGTCCGTCCCCCGGCGGCGGGCGGGCGCGCCTGGACCTGATCGGGCTCGGCCTGCTCGGGCCGGCGCTGGCCGGGATCCTGCTCGGCCTGTCGAACCTGTCAGAAGACGGCGGGATCGGGCACGCCGGCGTGC
>Ga0302314_10023598_pt1 | contig 10032 bp, 9 predicted proteins | sample III_Palsa_N2_3_FD_200533 | JGI IMG/M metagenome (GOLD analysis project Ga0302314, IMG submission 200533) | Peat permafrost microbial communities from Stordalen Mire near Abisko, Sweden - III_Palsa_N2_3 | ecosystem: Environmental > Terrestrial > Soil > Palsa > Peat permafrost | place: Sweden...
AATGCCTGAAGTTTAACTTAAGTCATTCCGACCTTTAGAGGTTATCGTGTGTCGTTTCGGTCGTATAGCACCGCAAACTACACACGATGATGACGCCCGCCCGAAATGCCTGAATGTAAGGTTCAGACATTTCACGTCAACGGTCGCGCGCCAGCTCGGCTGAGCGGCATTGGATCATGACGTCGTAGCCGTCCGATATGAGTGGATTGCTCACGATGTACCGCCGAATGGACCGCTTGCCGACAAGGGCGGGAGAGTGGCGGGCCAAGCGGGCTTCAGCGCCGTCGGCGGTAACTCGACGGTGGCGTCGGCCGCAGGAGAGTTCCCGTCGGTGACGCGGTTGGCGGTTCTTACCTGGCGTCGCTGCCGCGCTTGCCCTGCGCGCCGCGCGCTCGGGCCGGGGTGAGCTGGGCCGAGGCGGCGCGCGTCTCCGCCAGCGCGGCCGTCATCATGTCCGCCGCCTGACCGGCGGCGGCGAGCGCCTCGATGACCTCGGTCACCGTGTCGCCGGTGTCCAGGCCCTCCTCGTGCTCGAGCTGGCCGTCCTCCTGCTGTATGACCAGGAACCGGGCCAGCTGCTCGCACAGCTGCGGCAGGCTGAGGCCGATCAGCTCCAGGCTGCCGACGATCGCGCGCACGTCGTCCGCGGTTGTCAGCTCGCCCCCGCCGTGTGTCAGCTCGTTCAGCACCGTGATCGCGTGCGCCGCCTGGTTGGCGACCTCGCACGGGGTCATGGTGCTCGCCAGCTCAGTCACCGGCGACCCTCGGCGTCCTGCGCGCGCAGTGGCACGACCTGTTCTGACATCAGTCTCCTTGGGGGATTCGTGATGGGGGTCCTGGGGCGTACTGCAGGGTGTTCCCACAGGACCGCTCTTCTATACGATACGTCCCGCCACGCTCAGCACGGTGATAGTCCCGTGACCTGTCCTTATCCTCCGCTTAACATACTGATTATACAAAGTATGTCGACAGGAGGATGAATGAACTTCGACCAGCGTTACGCCGAGCGGACCAGGCGGTCGGCGGAGCTGTTCGCCGACGCTGGCAGGATCGTCCCGGGCGGGGCGGGCAGCAGCGCGCGGACGGTGAAATTCGGCTGGAAGCCGTACCCGCCGTTCATCGCGGTGGGCACCGGATCCCGGATCACCGACGTGGACGGCAACACCTACGTCGACTACCTGCTCGGGCTCGGCCCGATGATCCTTGGGCACCGGCACCCCGCGGTCACCGAGGCGGTGACCAGGGCCATCACCGAGTTCGGTACCTGCCCGGGTTTGCCCTACGAGCTGGAGATGGAGGCCGCCGCCAAGGTGGTGGAGGCCGTGCCAGGGATCGAAATGGTCAGGTTCTCCAACTCCGGCAGCGAGGTGGTCGGCACCGCCGTCAGGCTCGCCCGCGCCTACACCGACAGGCGGCTCATCATCCGGTTCGAGGGGCACTACCACGGCTGGCAGGACACGGTTTACTGGTCCAACCACGTGGACCCGGCGGCGGCCGGGCCGGCCGAGAGCCCGCGGCCGGTCGCGGCCGGTCCCGGCGTGCCGCTCGAGCTTGCGTCCACGCTGATCGTGCTGACCTGGAACGACCCGGAAAGCTTCAGCAAGGTCATGGCCGAGCGCGGCGACGAGGTGGCGGCGGTGATCACCGAGGCGGCCGTGTTCAACACCGGGTGCATCCTCCCCGAGCCGGGCTACCTCGAGCTGCTCCGGGCCGAGACGGCCAGGCACGGCGCGCTGCTGATCTTCGATGAGGTGATCACCGGGTTCCGGTTCTGCCGCGGTGGCGCGCAGGAGTGGTTCGGCGTCACTCCCGACCTGACCACGCTGGCCAAGGGGCTCGGCGGGGGGTTCCCGGTCGCCGCGATCGGCGGATCGACCGCGGTGATGTCGATGATCGCCGAGGGGCGGTACTCGCACTCGGGCACCTACAACGCGAACGCCGTCGCCTGCGCCGCCGTGTCGTCCACGATGGACATCCTCAAGGAGCCGGGGCTCTACGAGAACGCGCGGGCGCGCGGCGACCGGCTGGCCGATGGACTGCGCGCGCTGGCCGCCAACGCCGGGCTCGCGGTCAGGGTGGACGGGCTTGGCACGGTCTTCCAGATGTGGTTCACCGAGCACCCGATCAGGAACTGGCGCGACGCCGAGCGGTACGCCAACGAGGAGCGGTTCACCCGCTGGTACCAGGAGATGTTCCTGCGCGGGGTGCTTTTCCACCCCAGCCAGTACGAGAACCTCTTCGTCTCGCTGGTGCACACCGACGCCGACATCGACCAGACCCTGACGGCGGCCGAGGAATCGTTCAAGGTCCTGGCGGCGGAAGCCGTCTGACCCCCCGATCAATCTGACCCCGATCAATCTGACCCCGGTCAAAGAGAGAAACGGTAGCAAGCATGCCCCTGTTTGACCTGGCCAGCGCGCGAGAGAGGCGGCAGCTTGCGCTTTCGACGCATCCCGCCGCGCAGGCGCCGCGGGTGCCCGAGCGCAAGCGGCTGCGCTACGAAGAGATGATCGAGTTCATCGAGCGCTTGGTCGTCGAGGGCAACCTCGCGCCGGGCGACATGCTGCCGACGCAGGCGGAGCTCGCGGCCGCCGCCGGCGTCAGCCTCATCACCGTCCGGCGCGCGCTCGAGGAGCTTGAGCGGGCCGGCCGGGTCCGGCGTCACCAGGGGGTCGGCACCTTCCTGGCCAGGCCGCGCATCATCAGCGAGCCCGGCCGGTCCGGCCGGCTGCTCGACACGCTCCGCCGTGCGTACGGCTCCGGCGGCCAGGGCGGCCAGGGCGGCCAGGGCAGCCAGGGCGGCCAGGGCGGCCAGGGCAGTGCGGGCAGTCCGGGCAGTCAGGATCGGGGCAGTCAGGAGCAGACCGAGCCGCGGGTCGGCAACCGCCTGCTCTCTCTCGGCCAGGGCGTCCCGTCGGACTCGCTGCGCAGCGCCCTGCAGCTGGCGGGCGATGCCCCGGTCTGGGAGATACGCAGGCAGCGCCTGGTCAACGGCGAGCCGAAGATCTACGAGACCGCGGTCATCCCGGTGGCGCTCGCCCCCGGCCTCGACCGCTACAGCGCTGAGTTGAACGGCTCGCTCTACGAGCTGCTGGCTGAGCGCTACGAACTGGAAGACCAGGCCGAGGAGCAGTACCTCGAGGTCGCCTCGGCCGACGACGAGGAGCGGCGGCTGCTCAGGCTGCCGTCGAAGTCGCAGGTGGTCCGGCTGCGCGGGCTCTCCACCGACCAGCGCGGGGTCCCGTTCGACTGCTTCACGCAGGTTTACCCGGCGCTCGAGTTCGGCTTCTACATCTCCGGCGGAAGCTCCCGCGGGCTCTTCCGCCCCACCGCGTGGGACGGCTGGGGGATCACGATCACCCCGGACCGTTCAGAAGAAAAATGACCGGCATCACCGCAGCGCTGCGGCCACTCTGACACCCCTACCACCCCCGATAAGAGGTCTCGCATGGCCGAGAACACAACCTCCGCCGCATCCGTCACCGGCGCCCCGGGCGGCCGGGCGCTTGCGGCGGGCGTCCTGTCCGGCAAGGACGTCGTGGTCATGGCGCTGGCCAGCTCGGGGCCGACGCAGTCGGTCGCGGTCAGCCTGGCGGCCATCCTCGCCACCGTCGCCTACGCGGGCTTCCTGCCGATCCTGATCTGCTTCATCCCCATGCTCGGCATCGCCCTCGGCTACCAGCGGCTCAACGCCTGGCACACCAGCGCGGGCGCGACCTACTCCTGGGTCGGCCGGGCGCTCAACCCGCACGCCGGGTTCCTGGCCGGCTGGCTGATGCTCATGTACTACACGGTCGGCACGACCAGCCTCACGGTGCCGCTCGGTACCTACTTCCTCAGCTTCTTCAGCAACTCGGCCGCCAACAACCAGTACGCGGTCGCCGCCGTCGGCTCGGTCTTCGACCTGCTGGTGCTGGTGGTCGCGGCGCGCGGGGCCGGGGTCTCGGCCAAGTTCCAGTGGACCTGGGCGGTGTTCGAGTACGGGCTGATGCTCGGCTTCGCCATCGCCGCGATCGTCGGCATCTACAGCGGCGGGCTGCAGCACACCGTGCACATCGCGTCGACCTGGTTCACGATCGGCGGGGCGGGCGGGTTCAAGGCGCTGATCTCGGGCATCCTGCTGGCGATCTTCCTCTACTCGGGCTGGGACACCGCCGCCTACGTCACCGAGGAGGCCAAGGGCAAGCAGGCGGGGCGGGCCGCCGTCACCAGCGTGATCCTGCTCTTCGTGATCTACTCGGTCGCGGTCCTCGCCTTCCAGGGCATCGCCCCCAACGGCGACATGCAGGCCAACGCGGGGAACATCCTCGCCTTCGTGGGCGAGAAGATCGGCGGCGGGTTCTGGAAGAACGTCATGATCGTCGCCGTCCTCGGCGGCACGCTGGCCTCGCTCCAGGCGGCGATCGTGTCCTCGGCCCGGATCTCGTTCGCGATGGGCCGGGACCGGGTCATCCCGTCGTGGTTCGGCGCGGTCAGCGAGAAGTACCGGACGCCCTGGAACGCCACCATCCTGCTCGGCCTGCTGAACATCGTCTTCCTGTGGGCGTCCACGCTGATCGGCTCGATCGGCGCGGCGCTGGGCGACATCGTCGATACGCTCGGCCTGATGGCCGCGATCTTCTACATGCTCACCGCCGGCACCGCCGTCTGGTATTACCGGCGGCAGATCACGTCGTCGGCGGGAAACTTCTTCCTCGGCGGGGTGCTGCCAGGGATCGGCGCGGCGTTCATGGCCTTCGTGGTGATCTACTCGGTCGCCAGCGGGTCGCTGAACGGCGTCGAGGAGATCTGGGGACTCGGCCTGACCCTGCTCGGCCTGGTCTTGTCGTTCATTTCCTCGGGGCGGACGGTTCTGTTCGCGCGGCTGCCGTTCATCTCCACCGGCGGAGGCCGGCCGGCGTTCTTCTCCGACCCGTCGGTCAGCCACGGCGACACGGTCGAGGCCGAGCTGGCCGCGGTCGGCACCGGCGCGCCGCTCGATCCCACCGTCGCACCCGATTCCACCCTGACCGATCCCACCCTGACCGATCCCACCACGCCCGATCCCACCGTTGCGGACGAGAGCGACTGATGCACGGGGTCCGGTGAGCAGAGTCATGGCAGAAGCCGTCTACGCGGGGCTTGACCTCGGCACCTCGGGCTGTAAGGGCGTGCTCGTCACCGCCGGCGGCCGGGTCTGCGCCCGCGCCGCCGCCCGGTATCCGACGCTCCGGCCAGAGCCGGGTTCGGCCGAGCAGGACCCAAGGGACTGGCTTACATCCTTGACATGGGTCACACTCGAACTAGCGCAGACGGTCGCGGCGGAACGCTGGCAGGCGATTGGCCTCTCGGCGATGCTGCCCACGCTGGTTCTCACAGACGGCACCGGTGCCGCCGCCACCCCCGGCGGTGCCGGTGCCCCCTCCTCGCGCGATCCGCTGGAACCGCTCGGCCCGGCCATCACCTGGGAAGACGGCCGGGCGGAGACAGCGGGCACGGCGTTCCGTGAGGGGCTCGGGGGCGACGCACTCTACCGCCGCACCGGCCAGTGGGTGGACGGCCGGTACCTCATCCCGATGGCGTTGCGGCTGGCGGCGCAGGAACCGGAGCGGATCAGCGCCGCGCGCTACCTGCTCGGCGCCAAGGACTACCTGTTCGGCGTGCTCACCGGGGAACCGCTGACCGACCCGTCCACCGCGGCCGGCTACGGCTGCTACGACCTGGCGGATGACGCGTGGATCGCCGGCGCGGTCCCGCCGGGACTGCCGCGGCTGCCGGCGATCGCGCCCTCGACCACCGCCCGCCCGCTGCGCCCTGACGCGGCGTCGGCCCTCGGCCTGGTGGCGGGCACCCCGGTCGTCCTCGGCGGCGCGGACTCGGCGCTCGGCGCGCTCGGCCTCGGCCTGACCGCCCCCGGCCAGGTCGCCTACATCGCGGGCACCTCCACCGTGATCCTCGCGGTCAGCGACACCCTGGTGCTCGACCGCGCCCACCGCTACCTGGTCACGCCGATGGCCGGGCTCGACGGCTGGGGGCTGGAGATGGACCTGCTGGCGACGGGGAGTTCGCACGCCTGGCTGGCCGGGCTGGTGGCAGGCGGCGACCAGGCGGCACTGGCCAAGCTGGCCGACGCGGCCGACCCGGACGCGGCCCCGATCTTCCTGCCGTACCTGCTCCCGGGCGAGCAGGGCGCCCGCTGGGATCCTGACCTGGCCGGCGCCCTGTCCGGCCTGCACCTGGGGCACGGCCCGGGCGACCTCGCTCGCGGCCTGCGCAACGGCATCGTGTCGGAGAGCAGGCACTGCCTCGCGGTCCTCGAGGCGGCGGCCGGCCGAGGCGAGATCCTGCTGGCCGGCGGCGGCGCGCTGGCACCGTCGCTGGCCACGGACCTCGCCGACGCGACCGGCCGCGCCGTGCACCCGCCCGACCCGTCGCTGACCGACAGCTCGGCGGTGGGCGCGGCCATTGTCGCCGCCGCCGGTGCGGCTGGCCAGGTGCTTGCCGTCCATCAAGGGGAGGAACGGACCGGTATTGCTCCGGACCCGGCCCGTTTCTCCTGGTGGGAACGGCAGGCGGCACGGCACGAGGCGGCGGTCGCCGGCCTGATCGCTAGCCGATGAGGCGGTAGAAGGCGCTCAGCCCCTCGATTAGGCCCAGGACCGTGATGGTGATGGCGGCGACGAGGATCAGCGCGATCGTGATGCGCCAGTACCTGACGGCCAGCGCGGTGATGATGAGGACGACGATCAGGATCCCTGCGTTGTCCTGGGGTTGTGGAGGTTGGATTGGCACGGTTGACTCCTAGGGCGCGTGTGCCGTTTTGCGTGACCGTCATCACTGGCTCGTGCCCAGGCGTCAGCGAATGCTGGCCTGGCTGGCCCGCTCAAACCGGCCGTTGGGATGGGCCGAACGACCGGTATTAAGAGGGTCTTTAAAAGACCTCGCAGGCGGGGTAGCGTAACTACCTGTAACTAGGGCGAGGATCCTGCACGGGTCCGGTGCTCAAGGCGCGGTCGAAGTTAGGCGCTTCGGCCGCGTCTTTTTGTTGGCAGGGTTTGCTGGCATGGCCGGGGAGAACGCTGCCCCGGGTCAGCATGGCCGCGCGCAGGCCCGCGGCGGACCTCGCGCCGAGACCGGGCCAACAACGCTGTTGGAGACCGGCTTACTTCCCCGTCTGGTCTCCATGGCAACCTACCCCTTGCAGTTCAGGATGCCTTACCTGGTACCTTCACTATGAGTCTTGGCGAGAATTTCATCAAGACTCTGATCGTGTCTTACGGGGAAACGATTTACGACTTTCTTGAGACGTTGGGCCAGGCTGTGGCAGAGTGTCGCTGAGCAAGGCCAATGCGGCAGGGGAGGTTGACGTGGCAGCGTCCGCAAGCCCTACGGTGAGACGGCGTCGCCTCGCGGCCGAACTGCGTCGTCTCCGCGGTAACCGGACAGGTGGCACTGTCGCCAAGGCTCTCGGGTGGTCGACCGCGAAGATCAGCCGATACGAACTCGGTCAGTCCAGTTTTCCACTCGATGAGGTCGAGAAGCTGCTCGACTTCTACCAGGTGACCGAGCCGGGCCGGAGCCAGTTGCTGGCCCTCGCGGCGGAAGCGAATCAGCGCGGCTGGTGGGAAGAGTACGCGGACGTGCTCGCGCCCGAGTACATGGAGTTCATCGGCCTCGAGGCCGAGGCCGACACGATGGCTCACTGGCAGGTTGGCGTGGTTCCGGGACTGCTGCAGACGGAGGAGTACGCCAGAAGACTGAACGCTGGTTATCAGAGCGTCATACCGACGCCGCCGGGCATACTCGACCGGCTCGTGCGGGTCCGGATGATCCGGCAGGAACTGCTCACTCGCGATCCGCCGCTGCGGCTCGCAGTTGTGATCGACGAGGCGGTCTTGCTGCGGAGGATCGGCGATAGCGGCCTGATGCAGGCCCAGCTGCAGCACTTGGCCACAGCCGCGGATCTGCCTAACGTTGAGCTGCGGATCCTGCCGCTCAGCAACCGGGAGACCTCGCTGGTGGCCGACTCTTTCGCGATCTTTTCGTTCGGTCCGCAGGCGACAGGCGAGGCCGATAAGCTCGCCGACGTCGTCAGTACAGAGAACGTCACGAGCGAGTTGTACGTGGAAGGTGAGACCGGCACGTATCTCTATCGCCTCGTTTTTCAGGGACTACTCAACGCGTCGCTATCTCCAGCGGAATCGCAACACCTGATCAGGCGGACCGCCGATGAGCTGTGGGCGTGATCATCTGCGCTAAGTTACGGCGCAGCGCTGGAGAGCATCAAGATGGAGGCTGGTTTTAGTGCGACTTTTCGATAGTAAGGATATGAAGTACCGGTCGGGTGCCGATGCCGCTCAGAATTGGCGCAAGAGCTCACGCAGCATGACGAACGGCAACTGCGTTGAGGTGGCCGGTCTATCGGGCGCCTTCGTCGGAGTGCGGGACAGCATGAATCCCCATGGCGCGGTTCTTGGGTTCACTCAGGGTGGGTGGAGCGCCTTCGTGGGGGGCGTCCGCAACGGCGAGTTCGACGGAAATCGATAGCGAAAGCACGCGGTCTGAGGCCAGTGGGCAAGGGCAGGCACCAACTGCCAGGCGGAACCTGCCCGAATCCCCAGCAATAGGGGCTAATCTGGGTGCCCATGTCGGAAAGCACCCCCCAAGGCAATGAAGGACCGGCCGTTCCGGTCGTTCCGGTATTCCCCATTTTCGAGGGCAGGCACCCTCGGCCGGCGGTCCCGCCGCCGGGGACTGCGTTCTCGCTCGGCTGGCTGATGGCGGAGCTATTCGATCCGAGGCGGCGGGTCGCCGAGACGGCGCGGCAGCCGCTTTTTGACTCCGGCGTGCAGCTTCCCCAGGTGTCTGACCTGGGGACGGACCCGAAGCTGGTCTTCCTCGCGGCCGACCTGGCCGAGATCGTCAAGTGGTACCGGGCGCTGGCCGGGCCGACGGCGGCGGTCACCAGGGAGACCAACAAGCTGAAGGCCGTGGTGGACTCGGATGCCGCGTCGGTGGGGGAAGCCGGGGCGACGGAGGATGCGGCTGCGGAAGGCGCTGCCGTCGAAGGCGGTGCCGTGGAGGGCGCTGCTGCGGACGGCGCGGCCGAAGACGGCATTGCCGGCGCCGCGGCCGAGCTGACGGGCGGCGCTGCTGCGGAGCAGACGGGCGCGGGGGCGGCGTTCTCTGCGGCCGCTCTGCTTACCGCGGTAGCGGAGCTGAACCAAGCGATCCTCGATGAGTTCGCGGACACACCGGAACAGCTCAGCGCCTACCAGCTTGGCCTGGCGCTGAGCGACCTGACGTGGCTGCCGTACATACCCGAGCGCGGTCAGCCGGAGTCGGCCGGGGGCAAGCCGAGCGCCCTGGTCGGCCTTTTCTCGCGGACCCAGCTGGCCTCGGTCAAGACGCTGCTCAGCGGGGCGGGCTCGCAGCTGCCCACGTCGGCCGCCGCGATCGTGAGCCAGTCGCTCGATAACTGGGCCGACTGGCTCGACGTGAACGCGGCGAAGATCACCCTGTCGGGCACCGACGCCTGGTCCCCCAACGCCGGCGTGGTGCTGGGGGCGCTGCGCCAGCAGGGCTCGATCTGGTACTCCGTGCTCATCGCCGACCCGGGCGTGTCCGTGTCGCCGTCGATGGGCGCCTGGGTGCAGGCGGGGTCCTCGATCGCGCGGGCGACGGCGATGATCAGCTCGGTCATCCTGCGCCGGTTCTGGCCGCTCGTGCTGATCGCGCTGGCGGCCCTGGGCGGGCTGCTCGCGTTGGTGATCACTAACCTCAGCGGGGCCAGCCAGGTCTGGGCATCCCTGGTGACCGTGGCGGCGGTGGTCGGCGCCAGCGGCGCGGGCCTGGGGAGCGGGGTGTCGCGGGCGTTCGACGGGATCGGGTACGAGATCTGGGCGGCCGCCAAGCTCGACGCCTCAGCCTGGAACGTCACCTGGCTGCCGGCGATCGCGACGACCGCGGCGGAGCGAGGGCGCATGAGCAGCCGAGGGGTTGCCCTGCCGCAGATCAGGAAGAACCTCGACCTCCGCTAGTTTCGGCGGCGTG
>Ga0302314_10023600_pt1 | contig 10031 bp, 7 predicted proteins | sample III_Palsa_N2_3_FD_200533 | JGI IMG/M metagenome (GOLD analysis project Ga0302314, IMG submission 200533) | Peat permafrost microbial communities from Stordalen Mire near Abisko, Sweden - III_Palsa_N2_3 | ecosystem: Environmental > Terrestrial > Soil > Palsa > Peat permafrost | place: Sweden...
GAAACTCCTGGTGCAGGAGCGGCAGTGCCACTCTCCGTCCACCGGGCCCTGCGGTTCAAGATCTTCTTCCCCGCAATAGGGGCAGTAGAACGGGACCGCGCGTCCCGATGGCGACGTCATGACAGCTCCTCATCGGAGGCGCGCAGCGTCCACCGCGCGAACGTCTCGCCGACCTCGCGGGCCGCGTCGTAGCGGCGCAGCACGCGCTCCACGTAGTCGGGCAGCTTTGCCGCCGTGGTCTTAAGACCACGTACCTTCCGCCCGAAGCCGGAACCGGCCGCGTCACCGCCGGTCAGCGTGCCGCCGAGGTGGATCTGGAACCCCTCGACCTGCGCGCCTGACGCGTCGGTGACCAGCGATCCCTTGAGGCCGATGTCGGCGGTCTGGATGCGGGCGCAGGAGTTCGGGCAGCCGTTGACGTTGATCGTGACCGGGGACTCGAAGTCGGGCAGCCGCTGTTCGAGCTCGTCAATCAGCGACATCGCACGCCCCTTGGTCTCCACGATCGCGAGCTTGCAGAACTCGATTCCGGTGCAGGCCATCATGTGGCGCCGGAAAACGCTCGGCTTGACGGGCAGCCCGAGCGCGTCGAGCCCGGCGACGAGGCCGTGCACGTTCTCGTCGGGCACGTCGACGATGACCATCTTCTGCTCGGTCGTGGTGCGCACCCGCCCGCTGCCGTAGCGCTCGGCGAGCGTGGCGATGGCGTGCAGCGCGTCGCCGTTGAGGCGGCCGACCCGCGGCGCGAACCCCACGTAGTTGAGGCCGTCGCGCTGCCGGTGCACGCCCACGTGGTCCCGCGAGCCGCTCGCCACGTTGACCGGGGCGGGGCCGTCGGGCAGCGCGTACCCGAGGTACTCCTTCTCTAGCACCTCACGGAACTTCTCGGGGCCCCAGTCCGCGATCAGGAACTTGATCCGTGCCCGGTGCCGCAGCCGCCGGTAGCCGTAATCGCGGAACACCTCGGCGACCGCGTTCCACACCTCGGCCACCTGCCCGGGCTTGACGAACGTGCCGAGCCGCTTGGCGATCATCGGGTTGGTCGAGAGGCCGCCGCCGACCCAGAGGTCGTAGCCGATCTCGCCGGTCTCCGGGTGCCGCACCGCGGCGAACGCCACGTCGTTGATCTCGTGGTTCGTGCACTGGGACGAGCAGCCGCTGATCGAGGACTTGAACTTGCGCGGCAGGTTCGACAGCGACGGGTCGCCGACGTAGCGCTCGGTGACGGCGGTGATCTCCGGGGTCGCGTCGATCAGTTCGTCGTCACCCAATCCCGCCAGGGGGCAGCCGAGGACGATCCGTGGCGTGTCGCCGCAGGCCTCGGTGGAGGAGAGCCCGACGGACTCGAGCGCCTCCCAGATCGCGGGGACGGACTCGATCTCGATCCAGTGCAGCTGGATGTTCTGCCTGTCGGTGACGTCGGCGGTGCCGCGGGCGTAGGTGTTGGAGATGTCCGCGATGACCCGGAGCTGTGCGGTGGACAGCTGCCCGCCGTCGATCCTGACCCGGAGCATGAAGTACTTGTCGTCTAGTTCTTCTGGCTCGAGCACGGCTGTCTTGCCGCCGTCGATGCCGGGGCGGCGCTGCGTGTACAGCCCGTACCAGCGCATCCGGCCACGCAGATCGGCCGGGTCGATCGAGTCGAACCCCTGCTTGGAGTAGATGTCGATGATCCGCTGGCGGACGTTGAGCCCGTCGTCGTTCTTCTTGTTTTCCTCGTTCTTGTTGAGCGGCTCCCGGTAGCCGAGCGCCCACTGTCCCTCGCCGCGCTTGCGGCGCGGCGGTGTCTTAGCCGGCGGTGTTTTAGCCGGCGCTGTCTTAGCCGGCGCTGTCTTAGCTGGCGGTGTTTTAGCTGGCACCGCCTTGGCTGGCGTCTTGCTCGCGGTGGCGCCCGTCAGGGGAGACATGCGGCGACTTCCTCACTTAGGTAATCGTTGCTTGCGGCAGGAACGCGCCCGCTTGGGAGCCGTCGCGGCAGGAAAACAAAAAAGCCGCCCGGGCAAGTTGCGGCGCGCACCCAATGGTTACTCTTAGTTACAAACACTCTTGTAACCGCGAGTTAAACTTCGGGCGGCGATCAACGTGCGGGACGACAGATGGCGCTGCGGACACGCAGCAAGTCGACGTGCCTGCGCACGACGAGCATGGGGTCCGTAACACTCACCTCAGCAGGATCACATACTTTCGTCCGGTCTGTCCAGTCGAAGTAGGTCACCTACGAGTGAACCGTGGGCCGGCTGAGAGTATTCCGCCGCTGCCGTTACGGCTGTACTGCCGTTACGGCTGTAACCGGCGCGGCACGGCGCCCCATCGCAACGACGCGGGCGGGGAGTCACCCTTGGTCACTCCCCGCCGGCTTCTTAGCGTGGGATCGTGGGAGCGAGCTGATGCTGCTCTCGGCCCGTTGCTTGATTAGGCCGCGTTGGCGCGGCGCATCCTGCGACGGCGCTCGGCAGAGCGCTCGTCCTCGTTCAGCCCACCCCAGGTTCCGTACTTCTCGGGGCGGGCAACGGCGTAGTTGAGGCACTCGAGCCGAACCGGGCAGCTCGCGCAGACGGCCTTAGCCTTGCGCTCCCTGATGTCCCGCTCTGGCTGCCGCTCACCGTCTGGGCCGAAGAAGAGCATCAGATCCTCGCCACGACACGCGGCAGCGTCCTGCCACCCCCAGTTAGGGCGGGGAAGCACGGCCGTCTGCCTACGCACCTGAGACATGGATCAGTCACCTCAACAAAGTTGCTTTAGTCTTGCGTTACCCTTGCTAGTAGCCCCGCTAGCACGCGAGTCCATTCCAGCACGGCAACTGCTGTTGCAAGCTGCAACGCTTAACGGCGTCATACTGTTCCCGCGCGTCCGGTGCGCGTTCTCGCGCGCTTGGCCGTCGGCCAGTGTTTGACCGTCAACCAGCGCCGGAGACGAGCGGGCAGTGCTTGTACAGACAGCGCTTGCAGGCAGCCGTAGGCTGGCACAGGCGTGGCAGGCGCCGGCCACGCGACATGCGGGCAGGAAGGCCTTGGGCACTATGATGCCACCCTGCCCGCCGTCCGCGCACGGCAGGGTCACTTTTTCTTACGGCGCGTCGCAAGAATTTTTTGTTTAGGACTAGCGGGCTGACCGGCCTCGCTGACTGGGTCACGCGTGAGGCGTCGGAGCAATAGTCTGTACGAAGTGGACAAACGTTCGGCTGGGGGGCCACCATGGGCAGCATGTCAGCGTCGGACGCAGCACCTTTGCCCCGGCTAGGCGAAGTCTTCTTCGACGTACGTGGCAGTTCACGAAGCATGCGTCTGAGCTGGTACGCCAACACCGGGGTCGCTGTATTCAGCATCTGGCAGGGAGGCACCTGCACGGGCACGTTTCGGTTGCCCATGGACGAACTGTCCAGGCTCGTCGACTCCCTGCACCGCGGCTTCGCCGAGGGCCAGGCGGGCGGCTCGGCCTCTGCCGCCGGGGCGGGTCCGATCGCGCTCGGCGGTCAGCGGCCAAGGCTCGCGATCGGCGCCGCGTCGGCCGAGCCCTTCACGGGCGCGATGACCGCGCTCACCGACGAGCAGGTGGCCGCGTACGGCCTGAGGAGCGGCTTGTCGGGCGGCGCGGCGTCGGCTGGCCCCATGGCCGGCGGCGCGGGTGGCCAGTACCGTCCGGGTATGACCTACGACGGTCCGGCCTACGACAGTCCGGCCTACGACAATGGGACGGGCTACAACGCCGCGACCGCGTATAACGGCAACGGTGCCGCGGGGTATGGCGGTGCCGCCGGGTATGACGGTGGACAGGGATACGGCCAGGAGGCGGCGGCGGCACGCGGCGCGGGCCGCGCGCCCATAGGCACCGGCGCCCAGCCGACCAACCTGAGCGAGTACCGGCGTCGGCTTGACCCCGCGGGCAGCTATTCCGGCGCCCCTGGGCAGTACGGATCCGCCGAGCAGACCGACGCCGGACAGCAGCAGTACAGCGACGCGCAGCAGTACGACACCGCGCAGCAGTACGACACGCAGCAGTACGACACGCAGCAGTATGACGCTGTGCAGTACGGTACGGGCCAGTACGGGGCGGTCGGACAGCCAGGCGAGGCCAAGCAGTACGGCGCGGACCAGCAGTACGGCGTCGCCAGCTACGGTGAGACCCCGCAGTATGCCGCCGCGCAGCAGTACATGGCGGCAGAGAAGTACAGCCCGCGCGAGCAGACCGGACCTGGCCAGCGGTACGACACCGGGCAGCAGTATGACACCGGGCAGTACGGGACGGGCCAGTACGGTGCGGTCGAGCAGAATGGCGCCGTTCAGAACGGCTCGGCTCAGCAGCAGGGTGACGCGCAGCCCGCGCAGCCCGCGCAGCCCGCGCAGTACGGTCAGGTCGGGCAGTACGGTGACGAGCAGTACGCCGCCGGGCAGTACGGTCAGGCCCAGGAACAGTACGGTCAGGCACAGGAACAGTACGGTCAGGCACAGGAACAGTACGGTCAGGCCCAGGAGTACGCGGCAGTCCAGCAGTACGGCATCGAGCAGAGCGGTGCCGCGCAATACGCGTCGGCCCAGTACGGCGAAACACAGTACGGCGAAACACAGTACGGCGAAACACAGTACGGCGAAACACAGTACGACGCCGGACAGCAGTACGCCGCGGCCGAGCAGGCCGACGCCGGCCAGCAGTACAGTGACGCGCAGTTCACGCAGGCGACGCAGTACGGGGCGGCCCAGCAGCAGTACGGCGCTGATTCCGGAGTCGGCCAGCAGAACGCGACGGGCCAGTATGGTTCCGTGGCGGGCGGCGGCACGGTCGGCGGGGGCGAGCAGGCAGGCTATGGCGCGCCTTCCTATCCCGCGCCGTCCTTCTCCGGTCAGCAGTCTTACGGCGACGGTCAGACCGGGCCGCAGTCGGTTAGCGGTCCGTACGCGGTCGCGCCGGGTGCGGGTCAGCAGGATCAGACGTACGCGGTGCAGCCTCAGGCGGTGCAGCCTCAGGCGGTGCAGCCCAACGCCGGACCTTACGATCAGGGCTACCCCGCGCAAGGCTATGACCAGCGCGCCTACGACGAGCAGGGCTACGACGACCGGGGCTACACCGCGCCGGGTCGGGCCGAGCAGGTTCCACCGGGTCTCGAGTTTTCCTCGGGCAGCTTCGGCAACCGCGGATACACCGTTGGCGGCCAGTCCGGGGCCGGGCAGGGTGAAGCCGGCCCAGCCTCCGGCCAGTTCCAGCAGCCCGGCTACGGACTCCCCACGGGGCAGCCCGGCGTCCTGGCAGGCGCGCTTTCCGCACCCGTGGCGGACAGCGTGGCGGCGGGGGGCCGACCGCAGTCGACCGGCGCCTACCCGGCAGCCCAGGGGTCGGGCGCTTACCGTGAGTACCGCGAAGAGTACCGCGAGCAGCCTGGCTACCAGCAGGGCGCTGCCGCTGGGACACCGAACGGCTACCCGGCCACGGCAACGGGGAGCATGCCCGTGATGGCGGCCAACGGCAACGCCAACGGATATGGATACCCAGGGAACGGGCAGGCCGGGTACGCGGCGACCCCAGGCTCCGGGGCTTACCCCGTCAACGGTCAGGGGTCCAATGGATACGGCGCCAACGGGCACGAAACCAACGGCTACACCGCTGCCAACGGCTACGGCGGCAACGGCAACGGTCTAAGCGGCTACCCCGACGGTGGATCGCCATCGTCTGGCGGGTACCCGCGCCCCGACGTGAACGCCTACCAGAACGGCGCCACCCAGAACGGCATCGTCCAGAACGGCATCGCCGCGAACGGCGCTAACGGTCCTGCGAACGGCTCGTCCTACGCGACCGCCGCGCCGCGCCCTGTCGCGCCGACGTTCACGCCCGCGTCCGCCGCGCCTCCTGCCGCTCAGGCTCGTGGGGGTGCGCAGGCGTACCCGGCCGCCGGCTACCAGAACGGAGTGCCGAACGGCTCGGAGTACCAGGCGGCCGGTCCGGCCACGAACTGGACCGGAGGCTACGCGCCCGATCCTCAGCAGGTCGGTTCCGACTATCCCTCGGGTCCCGGATTTCCCCCGGCAGGCCAGCCGGAGCCGCAACAGCAGGGTTACTGGGATGGCGACAAGCAGCGCGGAAATTGGACCTGATCGCCGGGAACACACAACCTGCAAGACGCGTTAGACACAACAGGCCGGTGCGGCTAGGGTCCCCCGGGCCGCACCTAATATCGCCTTCGCGGAATACCGTTTGGCTGGAGCCGCGATGTGCCTCTCGCCGAGGAGGCGACCGTGCTGCACCGGCCCCACATTTCTTTCGCCGATCCGTGCTCAGGCCCAGTTGCTCATCAGGCTTGGGCGGCGTGGTTCACGAGCGTGCTGAACAGCCAGGGGAGACGCGTGGCGGCGGGGACGATGCGTGCCGCGAGCAGTGGCCGGTTCCGTGCCCAGAGCAGCCCGCCGGTGAGCCGCCAGGCCGGGCCCGACACGCGCCGCCAGGCGCGCTCGTAGTCGGCGGGCCGGTCGGCCGCCAGGCAGCCCGCCAGCGCCTCGGCCTGAGCGAGGCCAACGCCGATGCCCTCACCGGTGAGCGCGTCCACGTAGCCGGACGCGTCGCCGACGAGCAGGATCCGCCCGTAGACCCGGCGCCTGACGTCCTGCCGCATCGGTCCCGCACCGCGGACCGTGCTGGACGGCGTCGCGTGGGCCAGCCTGCCGAGCAGTGCTGGGAAGGCGCCGAGCCTGGTATCGAAGTCCCCCCGCGTCCCCTTGGCGAACAGCAGGCCGATGCCAACCAGGTCGTCGGCTACCGGCGTGACGTACGCCTCGGCCTGCGCCGTCCAGTGCACCTCGACCAGGTCGGTCCATGGCGCCACGCGGTAATGGCGGCGCAGCCCATAGCGATCGCGGTTGCCCCGTGGCCGTCCGGCGCCCTCGTCGCCTTGTGCGCAGCACCTCCTGATCCGCGACTGAAGGCCGTCCGCGCCGACCAGGTAGCGGGCCTCGACGCCGGCGGCGGCCACGTGGTCGGCGTGCTGTGCGAAGGATGTCACCCGAACCGGCAGGACGCCGACGCCGAGTTCGGCGGCACGTGCGGAGAGCGCGGCATGTAGCGTGGTCCGCCGCACACCGCGCCCGGGACGGTGCCGGTACAGCGCGTCAGCCCGGTGGCGACCGTCGGTGTAGCGGATGCCGAGGAGCGGATGACCGCCGGGATCGACCCCCAGTGCCGCGAGCCGCCTGAGGGCGGCTGGTGTCAGGCCCTCGCCGCACGCCTTGTCGGTAGGCGCGGCGCGCGGCTCGGCCACGGCGACCGACAGGCCGGCCCGCGCGCAGCAGATCGCCGTCGCGAGCCCGATCGGACCGCCGCCCACGACAAGCACGTCGATCATGTTGAGGCTCCGCCCGGCGCCGCCGCGGCGAGGGCCCGGGTCTCGCAGCGGATCCGCACGGTCAGCAGCGCCGCGTTGAGCACCGTGAACGTGCATGCCGTGATCCACGCCGACCCGGTCAGCGGCAGCGCCGCGCCCTCGATGACGACCGCGACGTAGTTCGGGTGCGCGAACCAGCGGTAAGGACCTGACCGCACCAGGGGGACACCCGGCGCCGCGATGACCCGCGCCGACCACCGCGGGCCTAGGGTCGCAATGCACCACCAGCGCAGCGAGTTCGCGGCCACCACCACGGCGAGCATCGGCCAGCCGAGCGCCGGGATGAACGTCCGGTGCAGGGCAAGCGGCTCGGCGACGCAGCCGGCGAGCAGCGCCACGTGCAGCACCACCATCACGGGGAAGTGGCCCGCGCCCGACTCGACGCCGCCCGCGCGCAGGCTGGCGGTCGCGTGCCGCTGCGACACGACGAGTTCGGCGACCCGCTCGACCGCGATGACGGCGAGCAGCGCCCAGTAGATGTCCATGAGGTCACCATCTCAGTTGGTCACCATCTCAGCAGCACAAGCTCGGCACTGACCCCGGGCCCGAGGCCGATAAGCAGCCCGAACGATCCAGGCGCGGGCGCGTGCTCCGCCACCGTCAGCTCGAGGATGTGCAGCACGGACGCCGACGACAGGTTGCCCGCCTCCGCGAGCGACCGGCGGCTCGTCGCGAGCGCGGTATCGGGCAGCTTGAGCGCGCGCGTCGCGGCGTCGAGCACCTTCGGGCCGCCGGGGTGACAGATCCAGGTCCCGATGTCATCGGCGGTCAGGCCATGCCCGGCGAGGAAACCGGTGACGCTCGCGCTCAGCCGCCGCTCCACTACCTCGGCGAGCTCCGCCGTCAGCACGATGCGGAAGCCGCCGGACTCCAGCCGCCAGCCGAGTGCGTCCCCGCTGTCGGGGTAGACCTCGCTCCGGGTGGCGACGACTCGGGGCAGCCGAGCCGCCGCGGCGTGGCGCGCCCGTGCCCCGCTGGCGACAAGAGCCGCCGCGCCGTCGCCGAACAGGGCACTCGCCACCAGGTCGGCGGTGGTGATCGTGGCGCGGGGCGCGGCTGGCCGCGGCCAGCTGAGCGAGCAGAGCTCGACCGCGAGCAGGGCGGCCGTGTGCCGCGGCCAGCCGAGCAGGTAGTCATGCATCCGCGCGAGCCCCGCCGCGCCCGCCACGCAGCCGAGCCCGAACACCGGCAGCCGCTTCACGTCGGTCCGCAGCCCGAGCCTGGGGATGAGCCTGGCGTCGAGCGAGGGCACGGCCACGCCCGTCACCGACGTGACGATGAGCAGGTCCAGGTCGGCCGCGGTAAGACCGGACGCCGCTAGGGCGTCGCGAAGCGCCCGCTCTCCGAGCGCCGTCGCCTCGTCGATGTACCTGTCGTTGATCGCCGGGTCGTTGATCGCCAGGCCGAGCGTGCCGTACTCGGCGAGCGGCAGGACGGTGTGCCTGGTGTCGACGCCCGCGTTGGCGTGCAGTCGCTCAAGCAGCGTCCGCTGTCCCTTCCCGAGCCCGCCGCCGCCGTCGGCGGCGGCGCGGGTGGCGAGCGCGGTGACGGCCCGCGTGAGGTCAGCCTGCGGGTAGCGGTGGGCAGGGAACGCCGAGCTCACCGCGACGATCCGTGTCATCTGCCCAGCGAGCCCACGAGAAGCGGTCCCGCCGCCGTCAGCGCCTCACCGCCGGCGGCGAAGATCGCGACGTCCACGCCCGCGATGGCGATCGCGGCGAGGAACGGCACCTTACCGCGGCCAAGGGCACCGACCACGGCGAGCACGCAGGCGGCACACAGGCCGACCACGGCCACCCACCGCCGCCCCGGGCTCGCCGCGATGAGCAGCAGCACCGAGGCCGCGAGCAGGAGGATGAGGGCGACGCCCCGCGTGGCGCGCGTCCCGAACCGAGCGGCGACCCGCTGCGGCAGCCCGCGCACACCGCTCCGCGCGTCGTCGGCCAGGTCGGGCAGCACGTTCGCGAAGTGCGCGCCGAGCCCGAGCAGCGCCGCCGCGATGGTGACCGCCAGCCGGGGCAGCGGATGCCCGGGCAGCGCGGACGTCGCGTAGGCAGGAAGGAGGCCGAAGGCGAGCGCGTACGTGAGTCCGGACCAGGCCGTCGCCTTGAGCCCGAGGTTGTAGGCCCAGGCCGCCGCGAGCGTCACCGCGTCGATCGCCAGCGTGCCTCCTGAGATGGCGGCCGCGAGCGCGAGCGACACCACCAGGGCACCCGCCGCCCCGAGCCAGAGCGAACGCACGCTGATCAGGCCCGTCACCGTCGGCTTGTCGGTGCGCACCGCGGCCGCGTCCCTGTCGGCGTCGACGGCGTCGTTGGACCAGCCCACGGAGAGCTGCCCGGCGAGCATGGCCATCGCCACGAGTGCCAACCGCTCAGAACCGAACCCCGGGGGCGCCGCCTCCGCGGTCAGCAGGGTGGCCATCGCCGTGACGGCGAGGCAGGGCAGAGGGTGGCTGGCGATGATCAGTGCCCGCACCCGAATCATAGGCAAACCGCCGCCCACATCGACCCCCGGCATCGCCGGCGAACTATCTCAAAGTGTGACCGTAAAAGATCGAAGACAGAAGACCCATCATCGGGAACGGTCCCGTGTTTCACCCTAATCGCAGGCAGCGCGCCAGGAGCGGGTAGCCCGCCACGCGGGATAACAGCAAGAAGCGGTCAGG
>Ga0302314_10023602_pt1 | contig 10031 bp, 9 predicted proteins | sample III_Palsa_N2_3_FD_200533 | JGI IMG/M metagenome (GOLD analysis project Ga0302314, IMG submission 200533) | Peat permafrost microbial communities from Stordalen Mire near Abisko, Sweden - III_Palsa_N2_3 | ecosystem: Environmental > Terrestrial > Soil > Palsa > Peat permafrost | place: Sweden...
CGATGGCTTCGCGCAGCGCGGTGATAATCTCGGGCGAGCGCAGCGCGAACTGGGTGAGCTCGCTCTTGCGCAACGCGGGCGCCAGCTGTGCCGCGGCGGCATTGAGGTGGATGACGCGGCCGGCACGGTCGAGCAGCACCGCGGGATCCGGCATGCCGGCCACCACGGCGCTAACCGCCGCGGTTTCGACCGGATTGACCCCGCGAACGTCTTCGCGCGACGCCACCGCGTTGTGCAATCGCCACGGCACCAGGGCGGCCGCGGCGATGCAAGCGAAAACCGCCGAAGCGCGCAGCGGCGACAATTCGCCAAGCGCGACCAGGACAGCCAGCGCGAGGGCGGCGGCGAGCAGAATGATGGCCGCGTGCCGCAACCGATCCGGCCACGGCGAGTAGAAAGGCGAGGAAGGAGCTTCTAGTGCCATCGGGCCGGCTTTCCCGTTCGGGTCCGTATCGTCAGGTGCCTGCGTCGCCGCGTTTTCGGACGTAAGCGGCTTCGCGGTGCGGCTCGACCTCGAGCCCACGCGCTACCTGACGCAATCGCTTGTTTCGCGCCCCCAGGATAACCTCCCGAAACGTCAGCAAGATTACAGATATGACAAATGGCGCAATATAATAGAGCAGGCGGAACAACAGCATGCCCGCCAGCAGGTCCTCCCGGTCCATCTGCCACAGACCGACCAGCATCGCGGCATCGAACACGCCAAGCCCGCCGGGCGAATGGCTGGCGAAGCCCAGCAGCGTCGCCGCGACGAAAATGACCGCGACCACGACAAAACCGAGATTGGGTTCATCGGGAACCAGGACGTACATCGCCAAGGCGCAGAAGCCGAGATCGACGATGCCGATCACGATCTGCAGCAGCGTCAGCGACCCGCCCGGCAGGATTACCGTCCAGGGTCCGCGCCCGACGCTCCGGGGCCGCGTCGATACCCAGGCCACATAGGCGACCAGCCCCAGGATGATGGCAAACGCGGCCAGCCGGTTCAGCCAGGGCGGAAGCTGATCGATCGCGCTGGCCGCTTCCGGATGACAGGCGATGCCCAGCCCCAATACCGCGGCATTGCCGAGCCAGAAGGTCAGGCCGGCCAGGAAGCATATCTTGGCGACGTCGATCGCGTTCAATCCCCACGCCGAATAGATCCGGTATCGCACCGCGCCGCCGGTGAAAACGCTGGCGCCGACATTGTGCCCGATCGAATAGCTGGTGAAGGCCGCAAGCGCGTTGACGCGGTAGGGAATGTCGGCGCGGCCGATCGCCCGAACCGCGAACAGATCATAGAATGTCAGAGTGAAATAGCCCGCGGCCACGAACAGCCCGGCCAGCACGATCTGATGGGGTTCGGTGTCCTTGATGGCCTCGAGCACCTCTTCGGCATCGATGCCCCGCAGCATGTGATAGAGCACGTAGCATGCGATCCCGATGACCGCGACGCTGATCGCAACACCCAATTTATGCAGGATTTGCTTCTGGCGCAGCAACGAGATCGCCCTGCGTATTGCTTCCAGCATCTAGACCTCGAATTGCGATCCCAAGTGCGATCCCACGTGCGAACTTAAGCGCGATCTTGCGCGCGGTCTCAAGTGCGCTTCCACGGCGGCGACCGGGCGAACGTCATCGCGCCAGGCGCCACACTCTCTGGCGCAATGTCGTAGCGCGTTTTGGGCCGGAGTGGAATTCGCTTGGCGCGAATAAAACGCGATCCTTCAATATATTAGGGAAGAATTCATGACGCCGGATGCACAGTTTTGCTGCATTCGCCCCGTCGGGGGGCAGATACCCTCGCGCCGCCGGCCCCCTTCAGACCGGGACGTTTTGCCTCAAGCCGCCGGCGTATGGCGCGAAAGCACCCAGTCGCGCAGCGATGATCCGACCGTGCAGCCGGCCAGGTACAGCGCGAACATGACGAGGCCAAGGTCGAGCCAATAACCTGGGCGGCCGGGGACCAGCCGAGCGAATGCGGTGGCAACAAGTGCCGCCACCAACACCGAAAGCCAGCCCGACGTCACTTTCGATACGCCTTGGCCGCGGTGAACCACCGCAATCCAGCCCGCGGCAAAACCCAGCAACAGCGCCCCCAGCAGCCAGCCCCAATGAAACATCGCCAGATATGCCATGCCGTCACCTCACCACGAATTCGATGCGGCGATTCTGCGCCTTGCCTTCGTCGGTCTCATTGGAGGCGATCGGCTGCGTGCTGCCGTATCCCGTCGCCGTGAAGCGGTCGGCGGGCATCCCCGCCTTGACGAGATAATCCATCACCGCCTGCGCGCGCTTTTCCGACAGGGCCTGATTGAAGGCATCCTCACCGTCGCCGTCGGTATGTCCGGCGATCTCGATATTGGCGGTCGGGCAGCGCAACGCCGTTTCGATCAGCCGGTCGAGCAGTCCCGCCGAATCCGGATCGATCACCGTGTGCCCGGATTCGAAGCGGATACTCCCCTTGCCGACCAGATCCGAAAACAGCTGCTGGCATACCGTGGCTTGACGGAAATGTCGGCCTTGAATTGCCAGCCTTGCGGGAAATCCTTGCCCAAACCGTTGCGGATCTGAACCGCCGCCGCATCATAGAATGCATCCCCCGAGAGCTTCACCTCACGGTCCGATACCACCAGCGTACCGGTCGACAACCGCGACAGCGCGCCCAGCGCCGGCGCCACCGCGCCTGCGAATCCGGCGGGCGCGCCAACGCTGGCCTTCAGATTGTCGACGACCTTTTCGCCGAAGAATTTTCGCGAAGCCGCCGCGACCAGCGCCGTATGGACGGTGTTATCCGGCACATAGCCGGTCAACGTCAGCGTCACGGCGACCGGATCCTTGTAGGCCTGAAAGATGTAGGGCGGCGCCTTGATATCGTTCGCGGCCACCGAAAATCCCTCAGGCAAATTTTTCAGGCCCGCGGCGATCGCTTCCCGGCCCCCGAGGTCGCGCGCCATCCCGGAAAGGCTGATCTTGGTATCCGAGATGCTGATCTTGCCGTCCTTCAGTTTTGCGATCTGATCGATCAGCAACGACGCCGCATTGTCGAAACGCGGCGGGGCGCCCCGTGACAAGGCCATCTGATCGACGACCTCGACATTGCCGAGCGCGGCGCGGGCCGCCTCGAACAATTTGCTCTTGCTGGCCGGCAAGGGCGCGCTTCCGCCCAGCGTGACCCGGACCACATCCCGCTCGGCCGACCAGACGAACGGCTTGGCTTCGGGCACCAGGCGGGTTTCATTGTTGACCAGCCGCACCCCCGGCACCGCTTCCACGGCAGCCACCGCGCCGCGACGACCGTCTTCCGAGAATGCATCCGCGGCAAACGTGACGTCGCGGCCCTCGACTGCGATTTGCTTCTTGTCCAGCACGGTATCCTGCAACGCGGCGGTGCTACGCGCAGCCAGATCGGATTCCAGTGGTGCCGTATTCGACCAGGCCGCGACCGCCCAAAGGATCGCCAAAGGAATTGTGCCCGGCCACCATTTGCTGCTCCACCTGAAAAGTCCGTGCATTCGCCGTCCTGCGGTCTGGGAACCGAGAGAAAACAAACCCTTGCGAGGCTGTCAAACTGGAAATAACACGGAACGGTAAGATCAACGACGACTGTCCGACTAACCGTTTCTTCAGCGCTCCACCGCTAGCCTCGCAACGACATCTCAAGACTGCATCTCAAGGCCAACCGCTCCCGATGAGCCAGTTTCGCACCACCGTCATCCGCGCCGGGCTGGAAGCGCTTTACTTCAGCGGTGCGCATCGGCTGATGCGGCCGATTTTCGCGGGCGTTGGCGCCATTTTCATGTTGCATCATGTCCGCCCCGGCCGCGACGCCGAGTTCCAGCCCAACCGGCACCTGGAAATCACGCCCGAGTTCCTGCGCGCCATGGTGTCGCACCTTCGGACCCAGGGCATCGATATCGTCACCATGGACGAGGTGCATCAGCGATTGACCGACCATCATTTCGCGCGGCGTTTTGCCTGCTTCACGCTCGATGACGGGTATCGTGACAACCGGGATTTCGCGCTCCCGGTGCTGCGTGAATTCGACGCACCCTGCACCGTTTTTGTAGCCAGCGATTTCGCCGAAGGCATCGGCCGGCTGTGGTGGATCGCGCTGGAGATGGTGATCGCCAAGGCGTGCGCGATCGACGTCGAGATCGGCGGCCTTGCCGTCCACCTCGAGACCACGGCAGCGGTCGCCAAGCAGGCCGCGTTCGACCGGTTGCACGTCTGGCTGCGCGGATTGCCGGGTGAGTTCGATATCCAGCGTGAAATGAGCGCGCTGTGCCGACGTTACGGCGTCGATGAAGCCGCGATCTGTCCTTCGCTGTGCATGTCCTGGGATGAGTTGAAGCCGTTCGCGGACGATCCTCTGGTTTCCATCGGCGCGCATTCCATCACGCATTGCAATCTCGCCCAGCAGACCGAAGAGATCGCCGGCCGCGAGATGGCGACCAGCCGCGCGCGGATCGAAGACGTTTTGCAACGTCCCGCCGCCCATCTCGCCTATCCCTATGGCGACCGGATCGCGGCCGGCGCCCGCGAGTTCGCGCTGGCCCGCACCGCCGGCTTCAAGACCGCGGTGACGACGCGGCCGGGCATGATCTTTCCGGAGAATGCCCAACATTTGACGGCACTGCCGCGGGTTTCGCTCAACGGCAACTATCAGGACGCACGGATTTTGCCGGTACTGACCTCCGGCGCCGCCACCGCGATGTGGAACGGATTCCGCCGCGTCGACGCGGCGTAACAGGACAGCTACTGCCGCCGCGGCAACGACGTCATCCTGAGGTGCGCGCCCTTGCGCGCCGTGAAGGATGGCCGCAAGCGCTGCTGCCCGCCGTCGTCCTTCGAGGCTCGCTAACGCTCGCACCTCAGGATGACGGCTGCACCTTCCTTGACTCCACCAACCTCCACGCCCAAAACCGCTGACAAAATCAACCGGAGGAACCCATGTTCAAGGATTTATTCTCGCTCAAGGGCCGCGTCGCGCTGGTGACCGGCGGATCGCGGGGCATCGGCAAGATGATCGCGGCGGGCTTTCTCGCGCAGGGGGCTGCGAAGGTCTACATCACCGCACGCAAGGCCGGTCCCTGCGAAGCCACCGCGAAACAGCTCACTGCCGAATATGACGGCGAGTGCATCGCCTTGCCGATCGACATTTCGACGGTCGCGGGCTGCGAAAAGCTCGCCGCCGAAATCATCCGCCTGGAGCCGAAGCTCGACATTCTCGTCAACAATGCCGGAGCGGCATGGGGCGCGGATTTCGACGAATTCCCGGAAGGCGGCTGGGACAAGGTGATGGACCTCAACGTCAAGTCGCTATTCTTTCTGACCAAGGCGCTGGCGAAACCGCTGCGCGCGGCAGCGTCGCTTGAACGGCCGGCCAAGGTCATCAACATCGCCTCGATCGACGGCATCTTCGTCAACCCGATGGAGACCTATTCCTATGCTGCCAGCAAGGCCGCGGTGATCCATCTGACGCGGCGCATGGCCACCAGACTGATCAAGGACCATATCAACGTCACCGCCATTGCGCCGGGCGCGTTCAAGTCGGACATGAACAAGGCCGCGCGCGACCACGCAGATGAAGTCGCCAAACGCGTTCCGGCACGACGCGTCGGGACCGACGAGGACATGGCAGGCGTTGCGATCTACCTCGCGTCGCGGGCGGGCGATTACGTGGTCGGCAACGCGATCGCGGTCGACGGCGGCGTCGTCTACGCGAGCGCGGGACTTGAGATCGCGGGGTAGCGTCGGATAGCGCGCTGCCTCTTCCCGCAAGCGGGGAGAGGCAAGCAAGATCACGTATCGATCTTCACGTACTCGAAATCGCCGGGCTTGTTGTCGATCCCGACCTTGGGCGGCGAGATCCATGAGGCGTAGACACCGGTCTCGGTCACCGGGGTCATCAGCGAGGCGATGAAATCGCCGTCGCCGGATGACGGCAGCCACTCGCCCTTGCGCCTGTTCCAGGTGGCGTCGTCGATCAGCACGCCGTCGGGCGTGGCGTGGATATCCCTGAACTCGCCGATCTGGCGGTGGAACGCAACGTTCGGCAACTCCAGCCGTATGTCGTAGCCGGCGAGCGCGATGATCTTGTTCCAGCGCAGCAGGCCCTTGGCGCAATCCTGCGTGTAGTCGTCGCGCAGCCGCATGTTGAGCGCGGTCAGTGCGGGCTCGTCGACCCGCGTGACCTTGCCGTTGATCAGCTTCAGCACTGGATAGGTCGCGTTCTGCAGGCGATGATCGTCGTCGATCGCCGTCTCCTTGTAGCGGCCCTTGATGCCGGCATTGAAGGCGTTCGCCGCATTGGTCGAGACCTCCGAGCCGAACAGGTCGAGCGACAGCGAGTAATGCAGATTGAGCTTCTTCTGGATGGTCGGCAGATCGACCACGCCGAGCGCGCGCACCCTGGCGATATCGGTGGGATCGCTGATGCCGGCGGCCTGCATCGCCTCGCAGGTCCGCTGCACGACGCGGCTGATGCCGGTCTCGCCGACGAACATGTGATGCGCCTCTTCGGTCAGCATGAAGCGGCAGGTGCGCGACAGCGGATCGAAGCCGGACTGCGCCAGCGAGTGCAACTGCATCTTGCCGTCACGGTCGGTGAAGTAGGTGAACATGAAGAACGACAACCAGTCCGGCGTCGCCTCGTTGAAGGCACCCAACATGCGCGGGCTATCCGCGTCGCCGGAGCGGCGGCGCAACAATTCGTCGGCCTCCTCGCGGCCGTCGCGGCCGAAATATTTCTGCAGCAGATACACCATCGCCCAGAGATGGCGGCCTTCCTCGACATTGACCTGGAACAAATTGCGCAGGTCATAGAGCGACGGCGCGGTCTTGCCGAGATGGCGTTGCTGTTCGACTGAAGCAGGCTCGGTATCGCCCTGGATCACGATCAGGCGGCGCAAGGTGGCGCGATGCTCGCCCGGCACTTCCTGCCAGGCCGGCTGGCCGAAATTCTCGCCGAACGGAATGACGCGGTTCTCTTCCTGCGGCGCCAGCAAAATGCCCCAGCGATAATCTGGCATCTTCACATAATCGAACTTGGCCCAGCCGCGCGGATCAACCGAATAGGCGGTGCGCAGGTAAACCAGCGATTGCTGGAAACCGTCCGGCCCCATGTCGTTCCACCAGTCGATGTAACCGGGATGCCAGCCCTCGAGGGCTTTCAGCACCTGGCGATCCTCGCTGAGATTCACGTTGTTGGGAATTTTTGTGCTGTAGTCGACGTGCATATCGTTCATCGCCGTGCTCCCTGGCTTGGCTAATGGCGCGTAGCCACTCGCTATTCGCCTCTAAACTCGCGTCATATCGAACTGCGCCTTTTGGCCGGTGCCGTAGCGGCGCAGCGCGCCGTCCTCGCCGACCGCGTTGGGGCGCTGGAAGATCCAGTTCTGCCACGCCGTCAGGCGCGAAAAGATCTTCGATTCCATGGTCTCGGGCCCGACGAAGCGCAGGTTCGCTTCCATGCCGGTAAGGCTGTCCGGGGAAAAACTGGTGCGCTCCTCAAGGAACACCCGGACCTCGTCATCCCAGTCGATGTCGTCGAGTGCGAATGTCACGAGGCCAAGCTGTTCGGCTTGCTCGGCATCGAGCGCCTCGCCGATCGTGGCCTGGGCACGTTCCAGATCGGCGGGATCGGCTTGAAACCGCGATTGCAGCCGGGTCAGGCCATGGCTCATCGGATAGGGCCCGAAATTCATCGCCGTCAATTCGATGGTCGGGGCGCTGCGGTTGTCGCCCTGCTTCTGGCCGATCAGCATGTAGGAACGGTCGGCGGCGAACACCAGTTCGGCCAGCGTGCCGACGAAGCACGAGCCCGGCTCGACCAGGGTCACCAGCGTGCGCGAGGTGACATCGATGCGTTTGAGCACGCGCTTCCAGTACTGCCTGATCTCGTTGACCAGCCAGTGCGCCTTGTTGGCTTCGAGAAATGCGTCGCAGGCGACGACATTGGCGCGCTCGCCATGCGACTTGAACACCAGCATCGCGGTCTGAAGTTCGTTGATGCGCAGATGAAGGATCGCATCGTCCAGCTCACGCGCCACCTGCAGCGGCCAGAACGAAGCACCTTGCGCGATCATGCCGTCAATATCGGTGGGCGGGGCTGCTTCCGGCGCCTTGATCGAAATGGTGGCAATGCGCGCGGCGCGATCGATGTCGACGCTGACCAGGCCATAGCGGATCGCGCTATCGTCGAAATGACGATCGATCGGCGAAAGCGTGATGCCCTTGCCGCTGCCATTGCGCTTTGAAGCTGCGGCAAATTCCTTGGTGCGTTCGGCGATTTTGGCTTCGAGCTTGCTGTTGGGCGCGATTTCGTCGACCAGCCGCCACTGTACCGCGCGCTTGCCCTTGATGCCTTCCTCGATGGTGCAGAAGAAGTCGGCATGGTCGCGGCGCACCTTGCGCTTGTCGACCACGCGCGTCAGTCCGCCGGTACCCGGCAGCACCGCCAGCAGCGGCACCTCCGGCAACGCCACCGCGGCAGCCCCGTCGTCGGCGAGAATGATGTGGTCGGTCGCCAGCGCCAGTTCATAACCGCCACCGGCCGCCGTGCCGTTGACCACCGTGATGAAGCGCTGCCCGGAATTCTCGCTGGAGTCTTCCAGACCGTTGCGGGTCTCGTTGGTGAATTTGCAGAAGTTGACCTTGTGAGCGTGGGTCGCGCCCGCCAGCATGCGGATATTGGCGCCGGCGCAGAACACCCGGTTCTTGCCCGAGCGCACCACCACCACCTTCACACCGGGATGTTCAAAGCGCAGCCGTTGCACGGCATCGGCCAGCTCGATGTCGACGCCGAGATCGTAGGAATTCAGCTTGAGCTGATAGCCTTCGAACAGCCCGCCATTCTCATCGACATCCATCGTCAAGGTCGCGACGCTGCCTTCGACGTCGAGCTTCCAATGCCGGTAACGCGACGGATCGGTCTGAAAATCGATGTATTTCGCGCCACCTGCGAGAACGCGATCTTCGCCTGCCATTGGGCCACCCTGACGCTTTTGTTTGGCTTAACTCGGCCTACCGATATGCACAATAGTGCATGTTTTGGAAGACGTCCAGCTAAAAACGCCGAAACATGCATTTTGTTTCATGCTTATCCGAAACAGCTGGTCAGCCAATGGCCTAGGCTGCGCGTCCGTGCGAGCCTTTGTCGCCGCGCCAGACGGCGCTGGCGAATTCGGTGACCGCCTGCAGCGTCGGCCCAGGCGCTTCACGCTGCGGCGAATGCCCCGCATCCGGAATGATGGTCATTTCGACCGGGCAGTAACACTCCTGCTGGGCGATCTCGGCCTGCCGCAGGGTCCCGTAGCGGTCATCCACCCCCTGCAGGATGGCGACGGGGACGCGGATATAGGCGAGGTATTCGGAAATATCCCAGGTGCGGAATGCCGGATCGAGCCAGGCGCCGTTCCAGCCATAGAAGGCATTGTCGACGTCCTTGTGCCAGCGCGACAGCTTCTCTTTCAGGTCGGACGTCTCATAGGTGGTTTTGATCTCGGCGATCGAGGCCACCGAAATATCTTCGACAATGAAATGCGGGGCGATCAACGCTATGCCCTGCACGCGATGATCCTGGTGGGCGCCGGCATAGATCGCCGCGATCGAGGCGCCGTCGGAATGTCCAAGCAGAAGCCCGCGCCGGAAGCCGATCGTGTCGAGCAGTTTCGGCAACACGTCGATCGCCTCGATATGCATATAGTCGATCGGCCGCGGCAGTTTTGCGGGCGTCGAAGCGCCATAGCCGGCACGGGAGTAGATAAAGACGCCGGCGCCGGTCGCGGCCTGAAGTTTTTCGGGGAAATCGCCCCACAGCCCGACAGAGCCGAGGCCTTCATGCAGCATGACAATGGTCGGCGCTTGATCCGGCGCCGGGCCGATCAGGCGATATTCGAGATCGGAGCTGCCGATGCGCAGGAAGCCGGTGGGCGAGAGGGTCGTCATAGCTTTAGTCTCCACAAACACCGTCATTCCGGGATGCGCCGTAAGGCGCAGGCCCGAAATCCATACTCCCGATCGTGGTTATGGATTCTCTGATATGCAAT
>Ga0302314_10023604_pt1 | contig 10030 bp, 6 predicted proteins | sample III_Palsa_N2_3_FD_200533 | JGI IMG/M metagenome (GOLD analysis project Ga0302314, IMG submission 200533) | Peat permafrost microbial communities from Stordalen Mire near Abisko, Sweden - III_Palsa_N2_3 | ecosystem: Environmental > Terrestrial > Soil > Palsa > Peat permafrost | place: Sweden...
GCAAGTTGGCCGTCTCGGGCGTGTCGCCGCGGTCATGGCCGCCCGATTTATTGGCTTATGCCCGCTTCGGCGCCTGGGCTCGGGAAGATTGGGTGCTGGCAGTACCGCTATTTGCGGCTCACGACACCCAATCATGCAGGCCAGCGCCCCAGGCGGCAGGGCCGGCGGTTTACCCGACGCCGGGGCCACGGGGCGGCCAAGGCCGGCTTAGGTGGCGACGCGGCCCATACGATTCGTATCCTTCATGAGGAAAACCGTCGTGAGCTGGGCGGTCAGCGGGAATCGGGTTAGAGGATTACCAGGTCGTCGCGGTGGACTACCTCGCGCTCGTATTCCGGGCCTAGCTTGGTGGAGAGCCAGCGGGTGGAGCGGCCCATGAGGGCGGGGATTTCCTTAGCGTCGTAGTTGACCAGGCCGCGGGCGATGACCTTGCCGCCGGTGCTGGTCAGGTCGACCGGGTCGCCGGCTTCGAAGGTGCCGTCGACGCCGGTGATGCCGGCCGGGAGCAGGGAGGCGCGGCGGGCGATGACCGCCTCGACGGCGCCGTCGTCGAGCTTGAGGCTGCCCCGGGCGACGGCCGCGTGGGCGAGCCAGAGTATGCGGGTCGACTGGCGCTGGCCGGTGGGGGCGAAATAGGTGCCGGTCGGGTCGCCCGCCAGGGCGCTGGCGGCGTGCGCGGCCGCGGTCACCACGGTGGGGATGCCGGCCGAGGTGGCGATCAGGGCCGAGTCGACCTTGGTGGACATGCCGCCGCGGCCGACGCCGCTCGCGCCGGTCTTGCCCGCACGGACGCCGTCCAGGTCGGCCGGGCCGGCCACGACGTCGATCCGGCGCGCGTTTCCCTTGCGGGGATCGCCGTCGTAGAGGCCGTCGACGTCGGAGAGCAGGATGAGCGCGTTCGCCCGGGTGACGTGGGCGACCAGGGCGGCGAGGCGGTCGTTGTCGCCGAAGCGGATCTCGTCGGTGGCCACCGTGTCGTTCTCGTTGACCACGGGGACCATGCCCAGCTCGAGCAGGCGGTCGAGGGTGCGCTGGGCGTTCCGGTAGTTGCCCCGGCGCATCAGGTCGTCGGCGGTGAGCAGCACCTGGCCGACGCCGAGGCCGAGGGCGGCGAACGCGGCGGTGTACTGGGCGATCAGCAGGCCCTGGCCCACGCTGGCCGCCGCCTGCTGGGTGGCCAGGTCCTTGGGGCGCCAGGGCAGGCCGAGCGGGGCCAGGCCGGCCGCGATGGCACCGGAGGAGACCAGGAGCACCTGGTGGCCGGTCCGCACCCGGGCGGCGATGGCCCCGGCCAGCGCCCCGATCCGGGCGTCGTCGATCGCGCCGTCGCCCGTGGTCAGCGAGGACGAACCGATCTTGACGACGGTCCGGGGCGAGGCGGCGATGTCGGGGCGCGCTCGCTTTACCGCGTCTGCCGCCGCGGCGTCATCGGTCAACCGAACCGCCCCTTGGTCAGCCGAAACGCCGGTCGGTGCCGCGCGGGCCGGCCACGTGGGCGCGGCCGCCCGCGATCAGCTCCGGATCCCAGTCGAAGACGACCGCGTCGTCGTAGTCGCCGATCAGCACGGTGTCGCCCGCGCCGGCGCCGGCCTTGTCGAGGGCCTGCTCGACGCCGAGCCGGGCCAGCCGGTCGGCGAGGTAGCCGATTGCCTCGTCGTTGGTGAAGTCGGTCTGCTGCACCCACCTGACCGGCTTCTCGCCCCGGATCAGGTAGTTGCCCTCCGGCGTCATGACGACCTCGAAGCCCGGCTCGTTCCTGGCCGGCGGGCGGATCACCAGGCGCTCGGCGACGGGCTCGGCCCGGGTGGCCCTGGCCTCGACCACGATCTGGGCCATCGCGTAGCGCAGCTCGCGCAGGCCCTCGGTGGTCGCGGCGGAGACCTCGTAGACGGCCAGGCCACGGGCCTCGAGCTCCGGCTTGACCAGGTCAGCGAGGTCGCGGCCCTCGGGCACGTCGACCTTGTTGAGCACGATGATCCGGGGCCGGTCCATCATCGACGTGCCGGCCAAGCTGGGGCCGACGATCGTCTCGTAGCGGGCGAGCTCGGCCTCGATGGTGTCCAGGTCGGAGATCGGGTCGCGGCCGGCCTCGTCGGTCGCGCAGTCGAGGACGTGCACGAGCGCGGAGCAGCGCTCGACGTGCTTGAGGAAGTTGTGGCCGAGGCCCTTGCCCTCGCTGGCCCCGGGGATCAGGCCGGGCACGTCGGCGACGACGAACTGGACGTCGCCCGCCTCGACCACGCCGAGGTTCGGGATCAGGGTGGTGAAGGGGTAGTTGGCGATCTTCGGCCGGGCGGCGGACATGGCCGCGATCAGGCTGGACTTGCCCGCGTTGGGGAAGCCGACGAGGCCGATGTCGGCCACCGTCTTGAGCTCGAGGGTGAGGTCGAAGGCCTCCCCCGGCTCGCCCTTGAGCGCGAACCCCGGCGCCCGGCGGGTCCGCGACGCGAGGGCCGCGTTGCCGAGGCCGCCCCGGCCGCCCGCCGCGGCGATGTACTGCGTGCCTGTCCCCATCAGGTCGGCGAGTACCTCGCCGTCCTTGGAGAGGACCACGGTGCCGTTCGGGATCTTGATGATGAGATCCTCGCCGGCGGCGCCGTTACGGTTGTTGCCCTCGCCCTGGTGGCCGTTGTCGGCCTTCCTGATCGGGCGACGGTGGAAGTCGAGCAGGGTCGAGGACGACGCGTCGACCTCGAGGATCACGCTGCCGCCGCGGCCGCCGTTGCCGCCGTCCGGGCCGCCCAGGGGCTTGAACTTCTCCCGGTGGACCGAGGCGCAGCCGTGCCCGCCGTGGCCAGCCTGCACCTTCAGCACAGCGTGGTCAGCGAACTCCGCCATGATCCATCCCTTCACATGCCAAAGGCGGGCCGGGGTCCGGCCCGCCTTGTGGCTTACGTCGCTTGCTTGGCCGTATGTGGCCGTCGGCTAGGCCGAAGTACTGGCGGTCGCCCGGTCCTGGACTGGGACAATGTTGACCGCGCGGCGTCCGCGGAAGCGGGCGAACTTGACCGTGCCCGCCGTCAGGGCGAACAGCGTGTCGTCATCGCCCCGGCCGACGCCGAAGCCCGGGTGGAAGTGCGTGCCGCGCTGGCGGACGATGATCTCGCCCGCGTTGACCGGCTGGCCGCCGAAGCGCTTGACGCCAAGCCGCTGCGCATTGGAGTCACGGCCGTTACGGCTGGACGATGCGCCCTTCTTGTGTGCCATGTGACTATCCCTACGCCTTCGACTTCGACTTCGACGCCTTCGCGATCCCGGTGATGCGGACCTCCGTGTACTTCTGGCGGTGGCCCTGACGGCGCTTGTAGCCCGTCTTGTTCCGGTAGTGGATCATGCTGATCTTCGGACCCTTAGCCGGTCCGACGATCTCAGCCGTCACCTCGTACAGGCTGAGTTCAGCCGCGTCGCTGATGACCGTGCCGTCGTCTACCACGAGAAGCGCGGGGAGCAAGATGCTCGACCCGGCCTCCTCGTCGGCAAGCTTGTCGACGGTGAGCACGTCATCGAGAGCGACCTTCTCTTGCCTGCCACCGCAGCGCACAATCGCGTACACCCGAGAACTGCCTCTCCCTGTATGCGTGTCCCACTCATCGCCGCACAGCCATCAGCCGGACCTGAAATCGGTGGCCGATGGTGCCGCGGTGGACCCGCCATGAACCTGACCTGCCAAGAACCTGACATGCCATCTTACGTGCATGAAACGACCGTGGCCGCATGGTCACGGACTCTGCTGTGAGAAGCATTATCCGAACGCGCCTTGGTCGCTGCTGAATAGCCTACCAGTTGCCCGCACCGCCGGCGTACCAAGCCGGACGGACCGGCTCCGCTCCATGGTCACGGAAGGGTTTCCGTGACCATGGAGCCAGCCAGCGGGTTAAGACTCGCCCTCGACCGCGGGCGCTTCCGGCTCGGGAGCCTCCGCCGCCTCGGCGGCCGGCGCTTCCTCCACCGCGGTGACCGCTTCCGCCGGAGCGACGGCCTCGACCGGAATCGCGGCCTCGACCGGTTCCGCGACGACCGCCTCGACTTCCGCTGGGACGATCGCCTCGACCGCTTCCGCCGGGACGACCGCCTCGACCTCGACGGGGGCGACCACCTCGACCGAGATGACCGGCTCGGCCTGCTCGACCGGAGCCGCCGACTCGACCGTCTCGACTGGTGCTGCCGTCTCGACGGGTTCCACGGCGACGCGGGCGACCGCTGAGCCGGAGCGGGTACGGGTCCGGCGGACCGGCGGGGCGGCCTCCTCGGCCTGGGCGGCGTCCGCGTCGGCGTCGGGGCCGGCGGAGACGAAGCCGGAGGCTTCGGGCTCGGGCGAGGGCTCGGGAACCGTCGTCACGACCGGAACCGTGACGGCCGGCGGAGCCGAGTCCTCGACGATCGCGGCGGCGAAGGCGGTACCGCCCGCCGTGCTGCGGCGGGTGCGGCGGCCCCCGTTGTCGCGGCGAGCGCCTTCCCGGGTGGCGGTGCCACCCGGGGCGTCACTGCGGGCCTCCGGGCCGGACTGGTCGGTGCGGGCCTCGTCCGTGGCCGCGGCGTTGACGCTGATGTCGCTCGCGGCGGTACCGATCGCAGCCGTGTCGTTCGCGGCACCATAAGCGGTGCCGGTCGAAAGAGCGCCGGTCGAAACCGTGCCGGTCGAAGCGGTGCCGTTCCCGGCCGAGCCGCCCTGGTGGGTGCTCTCGTAGCCGTTGCCGTGGCCGTGGCCGCCCTTGGCGTTGCCCGAGCCGTTGCCCCGGTTCCGGCCGTTTCCGCCGCCACCGTTCCCGCCGCCGTTGCCCCGGCCATTCCCGCCGTTTCCGCCGTTTTCCGCGGGCGGCGGCACCGGGATCGGGCGGCGGATGGTGCCGGCCGACGAGCGGTGCCCGGCCTCGGGCGGGGAGTCGAGCGCGACGATGACGCCCCGGCCGTTGCAGCACTCGCACTGCTGCGAGAAGGCCTCGAGCAGGCCGGCGCCGACCCGCTTGCGGGTCATCTGGACCAGGCCGAGCGAGGTCACCTCGGCGACCTGGTGCTTGGTCCGGTCCCTGGCCAGGCACTCGAGCAGCCGCCTGAGCACGAGGTCGCGGTTCGACTCGAGCACCATGTCGATGAAGTCGATGACGACGATGCCGCCGACGTCGCGCAGCCGGAGCTGGCGGACGATCTCCTCGGCCGCCTCCAGGTTGTTCCGGGTGACGGTCTCCTCGAGGTTGCCGCCCTGGCCGGTGAACTTGCCGGTGTTGACGTCGACCACGGTCATCGCCTCGGTGCGGTCGATGACCAGCGAGCCGCCGCTCGGCAGCCAGACCTTGCGGTCGAGCGCCTTGGCCAGCTGCTCGTCGATGCGGTAGGCGGCGAACACGTCGCTGTCCCACTCGCCGGCTTCCGCGTAATCCTCCCAGCGGCTCACCCGCTCGGCCAGGTGCGGCGCGACGAACCTGAGGTAGTCGTCGATGATCTCCCAGCCGTCACCGCCGGACACGATCAGCTGGCCGAAGTCCTCGTTGAAGACGTCGCGGATGACCCGGACGGTCAGGTCGGGCTCGCCGTGCAGCAGCGCGGGCGCGGACGCGGACTTGGCCTTCTTCTCGATGGCCTCCCACTGGGCGGCCAGCCGGGTGATGTCCTGCTCGAGCTCGGTTTCGGCCGCGCCCTCGGCGGCGGTGCGGACGATCACGCCGGCGTGCTCGGGCGTGACCTTCTTGAGTATGTGCTTGAGCCGGTTGCGCTCGGTGTCGGGGAGCTTGCGGCTGATGCCGGTCATCGACGCGCCGGGCACGTAGACCAGGTACCGGCCGGGCAGGCTGATCTGGCTGGTGAGCCGGGCGCCCTTGTGCCCCACCGGGTCCTTGGTGACCTGCACGATCACCGACTGGCCGGGCTTGAGGGCCGACTCGATCCGCTTGGGCTGCCCCTCGAGCCCGCTGGCGTCGAAGTTGACCTCGCCGGCGTAGAGAACGGCGTTGCGGCCCTTGCCGATGTCGACGAACGCGGCCTCCATCGACGGCAGCACGTTCTGGACCTTGCCCAGGTACACGTTGCCGACGTAGGACTGGTGCGTCGTCCGGTTCACGTAGTGCTCGACGAGCACGCCGTCCTCGAGCACCGCGATCTGGGTGCGGTCGCCGCGCTGACGCACGATCATCGACCGCTCGACGGACTCCCGGCGGGCCAGGAACTCCGATTCGGTGACGACCGGCGGACGCCGGCGGCCGGATTCGCGGCCCTCGCGCCTGCGCTGCTTCTTGGCCTCGAGACGGGTAGACCCCTTGATCGAGCGCACGTCGTCCATCGAGTTGTGCGGCTCGCGCACGTGGACCACGGTGTCCGGCGGGTCGTCCGGCGCGAGCACGTCGACCTCGACCGAACCGCGGCGGCGCTTGCGGCGCCGGCGGCGGCCGGAGGCGGTGCCGTCGCCTAGCCCGCCGTCCTCGCCGTCGGGGTCGTCGTCACCGGCCTGGTCGTCGGCCGCGCCGTCGTCGGCGCCGGCCGGGCTGTCGGAGTCGTCGTAGACCGTGGTCTCGCCGCCCCGGGTCCGGCTCCGGCTCCGGGTGTTGCGGCGCCGGCGGCGGGGTCCCGTCCCCTCGTCCGCGTCGCCCGCACCCGCGTCGGCGGTGGCGTCGCGGTCGGAGTCGTCCGGTTCGGCCGCGCTGCCGCGGTCGGCCTCGCCCACCTCGGCGATCGCGCTGGCCACGTCGGCGTCCTCCACGCTGAACAGCGTGTCCTCCGCCCCGGTGTCGCGCCCGCGGGCCGTCCTGGTGCGGCCGCCGCGGGTGCGGCGGGCGGGACGGCCGCTGTCGCCATCGGCACCCGGCAGCTCGTCCGCGCTCTCCTCGCGGACCCGGCTAGTCCGGGTCCGGCGCGCGCGCGGCGCGGCGGCCTCCGGCTCCGCGCCGTCGCCGGAATCCCGGGGGCCGGAATCCCTGGTGGCCGAGTCCTTGGTGCCCGAGTCCCGGCCGCGGGCGTCCCTGGTACGGGACTCCCCGCCGCCTGAGCCCTCGTCGGCACCGCCGCCACCGGGCGGCGGCGCCGCCGGGGGCGGCTGGAACACGACCTGCGGCGCCTGAAACACCGCCACTGGCACGGGAGCTGGTCCCGCGGCACGGCCTGCGGCCTCGTTGCTATCTGACGTGTGGTTGTTCAGCTCGCTGTCGAGCATCCGGGCAATCTCCAGTCAGGCCTCCGGGCGCGATCGCAAGCAAAGCGTCGACGCGCCGCACGGAGGCTCGTAGTGTTCTTTCGTATGTCAGCCCGGGGATGGCGGCGGTCATAGCTTGACCACCCCGGATTCGCCGAGCGATCCCTGCTCCAGCCGCGTGATGAGCGATGCCGCGGCAGGGATCACGTCGGAAACGTCTCGTAGCGCAGTCAGCACGTCGTCTGGCCGGACGGCCGGCACGGTGTGCTGAAGGACCATCCGCAGCACCGTTGTGCCGCTCGCAGCTTCGCTGCCGTCACGGGCGCCGTCCACCGTCGAAGTGAGCACAGTAAGCGTGATCACGGCAGCCCTTGCGTCCATGCGCCGCAAGCCCTTGGAGGTAAGCCGTTCCACCGGCGCCTCGTCAAGGGCAAGAAACTTCTGTACCACCAAAACCGCGCTGTCCGGCGCCAGGCCGGGAAGGATTACCTGCCACTGGGACGCGGTCAGCCGACTTGCCGGCAGACCCCCGGTATCCTCAGCGACAGTTATCACGTCTATCCCATCAGGCAGCGCCGCGTTCAGCCGTTCCTGTACGGCAGCCGCCTCGACCCTGCTGGTCAGCGCGAGGCTCAGGTACTCTGCCTCACTCGCGACCCCGGTCGGGACGCCACCCGCGTAGGAAATCTTCGGATGCGGCGTGAATCCGACCGAGTACGCGATCGGCAGGCCTGCCCGTCGTACGCCTCGTTCGAAGGCCCTCGCCACATCCAGTTGGCTGGCAAAACGCATCTTTCCTCGTTTAGCATACCGGACAAGAAGATGCGTAGTCGTGATAGGCGCGCCCCTGCGATCCGGTTCGCCGCTCACACTCATCTCCTGTTGGTTGCTAGTACGGGAAGCAGGCGCCTTCCGTCCAGTCGCTCTCCGGTTGGACCCGTCTGTATCTCTGTACCCATCGACTGGCAAACCCCACACTCGTAACACGGGGTCGTCCGGCAGTCCTCCACCTCGCCGGCGCCGGTTTCCGCCACGGCCGACTCCCAGTCCTGCCAGAGCCAGTCCCGGTCGAGGCCAGAGTCCAGATGGTCCCACGGCAGTACCTCACCGTAGTCACGCTCGCGCGTAGTGTACCAGGCAAGATCGACGGGTGACTCTGCCAGGCCCGCCTCGCAGGCCGCCAGCCACCGCGAGAAAGAGAAGTACTCGCTCCACCCGTCGAACCGGGCCCCGTCCCGCCACGCGGCCAGGATCACCCGCCCGACCCGGCGGTCACCCCGGGAGAGCAGCCCCTCTATCACCGACGGCGTGCCCTCGTGGTAGCGGAAGCCGATCGACTTGCCGTACTTCTTGTCGGAGCGCATCGCGGCCCCCAGCATCCGCAGCCGGGCGTCGACCACCTCGGCCGGGCACTGCGCGGCCCACTGGAACGGCGTGTGCGGCTTGGGCACGAACCCGCCGATCGACACCGTGCAGCGGATGTCCTTGTGCCCGGAGGCGACCCGCCCGGCCGCGATCACCTTCTTGGCCAGGTCGGCGATCGCCAGCACGTCCTCGTCGGTCTCGGTCGGCAGGCCGCACATGAAATACAGCTTCACCTGCTTCCACCCGGAGGAGTAGGCGGTGGTCACCGTGCGGATGAGATCTTCCTCGGTGACCATCTTGTTGATCACCTTGCGCATCCGGTCGGACCCGCCCTCCGGGGCGAACGTCAGCCCGGAGCGCTTGCCGTTGCGGATGAGCTCGTTGGCCAGGGTCACGTTGAACGCGTCCACCCGGGTGGACGGCAGCGAGAGCCCGACGTTCGCGTCCTGGTAGCAGTCGGCGAGGTCGATCGCGATCTCGTTGATCTCGCTGTGGTCGGCGCTGGACAGCGAGAGCAGCCCGACCTCGGAGAACCCGGTCGCGCCGAGCCCGGCGGCGACCATCTTGCCGACCGTGGTGATCGACCGCTCGCGGACCGGCCGGGTGATCATCCCGGCCTGGCAGAACCGGCAGCCCCGGGTGCAGCCGCGGAAGATCTCCACGCTGAACCGCTCGTGCACGGTCTCCGCCACCGGCACGATCGGCGCCTTCGGGTACGGCCAGGCGTCCAGGTCGAGCAGCGTGTGCTTGCGCACCGACGCGGGCACGCCCGGCCGGCTCGGCGCCACCCGGCCGATCTGGCCGTCGGCCCGGTACTCGACGTCGTAGAGGCTGGGCACGTAGATGCTGCCGGTGCCGGCGAGGGAGAGCAGCAGCCCGTCCCGGCCGCCCGGGCACCCGGCCCGCTTCCACTCGCGGATCAGCGCGGTGACCAGGAGGACCGCCTGCTCACCGTCGCCGAGGATCACGGCGTCGAGGAAGTCGGCCACCGGCTCCGGATTGAACGCGGCGTGGCCCCCGGCGATGACGAGGGGATGATCCACGGTCCGTTCACTGGAAAGGATCGGGATTTTCGCCAGGTCGAGAGCGGTGAGCAGGTTCGTGTAGCCGAGCTCGGTGGAGAAGCTCACGCCGAGCACGTCGAAGGCCGAGACCGGGCGGTGCGCGTCGACGGTGAACTGCCCGATGCCGCGGTCGCGCATCAGCTGCTCCATGTCCGGCCACACGCTGTAGGTGCGCTCGGCGAGCACGCCCGGCTGCTCGTTCAGCACCTCGTAGAGGATCGCGATGCCCTGATTGGGCGCTCCGACCTCGTACGCGTCGGGAAAGAAGAGCGCCCAGCGGACATCGGTCTCGTCCCACTCCTTGACGGTGGAGTTCACCTCACCCCCGACATACTGCACCGGCTTGCGGACCAGCGGCAGCAGCGGCTCGAGCTGAGGGAAGACCGATTCGACAGACATGTGTCCGAGGATACCGTCGCCGGCAACGGACCGTCGCGGCTCGCTTTCGTCTAGGCCCCGCACCCGGCTGCGGCATTTTGTG
>Ga0302314_10023607_pt1 | contig 10029 bp, 8 predicted proteins | sample III_Palsa_N2_3_FD_200533 | JGI IMG/M metagenome (GOLD analysis project Ga0302314, IMG submission 200533) | Peat permafrost microbial communities from Stordalen Mire near Abisko, Sweden - III_Palsa_N2_3 | ecosystem: Environmental > Terrestrial > Soil > Palsa > Peat permafrost | place: Sweden...
GGTTCCAGCACGCTCACCCAGCCCGGGTTGAGCTCGTCGAAGCGCTTGACCAGGGCCCGCCGTTCCGGGTCCAGCAGCGCCCAGCGGTCCAGCAGCAGCACCCCGGGCGCGCTCGGCTCGGCCGCCGCGCCCTCCTCGCCGGAGCCGCCGAGCAGTAACTCGGCCTCCTCCTCGAAGCGGTGGACGCTGGTGTGGAAGTTGAGCTTGCGCACCACGCCCTCCGCGTGCCGCGCCAGCGAGAGGTCGCTCTCGCGCCAGTAGGGCTGCCAGTCGAGCGCGCTGGAGCCGTAGGTGCGGGCCGCCCGCCCCGGCGGCAGCCGCCGGGTGTCGCAGGCCAGCACGGATATCCGCAGCTGCCGCGAGGGCGCCGGGGCCTCGAAGGCGCTCGGCAGGGTCAGGAAGTCGGTGATGGTGCCCTGCGCGATCTCCACCGACTCGGCCACATGGACGATGCGCTGGGCGAGCCGGTGCACCGCGAGTTCATAGGACTCACGGAAGTAGCCGAGTTTGCTCAGCGCCAGCATGCCCTCGTTGAGGTAGTCCGTGCCGAAATCGCTGTGGTTGAACTGGAGCCCGCCGGCGACGTCCGGCAGATTCTCCCTGGGCACCCGCACCCACCACACCGGGACGATCCCGGTCTGGTGGTCGCCCGCGTGCCGGATCACCTCGCGGTCGGCGAAGCCGCGCCACTCCTGCCCGCAGGGCTCGCTGCGGAAGTACCGGGGCGAGTAGAGCGGAACGAACACCCGGCAGCTGGCCAGCGCGTCCGACAGCCGCCCGACCCAGCCCTCGCCCAGGTGCATCCCCCGGTCCATGAAGCCAACCGGCACACCCTCGGGATGTGGCGTTATCTCCATGATCGCCTCGCAGAGGTCGTCATAGAGCCGGTGCACCCAGAGGTTCGGATCATGTCCCGACGACCCGGTCCCGGGGGTGTGCGCATAGCTCAGGAAGAAGTACGGCCGGGCATTGCTGCCCAGTCTTCCCGGGTCTGTCACTCGCCACCCCCGTGGAAATCACGCTTCGTCGCACCATTCGAACCCGCGACCGGAATGTCCGTCAACTAGGCGTTACCCACCAGAGTATGACCTGCTGTCGGCTGAAAGAGCGCCTGGTTCGACGGGTCTGCCAACCATCCTCGCGCCGCATCCACCGCCTCCACCAGCGGAACGCGGAAACATTCCGCGCCGCCGAGCCGGCCCAGGCCGAAGCCGACCGTGCGCCGCACCGCCGCGCCGAGCTGCGGGAAATGCCGGTCGTCCAGGTCCAGGCCGGTGAACTCCAGCCAGCGGCGCGCGCCCCCGGCGTCCCGCACCACGCAGCTGTAGCGGCGCCGGGCCCGCCACGGGGTCTGGTACTCGGCCAGGTGGTACGCCGTGCACATCCAGTGCGGCACGCCCACCAGCAGCGCCGAGGCACCGCGCTTGTACAGCCGCCCCAGCGGCGACTCCTCCCCCAGGTGGCACTCCAGCCGGTGCCCGTCGACCAGCTCCGCCGCGTCCGGGCCCAGCGCCGCGAACGAGGTCTGCGGATGGTCGCTGCGCAGCGCGCCGTCGAGCCGCCGGATCTCCTCGGAGAGCCGGCCGACCGTCGGCGAGCAGGGGGTGGTCCACCGGTCGAAGGCGGGCATCCGCTCCCGGTAGCCGGCCAGGGCCGGTCCGTCCAGGCCCCGCGTGGCCTGGTGGTACAGCCGGGAGGTGTCGGAGTTCTCCGGCGTGGCCGTGTACGCGACCAGGGTCCCGGAGCGGCCCAGCGCCCGCCGCAGCGCCGCCGCCAGCCCGGCCGCGCCGCCGCGCACCGGCCCGACCGCCCGCAGCGACGCCTGCACCAGCAGCGTGTCGCCCTCGCGGACGCCCAGCCCGGCCAGATCCGCCAGCAGTTGCGCCTCGGTCCACCCGTCCTGTCCGGCCCGCTGGTCCCGTCCGGTCATGGCAGCCTCCCGGCTCAGTGCGGCACCGCCACGGCTCCGGCCCCCGCCCCGGCCCGGGCCAGCCACTCGGTCCTGGTCCGCTCGACCGAGCTCCGCGCCGACACCAGCGCGCGGCTCTCGACCGGCTCGTCCAGCCAGGGTGCCACCTGCTCGCGCATACCGACAGCGAAGCGCAGCCCCAGCGGCGTCAACGAGCCGGAACCGGCCAGCGTCTCCACCGCCTCGGCGGTGCAGGTGCGCCAGTAGGCGAAGCTGAACGCCGCCTTCCGGGCCGCCGCCTGGTCGGGGCCGGGGTCACGCATGACGGCGCGCCAGAACTCGGTGACCGCCAAGTGCGCGTAGGTGCCCTGGAGCAGCATGTCCAGCGGACGCGGGTCGGGACGCCAGGGGGCGTAGAAGAGCCGCTCCTCCCGCTGGTCGGACAGGTCGTGGAAGTCCAGCACCGCACCGAGCTTGACGTGCTGGAACTCGTGCACCAGCAGCTGCGCCAGCAGCTTCGGACGGTCCGGGCGGGCGATGCCGGCCACCCCGAAGGCCTGCCGGGCGGCGGCGCTGATCTCGCTGCCGTCCGGCCCCGGGCGCAGCGGGGTGACCGCTGCCAGCCCGGCCGCGAGCCCGGGCGCGTAGCCGGGGAGCTCCTCGCCGGTGAACCGCCAGGCCTCGGCGAGGGCCGCCTGCCAGGCCGTCAGCGCGGCGTCGTCCAGCCGGTCGGCCACCGGCCACCGGTGGCTGTCCCGCTGCGGGTCGGTGTCCTCCAGCGCGACCGTCCACGGGCCGTGCGGACCGGCCGGGGCGGTGAACCGGCGCAGCGGCTGCCAGCGCGGGTCAGCGGCGGCCTCCCCGGCCGCGTCCCAGCCCAGGCGCAGGGTCCCGGCGTCGGTGCGGACGGTGAAGCCGCCGTCGGCGGCCCGCACCTCGGCCTCGGCGCAGCCGTCAAGCAGCACCCGGCCCAGGGTCGGCAGCCGCAGCACCCCGGCCCGGACCGGCACCGCCACCGGCTCGTCCAGACCGGCGCGCAGCGCGGCGGCGGCGGCCAGCTCGGCCAGCCCGCCGAGGTCGGCGGCGGGCTCCTCCGGGCGGTCCGGGCCGCCGGTCAGGCAGCGCACCGCCCAGGCGCGGGTGTACGGGTGGGCGATCACCGCGTCCAGCGCCCGCGCGCCCCGCGAGGCGGGAGCGTCGTCGAGCTCGGCCAGCAGCTCCCAGGCCGAGCGGGCCCGCCGGTCGGGGGCCACCGCCCGGGCCCAGACCTCGCCGAGCAGGGTCCGGCCGACGTTCAGCTGCTCGGCGGCCAGCGTCCGCACGGTCTCCGCGCTGCCGTAGCCGGAGGCCAGCTCGTCCAGCTGGGCGGAGGTCAGCAGGCTCCCGGCGGAGCCCGGCGCACCGGAGGCGGACGTGGCGGCGGCGGCACGCTGTGGCATGGTGCGGGTGTCCATATCCGTGATCAGTTTCATCAGGTCCGGGCAGAAGACCGAGGGGTTGTCGAAGCCGCTGCCCTCGCGGTAGCGGTGGGCGTAGAGCCCGCCGCCGCAGGAGCGCACCACCGGGCAGGCGCGGCACTGGGCGCTGAGGTTGGCCAGGCCCTGCTGGCGGTCGATCATGCCGGGGTGGGCGGCGGCGGTGTCGAAGGAGTCCGCGAAGACGTCGAAGCCGGTGGCCGGGGCGCCGTCGAAGGCGGTGCGCAGCGAGTCGGCCTGCTCCAGGGTGCCGTCGGTCTCGATGACCACCAGGTCGGCCGGTTCCAGACCGAGCGACTCGGTCAGGCTGCTGCGGCCGTCGAGGGTGCGCAGCACCGAGTCGAAGGTCCGCACCGGGACCGGGCGGCCCTGGGACTCCCAGCGGTCGAACACCGCCAGCAGCCAGTCGGCGTACGGCGTGGGCCGGCCGTCGGGGCGGCGCGGGGGCTGCTCCCAGGTGGCGTGCGGCAGCAGGAAGTCGATCCGTGGCGGGTTGAGTTCCAGCAGCGCGTCGTAGACCGCGACCGGGTCGTTGGCCACGTCGATGGTGCACAGCAGCCCGGCGTACAGGTGCCGGTAGCCGGGCCGGTCGAGCAGCGCCAGGGCCCTGAGCACCTGGGGGTGCGAGCTGCGGCCGTCGGCGTAGCGGCGGTGCCGGTCGTTGGCCGCCCGGTCGCCGTCGAGGGAGATGCCGACCTTGATGTCGTACTCGTCGAAGAGCGCGAGGAAGCGGTCGTCCAGCAGCACGCCGTTGGTGTGGATGCGCAGGTCGAGCGCGCAGACACCGGATAACGCGCGGTGCAGCTCCTCGGCGGCCCGGCGCAGTCCGGCCGGACCGGCGAGCAGCGGTTCCCCGCCGTGCAGCACCACATGGACAGCCCGCAGGCCGTGGGCCCGGGCATGCTCGGCGATCCGGTCGGCGGTGCGGATGAGCACCTCGTCGGAGGACGCCTTGGGCCTGCTTTTCCAGCTCGTGTCCGCGTGCTCGTAGATATAGCAGTGATCACAAGCAAGATCGCAACGGCTGTGCATTTTCAGCACGAACTGGCGAAAAGGCACCACGGGTCTGTCCATGACCTGGCTTTCAGCGGCGGGGTGCGGTGTTCCCCGCCGTCAGATGGAGGACTGGAAGGACGCGACCTCGACCCGCTGCTTGTCGCCCGGCGTCAGGATCCGGTCCAGGATCGACACTGACGCGGTGTCACTGTGCTTGGCGGCCTGGGTGAGTGACACCCGCTCGGCGGCCGGGGCGGTCTCGTGCTTGGGAAGAGTTGCGGCGGCGAGGTTCATGGCGACCCAATCATGGGTAGGGGGAGCACGGATGTAGGGACGATCTGGTTCTTCGTGCGTTTTCTTCCTGCGTTGAAGCATGCGCCAGGTGCTCCGTACCCGGAGTATTCCCGGGTACTACATGGGTCCACGCGCGCGCAAAACGCTACCCATGACAAATCCTCATCCTAGCGCCCCATAGCTGTTCACCAGTGAACTTCCCAAAGCGCCATTCCGGCCCGTGGTCCCGACCTGGACCGATGCCGTGCCACCGGCCGCCGGTCCACCCCCAGGGATGAACCGGCTGGGCCGAACGGCTGTCACTGCCGCCAGTGACAGCCCCCGGCCTGGACCGGAACCCGGGCCGGGCGGCGGTGACCGGCGGTCACGGCTGGAGGCGGCCGACGGTCCAGTCCGCGCCGGGGGTCTCCCGCCGGTAGCGCAGTCGGTCGTGCAGCCGGTTCTCCCGGCCCTGCCAGAACTCCACCGCCTCCGGGACCACCCGGTAGCCGCCCCAGAACGGCGGCACCGGCACCGGCTCCCCCGGCGGGTAGCGCCGCTCCAGCTCGGCGTAGCGGCGCTCCAGCTCCTCCCGGGTGTCCACCGGGCGGGACTGCTCGCTGGCCCAGGCGCCCAGCCGGGAGCCGTGCGGGCGGCTGCGGAAGTAGGCCTCCGTCTCCGCCGCCGGGACCCGCCCGGCCCGGCCGGTGACGATCACCTGGCGGGCCAGCGGGTGCCACAGGAAGAGCAGCGCGACCTTCGGGTTGGCCGCCAGCTCGGCGCCCTTGCGCGAGCCGTAGTTGCTGTAGAAGACGAAGCCGCGCCGGTCGTAGCCCTTCAGCAGCACGGTCCGGGCGCTCGGCTGCCCCTGGGCGTCGACGGTGGAGACCACCATGGCGTTGGGCTCGTCCACCCCGGCCGTGGCGGCCTCGGACAGCCAGCGGGCGAACTGGTCCATCGGATCCCCGGCCAGATCGGTCTCGGCCAGTCCGGTGGTGGTGTAGTGACGGCGCATGCCGGCCACGTCGATCGGGGGCGCGGCCAGCTCGGCCGGCTTCACGGGCGCGGACAGCGCGGCAGGGGCGTGTTCCGGTGAATGCACACCCCCATCATCCACCGCCGGAGGGACCGCCCGGGGCGGCTCCGGCGGTCCGGCGGTTTGTCGACAATCGCCCGGATATCGGCTCCGACCTCGGACGTTCCCCGGATGATCGGCTTCCGCCTGACGAAATCTCGACGTCAAGAGATAGGGTGACCCTCGCGCCGGGGCGAGGTCGTGCGGCGGATCACCGTCTCGGGCTCTGGCGCAATGCACCCAGTGCCTGCCACCCTGACACTGCGTGCCACACGTGACCGCACCACCATCCGCGCCACAGTGCGCCGCGCGACCGCGCGGAGCTTGCAGACACGACCGACGACTTGGCCACACCACCAGTCACCGACGTCGACCAGAGGAGCCGCCTTTATGTCCGACTTTGTCCCCGGACTCGAAGGAGTCGTAGCGTTCGAGAGCGAGATTGCCGAGCCCGACAAGGACGGCGGCTCGCTCCGGTACCGAGGCGTCGACATCGAGGAGCTCGTCGGCCACGTGTCCTTCGGGAACGTCTGGGGCCTGCTCGTCGACGGCAAGTTCAACCCCGGACTGCCCGCCGCCGAGCCGTTCCCGCTGCCGATCCACTCCGGCGACATCCGGGTCGACGTGCAGTCCGCGCTGGCCATGCTGGCGCCGGCCTGGGGCCTGAAGCCGCTGCTGGACATCAGCCCCGAGCAGGCCCGTGACGACCTCGCCCGGGCCGCCGTGATGGCGCTGTCGTACGTGGCCCAGTCGGCGCGCGGCCAGGGCCTGCCGATGGTCCCGCAGAGCGAGATCGACAAGGCCGAGACCATCGTCGAGCGGTTCATGATCCGCTGGCGCGGCGAGCCCGACCCCAAGCACGTCCAGGCCATCGACGCCTACTGGACCTCCGCCGCCGAGCACGGCATGAACGCCTCCACCTTCACCGCCCGGGTCATCGCCTCCACCGGCGCCGACGTCGCCGCGGCACTGTCCGGCGCGGTCGGCGCGATGTCGGGACCGCTGCACGGCGGCGCCCCCTCGCGCGTGCTCGGCATGATCGAGGAGATCGAGCGCACCGGCGACGCCGGGGCCTACGTCCGCAAGGCGCTGGACAACGGCGAGCGGCTGATGGGCTTCGGCCACCGCGTCTACCGCGCCGAGGACCCGCGCGCCCGCGTGCTGCGCCGCACCGCGCAGGAGCTCGGCGCCCCCCGCTACGAGGTCGCCGCCGCCCTGGAGAAGGCCGCCCTGGAGGAGCTGCACGCCCGCCGCCCCGACCGGGTGCTCGCCACCAACGTCGAGTTCTGGGCCGCGATCATGCTGGACTTCGCCCAGGTCCCGGCGCACATGTTCACCTCGATGTTCACCTGCGCCCGCACCGCCGGGTGGAGCGCGCACATCCTGGAGCAGAAGCGCACCGGCCGCCTGGTCCGCCCGGCCGCCCGCTACATCGGCCCCGGCACCCGCAGCCCGCGCGACGTCGAGGGCTTCGACGACATCGCCCGTTGATCCCCTGAACTCCGGCCAGGGCGTGGGGGGCCGCGACCGTCCCTCCACAAGAGGTGCGCGGTTCCCCACACCCCGGCCGGAGCGGAGTCACCCGAAGGTGTCTCAATCGCCGGACCCAACGCCGCCGGGCCCATGACAACGACTACGCTGCCGTCTGTGGCTCAGATCCAGATCCCCGCTGACATCAGGCCCGTTGACGGCCGTTTCGGCGCAGGCCCGTCAAAGGTGCGTCCCGAGGCGCTCGGCGCCCTCGCAGCGACAGGCACCTCCCTCCTCGGCACCTCCCACCGCCAAGCCCCGGTCAAGAACCTGGTCAAGCGTGTGCGCGAGGGCGTGAGCAGTCTCTTCTCCCTCCCCGAGGGCTACCAGGTGGTTCTCGGCAACGGCGGCTCCACCGCCTTCTGGGACATCGCCGCCTTCGGCCTGGTAAGGGAGAAGTCCCAGCACCTCAGCTTCGGCGAGTTCTCGTCCAAGTTCGCGTCCTCCACCAAGGCCGCGCCCTGGCTGGCCGACCCGTCGGTGGTGAAGTCGGAGCCCGGCACCCACCCGCTGCCGGTCGCCGAGGCCGGGGTGGACGTCTACGCGCTCACCCACAACGAGACCTCCACCGGTGTCGCCATGCCGATCAAGCGCGTGGCCGGGGCCGACGAGGGCTCGCTGGTCCTGGTGGACGCCACCTCCGGCGCCGGCGGCCTGCCGGTCGACATCACCGAGACCGACGTCTACTACTTCGCCCCGCAGAAGTGCTTCGCCTCCGACGGCGGCCTGTGGATCGGCGTCTTCTCCCCCGCCGCGCTGGCCCGGGCCGCCGAGATCGCCGGCTCCGGCCGGTACATCCCGCCGTTCTTCGACCTGCCGACGGCGATCGACAACTCGTCGAAGGACCAGACCTACAACACCCCGTCGCTGGCCACCCTCTTCCTGCTCGCCGAGCAGCTGGACTGGCTGAACGGCAACGGCGGTCTCGACTGGTCGGTGGCGCGGACGGCCGACTCCTCCTCGCGGCTCTACGGCTGGGCCGAGAAGTCCGAGTACGCCACCCCGTTCGTGGCCGAGCCGGCCGAGCGCTCGCAGGTCATCGGCACCATCGACTTCAGCGACGGCATCGACGCCGCCGCCGTCGCCAAGGCGCTGCGGGCCAACGGCATCGTGGACACCGAGCCGTACCGCAAGCTGGGCCGCAACCAGCTGCGGGTGGCGATGTTCCCGGCCGTGGACCCGGCCGACGTCGAGGCGCTGACCGCCTGCATCGACTACGTGATCGACCAGCTCTGACCCAGGAGCCGCCGAGGGCCCCGCCGGGCGCTGGAAACAGCAGCCCGGCGGGGCCCTCGCGTCGGTCCCGGTATCGGTAGATCAGGGGCGGTCAGTGCGCGATGGCGCTGACCACCACGGCAAGCAGCAGCAGCACGAGCGCGCCGCTGACGATCCTGGTGCGGGTCTTCGGGTTCACACCACGAGCGTACCCGCCGCCCCACGGACCCCTGCCGGGGGTGTGCTCAGGCGCTGTGCTCCGCTCGCAGGGCGTCGTCGATGGCGTCCTCCTCGGCGGCCTGGGCCGCGAACCGCGACTTCATGCTCCGAGGCCGGGCCTGGCGCTTCTCGACCACGGTGGTGATCTGCTCGGACATGGCGTCCCGCTGCTTGCTGAGCACCACATAGCTGAGCGGCGCGGAGACGATCCCGGCCAGCAGCAGCAGCAGGAAGACCCCGGACGCCCCGGCGGTCACCGGGAGGATCCCGAAGTGGGCGAGCACCAGCGCGATGACGAAGCAGGCGCCGAAGATGCTGGTCCGCATGGAGGTGTAGCGGAGGGTGGCGTGTGACTTGCTCACGGCGCGATCTTCTTTCCCGAGTTCCCGAGGTCCCTGTCCAGTACAGCACGCCGCACCGGGCACCCTGCACCGAGGGTGCCCGACATCCCGGGGGCGGGCGGGTGGTCCAGGTCAGCGGCCGGATCAGCGGAGTTCGAGCCACATGGTGACGTCGTCGTGCTCCACGCCCGGGGCGGTCCGGATCGCACCGGGCACCCGGCCGACCTCCTTGTAGCCGGAGCGGGTGTAGAACTCCTCCAGCCCCTGGCCGCCGCGCAGGGTCAGCCGCAGCCCGCTCAGGCCCCAGCCCCGGGCCAGCCTTTCGGCCTCCGCCAGCAGCTCCCGGCCGTACCCCCGGCCCTGGGCGTCCGGGGACACCATCACCCGCTTCAGCATCCGCCAGTGCGTCATCAGCCCGAACCGCTGGTCCTCGAAGAACAGCACCGCGGCCAGTCGGCCGGTGGCCGGGTCACGGCCGGTGAGCAGCCGGTCCAGGCCGCCGGCCAGCCCGGCGAACTGCTGCTCCGCCGTGGGCCGCACCAGCTCGGCGGTCACCGGCGGGACGAAGCCGACCGCGCCGCCGGCGTTGGAGACGTCCGTCCAGAGGTCGATGATCTCGGCCCGGAGCCCAGCGGTGAGCTCCGGGTCGACAGTGAAGTGCAGGGGCATGGCACCGACGATAACCCGCCCCGCCGACAGACCCGCCGGCCGGTCAGAAACGCATGGCCTGCGGGCTCTCCCGCCGGTCGGCGACCGGTCCGTCGTACTCGCGGATGGTCTCGTACCGGGTGTTGCGCTCCACCGGGCGGAACCCGGCGTCGCGGATCAGCTCCAGCAGGTCCTCGCGGCTCAGCTTGTTCGGCGTGCCGAAGCCGTCCGCGTCGTGGGTGATCTTGTACTCGACCACCGAGCCGTCCATGTCGTCCGCGCCGTGGTTGAGCATCAGCTGCGCGCCGTCCAGGCCGTGCATCACCCAGAACACCTTGACGTGCGGGA
>Ga0302314_10023608_pt1 | contig 10029 bp, 8 predicted proteins | sample III_Palsa_N2_3_FD_200533 | JGI IMG/M metagenome (GOLD analysis project Ga0302314, IMG submission 200533) | Peat permafrost microbial communities from Stordalen Mire near Abisko, Sweden - III_Palsa_N2_3 | ecosystem: Environmental > Terrestrial > Soil > Palsa > Peat permafrost | place: Sweden...
GACGATCCGAAAACGGCTGATAGTCGCGCTGGCGACACGGCTCCAACGATGTCCATGCTGCACAAGAGCGATGGGCAATATCTCAGTCTCGCAATTTGTGACGCAGTAAGATTAGTCCTCGGCGGTCTCGGCCACGACGCGTTCTTCGCCGCGGTTGGTGTTCTGGCGCTCGGCGATCCGGGCCGACTTACCGCGGCGGTCGCGCAGATAGTACAGCTTGGCGCGGCGCACGACGCCGCGGCGCTTCACTTCGATCGACTCGATGTTGGGCGACAGCACCGGGAAGACCCGCTCGACGCCTTCGCCGAACGAGATCTTGCGGACGGTGAAATTCTCATGGTGGCCCGAACCCGCACGGGCGATGCAGACGCCCTCATAGGCCTGGACGCGTTCGCGCTCGCCTTCCTTGATCCGCACGTTCACGCGCACGGTGTCGCCGGGCTGGAACTCGGGGGTGGCGCGCTTGGCCGACAGACGGTCGGCCTCTTCCTTCTCGAGCTGCTCGAGGATGTTCATCGCTGTATCTCCTTGGCCTGACCGCTAGTTCTTGCGGCCGGCTTTTGCCTGTTGATTGGCGAGATGCTGCGCCCAGAGATCCGGCCGCCGCTCCCGCGTGACGTCTTCCCTTTGCCGCCGCCGCCAGTCCGCCACGTGGCCGTGGTGACCGGAGAGCAGCACCTCCGGGATGTCGAGCCCCTCGAACGTCCTTGGCCGCGTGAACTGCGGGTGTTCCAGAAGGCCGTCCTCGAAACTCTCCTCGCCCGTCGAGACCGCATTGCCGAGCACTCCCGGCAGCAACCTGACGCACGCCTCGATCACGACCGTCGCCGCCGCCTCGCCACCGGCGAGCACCGCGTCTCCGACCGAGACCTCCTCGAACCCCCGGGCGTCGAGCACCCGCTGGTCCACCCCTTCGAACCGGCCGCAGAGGACGATGATCCCTGGCGTTCCGGCCCACTCTCTTACCCGCGCCTGGGTCAGGGGCCGGCCCCGGGCGCTCATGCACAAAAGCGGACGCTCGCGCCGCTCCACGCTGTCGAGCGCAGAGGCGATCACGTCCGCCCGCATTACCTGTCCCGGGCCGCCCCCCGCGGGGGTGTCGTCCAGGAAGCCGCGCTTATCGTTGGAAAAGCCGCGAATGTCCACTGTCTCGAGGCGCCACAGGTCCTGCTCGCGCCAGGCCGTGCCGATCAGCGAAACGCCGAGCGGCCCCGGAAAGGCGTCGGGAAACATGGTGAGAACGGTGGCGGTGAAGGGCATGGTCTCGCTATATGCCTTCGCATGAGCGAAATCAGCCCCGCCCCCAACCCTCTCGAGCACGGCGTCGCCGTGGACCCGATCGACCTGATCCGGCTTCTGGCCCTGGAGCGGATCGAGGTGAACCTGTTCCGCGGGCACGGCCCCAAGGACAACGGCGATCATTTCTTCGGCGGTCACGTGATCGCCCAGGCGCTGCTGGCCGCCTACGAGACGGTGCCGGACCGGGTGTGCCACTCGCTGCACGCCTACTTCATCCGGCCCGGTAACGTGCACATCCCGGTGCTGTACGAGGTCGACCGTGCGCGCGACGGCGGCAGCTTCACCACCCGGCGGGTGATCGCCATCCAGAACGGCGAGCAGATCTTCAACCTGGCCGCCTCGTTCCAGGTGGCGCGCGACGGGCTGGAGCATCAGTTCGCCATGCCCGACGTCCCACCGCCGGACAGCGTGCCCGACGAGCTGACCGAGATGATGGCGCTGGCCGACAAGATCCCTGCCCGCGCGCTCGAGCACATGCGGCGCCCGCGCCCGATCGAGATCCGCTGGGTGCAGGGCAGCCCGTTCAGCGCCCGCCGGGTCAAGGCCGACCGCAAGCAGACCTGGATGCGCGCCAAGGCTCCGATCGGCCCCGACATCCACCTGCAGCAGGCCCTCTTGGCCTACGCCTCGGACATGGCCTTCATGGAGACCGCCCTGCGCGCGCACGGGATCAACTGGCAGACCCGTAGGCTGCAGTCGGCCAGCCTGGACCACGCCATGTGGTTCCACCAGCCGTTCGACTTCAACGACTGGATCCTGTTCGACCAGGACAGCCCGTCGACCTCGCAGGGACGCGGCCTGGTGCGGGGCCAGATGTACACCGCCTCGGGCGTGCTGGCCGCCTCGGTGGCGCAGGAATGCCTGATGTATATCCGCCCGCCCAAGTCCGAGGCCTGAGATGCGAACCGCCGCCCTCGCCCTCTTCGCGGCCATGGCGGCCTCGAGCGCCGTGTCGGCGGCGCCGTCGCTGAGCATCACCGCGGTCTATGAGGCGCGGCTGGTGATCAAGGTGGCGGACCTTCGGACCGACCAGGTGGCGACGGCGGACGGCTACAAGGTGGGGGCGCGGCTGACCACCATCGGCGCGCTCGGCGTGATCAAGCCTCAGGCCATCCTGGCCCAGGCGGGCGGCGGCGTCGCCGATGGCGCGCCGGCGCCGTCGGTCTATGCGCAGACCGAAAAGAACAAGCGGCGGGTGACCCGCTATGCGGCCGGCGCCGGTCCGCGGTCGGTGGCCGACCCCCTGACCCAGCTGCTGCGCGCCGCCCTGCAGCCCGGCGACGGCTCACCCTGTGTGGGCGCGGTTCCGGTCTACGACGGACGCCAGCGCTACGACCTGACGCTGAGCCCGGCCGGCGGCGGGAGCCTGACCGGACCGCCGGCGCACTTCGGCCTGATCCATCCCCTGGCCTGCCGGCTGGGCTTCCATCCGATCTCGGGCTTTTCGGGCGGACCGCCGAAGAAGAACCCGTTTGTGCGCGCCGACCCGGTGGCGACCTTCGCCTTCGAGCCCCGGGCCGGCGTCTGGGTGATGATCGACGTCGCCGTACCGACCCTGGTCGGGACCGGCCACATCGCCCTGACAGCGGTGCATATCGACGGAGCGAAGCCGGTGTTCGGCAAGCCGGCTCCGGCCGCGGCGCCCAAGCCGCGGCGGCGCAGATAAGGCTGGGACTGACGGGCTGCGGTTGGACCTGCAACGGTTGTCGTCATCCCGGCCGTAGCCGCCGGATCGAAGCAAGGCTTCGCGCGAGGATAAGCGCCGTAGAGAGCCGGGACCCGGCAGCTCCATCCTCACCGCTGCCGCGCGGCGGCGTCACTCGGTGCTGGCTGGGTCCCGGATAAGCGACGACAAAGGGAAAGGGCGCAGTGTCCTTGTCGGCTCAAACGCTCGGGTCGACCTCGTAGACCCTCACCTTATTGGGATAGAAGGCCAGCATGCCGCGGATCTGGTCCATGGCGGGGTAGGGGTCTTCGTAGCTCCAGGCCACGTTCTCCAGCATGTCGCCGTCGATCTTGGTGCTGAAATAGCTGGCGTCGCCCTTGTAGGGGCAGTTGGTGCGGTGGTCGGTGCGGCCGAAGAAGCCCATCTCGATATCCTCGCGCGGGATGTACTGCACCGCCGGATAGGTCGACTCCTGCAGGGTCAGGGCGGCGGCGCTGTCGGCGATCACATGGCCGTCCACCTCCACGCGCACCCGGCGCGGGTTTGGAGTGACGGTGATCGGATGGTCGGGGCCGGGCAGCTTCATGGCGCGCTCCTGAGATAGCCAGGGTTAGGTAGGCGCCCGCGCGGCCGGGACCAGGGGGCTTGCTTGTGAAACGCCGGGCCGCGTGATCCTATCCCGGCAAATCGGGGCGGCCGCATCAGTGTCGAACGGCGTCGACCCAAGGGGGATCCATGCTTGTTCTCGTCGCCGGCCTGATCGTCACCATACTGACGATGATCCCGGTCATGCTCCAGCTGCGCCAGCATCCCCGCGGGCTGTTCATCCTGTTCTTCGCCGAGATGTGGGAGCGGTTCTCCTACTACGGCATGCGCGGGCTCTTGATCCTCTACCTGACGCAGAAGTTCCTGTTCGATCAGTCGGACGCGGCCGACCACTACGGCGCCTATGTCGCCCTGATGTACCTGATGCCGCTGGTCGGCGGCATATTGGCCGATCGCTGGCTCGGCACGCGCAAGGCGATCCAGTTCGGCGCCATCCTGCTGATCATCGGCCAGCTCGGACTTGCGGTCGAAGGGCCCGGGGCGCGCCAGGTGGTGACCTATCAGGGTCATGACTATTCGGTGGCCGTGCAGGGCCGGATGGCCGATCGCACCACCAAGATCATGGTCGGCGGCCAGGGCTACAGCTTCGGATCGTCGGGCGACGGCGGCCTGAAGATCAACGGCCTGCCGGCCGGCGCGGCCCTGCCTTCGGTCCTGCCCAAGGGCAGTTACAGCCTGTCGGTCAAAGACCGCAACGACCTGTTCCTCAACCTGTTCTACCTGGCGCTGGCCGCCAACATCATGGGGGTGGGGTATCTGAAGGCCAACATCTCCTCGATCGTCGGCCAGCTCTATCCGCAGGGCGATCCACGGCGCGATCCGGGCTTCACCCTCTACTATTTCGGCATCAATCTCGGCTCGTTCTGGGCCGGCATCCTGCCGGGTCTGGTCGGGGCGACGGTCGGCTGGTGGGCCGGGTTCGGCCTCGGGGCCGTGGGCATGGCCGCCGGCTTCGTCATGTTTGTCCTGGGCCGGCCGATGCTGCAGGGGGTGGGCGAGCCGCCGATCCCCGAGCGGCTCAAAAAGCCGGTCTTCGGGCCGGTCAACCTCGAATGGCTGCTCTATCTGGTGGCGATTCCCGGGATCCTCATCGCCTATGTGCTGGTGGGCCACAACAGCTGGGTCCAGGGCCTGTTGATCCTGAGTTCGCTGGTCATGCTCGCCTACATCGGCTGGTACATGGTCGTCAGGTGCACCAAGGTCGAGCGCGAGCGGCTGGCCCTGGCCCTGGTGCTGATCGCCGGATCGGTGGTGTTCTGGACCCTGTTCGAACAGGCCGGCACCTCGCTCAACCTGTTCGCCGACTCCAACGTCAACCTCAGCATCGGCGCCTTCGCCATGACCACGGCGCAGACCCAGGCGATCAACCCGGGCTTCATCCTGATCTTCGCGCCGGTGTTCGCGGCGGTGTGGACCTGGCTCGGCAAGCGCAAGCTCGATCCCAATCCGGTGTGGAAGTTCGGCCTGGCGTTGATCCAGGTCGGGGCCGGCTTCCTGCTCCTGGTCTACGGCGCCCATTTCGTCGACGCCCAGTTCCGCGTGCCGCTGATCTTCCTGGTGCTGGCCTATCTGCTGCACACCACCGGTGAACTCTGCCTGTCGCCCGTGGGCCTGTCGGAAGTGACCAAGCTGGCCCCGCCGGTGCTGCTGTCGACCATGGTGGCGGTGTGGTTCCTGTCGATCTCGATCGCCAATTCGATCGGCGCCGAGCTGGCCAAATACACCGGGTCGGAGACGGTCGGCGGGCAGGTGCTCGACCGGCACGCCTCGCTCGTGGCGGCCAACCACATCTTCAGCATCATCGGCTGGGTCGCGGTGGGCGTGGGCGTGCTCTACCTGGCGCTGGGCCCCTGGCTGAAGCGCTGGTCCAACGGCGTCAACGACGCCGCCAACCATCCCGCCCTGGCTACCGATCACGGAGAACCGTAGACCCTTAGAGGACCTTGCGGACCCGCAGATAGAGCCGCGGCTGTGCCTGCACTGTGCGGAATTCGGTGTAGTCGAGCGGCGAGAAGTCGCGCTCGTCGTCCCACACCTGGCGCTCGCGATAGAACTTGAACGGCATCAGGTTATCGGCCTGCACGGCGAAGGTCAGGTCCTTGGTCGGCTTGTAGTCCCACTCGACGGTGATGAACTGGTTGCCGATGTGGTAGCGGTCGATCTCGCCCAGCCGGTAGTAGGTCTCGCGCCAGCCCTTGAAATAGCCGACGGTGAAGGTCGAGTTCCACTCCGCCACGTCCTGCTCATAGCTGAACTGGATGTCGTCCGGCCGCTGGCCCGAGATGCGCCGATCCTGGTGGGTGATCGGATCCTGCACCGACGAGATCCGCCAGATGGTGGTGGTCTTCAACAGGCCGCCGTGGATGCCGATGGTGTCGAGCGGGATGTTCCCCTCGATGTCGAGCTGGTCGGACGTGCCCGAGCCGATATTGCCCGGCCCGTCGACCAGGGGATTGGTTCCGGCGATCGGCACGAAGTCGTTCACGTCGGCGATCTGTTCGTGCAGGCCGGTGATGACGATCGAGCCCTTGCCCCAGAACCGCTGCTCCACCGCCGCTTCGTACTGCCAGTGGTCGTCGGGCCTGAGGTTCGGGTTGCCGGCGTTGATCAGGCCGGCGGTGTTGAAGTCCACGGCGGAGACGAAGTTCGAGAAGTTCAGCTGGCCGAGCTTGCGCTCGATCCGCAGCCGTACCTCGGTGTCCTTGAACGGGTCCCAGGTCAGCATGACCCGCGGCTTGGGATAGAAGAACGAGCGGTTGTTGGTCACGTCGCCGCTCTCGACGATGTCCGAGTATTCGAGCCGGACGCCGGCCTCGAGCCTCAGCTTGGGGTCGATCTTCCAGGTGGCCTGGCCGAACACCTCTTCCCGCGTCTCGTCCACGAACACGTCGTCGGAGGGCAGGAGCACCTGGGCGCCGTTGTCGACATAGAGCTCATGGCCGGCCAGGAAGTTGTAGACCACCTCGCCCCCGCCCTCGAAGGTCAGCTTGGGGCTCGCCTCATAGCGCAGGACCACCCGGCCGATGCTTTCGCCGGACCGCTGGATCTGGTTGTCGAAATAGACGTCGCCGGGCGCGGTGGACCATTCCCGCGCGTTGTCGCGCTCGAGGTGCTGCAGGCCGATCAGCTGCAGGTCCCACTGGCCGAGCTTCTTCTCGTAGTTGACGCCGATCTCGCCGTCGCGGCCGCGGTTCTCGTCGTTGACGACCGTATCGGGCGGCGCGCCGTAGTCCTGGCCGGCGTGGAAGTAGGTCTCCTCCAGCTTCACGTTGATCCGCAGCTCGCCGCCGAGGTCCGGGCCTGTATAGCTGCCGGTGATCCCCACGCCGCCGCCGGCGCCGGAGTTGTGCACGTTCTGGCGCACGTCCGGGCTCCCTGGCGTGAGGGTGTCGATGGTCCCGTTGCCGACCGAATCGTCGAAGCTGGAATAGCGCGAGACCTGGGCTTCGATGTTGCGCGGGCCGATCCGGCTGGTGATCTGCACGGACCCGCCCGGTATGGTGTGACCGTCGTCCAGGAACAGATTATCCTGCAGGCTGGCGATGATCTCGGTCTTGTCGCCTTTCCGGCGGATCACATTGGCCATCACCGTGCGGCCATGCATGTCGATGCCGGGCGCGCCGCCGCGGATCAGCTCGATATGGTCCACATCGCCGGCCGGGATGCGGCTCAGGATGCTGTCGGTGGTGTCGCTCTTGCTGGCCGGCCGGGCGCCGTCGATCAGCACGTTGGAGGCCGCGCCGGCGAAGCCGCGCACCTGGTCGCCGGGGTCATAGACGAAGCCCGGCAGGTGGTTGACCATGTCCAGCGCCGTGGTGGGCTGGTAGGCGGTGAAGAACGAGGGCGGATAGCTGGTGACGCCGCTGCTGGCCGTCGCCGGATCGGCCGCGGCGGTCTGGGCCAGCGCGGGCATGGCGGCCAGCAGGACCGGGACCGCCAGCGTGGCGAGCAGGGCGTGTTTACGCCTGTAACCCATCGATGATGATTGACGCTTGTAAACTCGAGCGTCAAGTGGAAATGGCAAGACCATGCAGTACCCCAGCAATCTGAGGCGAACCTGCCCGTCCGCGACCATTTCAAGCCAGTTACATTGCAGACATGTAGATTAAATCGAGGACAGCTTCGTTACTCTGAACGCGTACTGTCTTGGCTCTACTTTCGCAGGCCTCATGCTTCAGAGGCTGGTGCCGCCCACGGTCAGGCCGCCCAGCTTCAGCGACGGCTGGCCCACGCCCACGGGCACGCTCTGGCCGGCCTTGCCACAGACGCCGACGCCGGGATCGAAGTCGAAGTCGTTGCCGATCATGCTGACCTTGGTCAGGGCCGACGGGCCGTCGCCGATCAGGGTGGCGCCCTTCACCGGGCGCGTGATCCTGCCGTCCTCGATCAGATAGGCCTCGGTGCACTGGAACACGAACTTGCCGTTGGTGATGTCCACCTGGCCGCCGCCGAGGTGGGCGCAGAACAGGCCGCGCTTCGTCGAGGCGATCATCTCGTCCAGCGTATGGTCGCCGCCCAGCATGGCGGTGTTGGTCATCCGCGGCATCGGCATGTAGGCGTAGGACTGGCGGCGGGCGTTGCCGGTCGCCGTGAGCCCCATCAGCCGCGCCGACTGCCGGTCGTGGATGTAGCCTTTCAGGATGCCGTCCTCGATCAGCACGGTGCGACCGGTGGGCGTGCCCTCGTCGTCGATGGTCAAGGAGCCGCGGCGACCCGGGATCGAGCCGTCGTCGATCACCGTCACGCCGGGCGCGGCCACCCGGTCGCCGATCCGGCCCGAGAAGGCCGACGAGCCCTTGCGGTTGAAGTCGCCCTCCAGGCCGTGGCCGACCGCTTCGTGCAGCAGCACGCCGTTCCAGCCCGGTCCCAGCACCACGTCCATTTCGCCGGCCGGACAGGCCACGGCGTCGAGGTTGACCAGGGCCTGGCGCAGGGCCTCGTCCACCTGGCCCTGCCAGGCTTCCGGGCTGATCCAGGTGTCGAACGAGGCGCGGCCGCCCGCGCCGGAGAAGCCGCCTTCGCGCCGGCCGTCCTTCTCCACCGTCACCGAGACATTCACCCGCACCAGCGGGCGCACGTCGCGCAGCAGCCGACCGTCGGCGCGCAGCACCTCGACGATGCGCCGCTCGCCGGCCAGGGTCGCGGTCACCTGCACCACGCGCGGATCGCGGGCGCGGGCGAAGGCGTCGATCTCCTGCAGCAGGGCCACCTTGTCGCCGAACGCCGGCGCGGCCAGGGGGTCGTCTTCGCCGTAGAGTTTGCGGTTGGTGCCGCGCGGGCCCTCGGCCGCCGCGCCCTGGTAGCCGCGCTTGGCCAGGGACGCCGCCTCGGCCGCGCGGCCGATGGCGGCTTGCGAGATCTCGCTGGCGTGGGCGTAGCCGGCCGTCTCGCCGGCCACCACGCGCAGGCCGAAGCCCTCGCCGGTGTCGTAGGTGGCCTGTTTCAGCCGCCCATCGTCGAACATCAGGAATTCGCTCTCCGACCGCTCCAGGAACAGCTCCCCGTCGTCGGCGCCGGCCATGGCCTGGCCGAGCGTGGCCAGGGCGCGATCGGGCTCGACGCCGGCGGCTTCGAGCAGGGAGGGGGTGGGAGAGAAGGCGTTCATGCGCGGGCGACCTCGAACAACAGCGCCTTAGATCGCAACGCCCGCCCGTTGGGGCAAGAGCATACGCCGGGCAGCGACGCCGCGCCGCGTACGGCGGCATGGATTCTGCAGCCCCAACCCTGGCGCAATCCACCGCAAACCGCGATAGAGGGCGCGCACCGCGCGTGTCGGGAGGACGGTTTGCTGAGCCCACTCATTCAGGTGATCATCCTGGCCTTGGTCCAGGGCGTCACCGAACTCTTCCCGGTGTCGAGTCTCGGCCACGCGGTCATCCTGCCCGACCTGCTCGGCTGGACGATCCAGAAAGACGACGACACCTGGCTGCCCTTCCTGGTGGTCATGCACCTCGGCACGGCCGTCGCCCTCCTGCTGTTCTTCTGGCGCGACTGGTTCGACTTCGCCATGGCGGTGCTGGCCAACCGCGGCCCGCGGCCGGCGCAGGAGCGCCGGCTGTTCTGGCGCGTGGTGGCAGCCACCATCCCGGCGGTGATCCTCGGCTTCGCGCTCGAGAAGGTGCTGAAGCATGTGTTCGGCTCCGCCGAGATCGCCTGTGGCTTCCTGATCGTGAACGGGGTCATGCTCTACGTGGCGGACCGCATGAAGCGGGACGGCGGCAAGAGCATCGACGATCTGACCTGGGTCGACGCCCTGATCATCGGCGGGATGCAGTGCCTGGCCCTCATCCCCGGCATCTCGCGTTCAGGCTCGACCATGGTCGGCGGCTATCGCGTCGGGCTGAACCACCAGGACGCGGCGCGTTTCTCCTTCCTGACCGCGACGCCGATCATCATCGGCGCGACCGTGTTCGAACTGCCCAAGCTGCTGAAGAACCACGCCCTGACCGGCAGTCATG
>Ga0302314_10023610_pt1 | contig 10029 bp, 9 predicted proteins | sample III_Palsa_N2_3_FD_200533 | JGI IMG/M metagenome (GOLD analysis project Ga0302314, IMG submission 200533) | Peat permafrost microbial communities from Stordalen Mire near Abisko, Sweden - III_Palsa_N2_3 | ecosystem: Environmental > Terrestrial > Soil > Palsa > Peat permafrost | place: Sweden...
TATCCATCGGCTTCCAGTTCCCATAACGGGGATAACCGTCGCCGCCCATCAGCAGCTCGAAGATGCCCCAGCCGGTCTCGCCATTAAACTCGAAGCGCATGAGCTGATCGACGGCCATCGACTTGCTTTCCGTCTCAGCAAGCTCGGCGGCATCGTTGCTGTCCCACTGGTAGTGAATGAAGTACGCGCCACCGCCGAGGTCGCTGAAAGTGCACTTGGACATGGGAAGCCCGTAATAGGCCTGGACGTGTTTGTGCGGCGAAGCGGCGGTGACTCGATAGGTCACGCCGTCCTCGTCGGTGAAGACCAGTGCGGCACTGATGGGGCGTTTGAGGTCTCCGTCGAACTCCACGTCGTGCTCGAAGGTCACGAAACGCTTCGACAGCGTGCCGTCCGCGTGGGTGATGCCGCCGTCGACGTAATTGACCGTGCCGTCCGATGATTCGAACACCCACGCCTCGATGGCCTTATCGCCGAAGCCGGCATCGAGCCACAGCCAGAAATCGATCTCGTCGGAGACGCGCGACCCGAACGTCCGATCGCGCCCGCCGTGGAAGCCGTCGACCGAGATGCGCTCGCCCTCGATCTCGACCCAGCCAGTCCACGTGCCCGGTTCCTTGATGTGATACATGTCGGCAATGAGCTTGCCGCCCTTGCCTTCAACCTTGAGGGGAAGAAGTTCCCACATCGGGGCGCTGGGTTCGTAGTAGAGCTCCCAGGCAATGCCGGAGTCATTGGGCCCCAGCTCCAGCTTCCACCGCTTGAGCGGCTCGACACAGGTCCAGCGCATCGGACCCGCGCTCAGATCGGCACGGTCAGCAGCGGAGACAGGCCTTCCCGCCATGAGGTCCCAGTGCCGACCGTCCGCCAGGGTCACCTTGACATAGCCCAGGCCACTATTGGTGTTCGGGTTGTTCCCGTAACCGGTGGCCAGCAGCATGCTGCCATCGGGTGAGCCGGCGAAGAAATAGCAACGATCCGACCACGATGCCTCGTCGTTGTGCACCTCGTCGAACGGCCTTGGCAGCTGATGGGTGAACGACTCGTCGGCAGCGGAGTAGCCCACGGTCTACAGCCCCATCTTCAGCCCGGCGCCAGCGTCGACGAACAGTTGCTGTCCTGTGACGTAACGGGATTCGTTAGATGCCAGGTACACCACGGCATGGGAGATGTCAGCGGGGTCGACGTAGGGAACTGGCATGGCCTGCAGGAACGGGAAGGTCACCTCGGCTTCTTCCCGTGTCGGGTTGGGCAGGTCGGGCCGGAAGGTGCGGTACATCGGCTCGTTGTGCAGCATGTCGGTGTCGACGTTAGTCGGATGAATTGCGTTGACCCGGATGCTTTGCGGTCCCAAAGCCAGTGCAAGGGCTTTGGTGTATTCCTTGACCATCGTCTTGGCCAATCCGTACCCCGCGCCACCGGGTCCTTGGAGACCCTGTCCGTTGATGCCGGTCTGCGGCAGCAGACCCGCGATCGACCCCGTGACGATCACCGACCCTCCGGACTTGAGGTAGGGCAGGCCGACGTGCACGGTGTTCACGACACCGATGAAGTCGACGTCGAAGGCATCGATGAAACCCTGTGAGGGAATGTGGTGTCCCAGCGGACAAATCGCCGCATTCGCCACGATCACGTCGAGTCCGCCCAACTCAGCCACCGCGTCGTCCAACGTCTTCTTGAGCAGGACGCGGTCCCGAACGTCCACCTGAGCCGAGATGACGCGTCTGCCCGCCTTCTCGACCAGCTCTCTGGTCTCCTGCAGGTCGGCTTCGGTGGCAAGCGGGTACTCGTTGGACTCGATGTCGGCACAGATGTCCAGGGCGATGATGTCGGCGCCTTCGTCGGCGAGATGTACTGCGTGGCTGCGGCCTTGGCCACGTGCCGCACCGGTGATGACGACGACTTTGCCACTGAGGCGGTTCATGTGATGAGACTCCTTGGGTTGAGGTAGGTCAATCGACGACGCCGCGGAGGGCGTCTTCGCCAAACATGGGGCCGACCAGTGACGAATAGTCGGGCCCCCGGCGCAGCATCTGGCCGCCGTCGACGTTGATGGTCTGCCCGGTGATCCAGCCAGCGGCATCGCTCAGCAGGAATAGCGCCAGATTGGCGATGTCCGCGACTTCGCCCACCCGCGGCAACGGGGTGTTGATTCGGTAGTCCTCGGCCAGCGGCGCCAGGTCGAGGACGGGCGCGACCATCTCGGTTCGGGTCAAGCCCGGCCGAATACCGTTCACCCGCACCGACGACGGGCCCAACTCATCGGCGCCCAACCTGAGCAGATGGTCCATTGCCGCCTTACTCGGGCCGTACGCGCCGAACCAGCGGTGCGTGTTGGAGGCGGCAATCGACGAAATGCCGACAAAAGAACCGCCGCCTGCCCGAACCATCTGGCGGGCTGCATGTTTGAGAACGTACATGGTGCCGTTGACGTTCAGGTCGACGGTTCGACGCCACCCATGCGAATCGACTTGGGTGATCGGCCCGAGCGTCTCGGTGCCACCGGCGCAGTGCACCACCCCGTGCAGCCGGCCTGTCCACGCCGTCGCCACCTCAACGGCTTCGCGTACCTGTTCCTCGTCAGTGACGTCGGCGCTGACGTGTTTAACGGCCCCACTGCCGACTGCTGCGTCGATTTCGTTGACGGCAGTCTCAAGCCTCTCGACACCACGGCCGACGATCAGCACGTTGGCCCCTGCCTCCACCAGCGTGGCCGCCACACCCCTTCCGATGCCGCTGCCGCCACCGGTGACCAAATACGTTCGGCCGCCTACAGACAACTCCACTAGTGCTCCTTTATCGATCGGTGCGAAATGACCGCGGTCGGCTACCGTAATGGCTTGCTGGGAGTGAACACCACGGGCATCTTCTCCAAGCCGCTGACGAAGTTCGCCGGCCGCAGCGGCAGCGGATCCCCAGAGGCCAAGCGGAGATCCGGCAACCTTTGCAGCAGGCGTCTCGTCATCAACGACAACTCCAGACGCGCCAACTGATTTCCCAAACAGAAATGGGTTCCGAATCCGAAGGCGACGTGGTTGTTCGGATACCGCGTGATGTCGAACTTCTCCGGCATGTCGAACTGCTGCTCGTCGAAGTTGGCCGACTCGAATAGCAACATGATCTTCTCACCAGCTTTCAGCTCGGTGCCGTGAAAATCGGTGTCCGCGGTCAGCATTCGGCACATGTTCTTCACCGGCGAGGTCCACCGCAGCATTTCCTCGACGGTGTTGGCGATGAGACCGTCGGGGTCCGCGCGAAGAGCATCGTGTTGGCCAGGATGGCTGAGAAGCTGCGCAGTGCCGCCGCTGAGGGTGTGCCGTGAGGTCTCGTCGCCCCCCACCAGGATCAACAGCGCGTCCTGGATGATCTCGTCGTCGGAGAGCCGCTCACCGTCGATGACTCCATGTACCAAGACGCTAATCAGGTCCTCGGTTGGCTCTTTGCGGCGCCGCTCGATCAGGTCTCGGGTGTAGTCGGTGAACGCGAGATAGGCGTTCATCGTCACTTCGAGGTCCTGCTCGGCCATCCTCGAGCTCAGGCTGGTGACCAGGTCATCAGACCACTTGAGGAACATGTCACGCTGATCTGGGCGCACCCCGAGCATGTCGCCAATGACGGCCATCGGCAGCGGCGCGGCCAGATCCCAGACGAAGTCACATTCACCCCGCTCGCAAACCGCATCGATGAGCTCGTCGCACAAAGCCGCGATGGACTGGCCGAGGTTGCTTACACGCTTCCTGGTGAAACCGGCGTTTACCAGCTTGCGGCGGCGCAGGTGGGCCGGATCGTCCTGGTCGATCATCATCGGCACGGGCGGCACGTAATCCGGACGGATTCCGCCCGCGTTGGAAAAGAGCTCAGGATTGCGTTCGGCCTCGATCACCGCCCGGTAGGTCGCGGCCCCTGCCAGACCGTCGCGATCCCGGAACACCGGTTCATTCGCCCGCATCCACGCATACGCGGCCCGCGAGTCGCCTGCGTAAAAGCTGCCGTCAGCCAAGTCAATGTCGGGCCGGGTCTCAATCTGTAGATCCGAGGTCATCCGTCAGGCCTTTCGCCAGCTACAGGGGATGCGATAGGAGCTGCCATCGCTCGCCTCCGGGGACATGTCTGGGGACCGTTTGCCGGTCGGGCGCCCGCCTTCGGGTCGGTAATCGCCCGGAAATCGTATGACACCGCTCACACGCTTAGCGTGACACTTTCGATCGGATCTGTAAAGCTACAAGAACGGGGCCTCGTCAACGGTGTAGATCAGCTCGCCTCGAACGGGTAGTGAGGCGACTACCGAAGACTCGCGCACCTGCTATGCCCTCCGTGAGGGTTTGCGCACCCAACTGGATCACGAAAAGGACTGCTGATGAAGACAACTGACCGTATCTACGTTGGAGGCAAATGGATCGCCTCGACGTCCGACCGTGAGGTCACCGTCGTCTCGCCCAGCACAGAGGAACCCGTCGCGCGCGTTCCCGATGCAAGCCCCGCTGACGTCGACGCCGCCGTCGAGGCAGCACGGTTTGCTTTCGATCATGGCCCGTGGCCCCGGCTCACTCCGGCCGAACGCGCCGACGTCATGCACGCGCTGCTGACCGAACTCACCGCCCGGGCCGACGAGCTCGCCCGCGTGATTGCGACCGAGAACGGCACTCCGTTGATGATGGCGCGGCCGGCCCAGGTCGACAACGGGCTTCACGTTCTGCGTTACTACGCGGAATTGGCGGCAAGCTTCGAACCGGAGTCCCGTCGCGAAGGCGTCTACTCCCCGGCCATCGTCCGGATGGAACCTGTCGGCACGGTGGCGGCAATCCTTCCGTGGAACGTGCCGTTCTTCCTGGCGATGTTGAAGGTGGCGCCCGCGATGGCAGCCGGTTGCACCGTGGTCCTCAAGTCCGCGCCCGAAACACCACTCAACGCGAACCTTTTGGCTGAGGCGGCCGACACGGTCGGGGTTCCACCCGGCGTGCTCAACGTGATCTGTGCCGGTCCGGAGGCTAGTGAACGGCTGGTCACGCATGCGGGAATCGATAAGGTCGCCTTCACCGGCAGCACCGCGGTTGGTAAGCGCATCGCCGGACTGGCCGGGGCGCAGCTCAAACGCATGACACTGGAACTAGGCGGAAAGTCGGCAGCCATCGTGCTCGACGACGCCGACCTGGCGGCGACCATGCCGCAGCTGATCGGCGTGAGCATGTCACTGACCGGCCAGTTTTGCACCGCCCAATCCCGCATCCTCGTGTCGCGGGAGCGCTACGACGAGGCAGTCGAGCTGTACGCGAGCGTCGCCGCCGCCCTGCCCGTCGGTGGTGCGTTCGACGAAGGCGCTTTCATCGGGCCGCTGATTTCGGCGCGACAGCGCGAGCGCGTGCTCGGCTACATCGAGATCGGCAAGCAGGAGGGTGCGGTTCCGGTGGTCGGCGGCGGCCGGCCGGCCCATCTTGATCGAGGCTGGTTCGTGGAGCCCACAGTATTTCGAGACGTCAAGAACGACATGCGGATTGCGCAGGAAGAGATCTTCGGACCGGTCGTGACCTTCATCCCCTATTCCGATGAGGAAGAGGCGGTCTCCATCGCCAATGACTCCGCATTCGGTCTGCACGGGACGGTGTGGACGAACGACGTCGACAAGGGTGTGGGAATCGGTCGCCGCATTCGTACCGGCACCTATTCGGTGAACGCGATGTCACTCGACCCCGCCGCGCCATTCGGCGGCGTGAAGGATTCCGGCATCGGGCGTGAAATGGGCCGTGAGGGATTGGCGGCCTACCTGGAGCCCAAAACGATCACCATTCCCGGATGACGCCGGCTCGCAGTAGCGTGCCCACCTCTAATCGAGCAGGCGGGCGAGCGCCGTTGCGTACGAACGAAAATCGCGACCTTTCGTTCGGTGGCCGGGCCCGGGAGGGTGGCTCCGTCGCGGCATGCGGCGCAGTCGACGGCTGTCCGGGGGTAGCCCGAACTCGAGGAATTGGTGCGTCGGTTCGTCCTCCATCCGATGGGCGAACGTGGGAGGCGCGCTCCAGTTTCACGAAAAGGCTTTACACATCCATAACATTTTGTAAACTGATGACGCACGAGCTCAACGAGGAGGCTTTCCAGCGGTGACGAAATTAGCGGACGTTTCAACCGCGGTCGCACGGAAGGCTCGGAACGCAGCGCCGGCCCTGAGTCTGGCTGCACACCTCGGCCGTGGAATCCAACGCGTCGCCACGGACGCCGTCATCGGCCGCGCCAGATCCATTCCTCAGCGGGTCGAGGGACTCGACGCCGCGTTTCTTTCGCGCATCATGAACCGCACCGTGACATCGGTGTCGGTGATCGGGGGCGACGCGGGAACATCATCGCGGGCACGGCTCGCCCTGACTGGCGTCGATGTTCCGGACTCCGTCTTCGTCAAGATGCCGGCCGCGACAGCGGCCACTCGGCTGATGGGCGAGATCGGGCGACTCGGCGACACCGAAGTACGCTTCTATCGCGAGTTGTCGCCGCAATTAACTGGTGTGCCAAAGAGTTACGGCTCGGTCTTCGACTCGTTGACCGGCCGCTATCTGATCGTCTTGGAAGATCTTGCCGTCGATCAGTGCGAATTCCCGGACACACTGCATCCTTTGGACAAAGACCAGGCAAGCCTCCTCGTCGAACTCCTTGCCCAAGTCCACGCCACCTTCTGGGGCCGCCTTCCACGCGATAGCGGCGACGGTCCGCTCGGCTGGCTGTACGCCCCGTCGGCCGACAGCGCTTCGCTGCTCACTGGCCCATTGCTGAACACATCGGCACGCAAACTCATCGGCAAGACGACGATCCCCGTGGAGAACGGCCGTTTCATCAACGACAACTACCGAGCTGTCGCCACCCTCATCGATGCCGCACCACACACGGTCATGCACGGCGACGCCCATCCGGGAAACGTCTATTTCCGCAACGGAAAAGCGGGATTGCTCGACTGGCAGGCCGTGCGGCGCGGGCACCCTTCCCGCGAACTGGCCTATACCTTGATCACAAGCCTCACCACCGTCGATCGCCAGGCCAGCGAAAGAGACCTCCTCGACGACTACCGCCGCGCGTTAGCCGCCGGCGGCGGTCCCGAGCTCGACCGTGACGATCTCTGGGATCGATACCGGCAGGCAGCGCTCTACGCCTACGTCGCCCCCCTCATCACCGCCGGGATGGGCGGCATGCAGGAAGGTGGCATCGCTATGGAGGGCCTCAAGCGTGGTGTCGCAGCACTCGAAGACCTCGATACGGTCGCGCAGCTGCAGAAGTCATTGTGATCAGACGGTACGGGCTTAGACTGCGAGCCAGCATGTCCGCCAAGGTCTTTAGGACTCTCTCGTGAATGAACCGCTACCCGAATCCGAGGATGCAATCGCAATAGCCGACGAGACGTCGACGCGCGACCGAATCCTGGCTGCCACCGCCGAGGCGCTAGGACGCAGTGGTCAATCCAAGCTCAGCCTCTCCGAAGTTGCTTTGCAGGCGGGAGTGTCGCGACCCACCTTGTACAGATGGTTCGCATCGAAAGAGGAGCTACTCGCCGCATTCGGACTCTACGAGCGAGATTTGTTCGGCACGGGCCTCGCCCACGCCACCTCGGGACTGCACCGTGCCGAAAAGCTCGATGCCGCATTGCGTTTCATTGTCGAATACCAGCAGTCCTACTCGGGCGCACGACTCGTGGACGTCGAGCCCGAAGCGGCCGTCGCGCAACTGGCCGAGGTAATGCCGATGATGCGAGCAGGCCTGCAGCGACTGATAACTGGGCCGAATGCGGCTGTCAAGGCAGCGACGGCGATCCGTGTCGCAATGTCTCAGTACGTTGTGCGCAGCGACGACGCCGACCAATTCCTGGCCCAGCTCCGTCATGCAGTGGGCATCAAGCAGCCGGGGCCGGACAGTTGAGCCCGATCCGGTCTCGCCGCAGCCCCGTGGTCAACGAGCAGAATGCAACGCCGCACGCGCTGGCACTCGCAGAAGCCGCCGAGGCGGAGGCCGAGGCCACGGCAGCCGAGGCGCTCGCGGTCGCGGCGCACGCCCGGGCACGCGCGCTGCGGCTGCGCCGGGCCGCCGCCGCTATGACAGATCTGGATTCCGGGGATGCTTCACCCGTGGATTCGTCTACACACGACGCTCAGGGCGGTGCTGAAGACGATCTGCCTGACGAACGCGAACCGGCAGACAACGTCCCCGCTGTATCGGCAATCAAGCCGCGGTGGCACCTTCCGGGCCGGCCGAGGCGACGCCTCGCCGCGGCAGCCGTCGCGGTCCTTTTCGCCTGCGCGATGTTTGGGGTGGGCGGACGGCTCCTTTGGCAGCACCGAGAGAAGTTAGGGGAACAACAGCGCACTGCGGAGTTCGCTGCTGCCGCCCGGCAAGGCGTCGTGACGTTGATGTCGATGGACTTCGCTCACGCCAAGGACGACGTGCAACGCGTCATCGACGACTCCACCGGGTCGTTCAAAGACGACTTCGTCAAAGGGGCCAAGGATTTCATCGCCGCCGCGCAGCAATCGCAGCTCACCACCGTGACCACGGTGAACGCCGCTGCCGTCAAATCAATGGCCGCCGACTCCGCCAACGTCCTGGTGGCGGCAACGTCTGAAGTCACCAATGCCGCAGGAGCCAAGCAGGAACCACGTGCTTGGCGACTCGTCGTCACCGTCACCCGGGATGCCGACCAGCTCAAGCTGTCGAAGGTGGAGTTCGTGCAGTGAGCGATAACCCAAGTCCAGCAGTCGAAGACGTCGCGCGCGACGACGTCCTCGACGCAACCGACGACGGGCCGGTTGAGTCACCGCCGCCATCGACCGAGGTCTCGGCCCGCCGGTACGGCGCGAGGCTGACGCTCTTCGCCTTCGCATTGCTCGTCATCACCTCCACGGCCTTCGCCGCCTGCATGTTCTACTTGCAATACCTCCCGGATCGTCAGACCGACAACGCCGCTGCCAGCGCGGCGGTGTCCGCCGCCTCCGACAGCACGGTCGCCATCCTGTCCTACGCCCCGGATAGCATCGATAAGGACTTCGCCACCGCCAAGTCACGCCTCACCGGCGAATTCTTGAACTATTACAGCCAATTCACCCAGCAGATCGTCGGACCCGCCGCTAGGCAGAAGGCCGTCAAGACCACCGCGGCCATCGCGCAGGCCGCCTTAACGGAGCTCCATTCGGACTCCGCCGTCGTTCTCGTCTTCGTCAACCAGACCACCCAGAGTGCGGCGCGACCAGAGCCGACCATCACGGCGAGCAGCGTGCTAGTGAGCCTGACGAAGATCAACGGTGCTTGGCTCGTCTCAGCGTTCAACCCGATCTGAGGACACCGATGCGCGCCGACTCGACGCAGACCGCGCTCACTCTCGCCGCTACATTGCGGGGAGGACGATCATGCGGTCGGTATCTTCACGAAGGCTTGACTGATGTGAGGAAAAGCAATCGCCCACAACATGCCTCAGCAGATTCGGCTGACGGAAACGATCGCTTAGGCGTCGCCGCGAACCCAGACGCTCCGACCGCCCTGCGCGCTGCAGGACAAGAACAGGCCATCTGGCGACTGGGCGACAGCGTTCTGGAAGCCTTCACAAGAGGTGCTCTCATCCTTGACCCCCCTCATCGGGGGCGACCGGAAATACCGAGGCTCATAACGTCTCGGGGAGCCGCAGAAGACGAGCCTTCCCCACGAGGTCGTCCCGAAGACGAAGGTTGTGGTGTTCTCACACGGTGCGCCGAGATCTATTCCTGCGGCGATTCCCGGGACGCAGTGGGGGTCGTCGCAGCTCCCCGGTCCGGCAGCCGCGGTGGGCGAGAACCACATCGCGGCGCCAACAATCACGCTTCCTGTCGCGAATCTGTAACGCATCCAGTTATTTTCACATCCCCAGTGGGCTCACAGCCAAGCAAGGGCGGGCTAGTGTTGGCTCTGGGACAACGGATGCCGTGCGCTCGACGTCAAGGAGTCCATGGCAGTGACTCTTAGACGCAGGGCGGCCGCCATTCCCACCCACGATGACCTTTCCACCGCCGACGCGGAGGCCGCGGCGAC
>Ga0302314_10023611_pt1 | contig 10029 bp, 5 predicted proteins | sample III_Palsa_N2_3_FD_200533 | JGI IMG/M metagenome (GOLD analysis project Ga0302314, IMG submission 200533) | Peat permafrost microbial communities from Stordalen Mire near Abisko, Sweden - III_Palsa_N2_3 | ecosystem: Environmental > Terrestrial > Soil > Palsa > Peat permafrost | place: Sweden...
GCGCACCATCAAGAACCGGATCGCCGAGACCGGCCGCCAGATCCCGGTGATCGCCAAGATCGAGAAGCCGGAAGGCGTCGCCGCCATCGACGAGATCCTCGCCGAAGCCGACGGCATCATGGTCGCGCGCGGGGACCTCGGCATCGAGATCTCGACCCAGAAGCTGCCGGTCGTGCAGAAGGAGCTGATCGCCTCCGCCAACCGCGTCGGCAAGCTGGTGATCACCGCCACCCAGATGCTCGAGAGCATGATCGAAAGCCCGATCCCGACCCGGGCGGAGTCCTCCGACGTCGCCAACGCCATCTTCGACGGTTCCGACGCGGTGATGCTCTCCGGCGAGACCGCCTACGGCAAGTTCCCGGCCGAGGCGGTCGGTGAGATGATGCGCATCGCCATCGAGGCCGAGAAGAGCCCGTACATGCCGACCCTGAACCCGGATCGCGAGAAGGGCGGCTTCGACCATTACGCCATGGCGATCAGCGGTGCCACCGACTACCTGTCGCGCGAGCTCTCGGCCAACGCCATCATGGTCTTCTCGCAGAACACCGAGAAGGCCCTGCTGCTGTCCAAGCGCCGGGGCGACGTGCCGATCGTCGCGCTGTGCTACGATCAGGCCACCTGGCGCCGCCTGAGCCTCTTCTGGGGGGTCGTACCGGTGATCGTGCCGCTGAAGGAGGATCCCAACGACCAGCTCGAGATCGGCATCGAGAGCTGCATCCGCCTCGGGGTCGTCAATGACGGCGACACGGTGGTGGTGATCTACGGCGTCTCGTCGCACGGCGCCAACTCGATCAAGGTCGTTCAGGTCTAGACCATCCAACCTGGCGCCAGGGACGGGCGCCCCGCGACTGACTGGTCGGCGATCCCGGACCGACGCTGGTGCGAACCAGCCGGGACGCCAGGCACACGCTTGCCCATCCACCGCGCTCCATGGCCACGATGGGCCACGACCTGCGCGTCGGCGCCAGCCTGACGTGCATGATCGGCCGAGTCCGTGACGCCACCATGCAGCCGCTGGCCGGCTTGCGCGGCATCATCAAAGCGAGGAACGATACCAACGACGACAGTCATCCGCTGGCAGTCAACTTCGCCAGGAGCCTGCTCTCTGACTGGTGACGGCTGCGACCATCCGCACCTCCCTGAGTCCGCCACGATCCGACAGGGACCGGCTGCTCGGGATGGATCCGGCATGGTCCGACGTCAGCGGCCTCTCCCGCGGTGACCCCACCTCGCTTGGCGGCTCTGCAGGGCAGTCGTGGCCAGGATGCGGCAGCCACGATGGCTCGCTCGATCGCAGCCAAGATGACCGCAGCATGAACGAGGCGGTGGTGCGACGCCCTGGGCCGGCACGCCGTGGTCCCCTGTCCGTCATCTGTGCGCTGCAGCAGGGCCCCACGGGCTGGCGCCATGGTTTACCGTCTTTGGTGGGCTTGATCCACGTCGCAGCAATGGCCACACTGGCGGGATGCCCACCGTGCCGTGCCTGACCCTGCGCATCCGCGTGCCGCAGCCCCTGCTGCGTGCGCTCGGCGTCCTGCTGCCGCTGCTCCTGCTCGGCTGCCATGACGGCCCGGTCGCCGCTCCTGATGCAAGCACGGCCATCCCGGTGACGGTGGCACCCGCGGAGATGCGCGACCTGGTCGACGACATCCAGGTCCTGGGCACGGTGGTGCCCTTGCAGCAGGCCGTGATCAGGGCACGGGTCGACGGCCTGGTCCAGGAGATGCCGGTGGCAGAAGGCACGGGGGTCGCCGCCGGCACCCTGGTGGCCCAGCTCGACGCGCGGCCGCTGCACGCCGCACGTCTGCAGCAGCAGGCCCTGGTGGCCAGGGACCAGGCGCTGCTCGACCAGGCGGTGCTCGAAGAGGCGCGCTACACCACCCTCGCCAAGGAGGGCATGGCCTCGCAGGACAGCCTGGAGCTGGCCCGCACCCAGGTGAAGAGCCTGTCGGCGAGCCTGGACGCCGACCGCGCCGCGCTTGCCGCCGCCCAGCTGCAGGAGGATTTCACCAGCGTCTGCGCGCCCTTCTCCGGCCAGCTCGGATTGCGGCTGGTCGATCCCGGTGCGATCGTGCATGCCACCGACGCCCTGGGCCTGTTCACCATCAGCCAGCTGACGCCGATGTCGGTGGTCTGCTCGGTGCCCCAGGACGAGTTCCCGGTCCTGAGCAAGGTCTTGGACGGGAGCTCGCCCCGGGCGGTCGAGGTGCTGTCGCGGACCCACGCCCATCTCGCGGATGGCGTGCTGCGCGCGCTCGACAACCACGTCGACTCCACCAGCGGCCAGGTCCAGGTGCGCGTGGTGTGCGGCAACCAGGACCACGCACTGTGGCCCGGCAGCTTCGTCTCGGTCAGGATCCTGCTGGGCGAGGTGCACGGCCTGGCCGTGCCCAGCTCCGCTGTCGAGCGCGCGCAGGACGGCTGGACGGTGCTGGTGGTCACCGGCCACGTGGCCCATGTGCGTACGGTCCATCCAGGTGCCTCCAGCCAGGGCTGGACGCAGATCCTGGAGGGATTGCAGCCTGGGGACCAGGTCATCACCAGCGGCCAGTACCGCGTCGCCGAGGGCGATGTGGTCGATGCCCACGCTGGTGCGGCGCAGCCGCTACCGCCATGAGCCTGTCGGATCCATTCATCGATCGCCCGGTGACCAGCACCCTGCTCATGGTCGCGGTGCTGGCCGTGGGGATCCTGGCCTACGTCATGCTGCCGCTGGCGCCGTTGCCGCAGGTCGACTTCCCGACCATCGCCGTCGAGGCCGCGATGCCCGGCGCCAGCGCCGAGACCATGGCGACCGCGGTCGCCACCCCGCTGGAGCGCTCCTTCTCGGCGATCTCCGGCGTCACCCAGATGACCTCGTCCAGCTCGCTGGGCGCGACCGGCGTGACCTTGCAGTTCGATCTCGGCAAGAACATCGACGCGGCCGCCCAGGAGGTGCAGTCGGCGATCACCGCGGCGTCGGGCACCCTGCCCCGCGATCTGCCCAGCCCTCCCGTTTTTCACAAGGTCAACCCGGCGGACTTCACCATCCTCTCCCTGGCCCTGACCTCGGAGTCCCTGCCGCTGACCGAGATCGACCGCTGCGCGGATGAGCTGCTGGCCAGCCAGCTCTCGCAGCTGCCCGGCGTCGGACTGGTCGATTTCCACGGCGAGGCCAAGCCAGCGATCCGCATCCGCATCGATCCCGATGCGCTCAGCCACGTCGGACTGACGCTCGAGGACGTGCGCAGCCTGCTCGGGGTGGTGACCGTCAACGCCCCGAAGGGCGAGTTCGACGGTCCCAGCGGCTCGGTGGCGTTGGCCACCACCGACCAGCTGCTGGATGCGGCCGCGGTCCAGCAGGCGGTGATCGCCTACCGCAATGGCATGCCGGTGCGGGTCCGCGACCTCGGCAGGGCGGTCGATGGTCCGGAGGACCAGCGCGAGTCGGCCTGGCTGGATGACCGCCGGGCGATCATCGTCGACATCCACAAGCAGCCGGGCTTCAACGTGCTGCAGACCATCACCGGCATCCAGCAGCGCCTGCCCGGTCTGCAGGCGGCGCTGCCGTCGCGCATCCAGGTGCGGGTGGTGGGCGACCGCAGCCAGACCATCCACGCCTCCCTGCTCGAGGTGGAACGCACGCTGCTGCTGACCCTGGTGCTGGTGGTGCTGGTGATCTGGCTCTTCCTGCGCGACCTACGCTCGACCCTGATCCCGGCGCTGACCATCCCGCTGTCTTTCGCCGGTACGACCCTGGTCATGCACCTGCTCGACTACAGCATCGACAACATCTCGCTGATGGCCCTGACCATCGCCGTAGGCTTCGTCGTCGATGACGCGATCGTGGTCATCGAGAACTGCTCCCGGCACATCGAGTCCGGGATGCCCGTGCTGCCGGCCGTCCGCCGTGGCGCGCGTGAGGTCGGTTTCACGGTCGTCTCGATGACCGTGTCGCTGATCGCGGTCTTCATCCCGGTGCTGTTCATGGGCGGGATCATCGGGCGCATGTTCCGCGAATTCGCGGTGACCCTCAGCGTGGCGGTGGTGATGTCCGGGATCGTGGCCCTGACCGTCACCCCGATGCTCTGCGCCGTTCTGCTGACGACGCGCTCGCAGGGGTCCGAGGCCGCGTGGCCCGCACGGCTGGCCGAGCGCGGCTTCACGGCCTGCGCCCGGTTCTACGAGCAGTGCCTCGATCACGTGCTGCGGCACCGCATCCTGACCCTCACGGTCTTCGCCGCGACCCTGGCTGCGACCATCGGGATGTACATCGTCGTGCCCAAGGGCTTCTTCCCCGAGCAGGACACCGGACTGATCATCGGCGTGGCCGAGGCCGCGCCGGACATCGGCTCGGCGGAGATGGGCCGGCGCATCCAGCAGCTGGTGCAGATCGCGCGCGCCGACCCCGACGTGGACAACGTCTATTGCTGGATCGGCGCCAACCCGACCCTCTCCCAGGGCCGGGTGATGATCAACCTCACGCCCTTCGCGACGCATAGGGCCAGCGCCCGGGCGATCATGCGGCGCCTCGCGCCACGCCTGGCCCGGGTCGAGGGCATCCATCTGTTCATGCAGTTGCGGCAGGACATCCAGGTCGGCGGACGTCCCGCCAAGACCCAGTACCAGTACACCCTGCAGGGGGCCGACAGCGTCGAGCTGGCGACCTGGGCCCGGCGTCTGCAGGCCGCCATGTCCGGGCTGCGCCAGGTGCGAGACGTGACCGCGGACATCGAGGCGGACGCGCCGAGCGTCAGCCTGGAGATCGATCGCGACACGGCCGCGCGCTTCGGCATCACGGCCCAGCTGATCGACGACACCCTCTATGACGCCTTCGGCCAGCGCCAAGTCGCCACGATCTTCACCCAGCTCAACCAGTATCACCTGATCCTGGAGGTCTCGCCGGAGCACCAGGTCGATGCCCAGGCGCTGTCGCACCTGTATATCCGCTCGCCGCTCTCGGCGCAGCTAGTGCCATTGTCCCAGCTGGTCTCGATCGCCACCACCCTGGCGCCGATCACCATCAACCATCAGAACATCTTTCCCGCCATCACCCTGTCCTTCAACGTCGCTCCAGGCTACGCCCTGGGCGACGCGGTGGCGGAAGTCACGCGTCTGGAGCGCGGCATGGACCTCCCTCCCAGCATCCATGGCAGCTTCCAGGGTTCCGCCCAGGCCTTCCAGGATTCGCTCGCCACGCAGCCCTGGCTGATCCTGGCGGCGGTCGGTGCGGTGTATCTGGTGCTGGGCATGCTCTATGAGAGCTTCATTCAGCCGCTGACCATCCTCTCGACCCTGCCCTCGGCGGGCCTGGGGGGCCTGCTGGCGCTGCAGCTGACCGGCAACGATCTGTCGGTGATGGCCCTGATCGGCATCCTCCTGCTGATCGGCATCGTCAAGAAGAATGCGATCATGATGGTCGACGTCGCCCTGGTCGATAGCCGCACGACCGGCAGCTCTCCCCAGGCCGCCATCCGCCGCGCCGCCCTGCAGCGCTTCCGTCCGATCATGATGACCACCGCGGCTGCCCTGCTCGGCGCGCTGCCCCTGGCCCTGGGTGCAGGCGCTGGCGCCGAGCTGCGCCGGCCGTTGGGCATCACCATCATTGGCGGGTTGCTGCTCAGCCAGCTGCTCACCCTGCTGACCACCCCGGTCATCTATATCGTCATCGAATCGCTGCGGGTGCGTCTGGCGGCGTGGCGCCGCGGCGGCGGCGAGGCGGGCAGTGGGCGCAGCGCCCCCGCGGCAGCGTCAACTGCCACCGGGGACGCAGATGCCGTCGCGGATCTGCGCTTACCGGGCGAGCCCGGTTGACCTCCCTGCCGCGGCCCGCGTGACGGGCCCACTCCGACCGGTGACCGGGCGCGGCTGCGAGCGGGTTCCGGTGGTGTCGGCGACAGCACCGCGAGCATGGCGCCATGAACGCATCCCCGGTCGATCATGCCCAGGGCCTGGCCGCGGCCCTGGCCGAGCACGCGGCGCTCGACGCGCGCGCCCGCACCACCGGCCTGGCGCGCCTCATGGGCTGCGTCCTGCCGCTGGTGCCGTTGTTCATCTGGACGCTCCCGGGCTGGGTGGTGATCGCGTGCCTGGCGGCCACGGTCGCGGCCTTCATCCTCGGCGGCGCACAGCTCAGCCGCCTGGTGCGCGCGCGCCAGGTCGCCAGCCGCTTGGCCGACTACCACCGCGCCGGCGCCGAGCGTCTGGCCGGACGCTGGGGGCGCGCCACCGCCACCGGCGAGGAGACCTGTCCTGTCGACCATCCCTGCGCCCGCGACCTCGGCCTGGTCGGCGCCCGCAGCCTCTTCACGCTGCTCGACACCGCAGCCACCGCCGCCGGCAGCCGGCGGCTGCTGGGCTGGCTGCTGAGCCTCGACGGCCAGCCCGCCAGCGATCGCGCCGATCTGGTGCGCCACCTCAGCCGCGCCCATGTCTGGCGGGCGCGCTTCGTCGCCGAAGGCTCGTCACCCGTGGCCGTTCCCGCGCCCCCAGCGCGCGTCCCCGGCGCGCCGGCAGCAGTGGCATCCGCGTGGTCCGCGGCCGCACAGGCCGCGGCCTCGGTGCTGGTCACCGCCCCTGCGGATCCGCTCGCGACCTGGCTGCAGGAGCGCCGCCGTCCACCACCCTGGCTCGGGGCTGCAGCCTGGACGGCGCGTCTGCTGGTCGCGGCCTTCCTGGCTTGGATCGCCTGGCACGCCGAGGAGCGCGAGTTCCTGATGGTGCTATTGCTCACCGCGCTGGTCTGCGGCGCCATCGATCGCCTCGCGCGGCGTTTCCTGAGCGGCCTGGAAGGCGACAGCCTCTATGCCCAGGTCACCGCCGAGCGCGCCCTGATCGGCCGCATCGCCGCCCTGCCCCAGGACGCCGGGGCGCCCACGCTGATCGCGGAGCACGTCCGCCTCGCCACCGCCGCCAGCGCGGCCCTGGCGCGCTTGCAGCTGCTGGGCGATGCGCTCTCCAAGCAGGGCAATCCGCTGTGGAGCTACCTGATCGGTGCTGTGTGGTTCGACCTCTCCCGCCAGGCGACGCGCTTTGACGCCTGGGCCCTGGCCCATGGCCAGAGCCGGGGCGCCTGGCTCGACGCCGCCGCCGAGATCGATGCGATCAGCTGCCTGGCCACCTATGTCGCCGAGCAGGGCGGCGCCTGGCCGCAGTGGACGACGCAGGGCGCACCCTTCACCGCCACCGCACTCGCCCATCCGCTGCTGCCCCCCGCGCGCCGGGTGGCCAACGACGTGACCATCGATCCCAGCCTGGTGCTGGTGGTCACCGGCGCCAACGCCTCGGGCAAGAGCACCTTCCTGCGCTCCTGCCTGCTGGCGGTGGTGATGGCGCGGCTGGGCATCACGGTCTGCGCCAGCAGCCTGATGCTGCGCCCGCTGCGTGTCGCCGCGGCCATGGATGCGCGCGACGACCTGCATCAGGACCTCAGCCGCTTCCAGGCCGAGATCGGCCGGCTGCGGCGCATCATCGACGAAGTCGACGCACCCGGCGCGCCGGTCCTGGTGGCGCTCGACGAGGTCCTCTCCGGCACCAACAGCCTCGAGCGCCACCTCGGTACGCGTGCGGTGGTCGCGGCGGTGCGCGCGCGCGCCGCCGCGGTCCTGATCAGCACCCATGACCTGGCCTTGGCGCAGCTGGAGACCGACCTCTCGCCACCGGTGCGTGTCGTGCACTTCGCCGACCAGACCGGCACCCTCGCGGATCGTCCGGACCTGGCCTTCGACTACCTGATGCGTCCCGGGGTCCTGACCTCGACCAACGCCCTGCGCCTACTGCGCCTGGCCGGCATCGCCGTGCCCTGAGCGCCTCAGGGGGCCCTCTTAGAAAGGGATGGTCAGGGTGTCGTAGACGGTGAAGCGCGGCCCGTAGGAGGCCTGGAAGATGCCAATGCCGCCGGCCGGGCGGATGAGGTTCTCGCGGTTGAAGAGGTTCAGGATGGTCACGCGGTCGGTCATCGCGCCGATGCCCGGGCAGGTGAAGGCGTAGAGCACGCCGAGATTGACCTGCCAGACTTCCGGCAGCGAGGTGTTGTCGGCGAAGCCAGTGCGCAGGCCGCTGGAGTAGATGCTGTCGAGACTGACGGTGAACGGCCGCAGGTCATAGGTCACCCCGCCCGAGATCTCGGCCAGCGGCTCATGATCGAGCAGAAAGTAGTGGTTGTTGATGTAGGACAGCTCCGCCGGATCGGCGAAGTTGAACTGGCCGCTGGCCACCCCCTTCTCGTAGTTCCGTCCCATGGTCAGGTTGGTGTAAGAGGTGAAGTCGTTCCGGCGGTAGGCCAGGGCCAGCTCGCTGTCCCAGATGTAGCCCTTCTCGTAGTTCAACGGCGCATAGATCGGCACATCGCCGAACAGCCCGGCATCGAGGTAGTGGTGCGTGATCTCGAAGAAGTTGTCCCAGGAGACGACTGCGCCCTCGAAGGGGTGGTAGGCGACCCCGGCGTCCCATTCGCTGTCATGCTCGGCATAGGGAAAGCTCTGGCCGCTGGGTTGAGCACCGGTGGTGTTGGCGTAGGCGGCGGGCGCGCTCGGCGCGATGCCCGAGAAGGTCGGCAGCTGGGTGTAGCGCGCGAAGCCGCCATGCGCCGAGAAGTCCTGGTTCGGCCGCCAGATCAGGCTGACCGTTGGATCGAGGCTGTGGTCGGTGGTGAAGCCGGTCAGGGTGTTGTAGCGCAGGCCGAGGTTGCCGCTGATCGTCTGCGACAGCTGGGCCAGCTCGTTGACGTAGGTGCCGGTGACGATGTTGTCCTTCTGCAGGTGCAGGTCGACATCGGTTGGCACGTCACTGGTCTGGTTGCCGTCGGCGTCCACCGGGAAGACCTTCGAGGAGGAGTCGGAATCCACATTGTAGGAGCCGACATAGAAGCCGGTGCTGAAGGTGGAGCGCTCGTGCGTGATGGAGAGGTCGCCCTGCGCGGTGTAGTCGTAGTCCTGGCGCTTCACATCCGAGGATACGCCCTGGTAGACCAGATCGCCCACGTCATCCGGGGTGAAATGCTGTTCGATATGGTGCGTGACCACCGCCAGCTGATAGGAGACCTCCTGGTTGACGGTGTGGTCGAGCTTGAGCATCGCCAGGTAGTCGCGCATGTTCAGCCCGGAATCGATCGTGGAGGAGTTCGGCGGCGGATTGTGCCCGGCGAGATCGTACTGCGGATCCATGTCCGGGACGTTGGGGAACTGGCTGTTGCCGGCCGCACCCGAGAGGACCAGGCTGACCTTGGTATCCAGGGTCACCTGATCGGCGACGTAGGCGAAGGCCTGGCCCGCGTTCTGATGGTTGTGCACAGCATTGGCGTCGTCGGTCGGGGTGTTGAATGCGGTGTTGTTGGAGGTCGCCATGATGTTGGCGTAATAGCTCCAGGTGCCGCTGCTGGCGCCGTACTCGACGTCCTGGCGCACGGTCTGGCGCATGCCGACGGTGGTCGACTCGCTGCCGCCCGGCTGGCTGAAGCCATCCTTGGTCTGGATGTCGACCACCCCGCCGATCGCATAGCTGTACTGTGCTGGCAGGATGCCGGTCAGCAGGTCGATGTGCTTGACCATCATCGGGTTGACCATCGAGATGAAGGGCGGATTGGTGTTGATGTCGATCGGCACCAGCACGTTGTTGATCTGATATTGGAAGCCGGCACCCTCATTGTCGCGGATGTGCACCATCTCGTACTGGTCGATGGCCACGCCCGGCATCTGCGCCAGCAGGTCGGTCATCGGCGTGTTGCTGCCGGCCGGCAGGCGGTCGATGTCGGCCTGGGTCACGCCATAGGAATTGGCACCGTTGGCGTTGGTGCCGGGACCAGCGCGGTTGTTGGCATTGACGGTGATCTGCTGCTCAGGCTCGGTCGCGTTCGGGATCGAGCCGGTGGTGCCGGCGGTGTCGGCCGGGGTCGCGCTCGGCGTGGGCGCCACCGGCGGGGAGCTGGACTGGTCCTCGGCCAGCAGGCCCGCGCCCGGCAGGAGCAGGGCGAGGGTGGGGACGAGCATGACGCAGGAGAGGCGACTCGTGGGGGTAGGCATGATGGGCCGAGCCTAGGAACCCCACGGCATG
>Ga0302314_10023612_pt1 | contig 10029 bp, 8 predicted proteins | sample III_Palsa_N2_3_FD_200533 | JGI IMG/M metagenome (GOLD analysis project Ga0302314, IMG submission 200533) | Peat permafrost microbial communities from Stordalen Mire near Abisko, Sweden - III_Palsa_N2_3 | ecosystem: Environmental > Terrestrial > Soil > Palsa > Peat permafrost | place: Sweden...
ACAGACGGTCCACTTCCCTGGCGGTGAGCGTCGCTGTCGGCTCGTCCAGAATCAGAAGCTTGCTGTCATGGCAGAGCGCCTTGGCGATCTCGACAAGCTGCATTTGGGCGACGCCGAGGCGGCTTGCCAGCGTGGTCGGCGCGACGTCGAGCCCGACCTCGTCAAGCAGTTCCGCCGCGCGGCGGTTCATGGTTCGAAAATCGACCAGCCCGTATCGCCGGGGCAGATCCTCGAACAGCAGGTTCTCAGCCACCGTCAGGTTCGACAGCATGCTGAGTTCCTGATGCACGACGCGAATGCCGGCGCGAAACGCATCCGTCGGCGTGCCGGGACGGTAGGGCGCGCCATCGAAGGTGATTTCGCCCTCGTCGGGTCGGAAGAGGCCGGCCAGCAGGTTGATCAGCGTCGATTTGCCGGCGCCGTTCTCGCCCAGCAGGATATGCGTCTCGCCGCGTGCGATCTCGAACGAGACTCCGCTCAAGGCGGTCACACCGGGAAACCGCTTGCCGACCGACGCCAGGCTGAGGATAGGATCGCTCATCCGGTGCTATCTCGAAGGGACGAGGTGCCAGCGGTCGCCAGCACCTCGCCAACAAGGATGAACAGGTTCGGCGACGGCGTCAGACGTCCTTGGCCGTGATGAGCTTGATATCGGTCTTGACCCAACCGGTGAACGTCTCGCCGGCCCGTTGGCGCAGACCATAGTCGATGCCCATGGCGGCCATCTGCGCGCCGTACTGTTCGACCGTCGCCAGCATCTTTCCCGCCTTGACGAGCGGCTTGACCGCCGGGATGTTGTCGAACCCGATCACCTTGATCTGTCCGCTCTTGCCCGCCGCGTCGAGCGCCTTGACGACGCCGAGCGCCATCGAGTCATTGGCCGCCATGACACCCTGAATGTCGTGGAGCTGGGTCAGGAAGTTGGTCATCAGCGTATTGGCTTCCTCGGTCTCCCAATGCGCGGTCTTGCTGTCGAGCAGTTGGAGCTTGCTTTCGGCGATCGCGTCCATGAAGCCCTTCTTGCGCTGTTGCCCGTTGTCGGCCTCCGGGTTGCCCTCCAGGATCACGACCTTGCCACCGGCGCCGATTACCTTGGCGAGCGCGTCGCCCGCGAGCTTCGCGCCGGCCCGATTGTCCGGGCCGAAGAACGCGAGATCGATGCCGGCCGCCTTCTTCGCGTCGTGATCGAGTTCGACATCGATATTGATCACCACCACACCAGCCTTCACCGCCTTGGCGAGCGGCGTCACCATGGCCTTCGAGTCGGCCGGCGCGATGACGATGATGTCGTATTTCTGGGTGACGAAGTTCTCCACCGCATCGACCTGGGCGGCGAAGTCGCGCTCGTCCTTCATACCGACCGCCTTGAAGGAGAACTTATCGGTATTCTTTGCCGCATATTGCTGGGCGCCGGCCTGCATCTGTTTGAAAAACTCGTTGGCGAGCGACTTCATGACGAGGCCGACCGGCCGCGAGGGCCGGGGGAAGGCCGGTGGCCAGTGCGAGCGTCGATGCGGCTGCCGCCGTCAGCATGAAATGACGACGGTCTATACCGCCCGCCGCGCCTGGAACAGGCGTCGGCACGATGGTCTTGATCATGGGTTTCCTCCCGTTTCCGCTTTTCACCAGATATTCGAGTATCGGGCGCGAATGAAACGTTTCCACGCCATGGTTAACACACAACCCAAAGGGTTTCAACTTGAGCTGTACGCCGGCGGGGCGCAGGATTCTCGGATTTCAAGCCTTGTTCGAAGCGGTTGATGCCGCGACAGCGCGACACCATCTCGAAGTTGCAGTAAAGCGGACACGGCTTCTTCGCTGATCGCCCGAATCGGCTGCGCTACCGTGGTGAGCCTCGGCGAGACGACCGCCGCGAGCGGAATGTCGTCGAAGCCGACGATCGACAGGGCTTGCGGAACCGGTATTTTCATGTCTGCCGCCGCGCGCATCGCGCCGACCGCCTGTTGATCGGATCCCGTGACGATGGCGGTGGGCCTGGGATTGAGCGCAAGCAGGCTGCGGGCCATCTCCTCGCCGCTCAGGAAATCGAATGCGCCGAACCGCGCATAAGACGCCGGATCCATTCCGGCCGATGCCAATAGGTCAGCCGCGACATCGAGCCAGCCGGCATGGCGATCGCGGGCGACCGGGATGTCGGCCGGCCCGGCGATGCAGGCGATCACCCGATGCCCGAGCTGCGCCAGATATTCCGCGGCCTGCCGGGCGCCTTCGCGATGGTTGCTCGCCACGACCGCGTGTCCGGCGACGGGACGATCAATCAGCACGATCGGCACGCGTGTCGTCTCGGCATGTAGGGCCGACGCGTCGGTCGGTGCGATGATCAGGCCATCGACCCGGCGGGTTGATAGCGTCCTGATATACAAGCGCTCCTGCAGGGGGTCGTTGTCGGAATTGCCCAGCAGCAAACTGTTGCCGGCCGCTGCCGCCGCCCGCTCGATGTGCCGGACGAGCTCGGCGAAATAGGGGTTTGTCACGTCGGGCACGATCAAGCCCAGCGTATGGGTGCGCCGGCTGCGCAGGCTGGCGGCGATGGCATTGGGGACGTAATCCAGTTCTTGGATCGCCGCTTCGACGCGTTCCCTGGTTGCCCGCTGGACCGTCGGGTTGCGGTTCATGACGCGCGATACCGTGCCGACCGAGACCCCGGCGCGCCGGGCGACCTCCCGGATGCTGACCATGCTGCTTATGCCCTACAAAATCCCTATTGAAACGGTTCATTAAACGGTACATTGCACGGACCCGCTGGTCAAACTGCGCCCGGACCCGTCCCGCCCGTCAGATACCGGCGGATCCCGCGCCGTTCATCGATCGCACGATCCTGCGCGCGGGTGCGTGCGTGGCCGAGGTCGCGCGCTTTTGTCCGGCGGCGCACGCGGCATCAGAACCTTCGAGCACGCGGCGGCGATGACCGGCGCCTGAAGCGTCCGCGCCGGCAGTGCAGGGGCGGGCGGACCACAAATCAAGCGGCCGCCAAAAGGCCGCGGCGAGGACCGCATTCCGCGCCCCTCGGAAACGATGGAGAGGAAACGCCATGAGGAAGCTGATCTATTCTCTGGTTGCCATAGCCGGCCTGGCGGCGCTGCCGGCCGTTGCGGCCTCGAATGGGCCGATCGACACGAGCCAGGTGCGCAAGGACGTCGCCGCCGCCACGGGCAAGAAATACACGATCGCGACGGTGGTGAAAGTCGACGGCATCGCCTGGTTCGACCGCATGCGCGAAGGCGTCGGCCAATTCGGCAAGGATACAGGCCATGACACCTGGATGCTGGGGCCGAGTCAGGCCGATGCCGCCGCCCAGGTGCAGATCGTCGAGAGCCTCATCGCCCAGGGCGTCGATGCCATCTGCATCGTGCCCTTCTCGGTCGAGGCGGTCGAGCCGGTGCTGAAGAAGGCGCGCGAGCACGGCATCGTGGTCATCGCCCACGAAGCCTCCAACATCGAGAACGTCGATTACGAGCTGGAGGCGTTCGACAACAAGGCCTATGGCGCGAAGCTGATGGAGGTGCTGGCGAAATCCATGGGCGGCGAGGGCAAGTATGTCGCGACCGTCGGTAGCCTGACCTCGAAATCCCAGAACGAGTGGATCGACGGCGCCATCGCCTATCAGAAGGAGCATTTCCCGAAGATGCAGGAGGCGACGCATCGGCTCGAGACCTATGACGACGCGAACCAGGACTACAACAAGCTCAAGGAGACCCTGACGACCTATCCGGATCTGAAGGGCGTCCTGGGCGCGCCCATGCCGACCTCGGCCGGTGCCGGGCGGCTGATCGACGAGCGTGGGCTTGCCGGCAAGATGTTCTTCTCCGGCACCGGCCTGGTCTCGGTCGCAGGCGAATATCTGAAGAAGGGCGACATCCAATACATCCAGTTCTGGGATCCGGCCGTCGCCGGCTATGCCATGAACGAACTCGCCGTGCTGGCACTTCAGAAGAAGGCGGGTGAGATCAAGGCCGGGCTCAATCTGGCGCTGCCGGGCTATACCAGCCTCGCGACGCCCGATGCGGCCAAGCCCCACCTGCTCTACGGTCAGGGCTGGGTCGGCGTGACCAAGGAGAACATGGCCCAGTATAATTTCTGAGCCGTCTCCGGTGAGTCGTGAGCAGAACGGGGCCGCCGGTGCACCGGCGGTCCCACGAACCCGCGGGCGACCCGATCCCGTGTCCGACATCCTGATCGAGCTGCGCGACATCGAAAAGCGCTTCGTCGGCGTGCGCGCGCTCGACCAGGTCTCGCTCGCCATCCGGCGTGGCCAGATCCATTGCCTGGCCGGCGAGAACGGCTCGGGCAAATCGACCATCATCAAGATCATGTCGGGCGTCTATGGCCCGGACGCCGGCCAGATCCTGGTCGACGGCGTTCCGGTCGCCCGGCTCGATCCGATCGCCGCCATCCGTCACGGCATCGAGGTGATCTACCAGGATTTTTCGCTGTTCGGCAATCTGACGGTGGCGGAGAATCTGGCGCTGGGTCACGAGCTCCGCGAAAAGCGCCGGCTGGTCGACTGGCGGGCAGTCCGGACGCTCGCCCGCCGCGCGATCGACCGGTTGGGCGTCGAGATCGATCTCGCGGCGGATCTCGAAACCCTGCCGACCTCGGGCAAGCAGTTGGTGGCGATCGCCCGCGCGCTCATGTCCGATCCGCGGCTGCTGATCATGGACGAGCCGACCACGGCGCTGACCCGCCGGGAGGTCGAGACGCTGTTCCGAGTGGTCCGCGAGATCCAGCGCCAGGGCATCGCCGTGCTGTTCGTCAGCCACAAGATGCGCGAGATGCTCGAAATCAGCGAATGGCTGACGGTCATCCGCAACGGCCGCAAGGTGGCCGAGGGCGAAACCGGCCGCTTCGACGAAGCCTCGATCACCCGCCATATGACCGGCCAGGACCTCTCGGGCGAGCCCTACCGTTGGCGACCCGCCGCGGACGGCAAGCCGCCCCGGCTCGATGTGCGGGGGCTCGTCCTGCCGGGCGATACCGGCGGGACCGATTTCAAGCTCGAAGCGGGCGAGATCGTCGGGCTTGCGGGCTTGCTCGGCTCGGGCCGAACCGAGCTTGCCCTGGCCCTGTTCGGCATGGTGCCCGGCCATGGCGGCCAGGTTTTGATCGACGGGGTTCCGGTCCGGCTATCGACCGTGCAGGAGGCGATCGCCCGCGGCATCGCCTATGTGCCGGAGGATCGGCTGACGGAAGGTCTATTCCTCGCCCAGTCGATCGAACGCAATATCCTGGTCGCCGCCTACGACCGGGTGACGCGCGGCCTCATGCTTGACCGGGCCCGAGCGCGGGCGCTTGCGGCCGAGACCGTGGCCGCCATGCAGATCGCCACCCCTTCGCTCGACAAGCCGGTCGGCCAACTGTCCGGCGGCAACGCCCAGCGCGTCGTCATCGGGCGCTGGCTGATGACCGACGCCAAGGTGCTGATCCTGAACGGGCCCACGGTCGGCGTCGATGTCGGCTCCAAGGCCGAGATCCACCGCAAGCTCCGGGAACTCGCGCAGACGCGGGGCCTTGCCGTGCTGATGATCTCCGACGACCTGCCGGAACTGGCGCAGAACTGCAACCGTATCCTCCTCATGCATCGCGGCCGGCTGGTCGGCGAGGTTGCCGGGGGCGAGGCGAGCGAGGCGAGCGTGTCGGACATGCTGAGGCGGCTGTCATGAGCCTGCGCATCTTTCACCGATCCGAAGCCGTGATCGCGGCCGTGCTGCTGCTGGCCATGATCCTGATCGGCCTCGTCAACCCGGCCTTCTGGCAACTCGACAACCTGTTCGGGCTGATACGCAGCAACGTGGTGATCGGCATCATGGCGCTGGGCGTGCTCATGGTGCTGATCTCGGGCGGCATCGACGTCTCCTTCCCGGCCTTCGCCGTCGCCGCCATGTATCTCACGATCCGCGCGATGCTGGCGCTCGGCTATGACGGCGTGGTGCTGCCCTTCGTCATGGCGACGCTGATCGGGGCGGCGCTCGGCGCGGTCAATGCGGCCTTCGTCCATTACGTCCGCGTCATTCCGCTGATCGTGACGCTCGGCACGGGCGCCATGGTCCGGGGCTTCCTGCTGGGCATGGTGGGGGCCAGCCAGATCAACATCGACCGCATGCCGAAGCCGCTCATCGCCTTCGCCCGGAGCGAACTCGTCGGCATCGGCAACGGTGACGGTACCCATTACGGCCTGACCGCAATGGTGGTCCTCTATGGCGCGCTGGCACTCGCGGTCCATCTCGTGCTGCGCTACACGCTTGTCGGCCGCAGCATCTACGCCTTGGGCGGCGATGCGGAGGCGGCGCGACGGGTCGGCTTCGACCTCCGACGGACGACCTTCTTCGTCTATGGTGCCGCGGGCGCGCTCGCCGGCTTCGCGGGGCTCCTCCACAGCAGCATGATCTGGCTCGCCAACCCGCGCGACTTCGCCGGGCTCGAACTCGATGTGATCGCCGCGGTGGTGCTGGGCGGCGCCAGCATCTTCGGCGGCCGGGGCAGCGTGCTGGGCACGCTGCTCGGCGTCTTCATGCTGGTGATGGTCAATAACAGTCTCATCATCATGAAGATCGACACGACCTGGCAACGCGTCGTGGTCGGCGCCATCGTCATCGTCGCCACGGCCATGACGGCATGGCGCGACCGTAAGCGCCGGATCTAGCGGGAGAGAGTGATGAAGCTCGCGAACGATCTGCGCAATCTGGTGAACCGCGACGACAATCTGGGCCAGCTCGTGCTGATCACGATCCTGGTCTTCGCGCTCATGGCCGGGCTCAATCCGGAGAAATTCCTGCGCCCGTATAATTTTGAATCGATCAGCTACGTCTTTCCGGAACTGGGCCTGCTGTCGATCGCCATCATGATCGCCATGCTGACGGGCGGCATCGATCTGTCGGTCGTCGGCATCGCCAATCTCTCGGGCATCCTGGCCGGCACCTTCTTTCATCAGGTGATCGTGGCGCATGAGACACCGGACGGCACAGTGCTGGCCTATGTGGCGGCCGGCGTCGGGATCGCACTGCTCACCGGGCTTGCGGCTGGCCTGCTCAACGGCTTCCTGATCGCGCGTCTGCATGTGACGCCGATTCTCGCCACCATGGGCACGGCCCAGATCTTCACGGGCCTTGCCCTGGTCCTGACCGGCGGCCCGGCGATCGTGGGCTTCCCCGCCTATTGGGGCTTCATCGGCAACGGCAAGCTCCTGGGGCTCGCCGTGCCCTTCCTTCTGTTCCTCGCCGCGGCCGTCGCCATCGCCTTCGTGCTGTCGCGCACGATGCTCGGCATCAATCTCATGCTGATCGGCACGAACGCCAGGGCCGCCCTCTTCGCCGGCCTCAGGCGGGAGCGCATGATCCTCTATTCCTACATGCTGAGCGGACTGCTCGCGAGCCTGGCCGGCATCATCCTGTCGGGTCGGACCAATGCCGCCAAGTCGGACTACGGCACCTCCTATCTGCTGCAGGCGGTGCTGATCGCGGTCCTGGGCGGCACCAACCCGTCGGGCGGCCGCGGCACGGTCCTGGGCGTCTCGATCGCCGTGCTCGCGCTCATGTTCCTGTCGAGCGGCTTCCAGCTCATGCGCTTCAGCAATTTTCTCGTGGATTTCATCTGGGGCGCGTTTTTGCTGCTGGTGATCGCGCTCAATGCCTATCGCAACCGGACCCGATAACGGGAGGGGCACCATGACCTTGACCCAGATCGCACTCAACCCAGGCTTTTTCGGCGAAAGCGAGCGGGAGTTCGCGCGGCTCGACGGGCTCGCGGCACACCTGTTCCGCTACGAGACCGGCGTCGAGGCCATCCGGCTCTCAAACCGGCGCGGCCACATCATCCTGCTGCCCTATCTGGGCCAGATGATCTGGGACGCCGTGTTCGACGGCGTCCGGCTCGGCATGCGCAGCATGTTCGCGGCGCCGCGCCGGACCGAGACGATCATCGGCACCTATGGCTGCCTCGCCTACCACAGCGGCTTGCTGCGCAACGGCTGCCCGTCGCCCGAGGACGATCATCCGCTCCATGGCGAGATGCCCTGCGCGCCGATGGACCGGGCCGGGCTCGAGGCGGGCGAGGACTCGGACGGGCCCTTCATCCGCCTCACGGGCGAGCGGGAATATGTCATGGGTTTCGGCGACCATTACCGGGCGCGGCCCACGGTCACGCTCCGGCCCGAGCAGACCCTGTTCGACGTGACCATGGCGGTCGAGAATCTGGCCGGCCGGCCGATGGACCTCATGTACATGTGCCACGCCAATTTCGCCTTCGCCGAGGGTGCGCGCTTCGTCCAGCCGGCGCCGTTCACGCCAGAGCGGACGGTCGCGCGCACGGTCATTCCGGGCCATGTCCGGGCGACGCCCGACTATCGGGCGTTGATCGAGGAACTGGCGCGCAATCCCGCCGCCCTGGAGCGGCTCGACGAGCCGCAGCGTTACGACCCAGAGCAGGTTTTCTATATCCGCGCGCCAGGTATCGATCGGGACGGGCTCACCCATTTCATGCTGCTTCGGCGCGAGGGCGACGGCTTCGCCATCGCCTATGACCCCGCCAGCTTCCCGACCACCGTGCGCTGGGTTCTCAACGATCCCGGCCAGTCGGTCGCGGCCTTCGCCATGCCGGCGACCTGCGAGCCCGAGGGCTATCTGGCCGAGAAGGCCAAGGGCAACGTGCGCACGCTCGACCCCGGCGCCGAGGCGCGCTTCGCGGTCAGGCTCGGCTATCTCGACAGGTCGGCCGCGGCGCGGCAGGCTGCGTTCATTTCCAGCCTCTAGAGGAGGGACGCGATGCCCCGGATCGCCGTCGTCGGCAGCAACATGATCGATCTCGTGACATATGTGGAGCGGATGCCCAAGGACGGCGAGACGGTCGAGGCGCCGCGCTTCGAGATGGGCTTCGGCGGCAAGGGCGCCAACCAGGCGGTCGCCGCCGCCAAGCTCGGCGCCGAGGTCATGATGGTGACCAAGGTCGGCGACGATCTCTTCGCCCGCGATCAGCGGGAGAATTTCGCGCGCCATGGCATCGACACAAGGCATGTCGGCAGCGTGCCGGGGATGTCGAGCGGCGTCGCACCGATCTTCGTGCTGCCCTCGGGCGAGAACAGCATCCTCATCATCAAGGGTGCGAACGGGGCGCTGGCACCGGCCGACATCGATCGGGCGGCCGAAGACCTGGCCCGGGCCGATCTCATCCTGATGCAGCTCGAGGTGCCGCTCGAAACCGTCTACCACACCATTGCGCTCGGCGCCCGCCTGGGCAAGGAGACCCTGCTCAATCCGGCGCCGGCCGCCGCCGGCCTCGATATCGGGCATCTCAGAAACCTGAGCTTCCTCGTGCCGAACGAGACCGAGCTGGCGTTGCTCACCGGTCTGCCGGTCGATGGGCGCAACGAGACCGAGCGGGCGGCGCAGCGCCTGATCGCCCAGGGCATCCGCACGGTGATCGTGACCATGGGTGGCCGGGGCGCACTCCTGGTGACGGCGGCGGGGAGTGAGATGATAGCCCCCGTGCCGGTGACGCCGGTCGATACGACCGGCGCCGGCGATGCCTTCATCGGCAGCTTCGCCCGATTCTATGCGGAAGACCGGGATCTCCGGGCCGCCCTCGTCCGGGCAGCCCGCTATGCCGCTCACTCGATCACCGGCCGCGGCACCCAGAAATCTTATGCGACCCTGGCCGAATTCGAGAGCTTCGAGGCCGGCCTCTGATCGGCCAGGAGGGATCTCGTGACGGAACTTACGATCGGCACCGAGGTCGGCACAGGCAGCCCCCCGCGTCCTGTTGCCCGGCGATCCGCCGAGCCTGGCGGATCCGCCATCCGGCTGCGTCTTTCGAACCCGCTGTCCCCGAGCACTGCCTGCGTGCGCCGCTGCGGTGTCATCGTGCGCGAGCGGCTCAACAAGGTCGCGAGCGACTTCACGCCATAAGAATGTTCGGTGGGTCAGTCTTCAACTAACCCGGATTTCTCACACCGGGTAGGTGCATCGGGGCGGAGAATCTGAGAAAGTTGTTTTACCAGAACGACTTGACCAGCTTCGC
>Ga0302314_10023613_pt1 | contig 10029 bp, 3 predicted proteins | sample III_Palsa_N2_3_FD_200533 | JGI IMG/M metagenome (GOLD analysis project Ga0302314, IMG submission 200533) | Peat permafrost microbial communities from Stordalen Mire near Abisko, Sweden - III_Palsa_N2_3 | ecosystem: Environmental > Terrestrial > Soil > Palsa > Peat permafrost | place: Sweden...
CGCGGCCCGGATTCGTCTCCCTCGGGCGCGAGGTTTACAAAGGCGAGCGCCATGGAGCAGCGATCGGCGAGCGCGCTGCCCTCCGGGTCCTTGAGGTCGATGCTGCTCTTCACGCGCGCATACGCCTCGCGCAGCGCCTTGCCGCGAAGCACGTCGCCGCATTCGAGCTCGAGCACGAGCTCGCGGTACAGCGCCTCGGGCGCCGCCGGGTTGTCGCCCAGCAGCGACTTGACCTTGCTGACAAAGTATGCGTCGGGCGCGTCGCCCATGGCCGCCCGAGCTTTTGGACGCCGCCGCACGCGGGAAAAGTTTGAAAAAAAATCGGCGTAAAGAGCCGGGCTGCGCTGATTGTGAACCTCGTGAGCAAACACGCGCGCGACGACTCAGCACATGCAGTGAGAGAGAGCATGAGGACAAGGCAGTTTGGCTTCTTCGTGCTCGTGCTTGTCATATTTTCTGGCGCGGCGCAGGTGCTTCGCAACTGGCGCAGCTTGCATGTGACGTCGTCGCCCTTGCCCGACGTGCCTGGGTTCTTGTCCGCGGCGCGCCCCGCTGGCAACGCAACCGCCGCGCAGCCTCCGGCAATACCGCAGCGCGCTGCTCCATGGGGCGACGTGGCCGACGCAATCCGCGACAAGGTGGCCTTTGTGGAGCTGCTCAACGTGTGCTGGCAAGTGCACCCGACCAAGGCGGACACCAAGGGCGGCGGCCTCGTGCAGGTGTTCACCGACAACGACGCCATCATGCAGCTCGTCCTCGCGGGCAAGCCCGACCAGCACGCCATGCGCATGGGCGTGGGCTTTGAACGCCGCCCGTTTGCCGAGTTCGCTGGGGAAGCGCGCAAACGCGGTCTGTACCACGAGGACGCCGACGTGCTGCTGCACTTCCCCGTGCCCAACCCCATGCACTGCCTGCACGACGTTGTGTTCTCCTTGTTCGCCGTGTTTGCAGCCAACGGCACGACGCCGGAAGCGCGGCCGTGGTTCGACGCGTACTTGAACGCCAAGGAGCACGGCCGCGCGTGCAACCCGGAAGTCGACTGGTGCTGCTTCTTAGTCGATCGGCTCAACGTGTGGCCGTCGGTCTCTGCGGTGGTTCCCGCGTCGTCGTCGTGCTTCCGCCGCCTGTGGGTCCCGCGGCTCATGCACCACCGCTTCGCCACCGACTGGAGCAAGTCGCCCAAGGGCGAGCGCATTGGCTACATGGAGACGCGGCCGTCGTTTTACCCCATTACCGCGCTACACGAGCTCAAGCGCAGAGCGCTCACTGAGCGCGGCGGCGGGATTCTTGACCCGGCCGCGCGGCCCAAGGCGCTTCGCCGCAACGTCGTCGTGCTCGACCGCAGTGACTCGCTGCGGCGTATTTGGGACAACGCTGCCGACTTTGTGTCACAGCTCGTGCGGCTACGCGGCAGCCGGTTCCACAGCTTTTCCTTCTACGGCAAGGGCTGGCGCAACCTAACGCCGCTCGACCAGGCGCGGGTGTTTTACAATGCAGACTTGGTTATCTCGCCGCATGGCGCGCAGCAGGCCAACGGTTTGTTCCTGCGCGGGCCTGGCACGGTTTTGGTGGAGGTTGGCTGCGGCGAGGAGGCCTTCAGCCAGCTCGAGGACTGGCACGTGGATTGGACCACGTACACTCGCAGGCTGGGCACGCCCACGTACGTGTTCACGTCGCTGTCGGCCAAGCCGTGCCAGCACTTTATGCGCCGCTTCTCCGTGGACGCCAAGGCGCTCATGGGACACCTCGACAGTCTGTTGTTCACCAACGCCTCGTCGGTGTGGGACCAGACCGGCGTGGAGCCCCTCAGCCCGGACGAGGTTGCCGCCGCGGCCAAGGAGGCCAGGGCCGAAGCCAGAGCCAAGGCCGAGACCAAGCCGCCGGACGGTGAACCTGAAACGTGACTTGTTTTTTTAAAAATACTCGTATATTGCTGTATGTACAGGCGATTCTTTCACGCGTCGTCGTCGTCGTCGTCGTCGTCGTGGACGCGGTAGCGGTGGACAAACACATCGGCGTCGTCGCGCTCTGTCGCCGCCGCTGGTTCGTTCTCGTCCGCCGAGGATGACGACGCCGCGGAGGACGACGACGCCGTGGAGGACGACGACAGGTTTAGTCTCGCCGACGGCTTCGGTTGGGCGGTGGTCGTCGTCGTCCTGGCCTTTTTGCTCGTAGGCTTCTTTTTCGCGTTGAGCCCGTCCTCGAATCGAGCGAGCCGCGCTGCGAGCACGGGCGCCTTGCGCGCCACGAGCTTGACGTCGTCCACGCTGACCACGCGGCGCTTGCCGTGCTGCGCAAACGCCGCCAGGTCGGGCAGCAAGCTCGCCTGCGCGTATTGCTTCACGGCCTCGCTCAGCGCCACGATGAACTCTGGCGCGGGCACGACGGCGGATGGGCACTCGTCGCGCACGAGCTTGTCCACCGTGAGCAGCAGCTTGCGCTCCATCGCCGCCCGCGCGCACTTCTCTCTTTCTCTTTGCGTGAAAAAGAGATTTGATGAAAGAAAGCGAAAGGGCGCGTAAAAGGCCGCGCGTCGGTTGTGCGAAAAAAAGCGCACACACACGCCGCCGGCTCCGTGCACGCGCGAGCTCTGTTCGCGATGGCGCCCCCGCCGCCTCGTCCTTCCGTCGTCAAGGTGCCCCCGCCTAGCCAGCAGCGGTGCGTCGAAGCGCCCACGCCGCGCAGCGCTGACACGCTGCCGCCAAACAAAACAAAAAAGACCGAGCGTGACAGCGGCCAACCTGGCGCCTGCGGAGAAGGGCGCCAAGGTGCAAAAGCTGGCGCCTGCTGCCAAGGCTGGCGACTTCCAGCAAGTGTCTGCGCTGGTGGATTCAGTCAAGTGCGCCGCCCCCCCAGAAATCGGAATGCGCTAACGCAACGCTGCAGGCAATACAAGGGCTTCAAGCAGATGGCGCAATACAACATTTCGTGTCTCATCTCGCACATCACGCCGCCCAACGTGGGCTGGGTGGAGAACATTCGCTACGCCGTCGAGTCGGGGGCGATTTTTTCCATCATTGACGTGTTGCGCACGCACCCGTCAGCGCTGGAGGTGGTGCGCACGGCCATCGAGGCGCTGCGCAAGCTGGCCATCGACGCCCAGAACGCCGAGGTCATGGCCAAAGCCGGTGCCGTGGAAGCCGCGCTCAACGCCATGCTCAAATCGGGCGACGACGCCGTGGCCGAGGAGGGCGGCGAGCTCATCGCGCAGATCTCCATGCACGCCCCGGACGCGCTGCTCAACTCGGCGGGCACGGTGCAGGCGCTCGTGGGCGCGCTGCACACGGGAGGCAATCTCAAGGTCATGGCCTCGGTGCTGAACACGCTCGACCGCGTGGCGCGCACGGACAAGGGCGAGGCGGAGATCCGCCGGCTGCAGGGCATCCCTGCCATCCTCGCCACCATGGGGCCCAACCGCGACACCACCGAGGACATGCTGCGCCCGGCGTTCCGCTTGCTCGAGCGCTTTGCGCGCGACGGCGCGGCGGTGACGGAGATCCGCAAGAACGGCGGCGTGGAGGCGCTCGTGCGCCAGATGGAGCTGCACAGCCACAACGACGGCCTGCTGCGCGCTGCCGGCCGCTTGCTGGCGCGCGTGGCCGAGGACGATTTGGAGGGCACGATTAAGCGCCTGGGCGAGAGCAACCTGCCCGTGGAGGTGCGCCACTTCCTGACGGCGCTCATCAGCAACCTGGCCATGCGCCCCGACATGATCGACAAGATTATCAAAAACGGCGGCATCAAGGCCATCTTGTCGGGCTTCCACGAGTTCAACGACTCGACCAAGGAGGCCGCCGCCAGGGCGGTGGGCCGCCTGGCCAACAACCCCGAGAACATTGCCATGCTCATCCGCGACGGCGCCGTCGAGGCCATGACGGCCGCGGTGAACAATGCGGGCGACAACGAGGCGCTGCTGGCGGTGGCCACGGCCGCGCTGGCCAACATGGCCGTCTCCAAGGACGTGTGCAAGGTGCTCGACGACAAGGGCGCCGCCCAAGCCGTGCTTAAAAAGCTCAAGGAACACCCGGACTTGGAAATCTTTGCCGCCGAGGCGCTGCGATTGTTCCAAACCATGGCAGCGCAGGGCCACGACATGGGCGGGCTCATCAACAGCGGCCTCATCAAGGCCGTCATCGAGGCCATGAAGCGCAACCCGCTCTCGGCTGACGTGCAAATGCACGGCTTTGCCACTCTGGAGCAGCTCCTCCGCGACGCAGCCGGTGGCGGCAAGCTGGGCGCCAAGGTGGCCGCCGAGCTCATCGCCGCCGGGGGCGTGCCCGTGATGGCCGCCTCGCTCTCGGCGCAGGCCGCGAACGGCAACGTCGTGCTCGGCGGGCTCAAGGCTCATTTGGAGCTCATCGAGCGCGACCCCAAGGCGTCGGCCAAGGCGTTTGCGGCCGCGGACTCCACTAGCCACGTGGTGCGCGCCGTGTATACGCAGACGATGCAGGGCAACCGCGCCATTGACGAAACGGCCAAGGCGGTCATTTCGCGCATGGTGTCGCCCAAGGACGCCGAGGCGCTCGTGGGGCAGCTCAAGAAGGCGGCCGCGGCCTGCGTCAAGGACAAGACGGACGAGGCCTCCGACCGCCTCGACGGCGTGCTGCAGACCGCGGCCGTGTTTGCCAAGGTCAAACCTTTGAGCGAGGCAATGTTCAAGGCGGGCATGGCGCCCGTGGCACTGGAGGCGTGGATGGAGGTGCTCAAGGCCGAGGCGACCGTCCCGCACGGCGCGGGCGTCATGGAGACGTTTGCCAACGCGACGGTGGAGCTCGGACGCTCGGACAAGCGCAACCTGGACGCGCTCGTGCAGGCCGGCCTCGTGGACGCCGTGCAGAAGCCGCTGCGGCAGCTCACCATGGAGAAGCCCATGGCCGCCACGCTGCGCGCGCTGCGCATGGTCGCCGCTCCGCCAGACTACAAGCGGCGCGTCATCGAGGAGGGCTGCGTGGAGAGCACGGTGTCGGCGCTGCGCACCATGCCCAACTCGGCGATTGTGTTCGAGCCCGCGCTCGAGTCCATGCTGCACATGTGTGCCACAGACGAGAGCGCCGCGGCCGTGGCTAACAAGGGCGGCACGCGCCAGCTCCTCAAGGGCATGCAGGACAACGTGTCCAACGCGGCGTTTGAGCGCCCCGTCGAGCTGGGGCTGCAGGTGTTGGAGAAGGTGGCCAAGTGCTCGCAGGAGCAGTACAAGACGATTGCGCCGCTGGTCAAATCCGGGGCCGTGCCCGTGGTCATCTCGTGCATGGAGGGCTTCCCGCGCAACGAGAACATTGAGGCCACGGGCGCGCGCGTGCTGGCTTTGCTGCTGGACCCTGCGGGCGTGAGCGAGGCGATTGACCGCATGCGCGACATTACGGACCGGCTTCTGAAGACGAAGGACGAGCAGCTGCTGCCCGAGCTGTCGCGCGCCACGGCGACGGTGGGCTACCTGGCGATGGCTCCGCAGAACAAGCAGATGATGAAGGACAAGGCCGCGGGCAAGTGCGTCATGGACATGATCAAGTTCTTCGAATCGCTCCGCAACCAGGGCGGCGACAATGTAATCCGCGGCCAGGCGCGCCGCGCTGCGTTCCGCGCTCTGGGCCAGATGGCCGTGGCGGGCGTGCTGGACCCGTCGCTGGGCGCGGTAAAGTACGTTGTGGGCGCGCTCAAGGACCCGGCGTACACGCCGCATGAGAAGCAGGCCGTGCTCGAGTGCATCAAGTCGATGGCCAGCGACGCCGACCTCGTCGCCGAGCTGCTGCAGTTTGGCGTCGTGGACGCCATTCTCGACGTCATCAAGCGCTTCCCTCACAACGAGGCGCTTGTCACCGCCGCGCTGGGCGCGCTCGCTGCGCTGGGCGAGCACAAGGCGGGCGCGCAGGCGCTGACGGACGCCGGCGCGCTGGACACGGTGATGCGCTGGTTCAACGACAACAAGGACACTGCCGGGCCGCGCGGCGTGGAGGCCGCAATGGTGGCGCTGAGCAACCTTGCGCTGCTGGACAGCAACGTTGACCGCATGCTCAAGGGCGGCCTGGTGGACATGGTCATCGCCGCAATGGACTTCCACTGCTCGGACCCGTCCAACCCGCAGCCGCGCGTGCTCAACGCCGCAGTGGCGCTGCTCGGCCGCGTGGCCACGTCGGAGGCGGCCATCAAGGAGCTCGTCAAAAAGGGCGCGGTGCAGCGCGCCATTCAGATTGCGCGCTCCTCGCCCGTGTACTTGGGCGACGCGGCAGCGATGGAGGCGCTCATCTTTTTGCTCGAGTCGTGCGGGCTCGTGGACGAGGCTCGCCGCGAGCTGGTGCGCGCCGGCGCGGTGGAGATGATCATGCAGGCGATGAACCTGAACTCGGGTAATGAGGAGGTGGTCGTGAACGGCGCCCGCGCGCTGCAGACGCTGATGGGCTCGTCGGCGGACACGATTAAGCAGGTGCTCAATGAGGTCACCGAGCTCGCCGGCAGGCTCAAGAAGACGCCCAACGACCGCGACATCCAGGACGCGCTCGACCGCGCGCTGCAGAACCTCGCCAACCTGGCTCTGGTGGCCGGTCTGGTGGACTCGCAGAGCGCAGCGGAAATGGCCCACGTGCTCGCTGACCTCATGGGCATTCTGCAGAGCCTGCCCGATGGCCCGGCCAAGACGCGGCTGCTCGTGCGCGCCGCGCAGGCGCTCGGTCACCTGCCGCTGATCGACGGCGTCGAGTTTGACGAGGGCGAGGCGATTGCGCGCCTGCTCGCCACGATGCGCGCCAACCCGGACGACCACGCCGTCATTGAGGCTGCGCTGATTGCGCTGGCCAACCTCATCACCGGCCCCAAGGCGCTGTCCAAGCTGGCGCAGCTCAAGGGCTTTGACGACATTGCGCGCATCCTCGCCATGGCCGGCGACGACCCCAAGCTGCGCGACGCGGCGCTGCGTGCGTTGGAGCGCGCGCGCGAGGGCGCGCAGGCCAACCCCAACCTGATTGACGGCGCCGTGCTCGCCGCGCTGCTCAAGGCCGCCGGCGGCGACCAGGCGCAGCTGCGCGCGTTTTTGCAGCGCATGGCAATGAACGGCGGCGCGCCGGCGCTGGTGCGCGCGTTTGGCATGGACCTGGGCGGCATGGATATTGGCGCAGACCTGCTGCGCGCGCTGCGCGAGGGCGCGGCGGGCATGGGCATGGAGCTCATGTTCGCCGACTTGGACGCGCTCAAGGCGCTGCTGGCGGCGCTGCGCGGGGGCAACAAGGAGAAGCAGAAGGAGGCTTTGCGGCTGCTGCCCCACCTGGGCAAGGACGCGCTGCTGCAGCTGGCGCGCATGGGCGGCATTGCGGCGCTGCTCAAGCTCATGATGGAGAACTTGGAAGACCCGGAGATGCTGCTGCTGGCTTTGCAGGCGCTGAACCGCATGGTCGGGTACGACGGCGACTACGCGCTGCAGGCCATTTTCGAGGAGGGCGGCGTGGAGAAGCTGCGGCAGGTGATTGAGGCCAACAAGGACAACCCGGCCGTGGTGAAGGAGGCCGTCAAGCTGCTCACGGCGCTGGCGAAGAAGTACGGCGTCGACCGCATTGGCGCCAACGAGGAGCTGCTGCGCACGCTGCAGGGCGTGTTTGACAAGTACGGCATGGAGCTGGGCGGCCTGGAGGACTTGCTCAAGGACCTGCGCTCGCTCTTCAACGACGAGGGGCCGGAGATGATTGGCGCCAAGCTCGACCGCGCGTTGTTTGGCGACCTCGCGGACAACATCGAGGAGCACGTCGCTGACGACGGCCGCGTGTACTACGTGGACACAAAGACCAAGGCGACGACGTGGCAAAAGCCCGCCGCCTACGCGGCCGTCATCTCGGCGATGGAGGGCATTGCCAAGCTCACCGAGGCGCACAAGGAGGCCATCTCGGCCGTGAACCCCAAGGCGCTCACCGCGGCCGTGGACCAGATCCAGCTGCACCCCACCGACCCGCAACGCCTCACCGCGCTGGCCAAGGCGCTGGCCACGCTGGCGAGCAACTCGGAGAACCGCGCGGCGATTGCCAAGGCGGGCGGGCTGCAGGCGATTATCCGCGCGCTGCAGGGCGACGTGGTCGACGTCGAGTTTATTGAGGCTGCCATTGGGCTCATGAACCAGTTCTCGCGCAACGACGCGTTCCGCGAGCAGATTGCCAAGCTCGGGGGCATCAAGGCTCTGATTCAAATCATGCTGCGGTTCATTGACAACAAGGCCGTGGTGGAAAAGTGCTTGACGACGCTGGCCAATTTGGGCTACAACTCGGACGCCAACGTGAAGGAAATCATTCTGCACGGCGGCGTCGAGGCCACGCTCAAGGTGATGCAAAAGTGGGCCAAAGAAACTTCGACGCTGCAGCTCGCACTCGTGTTGTTGATCAACTGCATGTACGGCAGCGACAGCAACAAGCTCAAGGTGGGCCAGGTGTGCGGCCAAGAGGTCGTTCAAGTGGTGGCGCGCCACTACAAGGACGTCAAGACGTTTAACGCGGCCAACAAGGCCATGGGCAACCTGTCTTACCTGGACGCGAACATTCGCATCATGATCGACGCGCACGCCACCAAGTACATGGTGCAGGGCATGGACGTGCACACGGGCGACGTCACCGCGCAGCAAGTGGCCATTGACGTCATTGCCAACTTTGCCTCGCTGTCCGAGGAGGCTCTGGCCAGCAAGATTGCGCGCGGCGAAATGCAGTCGGTGAGCGACCTTATCATACTCGAGGGCGGCGCTGCGCGCATTTTGAAGACGGTAAAGGAGACGGACGAGATCCAGCTATTGATGTCGGGCATGGACGCGCTGGCCAACCTGGCCAACGACATTAAGGCCACGGAGAAGATGCTCAAGCTGGGCATTGTGCAGATGGTCGTCGACGCCATGGCGCAGTACGACTGGGACGAGCAGCTCATGGCGCGCACCGTACGGCTCTTGGCGCACCTGACGTACTCGGGCGAGGGCGTCAAGGAGATTGTCGCGCGCGACGGCATTCAGGTGCTGCTCAGCGGCATGGAGACGCACGTGGAGGAGCCCGAGTTCCTCGTGTCGGCGGTGATTGCTTTGAAGAACATTGCCCAGGAGGCGGATTTCCGCAGCGAAATTGAAAAGCTGGGCGGCATTGAGGCCGTGCTCAACGCCCTGGAGCGCCACATGGACCACCGCCAGTTGGCCTTGGAGATCATCAAGCTGTTTGTGCGCATGACGATGAACAAACCCGCCAGCGAGGCCATTGCCACGCGCGGCATGCATTTGATCCTGGCCAACATTAACGGCCGCTCCAAGGACGCCGAGTTTCTCACGCAGAGCTTCATCCTGCTCGGCCACCTGGCTTTCCACGACCCCAACCTCAAGGTCATTGCGCAGTACGGTGGCGTGGGGCTCATCATTGAGTCGATTTGCAACCACCCCGAGTCCAGGGAGCTGCTCTTGCGCTCCGTGCAGACGCTGGACAACATTGCAATGGCCAACCAGGAGCACGCCAAGATTGTCACGGCCGAGGGCGGCGCCGACGCCATTCGCGCCGTACAGGACGCGTACGCCGACGACCCTGAGGTGTACCAGGTGTGCAAGAGCGCCCTAATCTCGATGACGCAGCTCGAAACGCGCGCCGCCAAACCGCGTCGGCAGTTTTTGGGCGGCCAGGACGAGGAGATTCGCGACGGCGAGGACCCTTTGAAGGAGCACCGCAACCTGCTCAAGGCTGGCAGCATTATGATTGAGTGGTCCGCCCCGGGCGGGCCTGCGGGCAGGCACGTTTTCATTCAGTCAGATTTTAGCGCGCTCGTGTGGAGCGACCCAAAGAAGAACACGACGCGCAAGAACACAATGCTGCTCAGGGACATTCGCTTGGTGCGCGGCGGCGCTTCCGATGGCCACAACAAGCTGAGGAAGAAGGCCAAGCCCGAGTGCAGCTTTTCAATTGTGGGCCGCGCCACCACCATTGATCTCGAGGCCACGTCGCCCGATGAAGCAAAGCAGTGGATTGCCGCCATGGGTGCGCTGTTGTACTGCGTGAGGAAGGACCCGTCGTGGTTGCGCTAGCCGCTGTGCATTGC
>Ga0302314_10023618_pt1 | contig 10028 bp, 7 predicted proteins | sample III_Palsa_N2_3_FD_200533 | JGI IMG/M metagenome (GOLD analysis project Ga0302314, IMG submission 200533) | Peat permafrost microbial communities from Stordalen Mire near Abisko, Sweden - III_Palsa_N2_3 | ecosystem: Environmental > Terrestrial > Soil > Palsa > Peat permafrost | place: Sweden...
TTCAGCCGAGCCTTGGCCGGAAGCAATCCGGCCAGCCTCGTTACTACGCGCGAAGTCAAGGCACCCCATGCCCCGCTTCGATAAAGGACGGCGCTACGCGTTCAGTTAACAACATCAGCACATTGCGTGTCCCGGTGATGTCGTCCACGACTACCGCCATGCCAGGTAGCGGCCGGAACCCCTTCGGGACCAAGCGCATGTGCATTTTGTCGATCGTCACCGTGCCCTGGTAGAACAGCCCGGTAACTACCTGCGTTTCGGGGAGGCTGGTCTGGGTTGGGCTTGGGGCGGAAGGCCCGTTGGAAAGACCTTGCTGGAGCTGGGTCTGCAACTGCCCCGGCAGGAAGCTGCTGGATGTGAGCGCAACCAGAGTGCCGTCGGCGTAACCGTGGGTGGTATAATTGAAGGAGTCGAATTTGATCTCGACCTTTTGGCCCACTGCCAGCGCGCCGGCATCGTCCGACGAGAAATCCGCGATAACCTGGATCTTGCCCTCGTCGGGCTGGATCGTCATCAACTGATCGCCCGATTGCAGCACCGCACCCTTCGACACCGGCGACACCACCAACACCGAGCCCGCTTGCGGAGCCCTGATCACGGTCAATTGGCGGCGCAACACGCTCTTCGACAATTGCGAGGCCGCGTCATCCATGGTCGCGGCGTCGCCTGCCAGAGACTGGTTCTGCTGGGCGTAGAAGCTTTCCGTGTAGGCATCTCGTTCCGCGATCATCGAGGCGAGATCCTGCCGGGCGCCCTCGACCGCGGCGATGGTGCTCTGAACCTCGCCTTTCAACAGGTCGGATTGCGATTGCGCGCTGAGCAAGTCGAGCTGGGCGCCGACGTGAAGAGTGAACAACTCCTGCCGCTTGGCGGTCACCTGGTCGGCGATGGCGGATTGCTGCTGATATGACAGCATCTGCGACTGGCTGCTCGCGAGCCCAGCCTGCAGCGATTTGATCTTGGTATTGTAGCTGTCCGTCGTAGACCGGAGCTGGGCCAGGTCTTGGGCGTATTCCCGGAGCGACGCCGCCGTGTAGGCGGTCTGTCGCGAAGGGACATAGGGCTTGTTTTCGACTTCGGCGCGCAGCCGTTCCACATTGGCCTGAGCGGCGTCGTACTGGGCCTGCAAGGAACCCAAATCGGATTGGGTGAAGGTGGGGTCGAGCTGGGCAAGGATGTCGCCTTTATTGACATGCTGTCCCGCCACCACGTTGATCGATTTCACGATCGAGGTCTCCACCGGCTGGACCACTATAATATTGGTATCGGTCGCAACCGCGCCGTAACCGGGTACCACGACGTTGACCGGTACCACGATCGACAGAACGATCAGCGCCAGAAGGAAAATCAGTAGAGCGAGCGGCACGTTGCGCGCCACTGCTGACGGCGGCATGGCAATCAGTGACGCGGTCGGGGATTGATATTCGAGCAACGGTCCGGGCAAAGCTTCGGCAACCGGCTGGCGGAACAGCAATTGATTCCGGTTTTTCACGACTGATTACTCCCCAGACTCGCTGATAGCCGCCGTCAAGGCGGGCCGGTTCCCGCCGCCGGCATGACGGTTCTGCTGTTGCCACAACTGCCGGTAGATCACGCAGCGTTCCAACAGTATCGGGTGCGGCGCGAGATCAACCACCGTGCCCTGATCGAGCACCAGGATCAGGTCGCTCTCGACCAGCGAAGACAGCCGGTGCGATACGATGAACATGGTGCGGCCACGGCCGATGCGCAGCAGATTGGCGTTCACCAGGGCCTCGCTTTCCGGGTCGAGGGCGCTGGTGGCTTCGTCCAGCACCATGAGCCGCGGATCCGAGACCAGAGCGCGGGCGATCGCCAGCCGTTGGCGCTGACCGCCCGACAGGTTGGGCGAACCTTCGAAGATGTAGCTCTCATAGCCGGCAGGCAGTTTTTCGATGAATTCGTCGGCGCCGGCGAGACGGGCCGCGCGGACCGCGTCTTCCAGCGTGAGCCCCGCGCGCCCCGCCAGAATATTGTCGCGAATGCTGCCGCGGAAGAGGAAGTTCTCCTGCAACACCACACCGAAACCGCGCCGCAAGTGGGCGAGATTGATTTCCTTGAGGTCGGCACCGTCGATCTTGATCGAGCCGCTGTACTCCATGTTGATGCCTTGGAGCAGGCGGGTCACGGTCGATTTACCCGAGCCCGACCGGCCGACCAGGCCCAGCATGGTGCCCGGCGGGATTTCGAAACTTACGTTCTTGAGCGCCGGACGATCGGAACCGGGATAGGTGAAGTTTACCCCCTGGAACACTACCGCACCGGCGAAACGCGGCCGCAAACCCTCACCCGGAGTGCGCGTCTCGGGCGCCTGGTTCACCGTGCTCGCCAAGACTTTCACCGCGGTGCGGGTCTCTTCGAGGTCTTCGAGCAAACGTGCCATGCCGACCAGCGGTGCCGCGGCGCGTGAGCCCAGGATCATCAGGCCGATCAGTGTGCCGGAATCGATCGACGTGTCGCCGCTGAGCAGCATATAGCATCCCACCAGCACCACACCGCGCTGTGCCATGAATTCGAACGGCACGGCGAGCGAACTCGGCCAGTTCGAGAGCCGCTGCAGATCGTCGCGGCGGTGGCCGGCGGTCGCGACCATGTTGTCATATTCCGCCTTGCGCACGGGTTCCAGCGCCAGGGATTTGAGGGTGCGAATTCCGTGGATGTTTTCGTTGAGCGCGGTGCCTTTGGCCACCTCGGCTGCGACCAGAAGGGCTGTCAGGCGCCGCAATTCCGGCAGGAAGACCAAGACTATCAGCGAAATGCTAACCGCGGCGGCTATGATCATCCATGCCAGTTCGGCGTTGAGGTAGAAAATGGCGGGTACCAGGATCACGAGCGTCACCGCATCAAGCACCGTGTTCAGCGCCTTGCCGGTGAAGAATTCGCGCACCTTCTGCAGTTGCATGATGTTGTACATGGTCTGGCCGACCGGGACGCGCTCGAAGTAGACCATCGACAGCCGGAGCAGCCGGTCCATCACCACCAGGCTCAGTCTGCTGTCGATGCGGGTCGCGGCGACCACGATCAATTCGCGCCTCGCCCAGGTGAGCACCATGTCGAGCAGCACCATCGAGACCATTAGCAGGGCGACGAAATTCAACGTGGAATAGACCCGGTAGACCATGACCGAGTTGATGATCGTCATCATCATGAAGGCCGGCGCGATCGTCGTGATCGCCATCGCGATCGAGGCGACCAGGATGGCACCAAGCAGCGGCCTTTCGAGCATAACGGTCTGAAAGATATAGCTCATGCCGAACGGCTCGTCTTCCATGGCTTCGCCGCGCGGTCGGCGCACGAGCATGACTTCACCATCCCAAACGTGCGACAGACGCAGTTCGTCTACCGGCACCGCGGGTACCGTTTCAGGCTGGAGAGGATCGCGGATCAGCACCACGCGGCGTTCTGCGCTGGCGCCGACCAGAATGCCGGCGGTGCCGTCGGTGAACATCAGCACCACCGGGGTGCCGTCATTGAAACGGAATAAACTCGAGAATTTCAGTCTGGTGGCTTTTGCCCACAGGCCGACGCTGCTCAACCAGACCGTGAGCGAAGCCGACGACGGAAACTTTTCCTCGACCGGACAACGATACTCGCGGGGATCAGGATCGATGCCCCAAAAACGCGCCACTTGCACCGCCGCGGCGACCCTCGCCTCGGACAAGGACTGCTGGAAACTGGCTCCACCACCGCCCGCTGGAGGGCTGGCCGTGTCGATTTTATCCTCACGATCCACGCGAAATCCCCTTAAAAACAAACCCTTGCGCGCCCGATCGGTCGGGCCTTAGTACTGTCATCGCGAGCCTCGATATCGGCCCTTAGCATACGCCACGTCCGCGAGAAATGACTAAATTTCTTAAAATCGTCTCTGCCTATTGAAGGTGAGCACCCCTAATGGCCATCTTTTAGCACTCGGATTGAGCCAGCGCGATAGCGAGCCGCGACAATCCGATCCTGGGCCAGAAGATTGTGGAGGCGCGCCGCTCCGGGGCCGTCCAGCACCGCCAGGAGCCGATCGAAAGAAGGCCGGTCGCCCCTCATCATCGCGATAAAGAGAGCGTTCAGGGCGTCCGCCCACGGATCCCGGCCCATACAGCATGCACATCCGGGAGCATGGATCGGATCCAAATTTAACACCAACTGTGGGGTTTGGCGTAATTCGGCGGGCATATCCGACGTTCGGATCAAGACGTCAGAGGGCTGTAAATCGGTCATTTTGCCGAACACCACCGGTATCCTTGCATCTGGATGCAGCATTATTCCTCCCATAGGACCCTGTGGACATAAATATATCTTTATGTCATTAATTTGGCGTGGAAGATCTACTCGTGGCACTGCGCGCACTGGCCGAACCGACCCGCTTGCGCCTTTTGGCGCTGGCGGCGCGCGGGGGATTCTGCGTGGTCGACTTCACCGAAATTTTGGACCAATCACAACCGCGGTTGTCGCGACATCTTAAGTTGTTGTGCGACGCCGGGCTACTGGCGCGTCTCCGCGAGGGTGCCAACGTTTGGTTTACCCTGCCGGAGGACGACAAGGGCGGGCTGGTGCGGTCGCTGTTGGCGCGGCTGCCGGAACAGGACCCGGAGCTGGCCGCGGATCGGCGGCAGGCGGCGCGCGTGCTGGCGGAACGAGCGCGTAGTGCCAGTAGCGGGTTTGCCGAAAATCCGGCGGCCTGGGACGAAATGCGCACCATCGGATTGCCGGCGGAAGCGGCGGAGGCGGCACTGCTCGGGCTGCTGCCGGCGCCGCCGGGGAGGCTGCTCGACGTGGGGACCGGCACCGGATGGCTGCTGGTCCGGGCGGCGCCCTTGATCAAAAGCGGACTTGGGATCGACGCCAGCCGGACCATGCTGGCACTGGCACGCTCCAGACTCGCGGACGCGGGGTTTGGACATTGTAGCGTCCGGCTCGCGGATATGTACCGGCTGCCACTGCCCGATGGCGGGTTCGACGTGGTGACACTGTGCATGGTGCTGCACCACGCTGAAGATCCGATGGCGGTGCTGACCGAGGCCGCACGCGTGCTGCGGCCGGGGGGGCGGCTGCTGATTGCGGAATTGGACCATTACGACGCACCCTCTCTGATCGCCCCATTGTCACACCGCTGGCCGGGATTCTCGGTCGAACGAATGACGCAGATGCTGTCGGATGCTGGGTTCGTTGCCGATCCGCCCATGCGTATAAGGGCACAAATCGACGTTTTGGTCTGGCAGGCTCGGCATCGATAGAAGTCTTCTTTTTGAAAAAAGAAGCAAAAACTTTTGGAACTTTTTAGGGGCGTAATTTCGCGATGACTCGGCCTCACCTTCTTGAACTGCTGACACAACAGGTCTTGCTCTGCGATGGAGGATTCGGGAGCCGGATCCAGGGATTGCCGCTCGATACCGAAACGGACTACTGGGGACGCGAAAATTGCACCGATGTGCTGTGCCTTTCGCGACCGGACCTGGTGCGCGATATTCACCGGTCGTACTTCGCGGCCGGCGCGGATATGGTGGAAACTAACAGCTTCGGCGGATCGCCGATTACACTTGGCGAATTCGACCTCGCGGACCGGGCGTTTGAGATCAACAAGATCGCGGCGGAATTGGCGCGGGAAGCAGCCGACCAGTTCAGCGATGGCCGATACCGTTACGTGCTGGGGGCGATCGGACCGGGCACTAAATTGCCGACACTCGGGAATATTGGTTACGACGCCGTGGAACAAGCGCTGGCGCTGCAGGCGCGCGGATTGATCTCGGGCGGAGCGGACGCAATCCTGATAGAGACCTGTCAGGATACATTGCAGATCAAGGCGGCGGTGAATGGGGCCAAGATCGCGCGCGCCGCGTTGGGGACCGATACGCCGATCTTCGTGCAGGTTACTGTGGAAACTACCGGGACCTTGCTGGTGGGACCCGATATCGGGGCTGCGGCAACCGTGATCCAGGCGCTGGATGTGCCGGTGATCGGGTTGAATTGCGCTACCGGACCACGGGAGATGGCCGAACATATACGGTGGCTCGCGGGAACCTGGCCGGGGATGATCTCGGTGCAGCCGAATGCGGGACTGCCCGAGCTTGTCGATGGACACACACATTATCCGCTGTCGCCGGAGGAAATGGCGCTGTGGGTCGAGCGCTTCGTGATAGAAGACGGGGTCAATCTGATCGGGGGATGCTGCGGGACGAATACACCGCATATCGCGGCGCTCGATGCGATGCTGCGGCGGCTGGGCGGGCAGCGGCCGGCGCCGGTGGTGCGGAAATCGGTGTGGGTGCCGGCGGTGGCCAGCCTCTATGGGGCGGTGCCACTGCGGCAGGAGAATTCTTACTTCTCGATCGGTGAACGCTGCAACGCTAATGGATCGCGGAAGTGGCGCGAGGCACAGGAACGTGGCGATTGGGATGGTTGCGTCTCGATCGGACGGGAACAGCTGAGCGAGGGATCGAACTCGCTCGATGTCTGCACGGCGTTTGTCGGGCGCGATGAGATGTACGAAATGACCGAGGTGATTACTCGGTTTACCGCTAATGTGAACGCGCCGCTGGTGATCGATAGTACTGAGACGCCGGTGATCGAGGCGGCTTTGAAATTGCACGGCGGTAAGCCGATTATCAATTCGATCAATTTCGAGGACGGGGAACATCACGCGCACGACCGGCTGGTACTGGCCAAGCGGTTTGGGGCGGGGGTCATTGCGCTCACCATCGATGAGATTGGGATGGCGAAGTCGCCGGAGCGTAAGTTGGAGATTGCGCGCCGGTTGGTGGATTTCGCTTGCGCGAAACATGGGTTGGCGCAATCGGATCTGCTGATCGATCCGTTGACGTTTACGATCGCTACCGGAAATGAGGATGACCGGAAACTCGGGCTGTGGACGCTGGAAGGAATTCGCGCGATCCGGGATGAGTTTCCGGATGTGCAGATCGTGCTGGGGCTTTCCAATATCAGCTTTGGACTTAATCCCGCCGCACGGGCGGTGATCAACTCGGTGTTTCTGGATCACGCGCTGAAGGCGGGGATGACCGGGGCGATCCTGCATGTGAGCAAGATCAGGCCGCTGCATCTGATCGCGCCCGAGGAAGTGGCGGTGGCGGAGGATCTGATCTTTGACCGCAGGCGTGAGGGGTATGATCCGCTGACGCGGCTGTTGGATATTTTCGCCGATCGCAAGCTGGTCGATGTGGCGAGGAAAGTTCGGTCGGAGCGGGTGGAGGATAGGCTGCGCGACCGGATCGTGGATGGGGATCGTAAGGGGCTGGAACTGGATCTGGAGCTGGCGCGGGCTTCTTATACGCCGCTGGAGATTATCAATAATATTCTGCTCGATGGGATGAAGAAGGTCGGCGAGCTGTTTGGCGCGGGGAAAATGCAGCTGCCGTTCGTGCTGGCCTCGGCTGAGACGATGAAGGCCTCGGTCGCGGCACTGGAACCGTTCATGGAACGAGTCGAGGGACAGCAGAAGGGTACGATCGTGCTCGCGACCGTGAAGGGCGATGTGCATGATATCGGGAAGAATTTGGTCGATATTATTCTGACCAATAATGGGTATCAGGTGATCAATCTGGGGATCAAGGTGCCGCTGGTCGATATGATCGCGGCGGTGGAGGCTTATAAGGCGCAGGCGATTGGAATGTCGGGGCTGCTGGTCAAGTCCACAGTGGTGATGAGGGAGAATTTGATCGAACTGTCGCGGCTGGGATTGCGGATGCCCGTGCTGCTGGGCGGGGCGGCGCTCACGCGGAATTATGTCGAGGAAGATTGCGTGCAGGCTTACGCCGGTGGCGAAGTGGCGTATGCGCGTGACGCGTTCGATGGCCTGCATCTGATGGACAAGATCGCGGATGGGAGCTTTGCGTCTTATCTGGCCGCGATCGGAGCTAAGCGCGGGCCGGCGCGGAAGAAGGTTTCTCGGGACGTGGTGGTGCCGGCGGCGGTTGATCCGGCGCTGATCCGGGCGCGGCGGGCTCGGTTGCGGGAACCGGCACCGGTGCCTCCGTTTTGGGGGGCGCGCGTGCTGGAAGCGGATCCGCGGGCGGTGGTGCCTTATTTGAACGAACGGAGTCTGTATCAGTTTCAGTGGGGATATCGGAAACAGGGGCGGAGTCTGGAGGAGTTTTTGGAGTGGGCTAAGCGCGAACTAAGGCCGCAGTTGCGGCGGATGCTGGATTTGTGCGCGGCTGAGGATATCCTGAGGCCGCAAGCGGTTTATGGCTATTGGAAGGCGGCCGGCGAAGGCAATGATTTGATTATTTTCGCAGAAGACGGGGTGCGGGAATTGACGCGGTTTCATTTGCCGCGGCAGCCGCGCGAGGATGGCGAATGCATCGCGGACTTTGTGCACGACGTCGATGACGCCGAACGCGATGTGATCGGATTGCAAGTTGTGACGGTGGGACAGAAGGCTTCGGATACGGCTCGGGTTTGGTTCGAGGCGGATCGGTATCAGGATTATCTGGCGCTGCACGGGCTGTCGGTGGAGATGGCCGAGGCGATGGCGGAGTATACCCATAGCCGGATCCGGACCGAGTTGGGATTTGGCGCGGAGGATGCTCGCGAGATGGAGAAACTGCTGTCGCAAGGGTACCGCGGGAGCAGGTACTCGTTCGGGTATCCGGCGTGCCCGAATTTGGCGGATCAGGTGCCGATATTGGAGCTGTTGGGAGCGGAGCGGATCGGGATTACGCTTTCGGAGGAATGGCAGCTGCACCCTGAACAATCGACCAGCGCGTTGGTGATTGTGAATTCTCGGGCGAAGTATTTTACGGTGTAATGGCCTTGCGCGGGTAGATGGCTATGATCCGGCTCGACCACAACCGGGGAGTTACCATGTTCGCTCGTATCGCGCCGCCGCTGATGCTGATCTGCTCCAATGTGTTCATGACGGTCGCCTGGTACGGACATCTGAGATTTACCAGCCGGCCACTGTGGCTGGTGGTGCTGGTGAGCTGGGGGATCGCGTTCGCGGAATACTGCTTCGCAGTGCCGGCTAATCGGATCGGACATGCGGTTTATAATACGTCGCAGCTGACGACGATGCAGGAGGTGATTACACTTCTGGTGTTTAGCGGGTTCTCGGTGCTTTACCTGAAAGAGAATCTGACCTGGAACCACGCGATCGGATTCGGGTTTATCGCAGTCGGGGCCGCCTTCGTGTTTAAGGGTCCGGGTTAGAAATGAACTTCTAATCAATGGGTTGAGGGGTTGGAAGAATCTTCTTTTTGTGAACAAAAAGAAGCAAAAAAACTTTGTCAATTAGGGGAGTGCGAACTGCGCCGATAGTGTGGGGTTTGGCGATCTGGCTCGATCGGGGGCGCCTGGGCGCAACCGAACGTAGTCGGCGGTGGGCGGGAGGTTTGATCGCGGAACGGGATGCGAGTGGACCTTCGCCAAGGGCGGCTCCACGTCGGTGATGGCGCTTACCGACAACAGCTGGGCGTTCTCGGGACTTGCTGGTTCGGTGGGGTCGGAGTCGATGGTGAGCGGCACGGGGACAGGCAGGGCATCACGCTGGACGGCGCCGCCGTAGCGGTGGGGGCGGCGGGATTTGAGTAGAAAAATCAACAGCAGATCGGAGTATTTGCGGACGCTGCCGCAGCGTAGACCGCCCTGGAACACGGGTTCTTCGACGCCTTCGCGAGCGCGGCGGATGGCTTCATCCTCGAGCGCATCGAGACCGATTTCGAGTGATTCTTCCCAGGCGGCCGCGAAAGCGGGGTCGGTGGCGCGGCAGAAATAGACCGTCCGGCGCGCCAGGTTGCACGCCTTGGCGGCGACGGTGACGTTGCCGGTCTCGGCCAGGAGGTCGAGGAACTCGGCCTTTTTTATAGTTGTGCAAGATGTGCAAGATGCGGGCATGGGACCTGGGTTCAGAACGAGGGAAACAACGGGGTATAACACATGTTAGTTTGATATACTAACTGTTTTTGCCGGGATGACCGCTGGCCGAACGCTGGCGGCATAATGCCGGTGGATAGACGGTCAAATTTGGGTAGTGGGTCCGTTTGAAGTCTGTACCGTCCCGCTCC
>Ga0302314_10023619_pt1 | contig 10027 bp, 8 predicted proteins | sample III_Palsa_N2_3_FD_200533 | JGI IMG/M metagenome (GOLD analysis project Ga0302314, IMG submission 200533) | Peat permafrost microbial communities from Stordalen Mire near Abisko, Sweden - III_Palsa_N2_3 | ecosystem: Environmental > Terrestrial > Soil > Palsa > Peat permafrost | place: Sweden...
GCGGCGATCCGACGCACGCCGGCGCCGGATCGCAATTTTAGGGATCCATATGTTTGCCAAGACCTGGGCCAGGGCGCTATCCGCCTTCGGTCACCCCGCCGACTCCGAGGCGGTCGCTGTTACGGAAGCATTATTGTCGAAGGTCGAGTCGATGAGAGTCGACTGCGCCGACCTCGACCTCGACAGCCCATCCGACGCCTTCGAGGCCCTCCGCCGTATCGCCGCCACAGCGCCGGTGATGCATGGCGAGGCGCCCCAGTTCCGTCGGGTCGCCTAACCCTACCCGCTCGGCGGGACTTCATCGGCGAAATATCGGCATTTCATCGGTTGAAGGTCCTGGCCGCGCACAGTGAACAAGCTTCTTTGACCGTCAACTTGACCCGACGCACGCCGCCGCCGGTCAGCAATGAAAGTGAGAGAATCCACTATGTTCGCCAAGCCCTGGGCCCGCGCCCTCGCCATCTTCGGTCATCCCGCCCAGGAACATGACGCGCCACAGGCCGTCACGACCGAAGTCGATCAGGTCGAAGCTCGGATCGAAGCCATGAATCTCGACCACGCCGGCCCGGCCGAGGCCTTCGATATCCTGCGCCGGTCGGTCATGTCTGGTGGCGCTGGTGAACGGCCCGTGCCCGTGCGCCAGGACCGCACGCCGCCGCATATGCGGCACGTCGCCGCCGGCGTCGAAGGGGCGCTCTCGGTGTATCGTTACGACGAGATCGCTCCCGCCCCACGCAAGTCGACCCGTTCGAGGTCCGCCGCCCGCGCGACTTGACCGGTCGCTCCAGCGGCCCTAATCCGCCGGCCAATCAAACGAGCGTTTGGCGGAGGCGGCCATGGAACTCTTCGATCTCACCGGTAAGGTCGCCATCGTCACCGGCTCTACGAAAGGCATCGGCAAGGCCATAGCCGAACGCCTGGCCGAACACGGCGCCAAGGTGGTCGTGTCGTCGCGCAAGGCGGCGGCATGTGAGGAAGTGGCCGCGGCCATCAACGCCAAACATCCCGGGGCGGCGATAGGCGTCCCGGCCAACATCTCGTCCAAGGACGATCTTCAGAACCTGGTGGACGAGACCCGCGCCGCTTTCGGCAAGATCGATGTCCTGGTCTGCAACGCCGCCTCCAACCCGTACTATGGGCCGATGTCCGGGATCAGCGACGAGGCGTTCCACAAGATCCTCGGTAACAACATCGTCTCCAACCATTGGCTGATCCAGATGGTCGCGCCGGAGATGATCGAACGGAAGGATGGGGCGATCATCGTCATCTCTTCCATTGGCGGTCTCAGGGGCAGCGGCGACATTGGCGCCTATTGCATCTCGAAGGCGGCCGACATGCAGCTGGCGCGCAACCTGGCGCAGGAGTTGTCGCCCAACAACATCCGCGTCAACTGCATCGCGCCAGGCTTGGTGAAGACCGATTTCGCCCGCGCGCTCTGGGAGACGCCCGAGGCCGAGAGGCGCTCCAGCTTCGGCAATCCGCTGCGGCGTCTGGGCGAGCCGGACGACATCGCCGGCGCGGCGGTGTTCCTCGCCTCACGCGCCGGAGCCTGGATGACCGGCCAGACCATCGTCATCGACGGCGGCTCGACCAGCTAGGCCTGGAGACTCAGCTCCCGAGCCTTGGCGAGGCGCCGAGCGCCGTCCTCCAGTGTCTGGCCGCGCTTGGCGAAGCAGAGACGGATGGCCCCACGCACCGGGTCGTCTTCATAGAAGGCCGAGATCGGGATGGCGGCCACGCCCGCCTCCTTCACCGCCCGCAGGCAAAAGCTCATGTCGTCTTCGTGGACGCCCGAGGCCGCGAGATCGACGTTGAGGAAATAGGTGCCCTGGCAGGGGAGCGTGACGAAGCCCTCGCGCTTTAGCGCGTCGGCTAGATGGTCGCGCGAGGCGGCCAGCTCATCCGGCATTGAGGCGAACCAGGCGTCGCTGTTGTCGAGCCCCCAGGCCACCGCCGCTTGCAGATTGGGCGCCGTGGTGAAGGTGAGGAACTGGTGGGCCTTGGCCAGCACCGCGGTCAGCGCCGGCGCGGCGATCAGAAACCCGACCTTCCAGCCGGTCAGGGCGAACATCTTGCCGGCCGAGCCGATCTTCACCGTGCGCTCGCGCATGCCGGGCAACGCCATCAGCGGCAGGTGGCGGACGCCGTCGAACACCACCTGCTCCCATACTTCGTCGCAGATCGCGGTCACGTCGAAGCGGAGGCAGAACTCGGCCAACAGCGCCAGATCCGCGGCAGACGAGACCGTGGCCGTGGGGTTGAGGGGGTTGTTGAGCACCACCAGCCGCGTCCGTTCGTTGAACGCGGCGTCCAGGTCGGCGCGGTCGAAGCGCCAGGCCGGCGGAGCCAGGCGGACGATCCTCGGAACTCCGCCGGCTCGGCGCACCATCGGCGCATAGGCGTCATAGACCGGGGCGAACAGCACCACCTCGTCACCCGGCTCGATGAGGGCGAGGAAGGCGCAGGCCAGAGCCTCGGTGGCGCCCGAAGTCACCGTGACCTCGGTCCGCCAGTGGATGTCGAGGCTCTGGAAGCGGGCGTAGTGGCGCGCCACGGCCTCGCGCAGCTGCGGCAGGCCCGGCATCGGCGGATACTGATTGTCGCCGTGAAGCACCGCCTCGGCGGCGGCGCGGCGGATCGCTTCGGGGCCCGATTCGTCCGGAAACCCCTGGCCGAGATTGACCGCGTCGTGCTCGCGCGCGAGACCTGACATCACTGAGAAGATGGTGGTCGGCAGGGCGGCGTAGACGGCGTTGGCCATGGCGGAGCGAGCCTTAGCACAGGGTCAGCGGAAGTCGTTCCTCGATCCGTCAAGGCTGCGATCCCACCGTGGATTCACCGTAGTCAACGGTGGATCGTGGCGGCGACCTCACTCAGATCGCAACATCCCCGAAGACACAATGTGGTCGACGAACAGGGTCACGATCTCGGAGATATAGCCAACAATTTGCAAATTGTCAACTTTGAGGCCTATGCATCTTCCTTCACTCGCCGCTTGCGGAAGGTAGGGTTGAGGATGGATTTGCGCAGGCGGATGGCCTTGGGCGTCACCTCGACCAGCTCGTCGCTGCCGATGTAGGCGATGGCCTGCTCGAGGGTCAGGCGGCGCGGCGGGGTCAGACGGATGGCCTCGTCCTTGCCGGAGGCGCGGACGTTGGTGAGCTGCTTGGCCTTCATGGGATTGACGTCGAGATCGTCGGGCTTGGCGTTCTCGCCGATGATCATCCCCTGATAGGTCTTCTCGCCCGAGCCGACGAACATGGTCCCGCGGTCCTCCAGGTTCCACAGGGCGAACGCCGCGGTCTCGCCGTCGGAGTTGGAGATGAGGGCGCCGTTGCGCCGGCCTTCGATGGCCCCCTTGTAGGGTTCGTAGTGGCTGAACACGCGGTTGAGCACGCCGGAGCCGCGGGTGTCGGTCAGGAACTCGCCCTGATAGCCGATCAGCGCGCGCGAGGGCGCAAGGAAGGTCACGCGCGTCTTGCCCGCGCCCGAGGGTCCCATGTCCTTGAGCTCGGCCTTGCGCTGCGACAGCTTCTCGATGACCACGCCGGAGAAGTCGTCGTCGACGTCAATGACCACTTCCTCGATCGGCTCCAGGCGCGCGCCTGTCTCCGGGTCTGTCTGATAGACTACGCGCGGGCGGCTGATGGACACCTCAAAGCCCTCGCGGCGCATGGATTCGATCAGCACGCCCAACTGCAGCTCGCCGCGCCCCGCGACCTCGAAGGCGTCCTTTTCCGAGGTCTCGGTGACCTTGACGGCGACGTTCGCCTCGGCCTCCCGCAGCAGACGCTCGCGGATGACGCGGCTCTGCACCTTGTCGCCGTCGCGCCCGGCCAGCGGGCTGTCATTGACCGACACGGTGATGGCGATGGTCGGCGGATCGATCGGCTGCGCCGGCAGGGCGCCCTCGGCGTCGAGCGCGCCCAGGGTGTCGGCGACAGTCGCCTTGGAAAGGCCCGCCACGGCCACGATGTCGCCGGCCAGGGCTTCCTCGATCGGCGCCCGCTTGAGACCGCGGAAGGCCAGCAGCTTGCTGACGCGCCCGCGCTCGATCTCGACCCCCTCGCGCGACAGCGCGCGGATCGCCATGCCGGGTGTCAGCTTGCCGGACTCGACGCGGCCGGTGAGGAGGCGCCCCAGGAACGGGTCGGCCTCGATGAGCACGGCCAGCAGTTGCGCCGGCGCGTCGACGCGCGTCACGGCGGCCGGCGGCGGCACATGCTCGACGATCTTGTCGAACAGCGGCGCCAGATCGGTCTTGGCGTCGGCCAGGTCCACGACCGCCCAACCCTGCTTGCCGCTGGCGTACATGTGGGGAAAGTCGAGCTGTTCATCGGTGGCCCCGATGGCGGCGAACAGATCGAAGGCGTCGTTCAACACCCGGTCCGGGTCGGCGTGCGGACGGTCGACCTTGTTCAGCACCACGATGGGGCGAAGGCCGAGCTTCAGCGCCTTGCCGAGCACGAATTTCGTCTGCGGCATGACCCCTTCCTCGGCGTCCACCAGCAGCAGGGCGCCGTCGACCATGCCCAGAATCCGCTCCACCTCGCCGCCGAAATCGGCGTGGCCGGGCGTGTCGATGATGTTGATGCGGGTCTCGCCCGCCGCGCCATGCCACAGCACCGACGTCGCCTTGGCGAGGATAGTGATGCCGCGCTCGCGCTCCTGGTCGTTGGAGTCCATGGCGCGCTCGAGATGGGCCTCGTTGGCCCGGAACACGCCCGATTGCGCCAACATCTGGTCGACGAGGGTGGTTTTGCCGTGGTCGACGTGGGCGATGATGGCGATGTTGCGAAGCGACATGGGAAGGGGGCCGATCCTTAAGGAGGGCGGGCATATAGGCGAATTTCCGGCCCGAAGCCACACGCCGCCGCCGAGTCGTGGTGCGCCGCAACAATTTTCACTCCCCCGCCCCACGAAGCCGACCGGCAGGTGATTTGTAATCTATTGAATTAGAAAAACTTATCGTGCCGCCAGCCAAATTGGCGGTCTGCGACGATTTTGCGCTTGCCCCATTGTGCGTTGCACCGTAATCTTTGGTTATGAGGCGTCGCTGACGACTCTGCCCTTCCTGGGCGTTTCCTCCCTAATGAACTGGCCGCGCCGCTGTGCGCGGCCTTTTTTTTGGCCGGAGCAGTGCGCCCGATGGCAGGCGGACGGCCACGGTTCGATACCTGTGCTACGGTAGATGAGGTCTGCGGGGCCTCATGACGGCAACCTTCTCAACGCGCGCCGAATCGTGGACGCCGCCTACGCGGCGATCTGCCGCAATATTCGCTGCCAAGGCGGTGCTGCTTCGCGTGCGCCGGGCCGCCCGTGATCTTGCGTATCCCATGCCAAGGCTGGGGCGCTCTCCCGCCGCGCAGCTCGGTGAGATAATCGCGGAGAGCAACACCGCCCTATGGACCGACGAGACGCTCGCCGAGCGCGCGTGGCAGCTGGGCAAGGTCGAAAACCTCCGCATCGCCGCCCGAGCCCTCGACCGTCTCCTGATCCCTACAGGCGAGGTGTTCAGCTTCTGGCGCCACGTGGGGCCGCCCCTCGCCGCCCGTGGCTTCGTCGCCGGCCGCATGCTCCGCGAAGGCTGCATGATTCCCGCCACCGGCGGCGGATTGTGCCAACTCTCCAACGCCCTCTACGACGTGGCGCTGCAGGCCGGGTGCCGGATCGTCGAACGCCATGCTCACTCCCGCATCGTGCCTGGCTCCGCCGCCGCCGAGGGGCGCGACGCCACCGTCGCCTGGAATTATGTCGACCTTCGCTTCACCCCCGACCGCGATCTGCGGCTGACCGTCGGCCTTGACGCGGAAAGCCTCGTCGTCCGCTTGATGGGCGCCGAAGCGACTGCAGGCGCGCCCGAGCCCGAACTCGCCGCGCGCGCGTCGGATCCCGCGCCCCGAAGCTGTGGGCTCTGCGATGAGACGGATTGTTTCCGTCATGGCCGCTCGACCCCGGTCCTTGAAACGCGGCGGCGTGTCTTTTTCCTCGACGAGGCGTGGCCCGAATTTCAGGACTATGTCCGATCGATTCGGACCGGGGACGATCGTCTCGGTGTTCCCATCATAGCGGGTCCGACGCGGTTCCATCGCTACGCGTGGCCCACCGACGGCTTCGAGGCGATTGGGAGCGCGTCAATCGCCACCATCCAACGCAGCCTGACGCAACGAATGGCGGGACAGCAGGGCGCCGCCCGGCGCGGCGCCGAACTTGCCGGCGCGCGTCGCATAGCCACGTCGCTGGCGCGGCTCTTGAGACCAGACGTCACTTCGGTCGTCGTCGCGCAGTCATATCTTCCGTTCCTCTGGCGCGAAGGACGCCTCGGCGGGCGCGAGTTCACGGTGCTCATGACGCGGCTGCCGATAAGCGTTCTCCAGGCGCGACTGGACGCAGCGGCGGCCGCGCACCCGGAAAGACGGACGCTCGCCGACTTTCGCGCGCCCGCGTGGCTGGCGGAGGCTGAATCGACGGCCCTCGCCGCGGCGGCGCGAATCGTGACGCCCCACGCCGCGATCGCGGCTCTGTTTGGCGAGCGGGCGCATCGCCTCCAGTGGGCCGTACCCGTTCCGCCGGAGCGCCGCCGAACGCCCGCCGGCCGGTTCATCGCCTTTCCTGGCCCCACCGTCGCTCGCAAAGGCGCTCAGGTGGTGCGCCAGGCGGCCGCCGCGCTCGATCTCGAGGTGATGCCGTTCGGATCCGAGCTCGAGGGCCCGGACTTCTGGTCCGGAACACGCGTTGTTCCACCCGGCGATTGGATGAGCGCTCTGGCGGTGGTCCAGCCGGCGATCGTGGAGGATCAGCCGCGGCGACTCTTGGCCGCATTGGCGGCTGGCGTGCCAGTCATAGCCACACCCGCTTCCGGTCTCGACCCCCAGCCGGGGCTTGTGTTGATCCCCGCCGACGAACCCACATCGCTCATCGACGCGCTTGGTCGCCTCATGTGATGACGACGAAGGCCGCGTCGCCGTGCGCGGCCATCTCTTAGCCGGAGCCTAGATCCCGGCCCAGTCGGTTCCCGCGAGCGTCTCGAACAGGTGTTCGAGATCGGCCTTCAGGCCGGCGAAGCCGGGCGTCGGGACGAAGCTCGCCTCATCGACATAGAGCGCGCGGTTGACCTCGATCTGCAGGGCGTGGACCCGTCGCGCCGGCCGTCCGTAATGCTCGGTGGTGTAGCCGCCGGCGTAGGGCGCATTGCGCGCCACGGCGTAACCCAGGCCCGTCAGCTCCCGTTCCACCACCCGCGCGATGGCCGGCGCGCAGGCGCCGCCGAAGCGGTCGCCCAGCACGACATCGCAGGCTCCGCCGACCGAGTGATAAGCCGCCGCCGAGGGCATGGAGTGCCAGTCGAGCAGAATGGCGGTCCCGTGCGCGGCCAGCGCCTCATTGACCAGGCCGCGCAAGGCGGCGTGGTACGGCGCGTGCACCGCCTCGACGCGCTGGCGCGCCTCGGCGAAGGTGAGCTTGCGGGCATAGACCTCCTCACCCTCGGAGACGATGCGGGCGATGGCGCCCAGCCCCGCGGCCACCCGCGCCGAGCGGCCGCGCGCATAGGCCGGCAACTCGTCGGAGAACATGCCGGGATCGAGCTCCCAGGGTTCACGGTTGACGTCCAGGTAGACTCGGGCGAGGCGCGCGGTGATGACGCTGACGCCGAACGTCGGCGCGGCCTCGATCAGCCGGTCGACCCACACGTCCTCGGAACGGCGGATGGCGTCGGCGTCCAGACGCGAGGCCGACATCATGCCGGTGGGATAGATGCGGCCCGAATGGGGTGAGGCGAACAATAGGGGCGTGGCGGGGCCGGCCGGCCGGGTGATCTCGAACGGAACGGGTGTTTCGGCCTCGACGATGTCGAGGTCGATCCGGGGCGTCCGGGCGAGAGCCTCCCAGGCGTTCATGGCGTCATATTCGCCAACCGGGCGCGGCGGTCAAACCTTGCCTCACAATCCTTGCCACGCGAGAGGCGCCCCGATATATCCGCGCGTTCCCAAATGCCCATATACGGGCGCCGGATCGGACGCGTAGCTCAGCGGGAGAGCACTACGTTGACATCGTAGGGGTCGCTGGTTCAATCCCAGCCGCGTCCACCATTTCGTCCACCGCTAACCGGCGACTCCGACCAAGGGTGGGCTCTTCCCGACATAACCGTGACTTGTGGCCGGCGCGGATGCGATGGAGACGTCTCAAATCCCTCGCACTCATCGCCAAGAAAGTCGCCCCACGAATCTCGTTACCTAGGTAGGCCTGCATACGCTCACCCTGCTGCTGGATCGCGGCTACGAGGAAGGCTCTATCGCCAACCCCGGCGATTTTGTCCTGGAGCGTGCCTTCGTCGAGACGTGAGGCCGTCGCCACGGAGAAGATTCGAACGCTGGATATCGGTCGCACCGGCTTCCACGGATCCCGCGCCGCGCGCCGCGGCCACACCGGAGACACGTGGGCGTTAGACTGTCGGCGCCACCAATCCCGCCGTCAGGCTCACAGAAACAGCGCCGGATTGGGCTGCGGGCGGCGGGCGGTAGTACAGCCTGATCATCGCGGGGGTCCCGCGGCGGCGTGGCTGAGGCCATCGACCGCATCGAGGACCGCCTGAACAGTTGGGCGGACTTTGAAGCCTTCCTCGGCGAGCTTGGCCCGTATGACCCCCTTGGGAGAGATCACGAAGATCGCCGGCCTCGGCACGCCATAGGCGAAGCTGTCGACCTTATACTGAGGGTCTCGCAAGGCGAAGGCGTCGATCGGTCACGTCTTCTCGACGCGCGCGAATTCGCGAGCATAGCCGGCCGTCAGCTTCGCGTTCAACGGCCCTGCGGCCCGCTGCAATTTTGGAAACAGGTCGCCTTCTTCTTCGTCCTTCGCGTGATGAAGCACCGCCGTCCTCATGGCGGTAGCCTGCTGAAGCCAGCTCGCGTCGCCCGTAGGCGACCAACCGAGATCGGCGTTGATAACCTTGGCTTGGGCCTGTTCCGCGTAGAGCCGGTCCGAAGCGGAGGTCATTCCGAACTTTGTCAGCGCGGGGTAGAGAACGTTCTCCTCCGCGACCGAGTGCGCGGTGAGCAGGTAGGCGAGTGTTCGTTGAAGAGCGGCCCGCTCGGCGGCTTGGCTGTCGTTCGTCGCCAGGATCTTGTCGAATGCGCCAGCGATCAGGGCGTGGTGGGCCTTGACCATGTCGAGCCAGGTCCCGCCCCTAGACATTGTCTGCGCGATGGCGCCCCGCATGACGGCCGCCGTGGTCAGGGCGACCGCGCCGACCGCCAAATTGCGCCGTGAAAGAACCGTCATTTCATTAACTCCCAGCGCCATTCCCCCACGGAAAACGCGTCGCTTGAAACGCCGTTCCCCTGGGGCGTCCCTGTCCCCAATGGTGTCGCCAGCCCAAACTTCACGGAGCGCGAATGGGCGGCGGGTTAACCATGACCTGATCCAGGCGAAGAGCCGTTCGGCTCGCTCGGGAACTCGGGATGCCTATTGATCCTGACAATCGTTTGTCCGGCGACGCCCCAATCCCCTGCAATCGAAGGCGCGTTGCCGTGATCGGAGAGGTTCATGTAGCCGCCGGGCCGTGCAAGGTCTCACAGACTCATGGCCCCATTTGGGCGAGATCCAAGGACTCGTAATCCGCAGTTTGATGGTGCACGAAGCAAATGACTCTGCCTTGAGGCCGCCGCACCATGGCCAAGCAGTCCGCCGGGACCGCAAATCGCCAGCCAAAGAAGAGAGGCGGGCAGTTGCGTGCGCAATCTGACCACCGCCGCCCCGATGCGCTGCTGATCGTAGGCATCGGCGCCTCGGCCGGAGGTCTGGACGCTTTCAAGAGCTTTTTTGCCAATACGCCAGCGGACAGCGGCATGGCTTTCGTGCTGGTCCAGCACCTCTCGCCGGACCACAAGAGCATGTTGGCCGAATTGCTCACCAGGGCCACCGCCATGACCGTGGTCGAAGCTACCGACGGCATGGAGCTCAAGGCGAACTGCGTCTTCGTCATCCCTCCAGACTCCACGCTGACTATGGACGGCGGGCGCCTGCA
>Ga0302314_10023620_pt1 | contig 10026 bp, 12 predicted proteins | sample III_Palsa_N2_3_FD_200533 | JGI IMG/M metagenome (GOLD analysis project Ga0302314, IMG submission 200533) | Peat permafrost microbial communities from Stordalen Mire near Abisko, Sweden - III_Palsa_N2_3 | ecosystem: Environmental > Terrestrial > Soil > Palsa > Peat permafrost | place: Sweden...
TCTGGTCAAGCTCTCCTCCATAGAGTAAATTACCGAATGATCGGTATGTAAAGAAGTAGCCCCCAGAAGGGCGGAGCGCATGACCGCGGAGCCAATGACCACCGAGCAGGACCTGGAAGCTCACTTCGAGGACACCATCGCCCGCGACCGAAGGATCGAGCCGCGCGACTGGATGCCGCCCAAGTACCGGTCCAACATGGTCAGGCAGATCGCGCAGCACGCGCACTCGGAGATCATCGGCATGCAGCCCGAGGGCAACTGGATCACCCGCGCCCCCTCGCTCCGCCGCAAGGCGATCCTGCTGGCCAAGGTCCAGGACGAGGCCGGTCACGGCATGTACCTCTACAGCGCGGCCGAGACGCTCGGGGCCGACCGGGCCGACCTCACCCGGGCGCTGATCGAGAGCCGCCAGAAGTACTCCTCGATCTTCAACTACCCGGCCCTGTCCTACGCCGACGTCGGCGTCATCGGCTGGCTGGTCGACGGGGCCGCGATCTGCAACCAGGTCCCGCTCTGCCGCTCCTCTTACGGCCCCTACGCGCGGGCGATGATCCGCATCTGCAAGGAGGAGTCGTTCCACCAGCGGCAGGGCTACGAGCTGCTGATGACGATGATGCGCGGCACCCAGGGGCAGCGCGACATGGTCCAGGACGCGGTCGACCGCACCTGGTGGCCGTCGCTGATGATGTTCGGCCCGCCCGACGCGGACTCGCCCAACACCGCCCAGTCGATGCGCTGGGGCGTCAAGCGGCACACCAACGACGAGCTCCGCCAGCGCTTCGTCGACATGACGGTCCCGCAGGCCGAGCGGCTCGGCGTCACCCTGCCCGATCCCGACCTGCGCTGGAACGAAGAACGCGGCCACTACGACTTCGGCCCGGTCGACTGGGACGAGCTCAAGGCCGTCATCGCGGGCAACGGCCCCTGCAACGCCCAGCGCCTCGCCCGTCGCCGGGCGGCTCACGACGAGGGCGCCTGGGTCCGCGAGGCCGCCCTCGCCCACGCGGCCAAGCAGCACGATCAAACCCGCCAGAACCCTTCGTCCGAACGGTCCCGGCTGACTGCAGGAGCATCCAATGTCTGACCAAGGAGGCTGGCCGCTCTACGAGGTGTTCCTCCGCGGCAAGCGCGGTCTGAACCACGTCCACGTCGGCAGCCTGCACGCCGCCGACGCCGAGATGGCCCTGCACCACGCCCGCGACCTCTACACCCGCCGCAACGAGGGCGTCAGCATCTGGGTGGTCCGCGCGTCGGACATCACCGCCTCAAGCCCGGACGAGAAGGACCCGTTCTTCAAGCCGTCCGGCGACAAGGTGTACCGCCACCCCACCTTCTACGACATCCCCGACGACGTCCCCCACATCTGACGGGAGGCCCCATGAACACCTCTGACGACGACAACCCCTACGACCTCCTCTCGCAGGACCACGACGAGGGCCACCGCTGGGCCTTCGGCACCGGCTTCGCCGACCCCCTGGCCGGCATCGACACGTCCGTGCCCGAGCAGCTCGACCCGGACGCGCTGGCCCGCTGGTGCCTCGCCCTCGGCGACGACGCGCTGATCTACAGCCATCGCCTGCAGCAGTGGGTGGCCCGCCTCCCCGAGCTCGAAGAGGAGACCGCGGTCGCCAACATCGCGCTCGACCTCCTGGGCCAGGCGCGCCTGCTGCTGTCCCGGGCCGGCGGGATCGCCGGCCAGACCGAGGACCAGCTCGCCTTCTTCCGCGAGGAGAAGGAGTTCAGGAGCGTCCGCCTGGCCGAGCACGACAACCGTGACTTCGCCGAGCTCGTCGTCCGCCTGCTGATCTTCTCGACCTGGCGGCTGGCCCTGTTCGAGGAGCTGTCCTCCGCCCCCGACCCGGTCCTCGCGGCCATCGCCGCCAAGGGCGTCAACGAGCTCGCCTACCACCGCGACTACGCCGCCCGCTGGGTGGTCCGCCTCGGCGACGGCACCCCGGTGTCGCACGCCAAGACCCAGGCCGCCCTCGACAACCTATGGCCCCTGGTCGGCGAGCTGTTCCGCCCCGACCCCGACGCCCTCGCAACCGTCGACCCCGCTGCCTTCGACGCGGTCATCGACACCGTCCTGGCCACGGGCGGCCTGGACCGCCCCACCGCCGCCGCGCTCGCCCCGGTCGGCGGCCGGACCGGCCGCGACGGCGTGCACACGGAGGCGATGGGCTACATCCTGGCCGAGCTCCAGTCCGTCGCCCGCGCCCACCCGGACGCGACCTGGTGACCACCATGACCGAGCAGACGAACGCCTACCAGGTCGCCGCCAGCACACCCGACCCGGAACTTCCCATGCTGACGATCGAAGACCTCGGCATCCTGAGATCAGTCGACCAGTCGGCCGAGGAAATAACCGTCACCATCACCCCCACCTACAGCGGCTGCCCGGCCATGCGCGAGATCACCGGCGACATCCACGACCGCCTCACCAAGGCGGGCTTCGCCCAGGTGACGGTCAACACCCAGCTCGCACCAGCGTGGACCACCGACTGGATCACCGAGGACGGTCACCGCAAGCTGTCGGCCAACGGCATCGCCCCGCCGTCCCCGGCCCCCCGCCGGTCAGGCCCCATCCCGCTGACGCTAACCGCCCCGCCGCCGGCCCCCTGCCCGCGCTGCGGCTCCGCCGACACCCGGCGCACGGCCGAGTTCAGCGCCACCGCCTGCAAGTCCCTGCACCGCTGCAACGCCTGCGGCGAGCCCTTCGAGGGGGTCAAGGCCCTATGAGCGTCTCCACCGACCAGAGCCCCGCCGGCCGGCGGTCACGCACCGACTTCTACTCGCTTGTCGTCGCCAGCATCGACCCGCTCACCGATGACTCCGCCGTGATCACGTTCACCGTCCCGAACGACCTGGCCGCCGACTTCGCCTTCCAGCCCGGCCAGTCGCTGACCGTCCGCCGGGGCGAGGAACGCCGCTCGTACTCGATCTGCGCCCCGGTCGGTTCCGCCCCCCGCATCGGGGTCCGCGAGGTCGCCGACGGCGTCGTCTCGGGCTGGCTCGTGCGCACGATCAGGCCCGGCGACACCCTCGACGTCCAGGTCCCCAGCGGCACCTTCACGCCCGACCTGTCGGTTCCCGGCCGCCACGTGCTGATCGCGGCCGGCTCCGGCATCACCCCGATGATGTCGATCGCCGCGTCCGTCCTCGCCGCCGACGACAAATCGACGGTCACGCTGATCTACGGCAACCGCCGCAGCGACACCGTCATGTTCGCCGACGAGGTCGCCGACCTCAAGGACGCCCACCCCGCCCGGATGCACCTGGTTCACGTCCTGTCCCGCGAGCCGCAGGAGGTCGAGCTGTTCAGCGGCCGCCTCGACCCCGACCGGCTGACCGCGCTGCTCCCGGCCACGGTCGACGTCGCCGGGACCGACCACTGGTGGCTGTGCGGCCCCTACGGTCTGGTCACCGGGGCGACCGAGGTGCTCCGCGCGCTCGGCGTGGAGCCGGCCCGGATCCACCGCGAGCTGTTCTGGGTCGGCGACGAGCCGCCCGTCGAGGCGACCCACGAAGACGCCCCGGCCGGCCCAGGAGCCAGTGTCACCATCATCCTCGACGGCCGCAGCACCGCCCTCACCCTGCCCGCGGGCACGCCGATCCTGGACGGCGCCCAGCGGGTCCGGCCCGACCTGCCGTTCGCCTGCAAGGGCGGCGTCTGCGGTACCTGCCGGGCCCGGGTCACCGACGGCACCGCGGTGATGCGCCGCAACTACGCCCTCGAGCCGGCCGAGGTCGAGGCCGGCTACGTCCTCACCTGCCAGGCGCTGCCGCAGACACCCGAGATCACCGTTGACTACGACTCCTGAACACACAGACTCCTGAGGAGCAGCCCGTGACCGCGATCGCCACCCCGCCGGGCGAGCTCGAGCCGATCGAGACCGCGTCCACCGACGAGCTTCGCGCGCTCCAGCTCGAGCGGCTGCGCTGGTCGCTGCGGCACGCCTACGAGAACGTGCCCTACTACCGCAAGATGTTCGACGTCGCCGCGATCGGTCCCGATGACGTGAAGGACCTGGCCGATCTGGCCAAGTTCCCGTTCACGACCAAGGCCTCGCTGCGCGACAACTACCCGTTCGGCATGTTCGCGGTGCCCCGCGAGCAGGTCTCCCGCATCCACGCCTCGTCCGGCACCACCGGCCGCCCCACCGTCGTCGGCTACACCAGAGACGACCTCGACACCTGGGCCACGGTGATGGCGCGGTCGATCCGCGCGGCCGGCGGCCGCCCCGGCCACATCCTCCACAACGCCTACGGGTACGGCCTGTTCACCGGCGGGCTCGGCGCGCACTACGGGGCGGAGAAGCTCGGGTGCACGGTGGTTCCGGTCTCCGGGGGGATGACCGAGCGGCAGGTGACGCTGATCCGCGACTTCCAGCCCGACGTCATCATGGTCACCCCGTCGTACATGCTCGCGATCCTCGACGAGATGGAACGCCAGGGCCTCGACCCGGCCCGGTGCTCGCTCAGGTACGGCATCTTCGGCGCCGAGCCGTGGACGAACGAGATGCGGGCCGAGATGGAGGCCCGCGCGGGCATCGACGCGACCGACATCTACGGGCTGTCCGAGGTAATGGGCCCCGGCGTCGCCCAGGAGTGCGTCGAGACCAAGGACGGCCTGCACGTCTGGGAGGACCACTTCTACCCGGAGGTCATCGACCCGGTCACCGGCCAGGTGCTGCCCGACGGCGAGCTCGGCGAGCTCGTCTTCACCTCGCTGACCAAGCAGGCGATGCCCGTCATCCGCTACCGCACCCGCGACCTGACCCGGCTGCTGCCCGGCACCGCCCGCACCATGCGCCGGATGGAGAAGGTCACCGGCCGCACCGACGACATGATCATCCTGCGCGGCGTCAACCTGTTCCCGACCCAGGTCGAGGAGCTCATCCTGCAGGTCCCGGCGCTGTCGCCGCACTTCCAGCTGCACCTGTCCCGCCCCGGCCGGATGGATGCGATGGCCGTGCACGTCGAGCGGCGGGCCGACGCGGACCCGTCCGCCGCCGAGGCGGCCGGCGCCCACCTCACCACGCTGATCAAGAACACCATCGGCGTTACCGTCGACACCGTCGTCCAGGACCCCGGCACCATCGAGCGCTCGATGGGCAAGATGCGCCGCATTATCGACGACCGTCCGCGTTAGGAACGCGGTGCCTGCCGGGGGAGCGCGGTTACCAGCAGCAGCGCGATGAGGACGAAGGCCACGTTGGCCAGCAGCGCCAGCTGCGCGGCGTGGCTGAACGCGATGGCGACGGCGTTCGGGCCCGGGCGCGGGTGCACGGCCCCGAACAGCACCGTGCCGATGACCGCGATGCCGATAGCGCTGCCCACCCGCTGGGCCGTGCCGAGGATGGCTCCGGCCGTTCCCGCCTCCCGCCGCGGGATCCGGGCGAGCACGAAGTCCTGGTTCGGGGCGATCACCATCCCGCTGCCGAGCCCGGCCACGAGCAGCGGGCCGGCCAGGTCCCATCCGCCCGGGTCCGGAGCGGTCAGGTGGATGACCAGGACCGCGAGAGCGAGGCCAACGCCGACCAGCGCGCAGCCGACGATGAGCACCATCCGGCCCATCCTGGCTGACAGCCTGTCGCTGACCGCGGCCGATGCCAGGCTGCCGAACGAGAACGGCACCGCGACCAGCCCGGTCACCAGCGCGCTGCGGCCAAGCCCTTCCTGCCACAGGATCGAGATCGTGAAGAACACGCTGGTGAACCCGGCGAAGTAGACGACGGCGAAGATCGTCCCGGCGCCGAACGACGGCCGGGCGAGCAGGCTGGGGGTGAGCAGCGGGTCACGCCCGCGCCGCTCGGCCCGCATCTCCCACCACGCCAGCACCGCGAACGCCGCCGCGCTGCCGCCGAAGCACGCGTAGCACCAGGGAGGCCAGCCCGCCTGTTCTCCCTCGGTCAGCGGGGTGAGCAGCAGGAGCAGGGCGGCCGAGAGCAGGCACAGCCCGGCCGGGTCGAGCCCGCGGCGGGTGCGCGATCGCGCGCGAGGCAGCTGCCAGGCGGCCATCGGCAGCGCGACCGCGCCGATGAGCACGTTGACCAGGAACACCCAGCGCCAGCCGACCTGGGCGCCCGCGCCGGCGATGATCAGCCCGCCCAGCACCGGCCCGAGCGCGATCGACGCCCCGATGGTGGCGCCGAGGGCGGCGAACGCCTTTGAGCGCGCGGGCCCGGTGAACGACCACTGGATGGTCGCGGCGATGGCCGGGTAGAAGATCCCGGCCGCCAGGCCCTGGACTGCGCGGGCGGCGACGAGCTCGGCCTGGTTCTGCGACAGCCCGCAGGCCGCGCTCGCCAGCGTGAAGATGGCCAGGCCGATCAGGAACAGCGGCTTGTGGCCGAACCGGTCGCCGGCCCGGCCGGCCGGGACCAGGGCCAGCCCGTAGGCGAGCGCGTAGGCGGAGACGACCCACTCCAGGGCGGCGGGCGAGGCGTGCAGGCCAGTGCGGATCGTGGGCAGCGCCACGGTCACGATCGTGGTGTCAAGCAGGGCCATGAAGGCCCCCACGAGCACCACGGCAACGGGCCGCCAGGCATGACCCTGATCCGGGCGCGGGGCGGCGGGCGGCAACGAGACTCTCTTCTCTGGCGTCATGAGCCCAAACTAGGTCCGACATAAATTTATGTCAAACCTAAATATTTGTCGGGCATAAATTGTGCTAGCGTGGCCGTATGACGACGGGGCTGCGCGAGCGACGCAAGCAGGAAGCCCGGCGCTCCATCTCCGGCGTCGCGATGGCGCTGTTCGCGGGCCGCGGCTTCGACGAGGTCACGATCCCCCAGGTCGCCGACGCGGCCGGGGTCTCGAAGATGACCGTGACCAACTACTTTCCGCGCAAGGAGGACCTGGTCTTCGACCGGGCCGACGCGACCATCCGCAGCCTGGCCGACGCCGTCGACGCGCGCGCGCCCGGTGAGAGCCTGCTCGCGGCGATCCGCCGGGACTTCGCTGAGCGGATGGCCGCGGGTGACGTCACCCTCGGCGTGCCCACCGCGACGTTCGCCCGGATGGTCGCCAACAGCCACGTGCTCACCAGCCGGGGCCGGGAGATCGCCGACCTCACCGAGCAGGCGCTCGGCGACGCCATCGCCGCCGACGCCGGCGTGGACGATCCCCAGCATCGGATCGTGGCGGCCGAGCTCGCCTCGGTTCACCGGGTGCTGTTCGCGGAAGGCACCAGGCGCGTCCTGGCCGGGCAGCCGCGCGACGAGATCTGCCAGGCGCTCGCGGCGGCCGCCAGCCGGGCTTTCGACCTGCTCGAGCCGTCACTGGGAGGCTACGGGTCCAGCACCGTCGCGGAAAAGCAGTGGGCCCGGTGAGGCCGGCTGCGACACAATCGGCGACATGGACGTGGACCCCGGTCGTGCTCGCCTGCGAGCCGATGCCGCTCGCCGATCTGATGGGCGGCTAGGCCCAGCGTCGCCGAGCCAGGCGAAGTCAGCGGCCGTTCGGAATACTGGTCCTGTTTTTTAGTTCGCCGGGAAGAGCCCGGCCGCCACGAACTGCCGGACGAGCTCGTTGTGATCGGACTTGCGGGTCAGCTGGAGCAACTCGGTCTCCTCGAGCATGTACGGCCGATGTCCGCTCGGAATGTAGAAGGCGTCGCCCGCGTTAAGGATTTCCTCGTGCCCGTCGGTATATTCGACCCGCACCTTTCCCCGGAATACGTAGCCCCAGTGCTCGACCGGGCAAGCGTGGTCGGGAAAGATCTTGACCAGCGCGCCCATGTCGTAACCGCCCGCGCAGGTTTCAGATGCGTAGTGCATGTCGCCCAGCTCGGCCCAGACGCCCGTGTAATCGGCGGTCTGGACGGTAACCGGCAGATCCCGCTTGGCTGTTCCCCTGACGTCTGCCGTCCGCTACAAGGTCGGCGTCGGGGTCGGCGGTGACCTGGGCGGTACGGCGACGATAACCACGTCTATGCGCTTAAGGCATATGATCATGCTTGTGGAGCAAGACGATGATGACCTGGACAGCCTGGTACGCAAACGGATCCGCGCCCTGCGGGTAGCGCAGGGCTGGTCCCTGGAGGAGCTGGCCGCGCGCGCCCGGCTCAGTCAGTCCTCCCTCAGCCGGATCGAGAACGGCCAGCGCCGCCTGGCCCTGGACAGCCTCGTGACCATCGCCAGGGCCCTGGACACCTCACTCGACCAGCTCGTCGAGACCGCCGCCGACGATGTCATCTCCAGCCCGACGATCGACGCCGCCCACCGCTCGATGCGCTGGTCGGTGAAGGCGGATCCGGGCGTGACGATCGTCCGCCAGCGCCTCGTTGACCCGCCCGACGGCCCGGCCCGCATGCGCGCCCACCCCGGCCGCGAATGGCTCGTCGTCCTGTCCGGCACCGCGGCGCTCCTGCTCGGCAACCGGCGCCTGCGGGTCGAGGCCAACCAGTCGGCCGAGTTTCCCACCATGCTGCCGCACGCCATCGGGGCCGAGGGCAGGCCGTGCGAGGTCTTGATCGTCTTCGACCGCGACGCCCGCCGCGGCCACCAGCCCGACGAAGGTTCCTGACCTGCACTGTTGCTACCGTGATGGTTGGGACGGGTGCTGCGCTGCCGGGGAGGCAAGCACCATGACCGACGCTGCCAGGGGCTACCTGGTAAGAGACGCGGATCCGACCCGCGGCAAGGGCGCCAAGGTAGATCAGATTTACCCCTATACGCTTCGGGGGCTGACCGAGGCGCTGGAAGAGGCCCGGTTCCGCAGTCACAGCGGGGCGCCTCAGGTCCTGGCCATCTTGGGGACCGGGAACTCCAGGGTCATCCGCCGGTTCGAGGACGGGCGCGAGGTGCCGGTGGCACCGTGACTCGGGCTGTTCGCCGTCTACCCGGGCTGTTCGCCGTCGCTACCGGCTGCCTGCCCGCAGTTCGGCGCTGACCGAGCGGACGGCCGAGATCGCCGCCGCCAGCCGAGGGGAGAGGTGCTCGCCGTCGCGGGCGATGAGGACCGTGTACCTGATCGTGTCGACGCCCGTGATCGGCAGCCGGACGACGGGCCCGTTCCCCGACGGGGTGAGCTCGGGGGCGATGGTGACGCCCCACCCGATGCCGACCAGGCTGATCGCGGTGCCGACGTCCTGCACGGTGGCGGCCACCCGGGGCTGGAATCCGGCTGCGACGCACATGCCGCGCACCAGCTGACCGAGCGAGGTGTCCGGGCACATCACCCACGGCTCGCCCGCCAGCTGGCTCATCGCGCACCCGGAAGCGCCCGCCAGCGGGTGGTCCGGGGAGACGCAGAGCCGCAGCGGATCGTGCCCGAGCACCCATTCGCGCAGGCCCGGCCGCGCCGTCTCCCGCGCGTGGCCGTAGCGGGACACGATCGCCAGATCGAGCTGATCGCGGTGGACGGCGTCCGGCCCCTCCTCGTCGCTGGTGGCGGCGAGCCGGATCTCCATGTCGGGGAAGCGGCCGCGGACTTCGCCGAGCGCCCGGCTCATGATGTGCGGGCCCTCGCGAAACGGGATCCCCACCCGCAGCAGCCCGCTGATCGGGCTGCCGGCCTGCGCCAGCGTCGCCTCGGCCGACCGCAGCTCCACCAGAATCCGCTCGGCGTGCTCCACCAGCGCCCGGCCCGCCGGCGTGAGCGCGATGCGATTGCCGGTCCGGTCGATCAGCGAGGTGCCCGCCTCGGCCTCGAGCGCGGTTATCTGCTGGGACACCGCCGACCGGGTGTACTGCAGGCGGCGGGCGGCTGCCGCGATGGAGCCCTCGGCCATAACGGCCTGGAGCATGATCAGCTTGCGCACGTCCAGCACGTAAACGTCACTTCCGTTGACGCTGCCTGTCATTGATTGCTCGCGATCCCGCAGCTCGCGGTCGACGTCCCCGGCACCCCGCCGGGGATGAACGGCGGCGACAGCGACACCAGCCTGCTGCTGTTGGACCGGGCCGGCGGTCGCCTGGCGTCGTGGGCGGCGCTGCCGGCCCCGGGCGGCGAGGACGCGGAGTTTTTCACGATCGGGGACCGTGCGTTCCTCGCGGTCGCGAGCATCAGGACCGGCGCCGG
>Ga0302314_10023622_pt1 | contig 10025 bp, 7 predicted proteins | sample III_Palsa_N2_3_FD_200533 | JGI IMG/M metagenome (GOLD analysis project Ga0302314, IMG submission 200533) | Peat permafrost microbial communities from Stordalen Mire near Abisko, Sweden - III_Palsa_N2_3 | ecosystem: Environmental > Terrestrial > Soil > Palsa > Peat permafrost | place: Sweden...
CCAAACAGCCAGACACCGCCAATTATCGCCCTTGACAACAAAACCCTCATACGAGTGGGGCGGCCGTCCCTGGCCGCCTTGCCGCCGCAGGCGGCAATAAGCCCCGCCGCGGACAAATCGTTGCGCGCTTCGACCGGCATCGCCGCCTGCATGGACCTTTCGCCGTCGAGCCTTATTGCCGGCTTTGCCGGCAAGGCGGCCAGGGACGACCGCCCCACTGGGAGCATCCCGATGGTCGGGCTTATCTTAGCGCCTATGAGGACAAGCCCGGGGATGACGGCCTCGGGTGGCATAAAGTATTGAAAGCAATGATATTATGTAGATGCGCGAATCCCGCAGCCCATTGGGGCGGAGAGGGAGATTTAGAGGCTTGCCCGGGGTTTTGCCCCTGTTACCCGCCGGCCCTACCGCTCCAGCCGGGCCATCTGGGCCAGGATCGCGGCGTGGCTGAGGATGCCGTTGCGCAGGCATTTCAGTTCGAATTTCTCGTTCGGACTATGGATGCGGTCATCATCCAATCCGAAGCCGACCAGGACCGAATCCAGCCCCAGAAACTGCTTCATCCAGCCGACCACCGGGATCGAGCCGCCGACGCCGACCAGCACCGGATCGCGTCGGTAGATTTCCTTGAGCCCGGCGCGCGCGGCGCTGACGAAGCGGTTGCCGGTATCGATGCGCAGCCCCGGTGCTGAACCGAAGCTCTGCACCTCCCAGCGGCAATCCGGCGGGGTGCGGGCGTCGAGGAAACTCTTCAGCCCGTCCAGGATGCGCGCCGGATCCTGATCGACGACCAGGCGGCAGCTGAGCTTGGCCGAGGCCTTGGCCGCGATCACGGTCTTGGCGCCGGCGCCGGTATAGCCGCCCCAGATGCCGTTGATGTCGCAGGTCGGGCGCGCCCAGAGCCGCTCCAGCACGGTGCGGCCGGCCTCGCCGACGCTGCTGTGCAAGCCGATCTCGCCCAGGAAGGCCTTCTCGTCGAAATTCAGCTTGCGCCAGGCTTCGGCCTCGGCGGCGCCTATCTCGCGGACATCGTCGTAGAAGCCGGGAATCTGGACCCTTCCGTGCTGGTCGTGCAATTGGCCGAGCACGCGGGCCAGCGCGTTGATCGGGTTGACGACGGCACCGCCATAGAGGCCGGAATGCAGGTCGCGCGACGGGCCGTAGAGCGTCACCTCGACATAGAGCATGCCGCGCAGCGCGTAGGTGATGGCGGGCGTGTCGATATCCCAGGAGTTGGTGTCGGTGACGATGGCGATATCGGCCGCTGCGAGCTCGTCGCGATTGGCCTGGAGGAAGGCCGGCAGCGAGGGGCTTCCGGTCTCTTCCTCGCCTTCCAGCATGACCGTGATCCGTGCCGGCAGCGTGCCGTGCACGGCATGCCAGCCGCGGAAGGCCTCGATGAAGGTCCGGACCTGGCCCTTGTCGTCGACGGCGCCGCGCGCGACGACGCGGCGGCCATGCGGGCCCTGGACAATCGCCGGCTCGAAAGGCGGGCTGTCCCAGAGTTCGAGCGGATCGGGCGGCTGGACGTCGTAATGGCCGTAATAGAGCAGATGCGGTCCTGGACCGCCTGGGCCCGGGTGATGGGCGACGACGACCGGATGGCCCGGCGTGTCGCGCAGGCTGGTCTCGAAGCCGAGACTGGCCAGCTCATCGGCCAGCGACTGGCCGGCGCGCCTTGTCTCGGCCCGATAGGCCGGATCGGTCGAGATCGAGGGGATGCGCAGCAGGCTCAGATAGCGCTCGACGGCGGGCTCGAAATCCTGTTCGAGATGCCGAAGCACCGGATCGACGGGAAGCATGGCGGTGCTGCACCTTCCGTGGTTGGACGCGGCGGCTAGCATGCCCGAGCCGCCGTAAGGGGGAAAGCGCCGCCGGGCTGAGCAGACCTGCGCAAGGGGGCTCAGACCTGGAGCGGGGCGTCGATCAGGAAATCCTCGGATGGATCGATCGAGGCGGCCGTGCCGGCGCCGATATCGATGAAGCGGAAATCATATTCGCCGGCCGCGCGCGGCATTTCGCGGCGATTGTACCAGATCACGCCGGGGATCGGCGCGAAGGCGCGCAACAGCAGCGCCGGCATTCCCGGCTCCGGCGGAGCAACCGGCAGCGACACGCCCTCATGGGCATAGATGGCGCCGCTCGAATAGGTCAGGTTGAGCTCATAGGCAGTGGCGCAGGGCCGGGTCGCCGCCACCCAATTGCGATAGGCACGCTGTCGGCGCCCCTCAGGTGGGGCCAGATCGAGCATGTTGAGCCCGGTCGCCTCGATGCCCATGATGTCCCGCAACGCCGTGCCGCACAGGCGATAGACCATGGTGTCGGGATCGCGGACTTCGACGATCGAGACATAGGGCAAGATCGCGACCAAGGCGGCGGGATCGATTTCACTGCGCAACGGCAACAACCGATCCCCCCGCAGCGCGTCCCAATAGGCGAGCAGGCGGGTGCACGGGTCGGTCTTGAGCGGCAATGTGACGACCAATGTGCGAAATCCATCCAAACGGCACGCTGCAATCTCTATAGCGGCGCCACGGCCAGAAAGCGAGATGGTCATACAAGCTACTATTGAACGCCACGGTTGCAAAGTTGAAGGGGCATTGCGGCAGGCCGCGTTGAAAGCGAATGGCAGGATGGCTGAGCCGGCGTTGGATTGTGCGGGCGCGATCGGCTAGAAACGGCGCGCGGCCCGGCCTGGATCCGGTCCGCATTCCCCCAGCCCGGCCCTCGTGCCCTGGTGAAGTCGGAGACGGCGCATGGCCTCCTATCAGTACATCTATGTGATGAAGGGCCTGAACAAGGCTTACCCGGGCGGGAAAGAGATCCTGAAGGATGTCTGGCTGAGCTTCCTGCCGGGCGCCAAGATCGGCGTGCTCGGGCCCAATGGCGCCGGCAAGTCGACGCTGTTGAAGCTCATGGCCGGGGTCGACAAGGAATTCAACGGCGAGGCCTGGGCCGCCGAAGGTGCTACGATCGGCTATCTGGCGCAGGAGCCGCAGCTCGATCCCAGCCTCGATGTCCAGGGCAACGTCACGCTCGGCCTGAAGCATGTGAAGGACCTGCTCGACGAGTTCGAGGCGGTCAGCGCCCGCTTCGGCGAGGATTTGAGCGACGATGAGATGAACGATCTCATCATGCATCAGGGCGAGCTGCAGGAAAAGATCGACGCGGCCAATGGCTGGGAGCTCGATCGTACCATCGAGATCGCCATGGATGCGCTCAACTGCCCGCCCGGCGATAGCCCGGTCACCAACCTGTCCGGCGGCGAGAAGCGACGCGTGGCGCTGTGCCAGCTGCTGCTGCAGCGGCCCGACCTGCTGCTGCTCGACGAGCCGACCAACCATCTCGACGCCTCGTCGGTCGCCTGGCTGCAGCGCTTCTTGAAGGATTACGAGGGCACCGTGGTGACCGTGACCCATGACCGCTACTTCCTCGACGAGGTCGCCGGCTGGATCCTCGAAGTCGATCGCGGCCGGACCTTCCCGCATGAGGGCAACTACACCTCCTGGCTGGTCGAGAAGCAGAAGCGCTTGGAGCTGGAGAACAAGACCGAGGTCGCGCGCCAGCGCACCATCGCCAAGGAACTGGAATGGGTCCGCGCCAGCCCGCGGGCGCGCCAGGCCAAATCCAAGGCGCGCGTCCAGGCCTATGAGGAATTGGTGGCGAATTCCAAGGAGAAGGCGCCGGACACAGCACAGATCGTGCTGCCGCCGGGGCCGCGCCTGGGCGACCTCGTCATCGAGGCCAGCCATGTCAACAAGAGCTTCGGCGACAAAATGCTGATGGAGGATCTGAGCTTCCGTCTGCCGCCGGGCGGCATCGTCGGCGTGGTCGGCCCGAACGGCGCCGGCAAGACTACGCTGTTCCGCATGATCACCGGCCAGGACAAACCCGATTCCGGCGATTTCCGGGTCGGCGACACGGTCAAGCTGGGATATGTCGACCAGTCGCGCGATGCGTTGCCGGCCGACAAGAATGTCTGGGAAGTGGTCTCCGACGGGCTCGACGAGATCGATCTCGGCCGCAAGAAGATGAACAGCCGCTCCTATGTCGCCTTGTTCAACTTCAAGGGCGGCGACCAGCAGAAGAAGGTCGGCCAGCTTTCGGGTGGCGAGCGCAACCGCGTCCATATCGCCCGCATGCTCAAGACCGGCGCCAATGTGCTGCTGCTCGACGAACCGACCAACGATCTCGACGTCGATACCTTGCGGGCGCTCGAAGACGCGCTCGAGGAATATCCCGGCTGTGCGGTGGTGATCACCCATGATCGCTGGTTCCTGGATCGCCTAGCGACCCATATCCTGGCCTTCGAGGGCGACGCCAAGGTCATCTGGTTCGAAGGCAATTATCAGATGTACGAAGCCGACCGGAAGCGCCGCCTCGGCGTCGAGGCCGACCAGCCGCACCGCTTCAAGTTCAAGCCGCTGACGCGCTGAAAGCTGGGTCGGTCGCTGCCGTTTCGATCGATCCGCCGCACTCCCCGTTTCGTCGGGCTTCTCTGGCCGCTGCTTCGCGGTCGAACAAGAGAGGACTTCTGCAGCATTATATTTATCTGATCTTGAATTTATCGGAAATCGGATTTATCTGAGTTTAGATAATTCGGAGACCCCGATGTTCGATCGAGCCGACGAGCGCCACGCGCTCCTGTTCCATTTGAGCCAAGGCAGAAGCGTCCTGATGTTGGCGCCGCGCCGAGTCGGCAAGACCTGGCTGATCAAACGCCTCGCCGAAGACCTGAAGAAGACGGCGGGGTGGACCGCGATCCTCTGCGATGTCGAAGGCATGAGCGAGCCGGCAGAATTCCTGCGGCACCTGTGTCGCCAGATCGAGCAGCACGACACACTCCTGGGAAAGGCCGAAGCGCGGGGCAAGCAGCTTCTCGGACAGGCGCTATCGGGTGATTTCTCGCAAGGCTGGCAGACAGCGCTCGGGAAAATGGACTGGGCGTCTTTTGCCGAGACCCTCGTAGGCACGCTCGCCGGTCGCGGCCGGGACATCGTGATCATCATCGACGAGTTGGCCCTCTTCGTAAACGCCTTGCTCCGGCGCGAGCCGGCGACCGCCAAAGACTTCCTCTATCGCCTGCGTTTCCTGGCCCAGAAATTTCCCGAGGTGCGCTGGCTGTTTACTGGGTCGATCGGGCTGGACGTCATCGCCAAGCGCGAGGGCATCGGCGGTGCACTGGTCGATCTCAAACTGTTTCCGATCGAGCCGTTCAGCCCGGAGGCGGCACGCGCCTTCCTCGACCATCTGTCGGCCAGCGGACAGATCATGCGGCCCTTTGCGCTCGACGATCCGGGCTTCGCCAAGCTCGCCGAGGAACTTGGCTGGCTCTCGCCTTACTATCTCGAACATATCGCCCAGGAGATTTGCCCCGACGGACCGGTTGCGGCTAACGGCAGGCGGCTGGCAACGACGCCCAATATCGAGGCGGCGTTCGCGATCCTGCTCGACCACCAGCACCGCAACTACTTCGTCACCTGGGAAGAGCACCTCGACAAGAACTTCCCAAGCACCGAGGCCGCGGCGATGCGGCGCGTGCTCGACATCTGCGCCAGGCAGCCGAGCGGCGAGCGCCTGGACACGTTGACGCTCCTGCTCGGCGCGCCGCCGGACAATATCGGCCGGCGCGCGCTGCTGGATGCGCTGACGATTCTTGTCGCCGATGGCTACCTCTCGGAAATCCCCGACGGCGAGGCGCCGCGCTATCGCTTCCGTTCCGGATTGCTGCGCCGTTACTGGCTGCGCTACCACGCGGAATGAATGCCATGACCAGCATCGCCATCTACGATCCGCGGCGGCTCAAGGAAGAGGATTTCCTCGCCGGCTTCATCGCGCGCGATGATCTCGTCGATTTTCTGCTGGCGCAATTACGCCTGACCGCCGTCGACGGCGAGGCGCGCCACCGGCTTTTCCTGGGTCAGCGCGGCATGGGCAAGACCAGTCTGTTGCGACGACTGGAGATTGGTACTCGGACCGATCCGGATCTGGCGGCGGCGCTGCTGCCGCTGACCTTTCGCGAGGAGCAGTACAACATCCGCTCGCTCGACCGGTTCTGGCGCAATTGCGGCGAGGCACTGGCCGAGTGGCTCGAAGCTTCGGGCGATGTCGCCAGCGCTGAGCGGCTCGATAGCGAGATGTGCAGTGCGGCCTGGGACGAGCCGGACGGGGCCGCCGAAGCCTTCCTCGCCCGCGCGGCCGAGACCGGTCGCCGCCCCGTGTTACTGCTCGATAATCTCGACCTCATTCTGGATGCGCTGCCGCCGGAGCAGCATTGGCAACTGCGCCGCATTCTGCAGGCCCAGGGGGGGCCGATCGTCTACGGCGCCGCAGCGCAGGCGCCCCGGCAAAGCGGCGATCCCCAGGCGGCCTTCTACGAGTTCTTCAAGCTCTCGCTGCTGGAGCCGTTGACCGCCGCGGAGCTGATGCGCTGCCTCCAGCGTCTGGCGGAAGCGCGCGGCGACGCCGGGAAGCCGGTCGTCGAGGTGCTGGTCCGGAGCCCGGAACGGCTGCAGGTCCTGCACCGGCTGACCGGCGGCAATCCGCGCATCCTGGCGTTGCTCTACCAACTGCTGGAGCGTGCCGAAAGCGACACGGTGTTCTCCGATCTGGAAGGGCTGCTCGACCAGATGACCCCGCTCTACAAGGCGCGGGTCGAGGAATTGCGGACGGAGCTGCAGCGCTCCATGCTTGATGCGATCGCGCTACATTGGGACCCGATCACCTCGCACGATCTGGCCGAGACGACGCGGGTCGAGATCACCACCGTGTCCTCGCAGCTCGCAAAGCTGAAGCAGATCGGGCTGATCGAGGAGGTGCCGACCTCGGGTGCCCGGGCCGGGTACCAGCTGATCGAGCGGTTCTTCAACGTCTGGTACCTGATGCGGCACGGTACGCGCCGGACCCGCCAGAAGATGCGCTGGCTGACCGAGTTCCTCCGCAGCTTCTACAGCCAGGACGATCTGCTGGAGCTGCGCGACCGACTGCTGCGACAGATGCCGTCCGGCGAATGGGGCGAACTCTATACCGAGGCGCTCGATGCGGCGCTGGCCGGTCGTCCGGCGGCGCCGGCGACGTGGAAAGAGGCTCTAGTAGCAGCGTTCTCCCAGCTGGAGCGCCTAGCCCACGAACACCTAGCAGTGCTCACTCAGGTGGAGCGTCTAGCGCGCGAACAAATCGCACGCGACCCCAAGGAGGCGGTATATTGGGCTTTGCTCGGTTCGATTCTAATGCTCGACCCCCGCCGCGCGGTCGATGCGGAAAAAGCCTTTCGCGAAGCGACGACTCTTGATCCCTTACTAGTGGTCGGTTGGCATGGCCTCAGCTTTATTCTGTCACAGAGATTCGACCGTTACTCCGAAGCGGCGGCTGCACTTCGCAGAGCACTCATTCTCGATCCGACCTCAGCTCGGACTTGGGTATACCTCGGCTACATCCTCGCCGATCACTTGCGATCCCCCGAAGAGGCCGAAGAAGCTTATTGTCGAGCCAAATCGCTTGATCCGAAAAGAACTCTTGATATCAATGCCAGCCTTGTATGGCTGCACTTGTCTGTTGGACGCATCGACGAGGCACGGGAATTGCGCGGTGATATCTCAGATATTTCGCGCGAGCATCTCTCCTTGATCGATGCCGGTTTCGAACTCGCCAATGATAATTTCGGTACGGCAGCCACTCTGCTCGCCGATGCACTCGATTCGAACGCGGGCGCTGCCGGGTTCTCCAGGTCCCTAGAACTCCTTCGTCTCCTGCGCCTGTTTGAACGACACGGCTATGGCGAACGTCTAATCGACTGGTTCGGGGCCTCGCACCACGCTGACCGATTCGCGCCGGTTTATTCCGCCTTCGTCGCCTATATCCACGGCGCCAATCATCTGCTGGACGTCAACCCGGAGGTCCGAGACGCTGCGACGGGCATCTACAACTGGCTGGCCAGCGACCGCGCGATCGCGGAACCTTCCGCGCCGCCGAAGCCGCGTCGCCGCGGCCGCGCGGCTAAGCGCGCGGGCCGCTGAGCTTGCCTCCTTCTCGCGCTGGCCACCGCGCCCGGAAGTTCAGGCGAATACCGGCCTGAACTTCCGCTGGCTGGCCTGGCACTCGGCGGCGTCGAGGTCGTGCCGGATCCCCATCAGCACCGGCTGGAAGAGCGAGCCGCCGTCGAACGCATAGAGGTAGCGGACCTCCACGATGTCGCCCGCCGCGGGTATCGGCTGATTGGCCGGCACCGTCACATTGCCGACATTGATCCGGCTGCCGTCAGGCTCGATGAGTGCTAGGGCGACGCTCCGTTGCGCGTTGACCGAGGTCACGATGGCGGAAAGCGTGTCATGGAGCTTGTGCTTGAGCTGAGGCCCGCCGGACGCAGGGCGCCCCGGCACATAGGGCGCGTCGAGGCGCTTGAAGACGACGCCCTCGCCGCCGGAAGCGGTGATCCGCTCGAGCAGGGCTCGCTTCTCCCGTTCGCCGGTCGCCGTTTCCGCGCGCCGGAGGGCCTGTTGTTCGCGGCCCGCGGCAGGATCCGCGGGCAATAGCCGTGACAGCGCGGCCAGCCGTTGCGCCAGGGGTTGCCCGCTCAAATCGTCGCCGTCGAGCTTCAGCAGGTCGAAGATGTACAGCACGTCGCCGACCTGCTCGCCGTCGACGAGAATGTCGGATGCGAGAGCGGCGATGGCATCGCCGATGGCAGCGGCCAGGCCGACGGTCTGACCCTTGCGGTTGATGCCCTCGGCGACGCCGGCGTTGACCCTGGCGAAGCGCCGCTCGCCGTCGTGCTTCGGTTGGGCGATGAAGCGGTCGTCCTGGAGCAATTGTTCGAGCTCAGCGGCGGCGACGGGATTGAGCAGCTGCGGCCGAATGCCGGTATCGGCGGGGCGCAGGACGATGGCGACGCTGCCCGCGATCTCGCCATCGAATGCCGAGCCGGCAATGGGATTGTAGCCTTTCCCTACCTTCTCGCTCAGCAGCTTGTTGCAGATCTTGCGCGCCTCCGGCCAGCTGACGGGCGCGCTGGTCTTCGTGCCGGTCGCCATGGTGCCGCCGCGCCGGCCATTGGCGTAGTTGACGACGAACAAGCCGTCGCTCGGTTCGATGCAGATCCGGTACAGCTTGTCGCTGCCGCCCTCGGCATAGTGGAGTGTGATCTCGTAGGGGCCGGCGGCCTCCCCGGCCGCGAAGGAATAGGGCTGCAAATCCGATTTTGCCATGTTGGCCGACGCTCCGTCTTGTTTATCCCCGTCCTGTCGCTCGTGGCGCGACCGGCCTCATTTCCGACACCAGCAGCTCCTGCACCAGCTTGCGCTTCATCGCCGTGGCAAAGCTGTCCAGCCCTTCGGCGGTGATGACGAAGGCATCCGGGCCGCCGATGACATATTCGGTGTAATAGGTCTCGAGCCAGGGTTCTTCGCTCAGGATCGGCAAGCCGTTGATGGTGATGCCGGCTTCGACCAGGCGGTCGCGCGCCGTCGTCATCTCGGTGCCGATATTGTTCATGCCGTCGCCGGAGACATCCACGACCTTGCGGCTGGCGGCGAACGGCGATTCGTCGAACAGCTCCTGTGCGGCGAGCAGCGCATCGGCGATGCCGGTCAGCCCGTCGGAGCTGCGCCGGGTCTTGCGGATCCGGGCGGCCAGGCGCTGTGCATCGGCGGCCGAGGCGATGCGGGTCCATTCGATCACCGGGAATTGCCGGTCCGGATCGGAGAACTCCATGACCGAGACCGAGACCGCGCCATGCGGTCCGCTGGCGATCGCCTTGGCCAGATCGGGGTTCTCGAAGGCAGCGGCGATGCCGTCCCGCTGCAGCTGGTAACGCTCGTCGTTGACGCTCAGGCTGACATCGACCGCCAGCACCAGCGCCACATCGACCGGCTGACCGCCATGTGCTGTGTCATCTGCGGCACCGGCAGCTGCCGGCAGGCACGCCAGCAGCAGTGCCAAGCCGGTCGCAACGAATCGGTGTCCCCTCATTCGCCGACCATCCCGCCATCCTTTCAGCCATTGCGCACCAGCTCGTAGAGCGCAATTGC
>Ga0302314_10023624_pt1 | contig 10025 bp, 6 predicted proteins | sample III_Palsa_N2_3_FD_200533 | JGI IMG/M metagenome (GOLD analysis project Ga0302314, IMG submission 200533) | Peat permafrost microbial communities from Stordalen Mire near Abisko, Sweden - III_Palsa_N2_3 | ecosystem: Environmental > Terrestrial > Soil > Palsa > Peat permafrost | place: Sweden...
TGACCGGTACTCGGCGTCGGGCGGCGCTGCGGACAGGCCGTTGCCGTTCTGGTCGGGCTCCGGCGCCATGATCGATGTGCCCGGCTTCTGAAACTCCTCCTGCGCCGCGGCGGAGCCGGCGGCGAGGATGGCGATGGCCGAGGCGGCGGCCAGATAGGCGTCGCGCTTCATTTGCCGATACACAGGTTTTGCGAATTGCTGCCGACATACGGCGCATACGGGCAATTCACATAATGCGGTCCGGCGCCATGGGCATTCAGCACGCTGGCGCGGATGGCGAACGGCGCCTCGCCGATGCCGGTCTTGATCTGCTGCCCGGCATTATAGATGCCGAGGAACGCCGTCATGTCGTCCTGATCCACCCCGTCCCCCGATATGCCGACGCCGCCGACGAGCTTGCCACCACGGTATACGGGGAAACCGCCCGGGAAGATTTGCAGTCCGTTGGACAAAACCGGCCGTTTGGTCGGGGAGGTCGGGGGGGGCGGAAGGAAGGTGCAGTAATGCGGCGTTTCGACCGCCAGCCCCTTCACGTTGGCAATATTCAGAACGATGTTCTGAAGGACCAGGTTGAGCTGGAGACCATCGGAAAACGGCGTCGTAAGTCCATAGGACAATGACAGGGGGCCGTTGACTGTATTATCGATCCCGTCCGGATAGGTATCGCGTTCGATGTTCCCGAGAGCACGTGTTCCCCAGGCATAGCCTCCTGAAAAGATCGGCCGGCTAAAAAAGGTCGTCGCCGCCGTGGAAAACTTGGCGATCTGCGGGTTCGGCAGAATGCCTTGCAGCTCGCTGACCGTGGTATTGGCCTGCGCCGACCGCAGGGCCGAATCTCCGTAGGCGCTCGACATGAAGACGGCCGAGCGCGCCTTTTGCAGTGATACGTCGATGCCGAACACCGGCGCGTCGGGTATCGTCCCGACGGCCAGGATCGTGCCGTTGCTGTCGACCACACTGACCGTCACCGCAAGGACCGATCCCGGCGGGTTACGGATCTGCGCGCGAGTCAAGATTCCGCTGGCATAAGCCGCGCGTAGAAGCTGCAACGCCTCGGCCCGGGTCAATGCCTCCGGTATGCCTGAGCCGGCGGTCGCCGGATAGCGGACATGGCTGGTTCCGTCGACCAGAAGATAAGGATGCTTGGTCGGGTTGATCGTGTTGGTCGTGTCCTGGACGATGCCGGACGCGATTGAGCCGTACGGGCTGCCGGCCCGCGCCGGCGGTGCAAAATATCCCTTTACCGGAAGTAGCGCGCCGGTGCCTTTTGGAAGTTTAAGATAAGGCGTGGCGGTCGCCGGGTTCTTGAGCAGGTCGCCCGGTTGGGCGTCGGAATAGCGCAGCGTCAGGCCGCCGGCGGTGATCGTAGTTGCCACGATACCGGCTGGTGCCCCATAGCCGTGCGTTCCGGCCAGGGCTTCGATCTCGTCGGTCGAATGGTCGTTGTCGTAGATATCCTCATCGACGCGATAAGGACCCTCGGCCTTGACGCCGATCCCGCCCACCAACTCGCCGCCCTTATAGAGTGGGAATCCGCCCGGATCGCCCGCCAAGCCAAGCGGTGAGCGATGCGGCCCTTGCGTGGGTGCGCTCGTCCCCAGGGCGTTGAGGTCCACCATCATGTCCGAGCAGGGCAGCGAGCTGAACTGAGTGCCGTATAGCGGTCCGGATGCTGCGTTTTCCGTTCCGGGATTGTAATGGTCCTGGACGATCTGGCTGGCGGTGCGCGTGCTGAAGGCATTGCCGTGCGACGAGGACAGATAGGCGCCGGTGATTGCCTTGGTGATCGCCTCCAGCTCCGTCGGGACCAGAGGAACATCGCCGATGCCCGGGATGAACAAATCCCCCAGGCCGCTGAGGCCGTCGACACCTTTGGTGATTATCGGCCCTTTGGGGTTAGGCTCGATCGGCAGGTTTGGTGGTGCGCCGGCCATCCGATAGACCGCCAGCACGGCGCCCAGCCGGTCGACGATGGCGATCGTCGCCGGCTTGTTGCGGGCCTTCGCCTCCTGCACCACCTGGGCGATGATCCTGCCGACATCGCCCGTCGTCAGGAACTCTTTCGAGACGCCGGTCTTGGGTGTCAGCAACGGCCCTTCGGCGCGCGCGGACGCGGAAAACAGGCCAAGGGCGGCAGCCCCTGCCATCATCAGTCCGGTTAACCGGCGGCCCGATATCCTTGCGGATAAGGCCCACTGCTTAGTCATTTACCAGGCTCCATCGCGGCTGCTGCGGCGCGAAGGTTGCTCCCCTCGACTGGATGTTCTGGGTTGTGGAAAATATGGCAGTCGACGCAGCGCGAAGCGATCCGCTGCGGTGCGCCGCCTTCGCCGGCATGACACCCCTTGCAGGTCTCGATGCTCGGGATCAGTGCCGTCACGCCGCCGTCGCTGTTTTCAGCCGCGTGGCAGCCCTGGCAAGTCATCGTGTCGTGCTTGTCGTGCCGGAACTGGGCCTTGGGCAGGAAGCGGTCCGGCACATAGACCGGCAGCACCTTCCAGGCCGACGGATCGGCCCCCGGCTCGGGCGGGGCGGTCACATGGCACTCGCCGCAGGCGCTGCGCGCGATCGCGGACATCATCGCCTGTGCTGTCTTGGCGTCGACCATGTCCTTGCCGGTCGGCGTCGGCGGCGGCAGGTCGGCGCCCGGCTTGGCGAAGATATCGCTGCTGGGCGCCGGGAACGTCTCGTTGCGCAGCGCCGCCTCGGAATAATAGCCCCTCAGGCGATTGGCGACATCCTCGGGATGGCCGTGCGGCAGGCGCCATTCCGGATGAAGCGGCTCGAACTGCAGCAGATGGCATTCGGCGCAGTCCTTTTCGTAATTGACCTGCTTGAAGATCATTCCGCCCGGCGCCGCCTCATGGCAGGTCGCGCAGGTCGACCCGGCCTTCTCCCCCGCCTTCTTGACCTTCTCCAGCTTCAGATGGGTCATATGGGTGAATTTCAGGTGGCTGTTATCGACCGCGTTCTTGTCGTCCAGCGGGAAGCGCGCGACGGTGCGGGTGGCGGCGTCCTGGACCAGCGACACCGAGAAGTCCGGATGGCCGGTGCCGAAATCGGTGACGTCGCGCAGTTTGGTCTGCGGCGCGCTGTCCTTGATGTCGCGATGGCAAGACACGCAGTCCGACTGGTCGTCCCTGGTCGCCAGCGTCATGCCCTTATGCTCGTGATGGCAGGACTCGCAGCGTTCCTTGTTGAGGTCGACATCGGGGGCGATATGCGGGTCGGCATGCTGGCCGATACCCGAATGGCACGCCAGGCACGCGCTCGAGCGCACCGGGATGAACGGGCTCTCATGGCAACTCTTGCAGTTGGTGCCGAAGGCCTTATGGGCGCTGGAAATCTCGCCGACATTCCACAAGGCGGCGGAATGGAAGATGCCGTCATGGACGCTGAGCGCGGCTTCCTCGCGGCCTGCCGTGCTGGTCCAGCTGGACCCCAGCTTGGTCGGGCCAAAGATGATCGGCACGACGAAGAACAGCAGGAAGACGACAACCGACAGGGCAAAGGCATAGAGCCGGATATTGGGCAGCACGATGTCGAAGCGCTGCATGTAGGATCTGGCCTGGCCGGCCTCGTCGAACGCACCCTCTTCGGCGGCGGTAACGGTCACCACATGGTCGGCCAGACCCATCGGGTCGGCTTCGAGCAGGGCAAACAGATAGGCGCCGATCCGGACCGATTCGCCGGGCCGCAGGGTGGCGCGCGCCGTCTCGGCGCCGTCCTTTTTCAGCATCCCCCCGGGCAGAGCCTCGATCGAGAGATACTGGCCGTCCTCGCGGATGACGGCGTGGTGATAGCGCAGGCCGGCCCGCTTCAGCTCCAGCCCGCAATCGGGCGCGCGGCCGACAGTGACCTCATGCTCCGCGATCAGCTTGTCCAGCCTCGGATCGATCGACGCGCCAACGCGCGGTATGAAGCGAAAAAGCGTCGACATGGGCTACCGGTAGTAGAAGACCGCGAAGACATGGATCGTCAGCGCGAGTACCAGGGCGATCGTCAGCGGCACGTGAATCGCCCGCCACAGCAGCAACAGCGCCCGATAGCGCCGGTCGCGCCGCATCTTCACCACGATCGTCGCGCGCTTGGTCAGGTTCTGCACCAGCGGGAGAACCTCGGCCGGCAGGAGATTGGTCGCGCCGCCAACCTCATCCCTCAGCCGCGTGATCGCCATGCCGGTCGCCCCTTCCAGTGGATTGGGGGCGCGCCCGAGCAGGGCTTCGAGGAACGTGAATTTCCCGCCGTCATCCTCGGCTGCCTTGACGACCAGGGCGGCGACCTCGTCATCGAAATTCAGCGCCAGGTCGCGGCATTGCTGGTCCAGCGCCGCCAGCTCGGCCGCCATCGTCTTCAGCGTCGCGCCCCCGCGGTTGCTGGTCATCAGCGCCGGATAACGCAGAAAGGCATAGGCGCCGAAAATTCCGCTCACGATGACCAATGCCATCAGCACGAAGGCCAGCGTGTGGACGTTCCAGTGGAAACGGAAGCCGGTATGCAGCGTTGCGACAACGATCAGCGCTAGGCCGAGATAGACATGGGCCGACAGCCAGCCCTCCAGCGGCCCCTGGCCGCCATAGCGCCGACGCCGGATGCCGAACCAGGCGAGCCAGCCGATCAGCCCGAAGCCGATCGTACCGTAGGTATAGCCCAGCCAGGACCCGCCATTCGGCAGGCCGGAAGGATGGTGAATCCAATAGCCGACGATCGCCACCGCAGAGACGATCAGCGCGACGACGCCGAAATAGCCGCCGCGCCAGACCAGGAACGAGCGGTGGATCGAGGTGGGTTCGGTGGCGGATTGCGTTGTTATGATCGCCCCCGACCGTCACGGAGCCACGACATATAGGTCTCGGGTGCAACCCGGATTGCCGCGCCGGTCGGGCAGGCGGCGACGCAGGCGGGCGAGCCGCCGGTGTCCTTGCACAGGTCGCACTTTACCGCCTTGGTCACATGGGGCGCGTTGGGGTCGTGATGGACATGCTGCGGCTTGGTGATGCCGACGGCGTTGGTCAGCCAGCCCAGCCAGTTCTGCGGCTCCAGGTGCCCGGACGTCGGATCGACCATGCTGATCACGCCATAGGGGCAGTTGTTCGAGCAGTTGGCGCAGCCGATGCAGGTCTGCTGGTTGATGAAGACCTCGCCGGTCGCGGCGCGGGTGATCGCGTCGACCGGGCAGTCGCTCATGCAGTGCGGATTCTCGCAGTGGCGGCAGGCGACCGGCAGCAGGACGGAGAGCGCTCGCTGGCCGGCGTCGCGATTGACCCGGCTGATGCCGTCATGGGTCGAGGCGCAGGCCGATTCGCAGTTGCCGCAGCGTGTGCACAGCCCCTCGTCGATGATGAAGGCGTTGGTCGCCTCGCCCACGCCCTGATTGACCAGGAACGACGCCACCGCGGTCTCGTCGCCGGTACTCTCGGGCTGGCCGGCCCGGGCGAGCGCGCTGCGCACCGTCTGGTCCAGCTGGTTCTGCACCGCCGATTCGAAAATCACTCTGAGTTCCGGCATGCGGTCCATGCTGGCGCGCACGATCTCCGCCGGGATGCGCACGGCCTCGGACGCCACCGTGGCGCGAATGGTCGCGGCGCGCGTCGCGGTCTCGTCCAACAGGCCGCGCTCGCCGAACAGGCTACCGGCGGCGACATAATTCAGCGCGACCTCGCGCCCGTTCTCGACGCGCGACACCGTCGCCGAGCCGGTGCGCAGGATATAGAGCGCATCGACCGGGTCGCCTTCGGAGAAGATCGTCTCGAACGCCTTGTAGCGCTTGAGTTCCGCTCCGCCGATCACGTCCTCGATCTCGCTGATCGGCCGGTCGCGCGCCAGGGCGGTATGGATGATGCGGCGCATCGCGACGCGGTCCAGCTCGGCCTTGATCGCCTGGACCGAGCTTTGCAGGCGCCGCATCGACCGGCGTGGAATCTCGACCATCACCGACGGCTCGCCGGCGATGACGGTGGCGGTGCGCCGGCGGCCGGAGATCAGGCCCAGCTCGCCGAAGAACTCGGCCTCGCCGATGCGCACGGCCAGGTCGGGCCGCGCCTCGTTGATCAGCACATGGGCTGAACCCTCGGCGATGTTCCACAGCGAATTGGTATAGTCGCCGCGCCGGAATACGGTATCGCCCTTCTTGAAGCGCTGGATCGCGCTTTCCAGCATCGCCTCGCGCAGCTGCAGCATGGTCAGCCCGGCCAGGACCGGCACACGCTCACGCAGATAGGCCAGAACGTCGTTGACCGCCGCGCCCGGGAAGGCAGGCTCGAACCTCTGGCGCAGCAGATCCTCATCGGCCGGCGCGATCGGGTCGCCCGACATCCGGCGAACGATCTCGTGGCCCTGGTTGACCGCCTGCTTGATCAGCGTGAAGCCGGCCAGCGCGCCGATGATATAGAGTCCGGGGACGTTGCACTCGTAGGTCTCGTTCAGTTCCGGCACCGCGGCCGGGTCCTTGCTCGGGAAGACGATCCCCGCATCCTCAAGGAATTTGCGCGGCGGGACCGCGCCCAGCCGGGCGATGATCCGGTCGACCGGGACGATCGCCTGGCCCTCGTTGGTGTCGAGGATCAGCGCCTCGTCGTCGATGCGCGCCGGGGCGGAATTGGCATAGGCCCGGATCTGGCCGGACCGGATCGCCTTTTCGATCGCCGCGACATTGCCCGGCTTGGCGCGGGAAAAGTCGGGCTGGCGGTTGACGATGCTGACTTCGTTGTGCGAGGCCAAGGCAATGGCGTTTTCGATACCGGCGTCGCCGGCGCCGATAATGGCGATCCGCTCGTTCTGATAGGCATCGGGATCGTCCAGCTGATACTGCACCCAGGGGCGGTCGGCGCCTGGCACCGGCACCTTGCGCAGGTTGCCCTGCAACCCGATCGCCAGAATGATCTCGTCGGCGGTGATGACCTCGTCGCCCGGCAACACCAGTTCGAAGGCGCCGCGGGTTCCGGTCAGTTTCTTGACCTCGGCGTTCAGACGGATGTTGGCGCCCGACTTCGCGGCGGCGGTGTCCCAGTCGGCCAGGATGCCTTCGCGGAAGCCTTCCTCGAACGGCAGGCTGCCCTGAAGCGGCAGGCGCATCGGATGCGCCATGACCTTCTTGCCCTTCTGGTATTTGAAGATCGTGTCGGACAGGTGGCTCGTCCGCTCAAGCAGGACGTGCGACAGGCCTTGCTCGGCGGCGGTGATGGCCGCCGACAGCCCGCCGGGGCCGGACCCGATGATCGCGACCTGGTAATGCTCGGTCATTGCGCGCTCGCCCGCATCGCCGGCCCCATGATCAATGCATCGCTCTGGTGACCGCCTGGGCGGCCGCGGCGAATTTCACCGGGTCGTAACTGTCCTCCTTCTGGATGGCGCCGTAGCATTGGTTGAGCCCGCTCTTCAGCGCGGCATAGGTCCCGGCGTCGATCGAGCCGTCGGCATTCAGCGTGTAGATGATCGAGGCAAAGGCCATCGTCGCCTGTTCTGCCCCGGCATAATCGCTGGTGTCGCCGTTGGTGGTCGATCTGCCGATCGCCATCGCCATGTCGATCATGTCCGCCTTGGTGAAGTCGTGCGTCGCGAGCGCATCGCCGATCTTGCCCGCGGTCGCCGCCAGACGGCGGGCGATCTCCGCCGGATTGCCCTCGCCTGCCGACAGCGCCAGATGCAGCGCGCGGACGTCAGAGTCGAGCGCCCTGGCCAGATCAGGCGCCACCCGGCCGGCGATGGCGCGCAGCATGGTAGCGTTCGCATCGCTGAAATACGGGACGCCCGGGCCCAGGCCGGTCGAAGCCCTCCGCTGCCAGCGCAAATTGCTCGTCGGATGATGGCAGGCATCGCAGTCGAAATTGACCAACTCCGGGAACACGCCCTGATGCTTGTCCTCGGCGATGCGCGAGGCCAGCTTTTCCAGAGCCATGGCCTGGCCGACCGCCCAGAACTGGGCGCCCGGATAGACCGTCTTGCGCTTCTTGTAGATGTCGTCGATCACGAAATGCGCCGGCTGGATCTGGGTGAAGGTCTGCACCTCGAACGGCATGCGCGGATGGCCCGCGCCCATGATCTTGTGGGTGATGACGTGGTTATCGTCACCGAGATGGCACTCAAGGCACAATTTGGCGCGGCCCACCGGACTGGCGGTGGGATACAGCCCCTCGTTCTTGACAAGTTCGGCGTAAGTGACCTTGCCGGTGACATGGTCGCCCAGCCAGCGCTGGGCGCCGCCATGGCAGGCCTCGCAGCCGACGCCGTCCGACATCTTGAACTGTACGCCCTGCTGTTCCACCGGCACATTGTCGGCATGGCAGACTAGGCATTCCTTGGCCTCGGTCGCCGGGCCAATGCCAAGATTGGCGGCGATCCGCTTGCCCAGGTCGCCCTCGAGCACGCTATAGGCTTTGGCGTGCTTATCATGCACCTGCCAGGTCAGATATTCGTTCTGGAGAACGCCGTTCTTCTTGGTGGTGGAGGCGGCGCCGTGGCATGGGCCACCGGCACAGGTCGCCACACCGAGATGAATATCGGCGGATGGGGTTGCTGACATCGTCTGCGCTTGTACGACGCCCGCCAAACCGAGCAATATCATAACAAGTAGCGACAGTGAGTACCGGCCACGCGGTCGACTCATGCTCTTCCCCGCGCGTTGAAGATTGAGTTCGGTCCTGTCCGCGCACTTAGCGCCACGGCATTCGCCGCAGTCTTCGTTTTGCTGACCCGGGGACAATAAAATACAATTGCGAGGTGTGTCTATAAATATTGTATCGGGTAATGCATAAAAATGTGCGCCCTCAATGCGTTCGGGCGCGGATAGCGGTATTGAAGGGTGCGCTCGCGTACAATTCTCTGGGCTTTCCACGCTTCGGCTGGAGCGGCTGCGCGCCGGTTCGGTGTTTCACAGTTAAGGCCATATTTCTAATGACCGCGGGGGAAAGATTCGGATGGACGCGACAGAACGCCTGGCGGCGATCGAGGATATCAAGGCGCTGAAGGCCCGGTACTTCCGCTGCATGGATCAGAAGGACTGGCCGGGGCTCCAGTCCGTTTTCGCGCCCGACGTGGTCTGCGATTTCCGCGATTCGGCCGGCACGCGCGACGAAACGCTGCTGACCCATGGCGCGGCGCTCTACATCAAGAACCTCGCGCCGATCCTCCAGAACATCGTCACCACCCATCACGGCCATATGCCGGAGATCGAAATCACCTCGCCGACCACGGCGACGGGCATCTGGGCGATGGAGGATCTGCTGTGGGTGCAGGAGGGCGCGCCGGTCCCCTACAAGACGATGCGCGGCTTCGGCCACTATCATGAGACCTACGAGAAGCGGAACGGCGCCTGGGAGATCAAGACGATCCGGCTCAGCCGCCTGCGCGTCGATGTCACTTGATCTATTTTAGCGCCAGGTACCATTTCCGCCGCTCGGGCGGCAGGTGTTCGATCGCATAGCGCAGGGTCGTGCGGGGAATCCCCGGCGTGCGGGCGACCAACCAGTCCTCGACCGCCTTTTGGTCGCGCTTCATCGCCTCGCGCAGCATCCAGCCGCAGGCTTTGTGCATCAGGTCGTGCTTATCGGCCATCAGCCGGTCGCACAGCGCCAGGGTCGGGGCCAGCTCGCCGGCGCGGATGAAATGCCAGGTCGCCAGAACCGCGACCCGGCGCCGCCAGATGATCGGTGATGCCGCCAGCTTGTCCAGTAGCCGGCGATCGCGGTGCCGCAGATGCGGGCCGACGATATAGGCGGCGGAACAATCGACTAGGTCCCAGTTATCCACCCGGTCGAGATTTTTCAGATAGAGGTCGAAGACATTCTGGCGTTCCGGTTCGTCGCCACGGCCATAGCGGATGACCAGGATCAGCAGCGCCAGGCTGCGCGCCTCATGGACCGGATCGTTTAGCAGGATTTCGGCCTGCTCCAGGGGCATCGCCTTGAAGTCGCGGGACAGTTTGTGCAGTTGCGGCGCGGTGACGCCGATGAAGCGGTCGCCCTCGCCATAGCCGCCGGGGCCGGTCTTGAAATAGCGCATCGCGCCGGCGGCGCGCACTGGGTCGG
>Ga0302314_10023625_pt1 | contig 10025 bp, 6 predicted proteins | sample III_Palsa_N2_3_FD_200533 | JGI IMG/M metagenome (GOLD analysis project Ga0302314, IMG submission 200533) | Peat permafrost microbial communities from Stordalen Mire near Abisko, Sweden - III_Palsa_N2_3 | ecosystem: Environmental > Terrestrial > Soil > Palsa > Peat permafrost | place: Sweden...
AGCGGCAGCGAGCACCAGATGATCTTGCCGCCGCCCGGCGTCCGCTCGATGTCGCAGACGCCGCCCGCCTCCAGTGTGATCGCCCGGACCAGCAGCAGCCCGCGACCGCCGGTGCGGCCGCAGTCGTTCTCCAGCGGCTGCGGCCGGTACGGGTGGCTGTCCTCCACCGACAGCCGCACCCACCCCGCGCCGATCACCACCTCGACCACGATCTGCGGCGACAGCACCGCCGCGTGCCGGACGGCGTTGGTGACCAGCTCGGAGACGATCAGCAGCAGCCCCTCGACCAGCTCGGCGTACTGCGGGCCGGTCAGCCCCTGGGCGACCAGCAGGTCCCGGACCGCGTGCCGGGCCTGCGGTACGGACAGGTCGACGGCGGGCGCGGCGAACCGCCACACGCCTTCCACCCCCGGCGGCCCGGAGGCGGGGACCGCCGGTCGGACAGGGACCGGCGCCGGTTCGGGGTCGGGCGGGGCGTCTCCTCGGACGTGCATTCTGATGCCGCCATCCTCTGTGCGTACGAGCCCGGACGGTCCTCGGACTCCGTCCCGGTCGGCTCATCTGCCATCAGACCCGGAGCAACGCTGCGCATTCGGGCGGATACACAAAGTGCCCGTTTCTTGGCCTGCGTTGACTGCCTCCGACCGGTGCGAGGCGGCTTTCGGCCGTACTCGTCGGCACCTCGGATGGCGAATGCTCGCACCCGACCGCCGCGCCCCGGCGGTCCCGGCCGGGGGCGGTCAGCGGCACTCTGTTTCCTTGGTATTCTTTTCCCTGTCAGCGCGACGGCAACACCACGCTGACATGCCCGATGCGCGGGTGGCGGAATGGCAGACGCGCTAGCTTGAGGTGCTAGTGCCCTTCGGGGCGTGGGGGTTCAAGTCCCCCCTCGCGCACGCATCGGTCAACTGACCCATGAGGCCGGTCGTCCTGACACCATGTCGGGGCGACCGGCCTCATCGCGTTGCGGAACGTGATCGACCCGCCGCGGCCGCGCCGCGTCAACAGGGTGATCTGCGGGGCTGCGGCGGAGGCGCCCAGCCCGGACAGGAACAGCGCGGCGGTCGCGCCGCGGTAGAGCGGCGAGTTTCACACGGCGCGCGCCGCCGAGGGTGCGGCGGCGACGTCGGCGGTGGCGAGATCTGCTGACAAGGCGGGTTCCTCGGGGGCGTCGGGCGATGACGTTGTACGTGGCCGTGAGCGTAACGCACAGAATCCATGTGCTCTAGGTTGATTTACGCACACACATTTTGTTCAATCTGCCGTGGGCGTCGTGGTCTTCGACCTGTTCGGCGTCATCGCCTGGCCGGGCGCGGCCGCGTGTCAGCGGGGGCGAAGCGGACAAAAGATACAAAATGACAGGAGTCCGGGGACGTTCCCCCGCTGGGCCGCCGGTCTGACCGCACAGATGGGACCTCCTGTATGTCGACCCCCGTGAACCCGCAGCCCGCTCCGCCGAGGGTCACCGCGCGGAAGATCCTGGGCAAGTGGCCGGTGTGGGTCTTCCCCTCGGTGCTGGTCACCCTGGTCTCCTTCGGGCTGGCGCTGGTGTACGCGGGCGGCATCGGCAACCCGGTGGGCTCCACCCACCAGCTGCCGATGGGCCTGGTCGACCGCGACAGCGGACCGCTGGGCGGGCAGCTGGTGCACGCCATCGCCGACGCGCCGGACCCGCAGCGGCGGGCGAGCTGGCGGATCCTGACGCCCGCGCAGGCCCAGGACAGCTTCGACTCCGGGCACATCTACGGCGCGATCTCGGTGCCGGCGAACTTCACCGCCTCGCTCACCAGCGTCATCGCCCCCGCGGCGGCGGTCACCTCCACCCAGCAGCCGCAGGTGACCCTGCTGACCAATCCCGGCGCCGGCAGCCTCGCGTCCTCCCTGGCCACCAATATCGAGCAGGCGGCGCTGACCGCCGCGTCCCAGGGGATCGGCGCGGATCTGGAGCGGCAGCTGCGGGCCACCGGCGCCACCCCCACGGCCACCCAGGCGATGCTGCTGGCCGACCCGATCACCACGGTCACCGCGCCCGGACACGCCCTGGCCACCCGCACCGGCCTGGGCCTCACCGCCTTCTACATCGCCCTGCTGGCGGTGATGTCGGGGTTCCTCGGCGCCAACATCATCAGCAGCGGCGTGGACTCCGCCCTCGGCTACGTGCCCAGCGAGCTGGGGCCGCGCCGACAGGTCCGCACCGCCGTGCCGATCAGCCGGCTGCAGACGCTGATCGTGAAGGCGGTGATGTCCGCCGTGCTGTCGCTGGTGACGGCCAGTGCCGTGGTCCTGGCCACGGCGGTGGTGCTGCGGCTGGCCACGCCGCACCTGTTCCTGCTGTGGGTGTTCATCTTCTGTGCCAGCGCGGTGGTCGGCATCGGGGTGCAGGCGGTGATCGCCGTCTTCGGCGGGCTGGGGCAGGTGGTCAGCATGTTCTTCTTCGTGGCCCTGGCTATCCCCTCCGCCGGAGCCACCATCCCGCTCGAATCGGTGCCCGGCTTCTACCGGTTCCTCGGCGAGTTCGAGCCGATGCGGCAGATCGGCGGAGGGGTCCGGGCGATCCTCTACTTCGATGCCCGCGCCGATGCCGGGTTGCAGCGCGCCTGGGTCATGCTGGCGCTCGGCCTGGTGATCTCCCTGGTCCTGGGCCTGGGCATGACGCACCTGTACGACCGCCGGGGCTACCACCGGATCCACCCCGCCGACCGGGCCCCGGGCCCCGAGGCCCAGCGGGGCTGACCGTCCGGCCGGAGGCAGGCGGGCTCGAAAGCAACTAGATGCATATAGCAACTTGTGTGTATGGTGCTAGCGGCTTCGGCCGCACGATCACTCCCGGGGTCGTGTGTCGGCCCCGCGCGGGGTCCTTTACGGCCTCCGGAGGGAATATCCACCAGGGGTGCCGACGTCTCGACTCTGGGGATGCTCCACCTCGTGTTGCAGCTCTGACGCTCGTGATGGCTCGTGAAAAGCTCGTGATGATTGGGAGGCTGGTACCAATGGCTCATGCAGCTGGTCGGCTCGCCGCTCTGTTGGGCGAGGTGCTGGGGGGACCGCTGCCACTACGGCTTCGCGCCTGGGACGGCAGTGAGGCCGGACCGGTGGGCACCCCGATCCTGGTCATCCGCAACCGCCGGGCGCTGCACCGGATGATCTGGAAGCCCGGCGAGCTCGGCCTGGCCCGCGCCTGGGTCGCCGGTGACATCGACGTCGAGGGCGACCTGTACGAGGCGCTGAACCGGATGGCGCCGGTGGTGTGGCGGCGGGACGAGGGGGAGCAGGAGGGGCTCGGCCTGCGCGACCGCCGGATACTGGGCCTGGCGGGCCGGGCGCTCGCCCTCGCCGGACCGGCCCTGCCGCCACCGCCCCCGCCGGAGGAGGTCCCGCCGAACCGGGGCGCGAAGCACACCGTGCGCACCGACCGGCAGGCGATCAGTCACCACTACGACGTGGGCAACGACTTCTACTCCCACGTGCTCGGCCCCTCCTACGTCTACTCCTGCGGCTACTGGGCCGACCCCGAAGTCACCCTGGAACAGGCGCAGTTCGACAAGCTCGACCTGGTCTGCCGGAAGCTCGCGCTGCGCCCCGGGCAGCGGCTGCTGGACGTGGGCTGCGGCTGGGGCTCGATGGTGCTGCACGCGGCCGAGCACTACGGGGTGCACGCGGTCGGCGTCACCATCTCCGTCGAGCAGGCCGACCTCGCCCGCAAGCGGGTGGTGGAGGCCGGGTTGACCGACCGGGTGGAGATCAGGGTCCAGGACTACCGGCAGGTCGCCGACGGCCCCTATGACGCGATCTCCTCGATCGGGATGGCCGAGCACGTCGGCTCGGTCGCCTACCGCACCTACGCCGAGCAGTTGTTCACGCTGCTGCGGCCGGGCGGGCGGCTGCTCAACCACCAGATCGCCCGCCGTCCGCGCGACGACGAATCCACGTACCACATAGACGAGTTCATCGACCGCTATGTGTTCCCGGACGGTGAGTTGCAGCCGGTCGGCAGCACGGTGGCGCTGCTGGAGCAGGCGGGCTTCGAGGTGCGCGACCTGGAGTCGATCCGCGAGCACTACGCGCTGACGCTGCGCGCCTGGGTGGCGAACCTGGAGCGGAACTGGTCCGAGTCGCTGAAGCTGGTCACCCCGGGCCGCGCCCGGGTGTGGCGGCTCTACATGGCGGCCTCCGCGCTGGCCTTCGAGCAGAACGCGATCGGCGTCAACCAGGTGCTCGCCGTCCGCACCGCGCCCGGCGGCGTCTCCGGCCTGCCCCTGGTCCGCGCCGCCAAGGTGAGTTGACGCATCGTCAACCATGGCGGGGCGGTGCTGCTCAGGGCGTGGAGCCCGCGCCGCCGCCCCGGCCCGGGCCCTCGGGGGCGGTCGGGACCGGGGCGGCGACCACGAGGTAGTGGCGGCCGGTCGCGGTGACCTCGCCCAGGGGGCGCATGCCGAAGCCGTCGATGTGGACCCGGCGCGACGGCTGGTTGCTGGTCTCGATGAAGGCGACGATCGCCTCCGCGCGCCCGGTCGCGGCCTCGACCGCCATGGTGAACAGGCGGCGGGCCACGCCCTGGCCGCGGTAGGCGGGGTCGACCACCACCGGACCGTAGACGAGCCAGCGGGTCGCGCTCAGCGGGCGGCCCCGCCACTGGAGCGCGTCCTGGGCGTCGAGCAGGGCCCGCAGCGGGGGCGGCGGCGCGGGGACGTCGTCGGGCGGGGCCAGGGCGAGCAGACCGGCCGCCCGTCCGTCGTCGTCCGCGAGCAGCAGGCTGCCGGCGGCGGCCATGGCGCGCAGCGCGGCGGCGTCGAAGTCGCCCTGGACGAAGCCCTGTTCGGCGCGTTGTTCGGGGGTCAGCGCGTCGTGGTGGTTGGCGGCGAACAGCTCCGCCAGGGCGGGGGCGTCGGCCTCGGTGGCCTGGCGGAATCGCATGCCGACGATGATCCCACGAGGGGGTTCCCGGCCGACGCGGCGACACCCGCGGACCGGCCGCCGCAGGGGGGCCGGTCCGCGGGTGTCCGGGTCAGCTCGCGCCGATGGCCGGGTCGCTGACGCTGGGGGCGCCGGTCTCGACGTGTCCGGCCAGGCGGCGGAGGAAGCCGCCGTCCTCGGCGGAGACCACGGTCAGGTCGTACCAGCCGTGGCTGTGCCGCAGCTCCAGCGTGTGCTCGGTGCTGGCGCCGGGGCGCAGCCGGAACGTCTGCGGGCGGGTGTTGCCGTAGCCGTCGGCCAGGGTGAGCTGGACGGTACCGGTGCCGTGGTTGCTCAGCCGCAACCGGATCTCGGCGGCGCTGCCGGAGTGGGTGGCGCTCACCTCTGGACCGGCGTGCGCGAGGTCGCCCTTGAGCTGCCGCAGGAAGCCGTTGGGGCCGTGCACGGTGAAGTCGTATGCGCCCTGCGGGTCGTCGGCGACATCCCAACTGCCGGACAGCTGCTGGCCGGAGCCGACGGTGTAGCTCCACGGGCCGCCCGCGTGGCCGGCCGATGTGACCAGCCAACTGGCCCCGGCCCGGCCGTGGTTGGCGAAGTCCAGGGCCAGGCTGCCCTTGGCCGCGTCCACCCGGCCGTCCACCGCCAGGTTGTACGGCAGCGCGCGGGCCGGACGGGTGCCCGGCTCCTGCTGGGGGAGCGCCGGGTCGGTCGGGAGGGTCGGCACGTAGTCGGGGTGCCGGTTCTGGTCCGGCGGCTGGTAGCCGCTGGTGGAGGGCAGCTCGGGCACCGAGCGGTCGGCCAGGGAGAAGTCGAAGGCGGAGGTGAGGTCGCCGCAGATGGCGCGCCGCCAGGGCGAGATGTTGGGCTCGCGGACGCCGAAGCGCTGCTCGATGAACTGGATGATCGAGGTGTGGTCGAAGACCTGGGAGTTGACCCAGCCGCCCTTGCTCCAGGGCGAGACCACCAGCATCGGCACCCGCTGGCCGAGGCCGTAGGGCCCGGCGGTGAAGCCGTCGGAGTCGGTGGCGAGCAGGTCGGCCGAGACGTCCGCGGTCGACTGCCCCTGCGCGGCCGAGCCCGGCGGGAACGGCGGCACGACGTGGTCGAAGAAGCCGTCGTTCTCGTCGAAGGTGATGAACAGCGCGGTCCTGCTCCACACCGCCGGGTTGGCGGTGAGCGCCTCCAGCATCTGCGAGATGTACCAGGCGCCGTAGTTGGCAGGCCAGTTGGGGTGCTCGGTGAACGCCTCGGGGGCGACCACCCAGGACACCTGCGGCAGCTTGCCGGTGAGCACGTCGGCCTTGAGCTGGTCGAAGAAGCCCTCGCCCGCGGCGGCGTTGGTGCCGGTGCGGGCCTTCTCGTAGAGGGCGTCGCCGGGCTGGGCGTTGCGGTACTGGTCGAAGTAGAGCAGCGAGTTGTCGCCGTAGTTGCCGATGTAGGCGTCCTCGGTCCAGCCCCAGTACCCGGCGGCGTTCAGGCCGGTGCCGATGTCCTGGTAGATCTTCCAGGAGACCCCGGCCGACTCCAGCCGCTCGGGGTAGGTGCTCCAGGAGTACCCGGCCTCGGCGTTGTCCAGCACCGGGCCGCCGCCCTTGCCGTCGTTGCCGGTGTAACCGGTCCACATGTAGTACCGGTTGGGGTCGGTGCAGGTCAGCAGCGAGCAGTGGTAGGCGTCGCAGATGGTGAAGGCGTCGGCCAGGGCGTAGTGGAAGGGGATGTCCGCGCGGTTGAGGTGCGCCATGGTGGTGGCGGTCTTGGCCGGGACCCACTTGTCGTACGCGCCGTTGTTCCACGCCTGGTGGCCGCTGTCCCAGTCGTGCGCCAGGTCCTCCAGGAACTGCAGGCCGAGGTTCTCGGCGTCAGGGTGGAAGGGCAGCACGTCCTTGGTGCCGTCCGACTGGTACCAGACCGGCTTGCCGCTGGGCAGGACCACCGGGCGCGGGTCGCCGAAGCCCCGGACGCCGCGCAGGGTGCCGAAGTAGTGGTCGAAGGAGCGGTTCTCCTGCATCAGTACGACGATGTGCTCGACGTCTTCGAGGGTGCCCGTGCGGCGAGCGGCCGGTATCGAGGCGGCCTTGGCGATGCTGGTGGAGAGCATCGAGAAGGCGGCGGTGCCGCCGGTCAGCTGGATGAAGCGCCGACGGTTGATGGCAGTCATGGAACGGGTGCCTCCTGGGTCGTCCGAGGCGGAGCGAGGGTGGAGCCACAGTGTGGTCAGCCTCCGGGAACGCCCCGTGGACGGGCGGGGAAACCTGGGCGAACCCCGCGCCAACGCGCGGCGCCCGCACGGGAAGGCCCGCCGACCGCCCGGGGGTGCGGTCGGCGGGCCGGCACTGGTCCCTCAGGCGGCCTGGTCGATCTCGGCCACCTGCTCCTTGGGACGGAAGACCGCCAGGTAGGCCAGGCCGACGGCGGCGACGATGCCGACCGACAGCGGCACCAGCCAGCGGTCGAAGAAGCTGGACCCGTTGGGCGGGGTCTTCACCGAGAGGACGACGATCGCGGTCACCCCGTAGACCAGCCCGGCGATGTTCACCGGCCAGCCCCAGCGCCCGAGCCGGAACGCGCCGGCGGGCTTCCAGCCCTTGGTCCGGCCGATGATGGAGGCCAGCACCACCGACTGGAAGCCGACGTAGATGCCCACCACCGAGAAGGTGATGATGCGGGTCACCGTGGCCGAGGGCAGGAACGCCAGACCGGCCGGGATGATCGCGGTGACCGCTATGGCGGCCGGGGGCATGTGGAAGGTCGGGTGCAGCCTGGACAGCGTCCGGTGGCCGACGATGACGCCGTCACGGGCGTAGGAGTACACCAGCCGGGTCGCCGCCGCCTGGATCGCCAGGGTGCAGGAGACGAAGCCGATGACGATCAGGGCCAGCGCGAACTTGCTGCCGACGCTGCCCAGCGAGGCCGCGAGCACCGCCCCCAGCGGATCGGCGACCTTGCCGCTGATCACCGCGCCGAAGTCGGGCACCGCCAGGATCAGACCCAGGGTCAGCACCACCGTGGCCACCGCGCCGACGGCGAGGGTCATCCCCATCGCCCGCGGTACCTTCCGGGACGGGTCCTTGACCTCCTCGGCGATGTCACCGCAGGCCTCGAAGCCGTAGAAGATCCACACCGCGAACAGGCAGGAGGCCAGGAAGGCGCCGAGGTAGCCGCCGGACGCGCCCGCGCCGGAGGTGTGCAGCACCACGCCCAGGCCGTGGTGCCGGTGGAAGAACAGCAGGTAGAGGCCGAGCCCCAGGGTGCCGAGGACCTCGGCGGCGACCCCGATGTTGGCGACGAAGGCCAGCCGCCGCACGCCGAGCAGGTTCACCCCCGCGCACAGCAGGATCACCACCACGGTGGTGGCCACGGTGCTGGCGTGGTCCACCGGGTAGCCGAACAGCGGGCCCGCGTAGGTGGAGATCGGGTACGCCACCGAGGCGATGGTGACCAGCAGCGCCCAGGTGTACATCCAGCCCGACATCCAGGCGTACTTCGGGCCGACCAGGCGCTTCGCCCACTGGTAGATGCCGCCCGCCAGCGGGAACTGCGAGGACACCTCGGCGAAGGCCAGCAGCACCAGCCCCTGCCCGACCAGGACCAGCGGGATGGTCCAGAAGAAGGCGGGCCCGCCGGTGGACAGCCCGTAGTCGAACACGGAGTACACGCCGACCAGCGGGGAGAGGTAGGTGAAGCCGACAGCGAAGTTGGACCACAGGCCGAGCGCCCGGGTCAGCCGCTGGCTGTAGCCGAGTGCGGCCAACTGGGCTGCGTCCGCCGCGTCCTGGGCGTCCTCGACGCCGGCGGCGTCGTCGGGGGGTGCGAGTGACATCGGTGAGCCTTCCGCGGAGCCGGGGGAGCGTGAAGGAAACATATGAATCCATAGGTCATATGGCAATGGTTGACTCTCTGTGAGATCGATCTGTGATGGGATGGGGTCGCCGGCAGCGCGTTCACACCAGGACGCCGACAACCGAACGCCGACAACCGAACGCCGACAACCGAACGCCGAGGGGAGGGCGGGCACCGGTGCACCAGCTCTCCAGCGCCGCCCGCCGGGCGATCTTCGCGCCGCTCGACACCGAGGCCAGGGTCGAGGCCGTGGTCCGCCGCCTCGGCGACGCCATCGCCCTCGGGCTGCTCGCCGACGGCGAGCAACTGCCCGGCGAGAGCGACCTGGCCGGCCGCCTCAGCGTGTCCACGGTGACCCTGCGCGAGGCGCTGATGGCCCTGCGGCAGCAGGGGCTGGTCGCCACCAGGCGCGGCCGGGGCGGCGGGACCTTCGTCCGGGCCCCCGCCGACACCCGTCAGGAGCGCCTGCGGCAGCGGCTGTTCGGATACACCCTGGAGGAGCTGGGGGACCTGGCCGACCACTACGCGACCGTCGCCGGAGGCACCGCCAGGCTCGCCGCCGAACGCGCCGACACCTGCGACCTGGACGCCCCGCGCCGCTCGCTGCGGGAGTTCGCCGCCGCCGCGGACGCCGCCGCCAGGGCCCGGGTGGACGGCCGCTTCCACGTCGAGATCGCCGCCGCCGCCCAGTCCGCCCGGCTCACCCGCGAGGAGATCCGTTTCCAGACCGAGCTCGGACCACTACTGTGTCTCCCGTTCGCGGCGGAGCAGGCCCACCGCACCGCCGACACGCAGCACCGGGCCCTGCTCGACGCCATCGCCGACGGCGACGGCGAACGCGCCAGAGCCCTGGCCGAGCAGCACGTCCGGGACGGGCTGCGGCACCTCATCGAACGGCGACTGGACGGCACATGGCAGACGGATCCGCAGGCACCGCAGGTCGACCGGCCGCCGACGCCGCAGCCGTCGCGGTGACCCGGGTCGGCGAGACGCTGGAGGGCGTCTTCGCCACCGTCGCCGAGACCGCCGGGCAGTCCGCCGCGCTGCTCGCCGAACTCCGCTCGCTGGGGCGGCGACCGGTCACCGCCGACCTGGCCCGGCTGGGCCCGGCGCTGCGCGAGCGGCTGGCCCGGCACGCCGGACTGGTCTCCGGCACCGGCTTCGTCGCCGCCCCGGGCCTGCTGGCCGACGTCCCCGCCGGGCTCGAATGGTGGCAGACCGGCGGCGACGGCCGGGTCCAGCCGATGCTGCTGGACCTGGATCCGGCCACG
>Ga0302314_10023627_pt1 | contig 10024 bp, 5 predicted proteins | sample III_Palsa_N2_3_FD_200533 | JGI IMG/M metagenome (GOLD analysis project Ga0302314, IMG submission 200533) | Peat permafrost microbial communities from Stordalen Mire near Abisko, Sweden - III_Palsa_N2_3 | ecosystem: Environmental > Terrestrial > Soil > Palsa > Peat permafrost | place: Sweden...
GGGGGCACCCTCGCCGGCATCGCCATTCCCCTGGCCGCGTCGCTGAACGCCTCCACCTCCACCCTCGAGGTCGCCGTCTGGGGCGCCGCCATCGTCGCGGTGCAGCTGTTGCTGTTCTGGGTCGTCGACATGGTGCTGACCGGCCTGCCGCAGCGGACCCGCGAGGGGGAGATTGCCCCGGCGGTGCTGCTGGTGTCGGCCAAGCTGGCGGTGTCGATCATCGTCGCCGCGGCCGTGGCGGCCTAGAGCCCATGCCGATGCCGCGCCCGCCGCATTGGCTGGTCTATTCCGGCGGCGTCGCCCTGATCCTGGCCCTGGCGCTGGGCCGCCAGGAACACGCCAACGCCCCCGAAGCGCCGCCGCCCATGCCGGGGGAGGCCCAGACGCCGCTGGCCGCCTCATCCCCCTTCGCGGCCAAGGTCGCGCCCCTGAAGCCCAAGCTGGAGACGGTGTCGGGCACCGCCTTTTCCGCCGCCGGCTCCGGCGTCTGGCTCACCGCCCGCCACGTCATCGACGGCTGCCGGCAGCCCGCCATCGTCGTCGCGGCCGGCCGGGGGGTCGCGGCCAAGGCCCAGGGGTTCGCCGATGATGTCGCGGTGCTGACCACGGTTGGCGGCTCCCCCGCCCTGCCGATCAATGATGTCTCGCCCCTGCATCGGGGGGAGCGCGGCTTCCTGCCCGGATTTCCGCAGGGCGGGCCGGGGGAGGCGGCGTCGCAGCTGCTGGGGCCGCAGACCCTGCGCAAGCGGGAGCGGGACACGCCCCCCGAAGCGACCATGGCCTGGGCCGAGGTCGGCCGCACCGACGGCCTGACGGGATCATTGGCCGGCCTGTCCGGCGCGCCGGTGCTGGATTCCAGCGGCCAGGTGGTGGGGGTGACGCTGGCCGAGGCGCCGAGGCGTGGCCGCATCTATACCTCCACCCCCGACGCCATGCGCCGCGCACTTCTGGCCGCCGGGATCAAGCTGGCGCCAGTCGGCGCCGCCTCGGCCGTCTCGGTAGAGAACTACGGCCGTGTCGCCGACGGCCTGCGCCGGGATTTGAGCGTCGCGCAGGTCGTGTGCCTGGCCACATAGGTCGAGCGGCGCGATCCTGCGTCGTTAAGATTGGACGCGAAGGGCGCTAAGGACGCTAAGGGTGCGCGAAGCGGGTGAGGGCTGGCGATATGCGAGCAGACGGCCGCGCCCACGGCGCATGATCCTTCGCGCCGCCTTCGCGCTCTTCGCGTCCTTTGCGGTTCAAAAGCCCTGGCCCGACGCCGCAATCGGCGCCATCGATCATCCTGCATGCCCCGACTGATCGACCTCGCTGATGACGCCGCCACGTCGCGCCTGGGCGCCGCCATCGCTGATCGCCTGCGCGCCGGCGACGCCGTCTGCCTGTGGGGACCCCTCGGCGCCGGTAAGTCGACGCTGGCGCGGGGGCTGGTTCGGGCGCTGACGCAGGCGGATGAGGAGGTGCCCAGCCCGACCTTCACCCTGGTGCAGTTCTATGAGACGGCGGACTTCAGCCTGGCCCACTTCGACCTCTACCGGCTGACCCGGCCGGACGAGGTGGAGGAGATCGGCCTCGATGAGGCGCTGGACCAGGGCGCGGTGCTGATCGAATGGCCCGAGCGGCTGGAGGGGCGCCTGCCCGCCGACCGACTCGATATAGAGATCGCCATCGTTAACAGCGGCCGCACCGCGCGGCTGACGCCCCACGGCGCCTGGGAAGGACGGACGATTGATACCGACGCCCTCTGAGATTGCGTCTCTGCCGCGCCGTCGGAATCGCTCCCCCGTTGGGGGAGCTGTCCCGCAGGGACTGAGACGGCCTATTCCGCTCCTGAGGCGCTGGGTGAATTTTCATGGTCGCCGTCCACGCCGGCGTAGCGGCCAGGCCCCCTCAGTCGCGTTGCGACAGCTCCCCCATCGGGGGAGCGATTACTCTGAAGGACGGACGATTGAGTTCTGAATCAGCCTCTGGGCGCGAAACGATCAAGGCCGCCTTCCTGGCCGGGCAGGGCCTGGGCGCCGCCCGGCGCGAGCCTCTGGCCGGCGATGCCTCGACCCGGCTGTATGAGCGGCTGCATCTGGCCAATGGGTCCAGCCTGATCTTCATGGACCAGCCGCCGTCGGTGGAGACCCAGCCTTGCCCGCCCTCGGCCTCCGAGGCCGAGCGGATCGCCCTGGGCTACAACGCCCGCGCCAGGCTGGCGGCGGGGCGGGTGGACGCCTTCATCGCCTGCGCCGGCTATCTGCGCGACCAGGGCCTGTCGGCGCCGGAGATCATCGCCGCCGACGCCCACGCCGGCCTGTGCGTGCTGGAAGACCTGGGCGACGACCTCTACGCCAGCCTGATCCTGGGCGGCGCGGACGAAACGCCCCTCTATGACGCCGCCATCGACGCCCTGGTGCAGCTGCACCAGACCCGGCCGCCAGAGGTGCTTACCGGCGGCGGCATGCACTGGCCGCTGCTGAGCTATGACGACCTGGCCCTGCGCACCGGCGGGGAGATGTTTCTGGAGTGGTGGCCCAAATATACCGGCGCGCCCGCCTTTTCGGCGGAGGCGGTCGCCGAGTGGGAGGCGCTGTGGGCGCCGATCCGGGCGCGGGGCGTCGCCGGGGCGTCGGTGTTCTGCCACCGGGACTATCACGCGGAGAACCTGATCTGGCTGCCGAACCGCCCCGGGGTGGCGCGGGTGGGATTGCTGGATTTCCAGGACGCCCTGCGCGCCCATCCGGCCTGGGACCTGTCCATGCTGCTGCACGACGGCCGCCGCGACGTCTCTGCTGAGCGCGAGGCGGCCTGCATCGCCCGCTATCTGGCGGCGCGGCCGGACATCGACCACGGGCAATTCCTGGCCGACTACCACGGCCTGGGCGCTCTGAACTGCGCCCGTATCCTGTTCATCTTTGGCCGCCAGGTGGCCGGGTTCGGGCGGCCCAAGTACGCGGCCTTCGTCCCGCGTATGTGGCGCTATCTGGACAGCTGCCTGGCCGACCCGTCGCTGAGCGGGATCAAGGCCTGGTTCGAGCGCGAGACGATCAGGGAGGCGCGGGGATGACCACGCCCAAGACCGCGATGGTGCTGGCGGCGGGGATGGGCATGCGCATGCGCCCCCTCACCGACCACCGGCCCAAGCCCCTGGTTGAGGTGGGCGGCAAGCCCCTGATCGACCACACCCTGGATCGGCTCGGCGAGGCGGGGGTCGAGACGGCCGTGGTCAATGTGCACCATTTCGCCGACCAGATGGTCGAGCACCTGGCGCGCCGGAGCTTTCCCCGTGTGGTGATCTCAGATGAGCGCGCCGGCCTGCTGGATTCCGGCGGGGGCATCGCCCATGCCTCGACCTTGCTGGGGACCGATCCCATCTGGGTCGCCAATATCGACAATGTCTGGATCGAGCGCGGCGCCTCGGCCCTGGGCGCCCTGGCGGCGGCCTGGGACCCGGCGGCGATGGATATCTGCATCCTGCTGGCCGCGCGGGCGGACACCTATGGCTATGAGCGGCCGGAGGGGTTCCTGCGCGACGAGGCCGGGCGGCTGACCCATTCCAACAGTCCCGACCCCCTGCCGCCCTACAACAATATCGGTTTCCAGATTTTGAAACCCGAGACGCTTGCGGGACGGACGGGATCCTTCTCGGTGGTGCCGATCTGGAAACAGCTGTCGGCCGAGGGCCGGCTGTTCGGAGCGGTGACAAACGCGGAGATTATCCACGTGAGCGACCCGGCTGGGGTGGGCGTGGCGGACGCGGCGCTGGCGGGGCGAAGGTGACTACACGCGTTCGAGAGACGCCAACGCCGGAGGGACCGAAATCCTTGTGCTTCGACAAGCTCAGCATGAGGATTTCTAATGGAGTCAAAGTCGTCCTCACCCTGAGCCTGTCGAAGGGCGAGGACGGCCCCTCGATGCTTCCGCTTTCTCGCCTTCCTCAAGCACGGGCGGCGCCATGACCTTCCTCACCCGCCCGCGTCCGCGCTGGTTCACCATCCCGGCGCATCGGCCGTTTGTGGAGGATTTGGCGGCGGGGCTCTACACAGCCTTGTCGCCGCTGGGACCCGAGGCGCTGTCCGACGCGGTGGTGCTGACGCCGACGCGGCGGGGCGCGCGGGCGCTGGTCGAGGCTTTCCTGAAGGTGGGGTCTGAGCGGGCGCTGTTGCCGCCGCAGGTGCGGGCGCTGGGGGATCTGGACGAGGGCGAGCCGCCGTTCGAGCCTGGGGATATCGCCCTGGACCTGCCGCCGGCGATTTCGCCCTGGCGGCGCCGGTTCGAGCTGGCGCGGCTGGTGAGCGGGGCCGCCGACAAGCTGGAGCGCAGCCTGGATGCGGCGGGCGCCCTGGAGCTGGCCGACGCCCTGGCCGGGTTTCTGGACAGTGTCGAGATCGAGGAGGCCGTTCCGCTGACCTCCCTGGACGGCTGGGTCGATCTGGAGATGGCCAAGCACTGGGAAATCTCCGCCGACTTCCTGCGGCTGGCGATCGACGCCTGGCCGGCGCGGCTGAAGGAATTGGGCCTGACCGACGTCACCGCCCGGCGGGTGGCGCTGCTGCGGGCGCTGGGCAAGCGCTGGCGCGACAGCCCGCCGCCGGGGGTGATGGTCGCCGCCGGCTCCACCGGCACCGCGCCCGCCGCGGCGGCCCTGCTCACGGCCATCGCCGAGGCGCCCCAGGGCGCCGTGGTGCTGCCGGGGCTGGATCAGGATTTGGCGGAAGACGCCTGGCGCAAGGTAGGCGAGCAGCATCCGCAGGGGGCGATGAAGCGGCTGCTGGCCCTGGCCGGGGTCGAGCGGGGCGATGTGGCGGCCTGGTCGCCGCCGGCCCCGGGGGATGGGCGCGGCCGCTGGCGCCGTCGGATCATCAACGAGGCCCTGCGTCCGGCCGAAGCCACCGCCGACTGGCTGAGCCAGATCGCCAAGCTGAAGGATGAAGGCGCCGCCGAGGGGGTCGATCCGGTCGCCGAAGGTCTGACCGGCCTGTCCATCGTCGTCGCCCGGCATGAGGAAGAGGCGGCGGGCGCCGTGGCCCTGCTGCTGCGGGAGGCGCTGGAGACGCCGGGGCGGACGGCGGCGCTGGTGACCCCGGACGCGGCCCTGGCGCGGCGGGTGTCGGCGCGGCTGTCGCGGTGGGGCGTGGTGGCGGACTCCTCCGCCGGCGCGCCGCTGGCGGGGTTTTCGGTGGGGGTGCTGGCCAGCGTCCTGGCTAAGGCGGTGGTGGATCCGTTCGATCCGGTGCTGCTGCTGGCCCTGGCCAAGCACCCGTTTGCGCGCCTGGGTCTGGAGCCGGAGGATTTGGCGCGCCGCGCGTCCCGGCTTGAGCGCTATGGCCTGCGCGGACCTCGCGCCGAGGGCTGGGCGCCGATCGAGCGGCGGCTGGTCGAGGCGAAGGACAACGACGAGGCGGTCGGCCTGCTGGCCGGTCTGCGCCGGGTCATCGAGATCGCCCGCGCGCCCTTTGGCGATGGTCCGGCAGCGCCGCCCGTCGCCGCCCGCGCCCTGGCCGAGGCCATGGAGGCGCTGGCGGCCGACGGCCTCACAGCAGACACCGGCAAGCTGTGGAGCGGCGCCGGGGGCGAGGCGGCGGCAAGTCTGATCGCGGCGTTGATCGAGGAGGGCGACGGTCTGCCCGCCGTCACGCCCTCGGGCTTCTCCGCCCTGATCGACGGGCTGATGTCGGGGGAGACCGTGCGTACGGGCGCCGGCTCGCATCCCCGCCTGCATATCCTGGGCGCCATTGAGGCGCGCCTAGTGCAGGCCGACCTGATCGTGCTGGCGGGGCTGGAGGAAGGCGTCTGGCCCGCCGCCGCGCCGGTGGATCCCTTCCTGTCGCGCCCCATGCGCAAGACCGCCGGCCTGCCGCCGCCTGAGCGGCGCATCGGCCTGTCGGCGCACGACTTCGCCCAGGCCGCCTGCGCGCCGGAGGTGGTGCTGCTGCGTTCGGAGCGCCGGGGCGGCGCGCCGGCGGTGGCCTCGCGCTGGCTGTGGCGGCTGGAGACCCTGGCGCGGGGGGCGGGCGCGAGCATTGAGGCGCGGCCCGAGGTGCTGGCCTGGGCGCGGGCGCTGGACGAGCCGGGCGGCTTCAACCCCGCCCCGCGGCCCAAGCCGACGCCGCCGCTGGAGGCCCGGCCGCGCAAACTGTCGGTCACCGGGGTAGAGCGCTGGATCCGCGATCCGTATGGCTTCTACGCCCGCAGCATCCTGAACCTTCGTCCGCTGGAGCGCCCCGGCGAGCCGGTGGAGGCGCGGGCGCGGGGGACGGCGATCCACGCCGCCTTCGAACGCTTCGCCATCGAGCATGCCGACAGCCTGCCCGAGGCCGCGCATGAGGTGTTCGCCGCCTATCTGATGGAGGCGCTGGAAGCCGCCGGCATGCCCGGCGCGCGGCTGGCGCGGGAGCGGGCGCTGGCGGTCAATGTGGCGCCCTGGGTGGTGGCGTTCGAGCGGCGACGGCGGGATGGCGCCCAGCTGCTGGTGGAGCAGCAGGGGGAGTTCGAGGTCGCCGAAAACTTCATCCTCACCGCCAAGGCCGACCGGATCGAGGTGCGGGCCTGGGCCGCCGACGTGCTGGACTTCAAGACCGGCGCGGCTCCATCAAAGAAACAAGTGGACTCAGGGCTCGCCCCACAGCTGACCCTCACCGCCGCCATCCTGCGCCACGGGGGCTTCGCCGGGGTCGGCCAGACAGAGGCCAACGACCTGGTCTATGTCCGGGTCAGCGGCGGCCGGGTTCCCGGTCTGGAGATTCTGCGCGGCGGCGGCGCCGACAGTCCCGACCTGGCCGAGCGGGCGCTGGAGGGGCTGCGCAAGCGGATCACGGCGTTCGAGGATGTGGAGCAGGGCTACCTGTCTTGGGCCGCGCCTCAGTTCATCAACCAGTATCCGGGGGACTACGACCACCTGGCGCGGCTGTGGGAATGGCATGTGATCGGCGAAGGCGAGTCCGAGGGGGGCGGGGAATGAGGGGGCACGCTCATCGGTCATGGCGGGGCGTCTCGACCGGCGGCGCTGGCCCCCACCGTCACGTCGCTGCCGCTATGCTCCAGCGCCGCGCCACCTCCCCCTGTCTTCGCTTCGCTCGCGGGGGAGGAGGAAGGTTGTCTTTCTCCTCCCCCCACGCGCAGCGAGAGGGTGAGGTGGCAGGGCGCAAAGCGAAGCGGCGCGACCTGACGGTGGGGGCCGGCGCCGGCCATCTGTCCAAGCGCCCGGTTTCGCGAGGCCCCGCATGACCGGCGACCCGCAGATCAGCGCTTCGGACCCCGGCGCTTCCGTCTTCGTCACCGCCAACGCTGGCTCGGGCAAGACCACGACCCTGGTCAATCGGGTCGCGCGGCTGCTCTTGGGGGAGACGCCGCCGGAGGCCATCCTGTGCCTGACCTACACCAAGGCCGCGGCGGCCGAGATGCAGGCGCGTCTGTTCGCCAAGCTTGGGGCTTGGGCGGTGATGGACGATGCGCCTTTGGCTGAGGCGCTTGAAGAGTTGAGCGAGAGCCATCAGTCCTATTCCGACGCCCGCATGCTGTTCGCCAAGGCCCTGGAGACGCCGGGGGGTCTGAAGATCCAGACCATCCACGCCTTCTGCGAAAAGCTGCTGCGGCGGTTTCCGCTGGAGGCGGGGGTCTCGCCGGGGTTCAAGGTGCTGGAGGCGGCGGCCGCGGCCGAGGTGTCGGCCCAGGCGCGGGACGCCCTGGCGCTGGCGGCCACCGCCGCGCCGGACGGGCCAATCGGCCGGGCCTACGCCCATTTCTCGGTGGAGCTGGACTGGAACAGTTTCAACGGCATGTTCGGGACGTTTGAGGCGAGGCGGACGGAGATCGCCGCCTATGCCGAGGCCTGCGGCGACGACGAGGGGCTGGCGGCGGACATCTGGCGGGTGTGCGGGTTTTCCGCCCAGACGCCGCCGGAGACCCTGGAGGCTGAGGCTGTCGCCGGGGTGGAGTGGGGCGCCTGGAAGGGCGTGGCCGAGGCCATGATGCTGGGCACGCCGGCCAGCGACCAGCCGGTCGGGGCGGCGATGAAGGCGATCACGCCCGACGCCAGCTTCGCCGAGGTCTGGGCGATTTTCTCCACCCTGAAGGGGGAGCCCCGCGCCCGCATCGCCACCTCCAAGGTCTCCAAGGGGGCGGTGGACTGGATGAGCCGCACCCAGTTCGCGCTGAACCATGCCCGGGCGCGGATCAAGGCCGCGCGGATCGCCCGCGAAAGCGTGTTCGCCCTGACCCTCGCCCGCGCCTACGCCGAGCTTTACGAAGCGGCCAAGGGGCGGCAAAGCGGACTGGATTTCGGCGATCTGATCGAGCGCACGCGCGAGCTGCTCACCGTGAGGGCCGACGCCGCCTGGGTGCTCTACAAGCTGGACGGCGGCATCGACCACCTGCTGCTGGACGAGGCCCAGGACACCGCGCCGGACCAGTGGGACATCTTGCACGCCTTCACCGACGAGTTCTTCGCCGGCGCCGGGGCGATCCGGTTCGGCGAGCGGTCGGCCTTGCGCACGGTGTTCGCGGTGGGGGACGAGAAACAGTCGATCTATTCCTTCCAGGGGGCCGCGCCGGAGCAGTTTCTGGCCGAGGAGGGCCATTTCCGCAGCTTGGTCGAGGGGGCGGACGAGACCTTCTTGCGGGTGCCCCTGGAGCGTAGCTGGCGGTCGGCGCCGGAGGTGCTGAGCTTTGCGGACGCGGTGTTCGCCGACCCGGTCGCGGCGGCGGGCTTAAGGCCAGGCGCGCCGACGGAGGAGCCGGTGCATCACCTGGCGGTGCGGGGCGAGGGCGGCGGAGTCGATCTGTGGCCGCTGGAAGTCAGCGACGAGGCGCAGGACAGCGACCCCTGGCTGCCGGTGGATCACCAGCAGACCCTGAGCGCGGCCAAGAAGCTGGCGCGGCAGATCGCCCTGGAAATCAAACGCATGGTCGCCATGCGCGAGGGCGTGTTCGCCAAGGGCGGCGGTGGCCGCCGGCCGATGGCTTACGGCGACGTGCTGATCCTGGTGCGCCGCCGCAACGCCCTGTTCCACGAGATCATCCGCGCCCTGAAGCGGGAGGGCGTGCCGGTGGGCGGGGCCGACCGGCTGAAGCTGTCGGAGCACATCGCCTTCCAGGACCTGCTGGCTATCGGACGGTTCGCCCGCTTCCCCGCCGACGACCTGACCCTGGCCGCCCTGCTGCGCAGCCCGTTCTGCGACGTGGACGAGACGGCGCTGTTCGACCTGGCCTACCAGCGCCAGGGCAGTCTTTGGGCGACGCTGCAGCGCCGGGCCGGGGAGCGGCCGGCGTTCGGGCGGGCGGTGGACCTGCTGACCTGGGTCCTGGGCGAGGCGAGGGCGCGGGCGCCGTTCGATCTCTACAGCCGGCTGCTCAGCCGCCTCGATCCCGAGGGCCGGTCCCTGCGCGAGCGGATGATGACCCGGATGGGGCGGGAGGCGGAAGACGCTATCGACGCCTTCCTGGCCGAGCTGCTGACCGCCGAACAGGTGGGCGCGCGGGACCTGGAACAGGTGCTGGACCGGCTCGCCGCCAGCGAGATCGAGGTCAAGCGGGAGCAGGAGGATCGCTCCGGGCCCGAGGGGGGCGAGGTGCGCGTGATGACCGCGCACGGCTCCAAGGGGCTGGAGGCGCCGGTGGTGATCCTGCCGGACACCACCACCAAGGCCAAGGCCATGGCCGGGCCACTCTTGCGGGTTGAAGGCGGCGGCTTCCTGTGGGCGCCGCGCAAGGACGACGACTGCCCGGTGACGGAAGAGGCCCGCGCGCGCCGGGAGGAGGCCGCCGGCCACGAGAGCCTGCGCCTGCTCTATGTGGCCATGACCCGCGCCCGCGACCGGCTGATCGTCTGCGGCGTCGAGACCCGCAAGGCGGCCTTTGACGGCAGCTGGCGCGATGTAATCGAGCGGGGGATGGAGCGGCCCGAGATCGTCGCCAACAAGCGGATGGCGGTTCAGGGCGACCTGCAGATCGTTCGCTATGGCGCCGATCCGGTGGTGGTTCCGGCGTCCGCGCGGCTGGCGTCCGAGGCAGTTTCGCTTCCCGCCTGGGCGCGCCGCCTGGC